>Ga0210123_1001457_pt1 | contig 11999 bp, 9 predicted proteins | sample Muzzi_PWB_D2_FD_185535 | JGI IMG/M metagenome (GOLD analysis project Ga0210123, IMG submission 185535) | Wetland microbial communities from San Francisco Bay, California, USA, that impact long-term carbon sequestration - Muzzi_PWB_D2 (SPAdes) | ecosystem: Environmental > Aquatic > Marine >... | reverse complement strand
TCTGCACTGGCTCCTGATGGATAGACTTCTCCTGGTATCGCGCGGCGCAATAATCAAGTTGCGAAGCGGGGGATCGGATGCCGACAAATACGGCTTGAGAACATCGCACAAGATTGCCTCTTCGCCTTCATGGGTGCTCCCCGCCACGACGACTTTATGATCTGCAGAAATTTTGAGTCGCCGGTGCCATGACGACGTTTGTTTTAAACTCGTGGGATAATGCGGGACATCAAACTTTAGATTGCCGGTGATGCTGATCCTTTGCGATGCCAGGCCCAATTGGACGAGCCGTTGCTTTTCATGGCGCGTTTGCACACAGATATGGTCAAAGGCCGCATATACTTTATTAACTATTCTTTTGAATCGTTCATAATTTCGCCATGTTCGGTCTGAAATACGCAAATTGACCAAAAAAACCGGTACCCGGCGACGCTGCATTTCCCATAAAAAATTAGGCCAGATGTCTGTTTCCGTCAATATGATATGGGTGGGATCAATCAAGTCGGCAGCCTTACGCACCGCCCAGATCCAATCGTATGGAAAATAAGTCAACCGAATGGAGTGTTCCGCAAAAAGCTGGCAAGCCGTTTGATATCCTGCTAGCGTAGAGGCGGTAAAAATCACCTCGGCATTCGGATTCAGGCGCTTCAATCTCATGGTCAAAGGGTAGGCCGATAGGACTTCCCCCACGGATAATGCGTGCACCCATAACCTGGGGATAGCATGATGCCGCTCACTTTCCAGTTTGGAACGGTGATACCACCCCATTCTTTGCAAAAAGGTTTTGCGCCGCTTCCCAATGCTCATGATGGACGCTAATACCAAAGGCGATAAAAATATTAGTCCTGCCGTAATCAGCAGGTTATACATCAGCATGAGACCAGGTGACATCCAGCGGGACGTCGGCTCATCATTATCAGATAATCTACGATTGGTCATAAAGGTTCACCGAAAAGTCACCGGTCAAGAAAATTTCCGAACTCCGCATACCTTATAGGGTGGCCATCCTAAGACCCGCACCGCTTTTAGTCAATAAAACTCTAGGTGGCAAGCCAAACTTAACCTTGACAGCATCAAGCAAATAAGGTAGCAAAAAACGTTTAATTTCAGCGCCAAACGGTAGACGTGGCCAAACCAACGGGTGCGATGCAAAAGCCACTGCATCGAGCAACCCGTTTTTTCGTATAAAGGCTTTGAATATGGGTACAGATAAAACAAATGAATTAATATCGCAGCGAAAACAAAAAATTGAGGCCCTTCAGCAGGAAGGTATCAACCCGTTTCCCAATGGATTTGTGGTGGCCGATACGATTTCCGAAATTCGGGAATATGCACAAAAGATAGCGGACCAGGAAGAAGATACGACATCATTTACCACCGCCGGACGGATCATGGCGATAAACAGTTTCGGAAAATCCGCATTTATTCGTTTTCGCGACCGAACAGGACAGCTGCAGGCCTATATACGCAAGGACAAAGTGGGTGAGATCCCATACAAGACCTTTAAAAAAATGGATATCGGTGACTTTGTGGGACTTACGGGCCCCATATTCAAAACCAAGACCGGCGAATGGACGCTCCTGGCCGACCACCTGACCCTCTTATGCAAAGCCACCCGCCCGCTGCCGGAAAAGTTCCATGGACTCAAGGATCCGGAAAAACGGTACCGGCAGCGCTATGTGGATCTGATCATGAATGAAGATGTTCGCCAGACGTTCATCGCGCGAAGCCACATCATCCAGGCCATTCGTAACTTTTTCCTGCGAAATGATTACCTGGAAGTGGAAACCCCCATGATGCAGCCCATCGCCGGTGGTGCCGAAGCGACCCCCTTTGTCACACATCATAATGCCCTGGATATGCCACTTTACCTTCGCATCGCCCCCGAACTTTACCTCAAACGTTTGGTTGTGGGGGGGTTTGAACGGGTGTTCGAGATAAACCGGAACTTCCGTAATGAAGGTGTCTCCACCCGGCACAACCCTGAATTTACGATGATCGAGTTTTACCAGGCTTATGCCACCTTTGAAGATCTGATGTCCCTCACGGAAGCGTTGTTTGCCGAGGTGGCCAAACAGGTTATGGGTACGACGACCATCACCTATCAGGGCCAATCCATTGATTTTCAGGGCCCTTGGAAACGGTTGACCTTGGTTGAGGCCTTGAAACAACTGGCCGGCCTGGATCCTGAATTGATCCAGGACCGCCAGGGCTTGATAGACTTTGCCGCCCGAAAAGGGGTCCAGCTGACCAAAGTCAAGCGCATCGGCAAAATCATCACCAAGCTATTTGATGCCTTGGTCGAGCCGCAGCTGATCCAACCGACATTTATCACCGGCTATCCGGTTGAGGTCTCCCCGCTCTCACGTCGAAGCGACACAGACCCCGGGATTACCGAACGGTTTGAATTGTTCATCGCCGGCAGCGAGATTGCCAATGGTTTCTCGGAACTCAATGACCCTGAAGATCAGCGCCAACGCTTCATGCAGCAGGTTGCGGACCGCGATGCGGGTGATGAGGAGGCGCATTGTATGGATGAAAACTACATCGAAGCGCTGGAATATGGCATGCCGCCGACAGCCGGCGAAGGTATCGGCGTTGACCGCCTCACCATGCTGCTGACCGATGCCCCATCCATACGGGAAGTGATCTTTTTTCCTCACATGAAAGCCAAAAATTAACCGGCAACGCGGATAGCTGCCAGCGCCGCCCTTTCAGGTGATGCACGAGGGTTGATGACATTTGAATTCTTCATAAGCCGTCGCTATTTCAAATCCAAACCCAATCAGACGATTATCGCCCTCATCACCTTGTTGTCCATTGTCGGCGTGACCATCGGCGTAACCGCCTTGATTGTGGTCATTGCCGTTATGGGTGGCTTTGAGTCTGATCTTAAATCCCGCATCCTTGGTATAGAGCCCCACCTGGTTATTGAAAGGCACAGCGCACCCATGGAAGACTATCAGCGTCTAACCCGATGGTGCCGGCAGGACCGTAAAGTTGATGCCGCCTGGCCGGTGGTAAAATTACAGGTCATGTTAAAATCCGAAACAAGGGTTGCCGGAGCGGCCATCAAAGGCGTCGATGCCTTAAAGGCGAGCGAAGGCCTGCACATTGAGAGCTTAAAGCGGCTGACCGCTGACCAATTGCCCCTGCCCCGGACAGGTCAGGCTCCCGAACCCGTCTCGGCCCCGATTGTTCTCGGTCGTGATTTGGCACGCACCCTTGGCGTGCTTAAGGGTGACACGATCTTTATCATCTCCCCGCGCGGTGCATTGGCCCCGGTGGGCTTTGTTCCTTTCATGAAACGTTTCCGGGTGGTCGATTTCTTTGAAACCGGCATGTATGAATATGACGGCAGCTTGGCGTTTATGAATTTGCGCGATGCCCAATCCCTTGCCCACATGAAGTCCGCAGTCAGCGCCGTAGAAATAAGGACCAGCGATATCTATCATACTGAAGCATTAGGCAAACGACTCATCTCCAGGCTGGGGTCGTCTTACCGTTTTCAGGATTGGATGAAACTGAACAAGAATTTATTCGCCGCCTTGAAACTCGAAAAAGCCGCCATGTTCATTACCCTGACCTTGATTATTCTGGTGGCCACTTTCAGCATTACCAGTTCGCTGGTGATGATGGTCATGGAAAAAACAAAAGACATTGCTATTTTCAGAACCATCGGGGCTACAAAGCGCAGCATTCAAAGACTCTTTGTGTATCAAGGCATGTTTATCGGATTGATCGGAACGGGCTCGGGTGTCATCATCGGAACGCTGCTGTGCTATTTGCAGCTCAGGTATAATTTGGTTACACTGCCCGGCGATGTATACTATATTACCTCCTTACCGGTGGACCTGAACTTCGTTGACGTTATGCTGGTTGCGATATCGGCCTTGTTTATTTGCTTTCTTGCCACCCTATATCCTGCCAGACAAGCAGCACGGCTCGATCCGGTGGAGGCCATTCGATATGGATGATAGGATACCATCGCCAATGATAAACCGGGATTCGGAGGATGACGCAGTCCGCTTGCTGGAAGCCGAGGGCATCTCTAAAAGCTTCCAAGACAGCAATCCTCCCATCAGCGTCCTCGATAATTTGGATATTTCCTTGAATCGGCGTGAAACGCTGGCAGTTGTCGGTGCTTCCGGCATTGGAAAATCCACCTTGCTTCACATTCTTGGGACCTTGGACCGACCGGATCAAGGGTCCCTGTTTTTTAGCGGGGAAGATGTTTTCCAATATGATGATTTGCGGCTGGCCCGCTTTCGTAACCGAACCATGGGATTTGTTTTTCAATTTCATCACCTGCTGCCGGAGTTCAGCGCCCTTGAAAACACAATGCTGCCGGCCATGATTCAAGGCATGGATAAATCAAAGTCAAGCCGGGCCGCCGAGGCCATATTGAACCGCGTGGGTCTGGCTGATAGGCTCCACCAGAAAGCCACGGAGCTGTCGGGCGGCGAGCAGCAACGGGTGGCCTTGGCGCGCGCCTTGACTTTAAAACCTGCCATCCTGCTGGCGGATGAACCCACTGGGAATCTTGACAAAGACAACAGTGAACAAATACACAAGTTGCTTTTGGAACTGAACCAGGAGATGGATATGGCAATGATTGTTGTCACGCATAACATGGCGTTGGCCTCGATTATGAAACGCCAGGCGACCATCGTGCATGGCAGGCTGGAATACCTTTGATGCGAGATGATGCCCGTGCTTGGCAATCCCGATATGACTATCAAAAACGTTAAATGAGAGTTCCCACGATGCTTACCAGACGGCCTTCGAATCGTTTCATGTTACCTATTCTTTTCGCGCTGATTGCAATCCTGGAAATCTGGTCTCCTGCTCTGGCTCGAGCGGCCGAACCAATAAAGGTCATGGTGTTGCCTTTTAAAGTGCACGCCACAGGAAACCTGAATTATCTGAGTACCCAGATCGCCGAAGTCCTGTCGGATCACCTGAAGAAAGATGGGGCCACGATCATCAATTATGCCAAAGAGGCAGATGGAACCGCCCCTGGAATGACGCCCGAACTGGATGCCAAACGTCAATTGGCCCAGCAAAGCGGTGCCGACCGCATCATTTGGGGCAGTTTTACTATTATCGGTGAAAAATTCAGCTTGGATGCTTACATGTTGGGCGCTTTTGACCCACAAAGCCCGCTAGGTTTTAATGCCGAAGGGGCTAAGCTGGAAAATTTGCTCAAAGTGTTGAACGCTCTGTCCGGAGAAATCGGCCTCAAACTATTTCAGCACGAAATCGTCGAAGCCGTTCGCATAAAGGGAAATGAACGCATCGAATCGGATGCCATCCTCCGTCAGGTCCAAACTAAAGTCGGCAGTATCTATAAGCAAAGTCAGATCACCAAAGACCTCAAGGCCATATATAAAATGGGCTTTTTTGACAACCTCAGAGCAGAAGCCGAATCAGGCGTCAAGGGCAAGATCGTCACCTTTTTGGTTAAAGAAAAACCGACGATTCGATACATTCGAGTGAAGGGCAACCTCCGATTTGATGATGAGGAAGTCAAAGAAAACCTGACCATCAGCACAGGCGCCATATTAAATATCTTCAAAGTTCGCAGCAACATGGAACAAATTGAATCCATGTACAAAGAAAAAAACTTTCATCAGGTTGTGGTGAACTACAAGGTATTGCCTCTGGATAACAATCAGGCGGATATTGAATTTGTTATCGACGAAGGTCCCAAAGTTTATGTCACCTCCATCACATTTGAAGGCAACAAATCGTTCAAAGATAAAAAGCTGAAAAAAGAAATTCAGACCTCAGAAAAAGGATTTTTTTTCTGGATTACATCCTCCGGGGACCTGGATCGCACCAAGCTGGACCAGGATGCCGCTTTATTAAATACCTTCTATAGCAACAAGGGATATATTCACGTCAGAGTTGCCGATCCGGTGGTGGACATTGCCGAAAAAGGCATCCATATCACCTTTAAAATCGATGAGGGACCGCGGTTTAAAGTGGGGAAAGTGGACATTTCCGGAGATTTGATCAAACCCAAGAACGAGCTGCTGAAAAACCTGACCCTTGGAAAATCAATTTATTATAACCGTGAAAAATTAAGGGGCGACATCATCGCCCTTTCTGATCTCTATGGGGTCCATGGGTATGCACACGCAGACATCAACCCGGTGGTCAAAGAGGATGCCGAGCATTTGGTGGTTGATGTGACCTACGCAATTAAAAAGAATCAGGAGGTCTATTTTGAGAACATATTTATCAGTGGCAATATCAAAACCCGCGACAAAGTCATTCGAAGAGAGCTGGAGGTATACGAAAAGGAACGCTTCAATGGCGACGCCCTGAAAAAAAGCATCCGCAATCTGTATCGCCTGGATTATTTTGAAGACATCAAGGTCAATTCCCTGAAGGGTAGCAAAGATGATCAAATGGTGCTCAAGATCGATGTCACGGAAAAACCTACGGGCATGTTTACCTTTGGCGCCGGCTACAGTTCCGAGGAGAATGTTTTTTTAGTGGGCTCAATTGCACAGCGAAATTTCTTGGGAAAAGGTCAGACGCTGAAATTCGCCGGTGAATTCGGCGCTTCCACCACAAAATACAACCTGAGTTTTACCGAGCCCTGGCTGTTTGACATTCCTCTGAGTGCAACTTTGTTCTCGTATGATCAGGAAAAGGAATATGAAGAGTATAACCGCCACAGTCTAGGCGGCGGAATAGGGGTTAGCTATCCAATTTATGACTATACCCGCGCTTATATTTCCTATGCCTTCGATTCCAGTGATGTATCCGATATAACGGATGCGGCCGACGACACTATCAAAGAATTGAAGGGCACCAATGTCACCAGCAGCATCAGCCTCGCCATCGGGTACGACTCACGGGATAAGGTGTTCAATCCCACTGAAGGCGCCAAGCACAGGATTTCTTATGAATACGCTGGTCTGGGTGGCGATGTGGGCTATGATAAATACACCCTTGAGACCGGCTGGTATTTTCCTCTTTTCAAAGGCCTAATCGGATTTTTCCATGGCAAAACCGGACTTGTCAGCAAGAACGACGATGCCAAGATCCTGCCTGACTACGAGAAATTTTATCTGGGCGGCATTAATTCGATGCGGGGCTTCGACTACCGTGGTATCCATCTGACGGATGTGAACAGCGATGGCATCGAAACCAAAATCGGCGGCACCAAAATGGTGCAATTCAATGTCGAAATGATCATTCCCATATCCGACAAATTGGGCCTGATGGGGGTTGTCTTTTACGACGCCGGCAATGTATATGATGACAGCATCAATTTGGGCGATCTGAGGCGCAGTGCCGGATATGGATTCAGGTGGTACTCGCCGCTGGCGCCGATTCGGATCGAATATGGCCGTATCCTTGATCGACGCGAGGGAGAGGAAGACGGCCAGTGGGAGTTCACCATGGGAGGCGCTTTTTAGGGTTCGCGCAGAAATAAGTTCCCCTTTTTAGGTGTTGAGGCGCCTGTCTGGCAAGGCGCCCTAGTAATTTGACGATTTGATGCAATCTTCGTAATATTGACGTGATATCAGAGGACAAAAAATGGGAGGAAGCATGCAATTTCGTAAATTAATGATGTGTATCGCTATCGGAGCAACCGTCATCGCATTTGGGACCTCAAACGGATTCTGTGCGGATGTGGCCAAAATCGGCACGGTCAATTTTCAGAAGATTTTCAACAACTCCGCCGCCGGGAAAGCTGTCAAGAATCAGATCACCAAAGAAGGCCGCGGCATGAATGCCGATTTGGAAAAAATTCAGAAAGAGATCGACGAGCTTCAGAAAATGCTGAAAGATAGCGATTCCGGCGTGATGAATGATACCGCCCGGGAGAACAAGCAATGGGAGTTGGGTCGCAAGATTAATGAAGTGAAGGCCTTGAAAAAGCGCTTTGATCGCAAAATCCAAGAATTGCAAGTGAGATTGATCAACGGTGTAAAAAAAGATGTTCTCGAAATTATATCCGCGTATGGTAAAAAAGAAGGTTTCTTGTTGGTTTTGGAAGACATCAATATCGTCTACGCGCCACAAACATTAGATATTACGGATAAAATCATTCAACTGTACGATGCATCCTATTCCAAAAAGTAAAGGCACCGGCAAAGGATATGTCTATAAATCTTGGCCAAATCGCAGCACTGTTAAAAGGTGAAATCATTGGTGATCCTCAATGCACCATTACAGGGATAGCCCCCATAGAACAAGCCCTTGAAGGGCAGATCACCTTGGCGGAAAAAGGATCCGGACTGAAGCGTATCAACATGACCCAGGCCTCGGCGGTGATCGTCCCTCAAGGCTTTACGGACAGTCAACACAATCTGATTCAGGTGGCAAACCCGCGGGTGGCCTTTGCCATGATGCTGGATCACTTCAACCCTGCCACAGCACCGGCCAAGGGACGTCACCCGGCGGCTGTAATCGGGAAGGATTGTATTCTGGGGCAGGATATTGCCGTGGCCGCCGGGGTGATCATCGGCGACCGCGTCTCACTGGGAGATCGGGTCATTCTGCACCCCAATGTTGTGATTGGCGACAATGTCACCATTGGTGACGATACGATCGTATACCCCAATGCGTCCATATTGGAGCGGTGCGTTGTGGGGCACCGGGTGATCATAAATGCCGGCAGCGTCATCGGCAGCGATGGCTTCGGTTTTGTCTTCAATCAAGGATGTCATTATAAAATTCCACAGATCGGTATTGTCCAAATCGATGATGATGTGGAAATCGGTGCCAATAACACCATTGACCGGGCAACCATCGGAAAAACCTGGATCAAAACCGGTGTCAAGTTGGACAACCAGGTGCACATCGCACATAACGTGGTGATTGGCGAGCACGCCATCATTGTCGGCCAGGTTGGGATTGCAGGAAGCACCACTATCGGCCGGCATGTCATTATTGCCGGGCAGGCCGGCGTGGGTGGTCATCTGACCATTGGCAACGAGGTCACCATCGGCCCCCAGGCTGCCGTGGCCCAATCGGTTCCCGACAAGCAGATCGTTTCAGGAACCACCCTGGCGATGCCACATGGCTTGTGGCTGCGCCTTCAGAAAGTCCTGCCAGATCTGCCCAACCTCAGCAAAAAATTAAACCGGCTGGAAAAACAGGTATCCCGGCTCATCATAAACAAATCGCATGAATCATAGCAAAGATTTAAAAGAGAAACCTGCTCCCGGAAGGAGATCGGCTATGGAAATCCCCATGGATGTTAGAGAAATTATGAAACACATCCCCCACCGCTATCCATTTATCCTGGTGGACCGGATTCTAGAACTAGAGCCTAAAAAGAGGGTCGTCGGTCTGAAAAATGTCTCCATCAATGAACCCTTCTTTCAGGGACATTTTCCAGGCACACCGATAATGCCAGGGGTATTGATACTGGAAGCCATGGCGCAGACCAGCGGTGTTCTGGCCATCGCCTCTTTAGAAAACGGAAAAGAAGGCGCGCTGATGTATTTCATGGGATTGGACCAAGTAAAATTCCGCAGAATGGTGGTACCGGGTGACCAGCTCATCATGGAATTGGAAGTGATCAAACAAAGGGCCAAAATCATGAAGTTGACCGGAGTGGCCAAAGTTGACGGCCAGATCGCCGCTGAAGCTCAATTAATGGCCACCATAGAGGTATAGAAATGATTCATCCTACCGCAATGATCAGCGCTAATGCAAAAATTGGAGACAATGTCACCATCGGCCCCTACGCCATCATTGGCGACGAAACAACCATCGGAGATGGCACGGTCATCGGGCCGCATGCCGTTATCGAACCGTTTGTTGAAATCGGACCCGAATGCCATATTTTTCAGTTCGCCTCGGTGGGTGCCGTTCCGCAATCGCTGAAGTTCAAAGGCGAGGTGACCCACACCAAAATCGGTCGCTCCTGCATTATCCGTGAATTTGTCACCATCAACCGTGGCACCGAGGAAGGCGGCGGCCTGACCCAAATCGGCGATGAATGTTTATTGATGGCCTATGTGCACATCGCCCATGATTGCTTCTTGGGCCACAATGTTGTGATGGCCAACAATGCCACTTTGGCTGGCCACATTACCATAGGCAACTATGCCACCGTAGGCGGTCTGACCGCTGTACATCAATTCGTTCGGGTCGGTGATTACGCGTTTGTCGGCGGCAAATCCGTCGTCGTTAAAGATATCCCACCCTTTGTACTGGCTTCCGGTGATCGGGCAACCTTGCACGGTTTGAATCAGGTGGGTTTGAAACGCCACGGTTTCACTGCGGACGCATTGAAACAGCTTAAAAAAACCTACCGGCTGCTTTTTCGAATTGGACTCACCCTAAACGAAGCCATAGAGCGAGTGTCGGCCGAGGTGGAACAGCTACCTGAAGTCAACGCGTTCATTAATTTTATCAAATCTTCTGAACGCGGCATCACCCGTTAAAGTTTCATTTTGAAGCCCTGCCAGCTGAAGGATGAGGCGTTAATTGGTCGCTTTCAAACAGGGGGCTATGCACCTGGATCGCTCAATAATACGCATAAAATCGTAATAATAAATCCATGACAGAAAAAATAGGACTTATAGCGGGAAGCGGACAGTTCCCGATCCTTTTTGCCCAGGCAGCCCTCCAAAAGGGTTGGCAAATCCATGCCGCCGCCTACAAGGAAGAAGCCGATCCGTTGCTCGGCCGACATGTGACGTCCATCGAGTGGTTTTATGTAGGACAAATCAAAAAACTGATCCGTTTTTTTCAGCAGCACGGGATCACCCAGGCTGTGATGATGGGTGCCATCAGTAAACCACGCATGTTCACCAATGTCCGGCCGGACACCAAAGCCCTGGCCCTGCTCGCCGGTATGCGCAACACGCATGATGATGCCCTGCTGCGCCGTTTTGCGGATATGCTGGAAAATGAAGGTATACGCATCAGGCCATCCACGCTCCTGCTTCCTGAAATGCTGGCGCCTCCCGGGGTCTGGACCCGACGCAAACCGTCCCGGACTGAGAGCAGAGATATTGACCTTGGCTGGGCCCTTGCCAAGGAGATCGGACGCTTGGATATCGGCCAATGCATCGTGTTAAAACGCGGCAGTGTCCTGGCGGTGGAAGCCATAGACGGTACGGACGCCACCATTGAGAGGGGCGGTAACCTGGGCCGGGGGCAAGCCGTGGTGGTGAAAGTCTGCAAACCCCATCAGGATTTGCGTTTCGATATTCCCGCCATCGGCTTGAAAACCATTGAAACCATGCATACCGCCAATGTCAGGACATTGGCGGTCGAAGCGGGAAAGGCGGTCGTATTTGATCGCAACGCCATGGTCGACCTGGCCGACAAGTACAAAATCTGTATTATGGCCATTGAAAAAACAAGCCATCCTTCAGATTAAATGATATTGGCATCATGAATGAAAGATCAATTACATAAATCCGTTGTCGTGATCACAGGTGAAGCGTCGGGTGACCTGCATGGTGCCCATGTGATTGAAGCCCTGCACCGCAGAGACGCTTCCATATCCATATGCGGCGCGGGCGGTGCAGCGATTAGACAAACCGGTGCAACCATTGTTGTGGATATCAAAGACCTGTCGGTCATGGGATTTACGGCCGTCTTGCTCCATGCCCCCCGGATCTTAAAACTGCTCTTTCGATTGAAACGCCTCATAGCCAATACCAATCCTGACTTGCTGATCCTGGTGGATTTTCCGGATTTTAACCTGCACCTGGCAGGGCATGCCAAAAAGCTCGGCGTTCCCGTATTGTATTATATCAGCCCGACCATCTGGGCTTGGCGGCCCAAACGCATAAGAAAGATCAAAAAATGCGTGGATCATATGGCTGTCATCTTGCCGTTTGAGAAATCCATTTATGAAAAGCATGGCATTCCGGTGACCTATGTGGGCCATCCCCTGTTGGATGATACCGACCAAATACCGGCGATAAACCATGTGAATCGGCTACCGGCCCACAGAACCATCGCCCTGCTTCCCGGCTCGAGGGTGGAGGAAGTCAAACGGCAGTTGC
>Ga0210123_1001454_pt1 | contig 12004 bp, 10 predicted proteins | sample Muzzi_PWB_D2_FD_185535 | JGI IMG/M metagenome (GOLD analysis project Ga0210123, IMG submission 185535) | Wetland microbial communities from San Francisco Bay, California, USA, that impact long-term carbon sequestration - Muzzi_PWB_D2 (SPAdes) | ecosystem: Environmental > Aquatic > Marine >... | reverse complement strand
CGGCTACCGTGTGGCGGAAGACTACGTTCTCACGCACGGTACGTTCGACCTGATTGAATTGGCCACCAACCAGACGATACAGAAGTACTTTGGCGCGGGTGGCACGACTTTTCTCGGCTTCCGCTTCGCGACCGTGATGTTCATGTTCCTGTTCGTCGGCTTCGCGATCAAGCTGCCCAGCGTGCCGGTGCATACGTGGTTACCCGACGCACACGTGGAGGCACCGACACCGATCAGCATGATCCTGGCCGGCGTGCTGCTGAAGATGGGCGGTTACGGCTTCCTCCGCCTGTGCTATCCAATCTTCCCGGTGGGCGCCGACTATTGGGCCTTCTTTCTCGCGGTCATCGGTGTGATCAGCATTGTTTATGGTGCGCTATGCGCCATGGCGCAGACCGACTTCAAGAAGCTGGTGGCGTACAGTTCCGTGTCGCACATGGGCTATGTGCTGCTCGGCATTTCGGTGATGACGCAGGCGGGGTTCCAGGGCGCCATGTTTCAGATGTTGGCGCACGGCATTTCCTCACCCATGTGCTTCTTTTTGGTCGGCGTGATTTACGACCGAGCCCACCATCGTGAGATCAACCGCTTCGGCGGCTTGTGGCTGACCATGCCGAAGTACGGCACGATGGCCACCATCGGCTTCTTCGCGTCGCTCGGCTTGCCGGGGCTTTGCGGCTTTATCGGTGAGGTCTGGGTGGTGCTCGGCACCTTCTCGGCCATGGACACCTATGCTTGGGCGGCACCGATGGCGATCATCGCCGCGTCGGCCGTCATTCTGACCGCCGGCTACATTCTGTGGCTTATCCGCCGCGTGTACCTCGGCAAAGAGAAGGAAGAGTACGCGGGTTACTCGGATGCCTCGAGTCGTGAGACGTTTATTCTGGTGCCGATGGCCGTGCTGTGCATCGCCATGGGCATCTTCCCGGCGCAGACGGTGTTCAACTTCACCAACGGCACGTTGAATAACATGCTGGCGCACGTGACGAGTATGATCGGCATGATTTCGTAAGAGACGGACAGGAGAGTAGCACCGTGCTTCGTGAGTTTTCGACGTTCGCATGTGTCCCCCACCCTTCGCCTTGCGAAGGATGGGGCACCCTGCATGATCGGCATGATTTCGTAGGGGACACAAGAGAGGTGCCGGATCAACGGCATCGTCGAATTATCGAAAGGCCTCTGGCAACGTGAGCTTCATCGCCCAATCTGACCCGTGGACAGGCGTCGCGATCGGTCAACACCTGCGGCTGTTTGCACCGATGATTGCGTTGGTTTGCACGATGCTGGCCGTGGTGGCGTGTCCCGTCCTCTTCGGGCGCCGCACCCGACCTGTCGCGGTCACCGCAGTCATCGGCATGATCGTCACGCTCATCCTTGCAATCCGTTTGGCGGGCGACGCGATCGGCGGTGGGGTCAGCGGCTTCTCGACCGCACCGCTGGCGGGCATGTTGATCGTCGACAATCTGTCCGCGTGCTTCCAGATCGTGCTGGTGATCTTCCTTCTGGCCGTGACGTGGCTTTGGCGGATGGGCTCGGCGCCGACGGAAACCAACGCGCCGGAGTTTTTCATACTGTTGATCGGCAGTGCCCTGGGCATGGCCCTGATGGTCAGCACGAACAACCTGCTGATGATCGTGATGGCCATCGAAACGGCATCGCTGCCAAGCTATGCCTTCGTCGGATTCGACAAAAGTGACCGCCGCGGCGCGGAGGCCTCGCTGAAGTATATGATCTTCGGCGCGGTCTGTGCGGCCATCATGCTCTACGGCGTCAGCCTTCTGTACGGGCTGGTCGGTTCCCTCAACGTGTTCGAGGTCGCGAAATATGCGGTGAACGAGTTCGCGATCGGCGGCAACACGGTGATTCTTGCGGCGGCTCTGCTGTGTTTTCTGGCGGGCATCGCTTTCAAGGTATCGGCCGTACCCTTCCACTTCTGGTGCCCGGATGCCTTCGAGGGCGCCAAGATCGAAGTGACGACGTGGTTGAGCGTGGTGAGTAAGGCGGCCGGGCTGATTCTGCTGGTGCGTGTGATGATGGCCTTCTCCGCCTCGGTGACCGACCCGCATGCCATGTCGCAGCTCGCACCCGTGGCGTGGACGATCGCCATTCTGGCGACCATCACCTGCACCGTGGGCAACTTCTCCGCCTACAAACAGGAGAGCGTCAAGCGCATGCTGGCGTATTCCTCGATCGCCCATGCGGGATACATGTTGATGGCGGCCGCGGTGTTGCTGCATCCCGACCAGCCGAACCACTATGCCGCCGTGACGGCACTGCTGGTGTACATCATCGTTTATCTGTTCATGAACCTGGGCGCGTTCGGCGTGACGGCGCTGGTGTCGTGGGACACCGGAAGCGACCGGATGGACGCCTTCAACGGGTTGATTCGCCGGGCGCCCTGGCTGGCGATCCCGATGGTCATATGCCTCGTGTCGCTGGTGGGCCTGCCCCCCTTCGCGGGCTTTATCGGCAAGTGGTGGGTGCTGGTAGCGCTGGGTTCGCTGAACAGCAACCTTGGCTGGTTCCTGGCGATCGTCGCGGTGCTGAACACGCTGATCAGTCTTTACTACTACATGCGCGTGGTCGTCCGCATGACGCTGCATGACGACGGACAGCGCGTCGTGGATTGTCCGGTGGGCGGCTACGCCCTCGTCAACATTTGCGGCGTGGCGCTGCTGGTTTTGTTCCTGTGGGCTGCCCCACTCAAGCGGATGACCGACCGATTCTCGCAGGATCTGTATCGAACGACCGTGGCCACCGCATCGCCCGGCGCCACGTTGGCGGCGGATACGGGTACATTTGAAGAATGATTGACCCAAGCATTATCCACATACTGAACGAACTGCTGGCTGCAGAGCGATCCTCCGCAGCGCACCGACTTATCGAATCCACCGTCTTCGTCACGCAGGTGGGCTCGGACGAATACCTCACCGTACAGAGGCTCGCGGAGGAACAGACCGAACACGCGGCCTGGCTGACATCGATGATTATCGACCTCGGGGGCTCGCCCGGCATGCGGCTTGATGACCTCGCCACCGCCAACCTTCACTACCAGGAGTTGCACACTGCACTGCCGAATCTCGTCTCCCATCTGGAGCGGATTATCCACAAGTACCAAATGGCTGTGCCCAAGCTTGCCACCGAGCCGGCCGCCGCGGAGATCGCCGGTCGAATCCTCGCCCGACACCAAGAAAACCACCGCCGGCTCGCCAGCCATGATGACGCTCCAGCGGCCGCAACGAGTTGACAAGTCGAGCCGCAGCTGTCGTTGCCCATCCTCAATGCACTGACACAGAGCGGTAGGGTGCGACCCGGTCGCACCAATCGCGGCCGACGATCCACTCAATTTGGCGAACCTGCTTCAATCATCGTATGATTGGCCCATGCGTTACGAAGGCAAAGTCTATCGGCCGCCTAGTGAGGCGAATTCGTATCTACTGCAGGCCACCATCGGCTGCTCGTGGAACCATTGCACCTATTGCGACATGTACCGCGACAAAGAGTACCGCGTGCGCCCTTTGGATGAAACGCTGGCCGACATCGCGGAGGCGGGCCGCTTCTACGGTCCGGGCGTGAATAAGGTCTTCGTCATGGACGGCGACGCGCTGGCCATGGATCTCAATATGTGGGAGCCGATTTTAGAGTCCCTTGCCGCCGCATTTCCCCATCTTCGCCGCGTGAGCTGTTACGCGACGGCCATCAACCTGCTGGAGAAATCAGCAGAGGAGTTGAAGCGTCTGAGGGAGCTCGGGCTCAAGCAACTCTACATCGGTCCGGAGTCGGGCGATGACGTCACGCTGAAGCGTATCGCCAAGGGTGCCAATGCGGCCGATCATGTGGAGGCGGCAAAGAAGTTACGCGAAGCCGGCATGAAGCAGTCGCTGATCTTTCTGCTCGGCGCGGGAGGAACGGATCGCAGTATCGAGCACGCGAAAGGCTCCGCCAAACTGGCGACGGAAATGGATCCACAATTCCTCTCGGCCCTGACGCTCACGCTGATCCCCGGCACGCCGATCTACAGACAGGCTGAGCGCGCGCAATTCCATTTGCCGCCGATTGAACACCTGCTTCGCGAGCTGCGTATTCTCGTCGCTGAGGCGCACCCCACCGACGCGATCTTCCGCTGTAACCACGCCTCGAACTACTTGCCCCTCGCGGGCCGACTGCCACGCGACCGCGATGCGATTGTTGAACAGATCGACCAGGCGCTTGCCGGGGCGACACCGCTGCGGGCGGAGTGGTTACGAGGGCTGTAGCCACAGCGATGCCGTAACGAAGAGGGCGACAATCAACTCTCCTGGACTCTGCTTTGATGGCCAAGATCAACCAGGCGGTTGCGGATGTAGCCGGCGGCGCACAAAGCGAACAGGGTCCCCACGGCGGTGGCCGTCAGGTGGAACAGGTTACCGATGAGCAAGCTCACCAGGGGATTGCCGCGCCAACCGAAAAAGTAAGGCAGCATGGCCATGAGGATCACGATCACAGCGTACATCAGAATCAGTATGCCGCGAAGACGCTGATATACTGTTGTGTCCCTCGCCGCAGCTCCTTGCCGCCTCGCCCACATCAGGGCGACAAACAGCGGCGGGCCCCAGGACCAGATCACCAGCGACGATCCGTTCACGCCATCCGTAAATGTCAGGACTGCGGCATTGGCAGCAAGCGATAACATCCCGAGAATCAAGAACCGTCCGCTACCCAGGAGTCGCTCGCAGGGACGACCGCATTCCAGAATCAGAAACGCGTTCAGCGCCAAGTGAACCGCGCCAGGAAAACCGGGCCAACCGTGTTCCAGCGCCGCCGTGAAGGGCTGCCACCAGTGCCGCCGCGGCGCCATCCCGCCAAGGATGTCATAGAGTCGCGGATAGAAGAGCGTGGGCAGGGTCACGAGCAGGCAAAGCGCGAGGAATGCGTAAGTGACAACGGGTCGTCCTGATGATCGCACATAGAGTGCATCGAGTGCGCGGGGGTGCCGGTCGGGTGTGTTCTCCGTCATTTCCGTCATCAGATTACGATTCCAGCCCGGTGCCCGGTATCACGTGATGAGGAGACTCGCCGTCAGCCGTCAGCGTTGGAAAGATACGCCCGCCCTCCGACCACCGCTTGGTGACTAATGCCCATCAACCACCATCCTGGCTTCGTGTCTTGGTGCCCAGGCGGCGACTCTTGCTCTTACCGTCTACCGGACAAGAAGTCCAGACAGAATTGCCGCGCTGAGTAGCCAGCAATAGAAGGCGAAATAGTGGAGTTGCGCGCGGCGCACCACGACGAGCAGAATCATCAGCGCGGCGATTCCTGTGAGGAAAGAGAGAAGCCCGCCTACGGCGATCGGCCCCCATCCGATGGCGATACTCTCGCCTGCGACGGCTTCAAATGCGTCGGCCGTCTTGAGCACGGTGGCGCCGAGAATGGCGGGCACGGCGATGAAAAAGCTGAACTCGCCCGCCCAGCGGCGGCGAAGTCCCAGCATCAATGCCACGCAAATGGTCGCGCCGCTGCGCGAGATACCGGGCATGATGGCCATCCCTTGTGCGATTCCTACGATCGCCGCCTGCCACCACAGGAACTGCCGCCAGCCGCGCGTCGGTCGCGGCAGCCAGCGCGTGACGAAGAGAATTGCGCCGGTACACGCTAGGGCCGCGCCAATCCACCTCGGCTCCCCGAAGGCCTCTTCAAATTTGTCCTTGAACGCCAGACCGATGAAGGCCGTGGGAACGCTGGCCACAATCCCAAGCAGGGCAATGCGAAACGCGATGCGATCGCCCACAAACGCTCGGGCGGACTCCCGCAGCAACCGGCGTAGAAAAAGGCTGATCTGTCGCCGGAAAACGATCAACACCGCCACCAGCGTACCCAGGTGGGCGAACACATCGAACAGCAGCATGGCAAGGCCCGCGGCGTCCAGGTCGAGCCAGGCCTGTACGACGGCGAGGTGACCGCTGCTGCTGACCGGCAGAAATTCGGTGAGTCCTTGGATGACCCCGAGCAACGCGGCCTTCACGAAGTCGAATTCGTTCATGCGCCGCCGTCTTCCAGAATATCGCGGGAGCGGGAGAGGTATTGCAGCACGGAGAGCGCCGTCGCGATCACCGTCGCCCACACGAATACCAGCTTCACCACACGGGGCCAGGCAGCACCGGACCACCACGACTCATGCGCCACCAGCAGCAGTACGATCGGCGGCGTGAAGCTCTGAATCCACATCTTCACCTTGCCGTGCAGCGATGCGCCGAACGCCTTGCCTCGTGATTCATTGAAGCCGCGCAACCCGGTGACCAGCAGTTCGCGCGCCACAATCACCACCACCATCCAGGCGCGAACCTCGGTGACGTTTTGTCCGTTGGCGTCTATGAACGAAGGTCCGGCGAGAAGAATAAAGGCCCCGCACACCAGCACCTTGTCGGCAAACGGATCGAGCACACGACCGAGCGCCGTCACCAGCCCGCGCTTTCGCGCGATGTGCCCATCGAGAAAGTCGGTGACGGCCGCCACTACGAATATGACGATACCCACGTCCAGAATCCAGGGTCGCGGTGCGCGCTGCGTGTACTGCGAGAGCAGAATGAAAAAGACGACGGCTAACACGAGCCGTGCGAGTGTAAGCTGATTGGGCAGGTTTAGCTTCAGTCTTACGCACCCATTACGGGAAGCGATACTTCAGTCGGTACGGCGATGAGATCATACCCATCGCGATCGATACCACGAACCTCAACGAACTGACCGGGCTCGGCTTGGCAGTTTTCGACAAGCGTCACGCTGTCGACGGAAGGTGCCTGACCCTCGTGTCGCGCCACGATCCGGTCCTCCTCGTCGACACCGTCCACGAGCACCTTCATCTTCAATCCGACGCGCGCCCGCGTCAGCTCGAAGGCTACTTCCTGTTGCGCCAACATCAGCGCTTCGACCCGGTCCCGTTTGACCGCGTCCGAAATCTGTCCCTTCATTCGCCCGGCCGGGGTGTCCGGCTCAAGGGAATAGGGGAAGACGCCGAGGGCGTCAAAACGAAAGTCCTTAATGAAATCGACAAGCTCTTGAAATTCCTTGTCCGTCTCACCGGGAAAGCCGGCGATCAGCGTGGTGCGGATGGTCACGTTGGGAATACGGTCGCGAATTCGTCCGAGCAACCGCTCCGTGGCACTGCGATCCACACGCCGGTACATCGCCTTGAGCACACGGTCGTTTATGTGTTGCAGCGGAATATCGATGTAGTTGCAGACGCGTTCGCACTCGGCGATGGCGTCGATCATCTCATTCGAAAAGATGGAGGGATAGGCATACATCAACCTGATCCACGAGACACCATCGAGGGCATCCAGCTTTCGCAGCAGACCGGCCAAACCGCAGTTCAGGTCATCGTTACCCAGCCCGTAGCTGGTCGTATCCTGCCCGATGAGCGACAACTCGACGGCGCCGTCGCTCACCAATTCCCGCGCCTCGTGCAAAATGGCCTCCGGCGGCTTGCAGTGCATGGGACCGCGGATCGAGGGAATCGTGCAGAAGGTGCATTTCTGGTCGCAGCCCTCGCTGATACGAAGATACGCGTAGTGCTGCGGGGTCAGGCGCAAGCGTGACGTGTCGATCTGGGTGTACGCGTGGTAGTCGCCGAGAAAGAGGTCGACCGGGCGGCCGTTCGTTGCCTTGGATTCCCCGACCACCGCGCGCACGACGTCGTCGCGGTTGTTCACACCCACAAGCGCGTCGATGCCGTCGATCCGGTCCAAGATGGTCTGCTTGTCGCGCTGCACGAGGCAGCCGGCCACCACCACACGGCGTAGCTTTCCGCCCTGCTTGCGATCCACGGCCTCGCGAATGATCTCGTCGGCTTCGGTACGGGAGTCTTCCAGAAACCCGCAGGTGTTGATGACAATGACCTCCGCGTCGTCCTCGTCGGCGGTCAGGGCGCAGCCAGCCTCCGCCAGTTGCCCCAGCATCTTCTCTGAGTCAACAAGGTTCTTGGCACATCCGAGGGAGACGAAGGCGACTCGTGTGGCTTCTTCCATGTTTTCCTGTTTCCGGCGAATCTACGCCCGGCAAGAGTGTAGCACATGCGCGGCCGCACGAAAGTGCCGCTTTCCAAAGTCAAATCGCTAATCCGGTCATGTATTTCGGACTTCAGCGGTGGGCACGGTATTACCGGTCCCTGTCCAACTGATTGTGGTATGATAGCCCCCATGTCAAGCATCGAGCGAATGGCAAAGCTGTTACAGCAGGCGGAGACTGGTGTGGCGTTTACCGGTGCGGGCATCAGCACGGAGAGCGGCATCCCCGATTTTCGCAGCCCCGGAGGTATCTGGGCCAAGAATACTCCGGTGATGTACGACGATTTTCTACGGTCCCGCTCGGAGCGCATCCGCTACTGGCAGATGCGGCAAGTGCTATACAAGGAATTCGAGGCCGCCAAGCCGAACAACGGTCACTTCGCGCTGGCACGCCTGGAGGCGGAGGGCCGACTGGCGGCAGTTGTGACGCAGAATATCGACGGACTCCACCAGGATGCGGGCAGCCGACGGGTCGTGGAGTTGCACGGCACCGCGCGGGTGATCGTCTGTATCTCCTGCGGAAAGGAATGGGATCCGCCGGAGATTGTGGCCCGGCTGGTCGCAGGCGAGGAGGCTCCCGATTGCGACGAGTGCGGCGCGCCGATTAAGTCAAAGACAATCTCCTTCGGTCAGGCCATGCCGGCGGACGAGATGATGGAAGCGGCAGCGTTGGCTCGACAAGCGGATGTTTTCCTGGCCATCGGATCCTCGCTGGTGGTCGAGCCGGCCGCCTCGATCCCGCGCGTCGCCAAACAATACGGCGCTACCTTGATTATCCTCAACAAGACGTCCACGCCGCTAGACTCCTATGCCGATCTAGTGATTCAGGAGCCGATCGGCACCACCTTTGAGGCCGTGCTCAAAAAAATGGGCTGACGCTTTCGGGCGCCAACCCCATGGATGATCAAGTCTAAGTTGGGATCGCGGACCGATCGTCGGTCCGCGGCAAGACAACAGAATTCAGATTACTTGCTCTTCGGTTCGTCGATCGACGACGAGAGCGTCGGGCGCGGGGGCTCAACCGGTTCCATCGTCCCCATCTTCGTGCTTCGCGTCTTGTGCCCGGTGCCTTCAACTTCTTCCATTGTGACCATGAGCACGGCATCTGCGGATCCGGAGGGGCTCGGCAGGGGCTCGACTTCGGCGATCAGCCTGGTCGTTTCTGAGACCACCGGCGCTTCGTGAACCAGGACGGGCAAATCGGCCGCCGGATCGTGAATCCTCACGGGGTTCATCTCGACGGCGGAATCAATCTGCGGAAATGTGCGTGCGCTGGACACGTCGTTCGCATCGGGTTCGGTGTCCGTGGTCGCGGAAACAGCATCGTCCAGGCAACGGATTTCGTCGCGAATATTTATCAGTTCGGTCCGCAACGACTCGATGGCCGGGTAAGGAAGAGCGTCGTCGTCAGTTGAGTCGACCTGCACAAGTTCCATTTCCATGAATTTCATGAAATCGCCCAGGTCTTCGTCGGCGGACACCGTATCGCCAGAATCGTTGGATTCCACCCACGATTCTGTGATCAACGTGGCCGTCCCCATGCTTGGCGATGCTGTCGGAATCGCGGCAAGCTGAACCGCACGTTCTCGTGTGTCAGTGATGACGCCGGTCGCCATCGTGTCAACCGCGTCACTCATACGAGAAGCCACCATGTCCGGGTCGATCACTTCCCAGGACTGCCAGTCAATCTCGTCCCAGCAGATCTCGTCGTCGGCAAAAGCGTAGATGTGATTCTCAAACGCATTGATGATCGCTTCGCTGTCGACCGGCGGCAGTCGATCCCCGATCAGCGTCATTGTGTCGAACGCCGCCATGGTCGCGACTTCGTCGGCGTAGTCGGCGGGGCAGAGGGTGCCCAGGTCGATCGTGACAGGATTGAACGGCCATGCGTCGCACACGTCGCGCCCGTCGGCCTGACAAACGCCCTGCGTGTAATCCTCGGAGAATCCTACCGATTCGATATTGACCACGGAATCTTGACCCGCGGCGGGTGTTGAAATCGGGATCATCGAGGCCATCGTGGTGCGCTGCGATCGTTGCGTCGAAGGCGTTGACGAATTGGCGGCCTGCGCGGTAATCGAGTCCACCGGCGTCATGGTGGGAATGTCGCTTGTCGCCTCTGCAATCCCGGAGGTTTGCGGCACAGTTGTTTGCTCATTCGGACCAATGATCGTGTACGCCGGGTTACGATCGGGCTGAGGCAGGGTCGCGGGATCCGGTCGGCGCGTCAATGCCGGTTCCACCGCGGTGAACTCGTCGACCGGGTTCATTGTTGGGATCGGTGGCGTTGTGTTCTCGGTTGCCATCGAACGCTCCTGATTCACCTCGGAGAGCGGGCGAATCCTCGGTACGGGGTTTTTCGGCGCGACGGTGGCGGGTGTGCGCGTTTCCGCGGGTTGCATGGATCCGATGGTCTGCCCCTTGGGCGCCATCGTCGGCGTATCATCCACTTGCTCTTCTAGATTGATGAGCCTGGGTCTCGGTGTCGTAGTCGTCATCGGCTCGGTGTCGATCGTCTGCACCTCCGTCAACGCCTGTTGCGATGCCTTCGGCGCACCCAATCTGATTGGCCGTACGGTCTCGCCGGTCGTCGTGTTCATCGCCAGGGCGCTGCTCTCGACGTTCTGCAATTGTACCGATGCGGCATAGAAATCAGGGTTGACCGCCAGCGCGTTACGGAATGCCCCCGCCGCGTCGTCGAATTGCCCACGAGCGCGATACATCAGCCCTAGGTTGTAATAAGCATCCGGCTCGGCCAGCACCGCCCGGAACGACTCGTACGCTTCGTCGAACCGATCCATCTTCGCCAACGTCATACCCAGGTTGATGTGGGCGCGCGAAAACTCGGGGTGCAATTCGATGCACCGCTGAAACTGCTCCGCCGCCTCAGGCCATCGCTGCTGCAACATGAGCGCGAAGCCGAGGTTGTTGCGGATCAGGGCATTCTTCGGCGCCATTTTGGCTGCCTTGGTCAGCGACTGCGTGGCCTCGTCAAAAGCGCCCATCTTCGTCAGCACAAGGCCGAGCTGGTGATAGGCGGCCACGAATTTGTGATTGACCGCCGTGGCCCTTCGATACTGATTGGCGGCTTTCGCGTACTGACCTTGCTGCTCGAGCAACTGTCCGGCCGCAAAGTACGTTTGCGGCAGGATCTTCGGCTCCGGAGCCAGTTTCGCTCGTGAATAGTCCGGCGCCTTGCCCCGCTTCCATTTGACCGGCCCCATCATCGCGCTTTGGTCCGAATGGGCACAGCCGGCTGCCAACATCGTCGCGAGCGTCAACGCCAATGCCTTGGGTTTCTTAAGCATAGCTGTTACTACCTTTACGTGATATCCAAAAGAACACATCCGGCGAAATCCCTCGAGCGAGTACCAACGAATGGACAACTACTGGGCCGGCGCCATGGGAAGCAATCCGCCCGCACCCGCCTGGGCGCCACCAGCTTCTTCCTGCGTAGCCTTTGCCTCGGCCGCAAGCGCCTTTTCGGCCGACATGCCGTATCCGCCGGACATCGCGGACTTGAGCTCCACACGACTCATGTCGCACCCAGTCGTCTCCAGATACTCGCGTACGTGGTCGAGGCGGTCTCTCACAAAGCCGGCATCAGTGTTGTACGTCTCGTACCGCACCAAACCGCCATACGTATCGAGCAGGACGGCCATGCGATCGAGGCGTGCGATCCCTGTACCGCTCAACTCGCTCGTGTGCGGCACGAAGTGAATGTCCGCGATGGACATGTCCTGCAGGATCGCGTTGTCCACCATGTAAGTCAGATGTGCCTGCGGCTTCGTCAGCATGTTGTCCATCTTGGTATGCTGTATTTGCGTCGCAGTGAGGTCACGATTGCATGCGCTTGTCGTGGCGAGAACCAACGACAGCGTGAAACAGGCGTATTTCCCGAACATCGATCGACTCCTTGTGGACCCGCGGTGAAAGGGGATCACTCGCTCCCTTTCGTCCGCATC
>Ga0210123_1001451_pt1 | contig 12017 bp, 17 predicted proteins | sample Muzzi_PWB_D2_FD_185535 | JGI IMG/M metagenome (GOLD analysis project Ga0210123, IMG submission 185535) | Wetland microbial communities from San Francisco Bay, California, USA, that impact long-term carbon sequestration - Muzzi_PWB_D2 (SPAdes) | ecosystem: Environmental > Aquatic > Marine >... | reverse complement strand
ATAGATGCGGCAGTAAGAGCGTTCAATCGAATATTGGTTTTGATTCGCACAGATGACGGCAGTGTGGGAGGACCGGGAAACAGTGCTCCTGCAAGAAATCTAAACCCTGAGGCAGGAGACTAAGAATGCCACGCACGAAATTTCCGGTCGGGAAACAACAGCAAACCCCATCAGCCAATTTCTCACCAATCGAAGAACTCGGCGTTGAGGGAGTCAAAATAAGCTCCGGATATGTACACGATGAGTTCCTGACAAAGCTGCAAGGGGAACGCGGCCGAAGAATATTTCGGGAGATGAGGGACAACGACTCCACCATTGGAGCTATATTGTTTGCAGTCGAAATGCTCATTCGTGCTGTTGACTGGTCAATCGAAACTGACATCCCCGAAAATGAAATGGACGAAGCTGCAATCGAAGCGGTGGAGTTTGTTGAGGGAGTGTTTTTCAAGGACATGGAGCACACCTGGGACGAATTCTTGTCAACCATTATGTCGATGTTCACCTTCGGATGGCAGTACACCGAAGTCGTCTACAAGCGGAGGATAGGACCCGATGAGGCCGACGAGACAAGGCAGTCCATTTATACCGATGGCAGGATTGGCATCAGAAAGCTTGCCGACCGCTCACAGGAGACCCTTAACAGATGGGAGATCCAGGAACCACATGGTCAAATATTGGGGATGTGGCAGGACGCTCCAAATGGAGGACTCGCCTCCATGTTTATCCCCATCAGCAAGGCATTACTTTTCAGACCTCATATGTTCAAGGGGTCCCCGGAAGGCAGGTCCATTCTGCGCAATGCATACCGTCCGTGGTTTTTCTTAAAGACCATCCAGGAGATTGAGGCGGTAGCAATTGAGCGAGAACTCGCAGGTCTCCCGGTTGCCTACATCCCGAACAACATACTGACGGGCACCACACCGGAACAAGTAGCCATCAGAAAAAAGTATGAGAAGATGGTTCGGGATATCAAGTTCAATGAGCAGGGAGGAGTCGTCCTGCCAAGCGATACCTATAAGGACTCTGACGGCAACCCAACAGTAGTCAAACAGGTGTCCCTTGAATTGCTGAACGCGGGAGGAACCCGGGCAGTAGACACCAATAAGACCAAGCAGGATTACAAGGCTGATATTGCAAGAGTCATCCTTGCTGACTTTATTTTCCTTGGCACGCAGGGTCAAGTGGGCTCCTTTGCTTTATCGAAAGATAAGACGGACCTATTTGCAAGAGCAATTGAGGGATGGTTGGATGATACCATTGCCGAAACCATTAACAGGAGGCTCATTCCTACTCTCTGGAAATTGAACGGTATGGACCGCAAGTACATGCCCAGGCTCAAACCCGGGAAGGTGGCACCGGAGGATGTCGAAAAGCTCGGCAACTTTGTTGAGTCCCTCAGTCGTTCCGGGTTTGTCATCGGAGCAGATAAGAGACTTGAGGACAGGCTGCGCGATGCAGGTGGTTTGCCGGAACGTGACCCGGAACTTGACAACGAGGACGACCCAACGAACCCGAACAACATGGGAGGACTTGACAATGGCGAAGGCGGAGAGGAAGTGGTTTAAGAATAGGTTGATTGCTGCCGTATCGGTCATTCTAACCGGGAGTTCGTTGCTGGGAGCAATGTGGGCATTTGACGGCCATTATGCAAAGGCGAAGGAACTGCAGACTTTCAAAGATAGTGTGCAGATCAAGTTTGACACCGACCGGTATAAATCCTTGCAGGAGAGGATATGGCAATTGGAGGAACATTTTGGAGGTCCGGGAGTTCCGAAAGCACCTCCAAGCATCAAAAAAGAGTATGTGGAAATTAAATCCGAATTCGAAATTATCAGGGCGAGGTTGAATAAAGGTGCCAAATAAAAGACTCATACGAGCTGCGGAGAAATACGAACCACGCATCAAAAAGACACTGCTACAGATATTCAAGCAGGTCAAAAACGACATCCCTGATGCGCGATTGGTTGAACTCCTCTCCCAGGGCAATCTCCAGGGGGCACTTGATGAGTTACGAATATTGCAGCCTGCATTGATGCGTCAGCTGCAACCCATACTTGTCGAGGCCAATATTCAAGGAGCTCAAATAACCATTGACATATTCCCGCAGGAGAACGTGCACAATAACTTTGCTTTTGACTTATTTCAGACGACAGCGGCAGAGACTTTGCGGACAAGCCAATTAAACCTAATCCGCTTAATCTCATCTAACACACGACAAGCAATTGAGTCGGCGCTGGTAAGAGGTCTGTCCGAGGGGTTAAACCCGAGGAGCGCGGCCTCCTTGTATAAAGACACTTTAGGGCTCACTCCCAATCAGGAAGCAGCAGTTCGAAACTATCGGAAAGCACTTGAGTCAGGTGACATGGGTGCACTTAACAGAGAACTGAGGGATAGGAGATCTGATAAGAGGATTCGCCGTCTGTTTGAAGAAAAGAGATCCTTGAGCAACGAGCAGATTGATAAGCTTGTCAATAAATACCGTCAAAACTATATTACTCATCGGGCCGAAACCATAGCTCGCACTGAATCGTTAAGAGCAGTTGATCTGGCCTCCCAGGAGACCGAAAGACAGATGGTGGCAAGCCCGGACGTTGACACTGAGGGAGTAGTTAAAGAATGGATCCCGGTTTATGACGCAAGGACCAGAAATGCCCATTTGAAAATACCGGGTTTGAATCCAAATGGAGTGCCAATTGATAGCGGAGTGTTTGAGACACCATTGGGTCCACTGCGGTTCCCGAGAGATCCATTAGGAGCTGCTAAAAATACCATAAACTGCAGATGCACAATAGCTTACAGGAGGAAAACACCATGATGCCAAAAATGAAAAAAGAATACTTGCGGTATTTCATTTGCGTTCTCGTCGCGCTTTGTCTGGCGGGAATACTTCTTGCCAAGTGCGCGTATGCCGCCGAGGTCACCCTCGCTTGGGATGCCAACGAAAAGACTCCGGATGGTTACCTGATATTTATGAGAGTCGATGGAGCCAAGTATAATTATGCCTTGCCTGCGTGGCCTACCGACGGGCAGAACCATACACAGACCACTTGTGTGATCAAAGGATTACAGGAGGGGAAGACATACTACTTCGTTGCCCGGGCTTTTGTTAAGAGTGCTCAGAGTGGAGACTCGAACGAAGTGACGTATGCAGTGCCAATCACGCCTCCCGATGCTCCGAGTAATTTGAAGACTTTGATGGAGCAAGCATTGGCAAACCAGGATCTAATGCTCGCCAAGCTTGACAGTATTGAAAAGAAGGTGACAGAAAAGGAAACTCCTCCTCCTTTGCCTTCCGCTTCAGGCTATTGTGCAAACCCGAGGAGCAAGATATTTCATCGTGCTGATAAGTGGTGTGGGGTCGGTGCGGTTTCATACGACACAAGGCAGGAGGCGATTAGTGCTGGTTATCGTCCCTGCAACATTTGCACACCTTAGGAGGAGACGATGACGGAACAAGGAAACGCCATCAATGGCGTCCAGGAGATAAGCACGGGGAACTGGTTTTCAGAAATCTTTCGCGATGACAATGGTAATATGTCAAGCGCAAGAGTCATCCGGTTCATCACCAATCTGTTCATTCTTGCAGTGTGGGTCTATGTGTCAGTTCGCAACCACGAATTGGAAGAGATCTCATGGCAAGTAATGCTTTTCGGCCTCGGCTCAAATGCAGTTCCAATGGTTCAGAGACATTTCGAAAACCAGACTCCCAAATAGGCAGGAAGCACACGAATCCAAAGTTCAAATAATAACCTAAGGAGGCCAAAGATGGCAGGAGGGGAGAAAAAGAAAGTTCAAATCGTCAAGGTGGACGAGGAACAGAAAATGGTCTTCGGCTTTTTCAGTATCAACAAGATCGGCAACGATTTGGTTGAGGATCTGCAAGGAGACTTGATTGAAACGGCCGAGCTGGAGAAAGCTGCATACAATTTCGTTCTGGACGCAAGGATTGCCGGGGACTCACACGTCCGCAAGGGAATCGGCCGTCTTGTCGAATCCGTCCTCTTCTCCTACGAAAAACAAACGGCCATTTCTGACTGCCTTATGAAACAGGGCATCGAAGCCGTAGTCGATCTCGGTTGTGAGGGATGGTTCGGCGGTTTTAAAGTGGATGATGAGGACGTATGGAAAGCTGTAAAGCAAGGTGAGTATCCTGCGTTCTCCATTGGCGGTTCTGGTGTAAGGGAACCCATAGACTAACAGCAAAACAGGATTAGGAGGTTGCCATGCACTCTACCATTGGAAAGGGCAGCTCCAGCCGGAAGCGGCACATGCTCAAGGACATCACTGTCGGAGAAGTCAGCTTTGTGCCTGCCGGTGCAAACCAGGGAGCACTTCAAGCAATCATCAAGGTCGCCGATGAGGAGGAGTTTCTGAAACGTCTCTTCAACGAAGTCTTACGGGACTTCGGCGTCAGAGAGGAGGTTGATGCGTTGATGTGTGAGTTGCTCAAAGTCAACTCCGCATTGAGGGAGTCGCTAATCGAAATTATCCGCAGTCCCGAATATACGGATAAGAAGGACGCCATCAAAACCTCCCTCGGCCAATTTATGTCGGCCATCACCACAATGGTAGATGACTCCGAAGTGATCAAAGGTTTCGGGGATTTACATAAACGAGCAATGAAAACGGAAGGAGGAACAGCATTCCCAGCAGGGGACTTCGCATATGTCCCCGACGCGAACACACCATCAACATGGAAGTTGCGCCTGACCAGCACTCCCGGAGGAAAACCTGATCCGCGGATTGTGGGAGCTGCGGTCGCTGCGCTCGGTCCGGGCTTTCGTGGCAATAAGGTACAGATCCCAAGTGCCGCGAAAGCAGGAGTTGTCCAAAGGGTTCGAAGGGCATGGCTGACTGCTAACCCGGGAAAGGGTAGAGCCGACCTGCCGAATGTTTTAAAATCAACTGACCAGGAGGATCAAATGAGTAAAGAAGAACTGGAGAAAGCCAAAAAGGAAAACGACGAGCTGACCGCCAAACTTGCAAAGGCGGAGCTCATGGCGGGCATGACCGATGACCAGAAGAAATTTCACAAAGGTCTGGAGGGCGATGCCAAGGAGGCTTTTGAAAAGGCCGACTCCGATGCCCGGGACGCCATTATCGCCAAGGCCAATGAGACCGATGAGGAGTTCGACGCCGATGGCGTGATCATCAAACGCTCCGAAGTCGGCGCAGGTATGTTCGCCTTCATGAAAGCACAAGCGGCCAAGAATGCCAAGCTGGAAGCCGACCTCAAGAAGTCCAATGAGGAGAACATCCAGAAGGCATACGAAACCCGTGCCGAAAAAGAGCTGCCGCACCTGCCCGGGACAGCCGTGGAGAAGGCCGAAATGCTCAAGGCCATTGACGGTATCCCCAACGAGGACATGCGCAAGAAGCAGATGGAGATGCTCAAAGCCTCCGATGCAGCCATGGCCAAGCAGTTCGAACAAACCGGTTCGGACACCACCAATGCCGATCAGCTCGGTGCCAATGCCAAACTGAACAAGATGGCGCAGGACCATGCAGCGAAGGAGAACATCCCCTTCGCCAAGGCATACTCCGCAGTCATTGACACCGCGGATGGCAAAAAGCTGTACGAGGAAACCCTGAAACAGTAACCCTTTCGAACAAAGGAGACTGACACCAAATAACTGTTTGACCTTTTTCAACTCACTCTTAATTAGGAGGAATCAACAATGGCCAGAGAAGAAGCACTGAAATGCATCTCCCTGCAGGCGAGCGACGACTTGTCTGCTCTGCAGTGGACTTTCGTTGACGTCAACTCCAGCGAGTTGCTGATTGCGCCGACCGGTCAGGGAGCCAAGGTTATCGGAGTGCTGCAGGACAAACCCGCAGCCGCAGGTCGTGTAGGCAGCGTCGCCATCGAAGGAGTCACCATGATCAAACTCGGTGCCGACAGTTTGACCGCAGGTATGGCCGTCACCACCGGAGCCGATGGTCAAGCGGAACAAGCTGCGACCGGAGACATCGCCCATGGAACCCTGCTCGAAGGTGGTGACACCGACGAAGTCGTTGCCTGTCTGCTCAGTCCGAACGGATACATCGTTCCGGCTTAGTACCTGATCGGCGTCATTTGCGTTATTTATAGAAACAGAAAAAAGAAACGTGAACTCAAAGTAAAGGAGAGCAATCATGCCTCAGCCAGTCGCAGGAGATGTCCATGTCAATACTCCGTTGACCAATATCTCCATCGCTTTCATGCAGGATGCAACCAACTTCGTCGCCGCGAAAGTATTCCCGAACATTCCGGTGACGAAACAGTCCGATCGGTATTACGTCTACGATCGGGGTGATTTTAACCGAGACGAAATGGAGGAGAGAGCTCCTGGGACCGAATCGGCCGGCAGTGGTTACGACCTGGACAATACGCCGACCTATTACGCTCCGGTGTACTCCTTCCACAAGGACATCGATGATCAGATCCGCGCCAATGCCGACTCCGTGCTGGCTCCCGATCGCGAGGCCACAAACTTCGTGACCATGAAGGGTATGATCAAGCGGGAAAAATTGTGGGCGACCAAGTACTTCAAGGCAACCGTTTGGGACACTGACGACACTCCCTCCAATCTGTGGGATACGGCGAGTTCCACTCCCATCGAAGATGTGCGCCTCGCCAAACGTACCGTTCTGCGCTCCACCGGATTTGAGCCCAATACACTCGTCCTTGGCAAGAAGGTGTTCGACGATCTCCAGGATCATCCGGATTTCGTTGACCGCGTGAAGTATGGCCAGACCGGTCCGAACCCGGCGATGGTGACCCTCATGATCATGGCGCAGATTTTCGAGATCGATCGTGTGCTGGTTATGAAGGCCATCGAGAATACGGCAGCGAAGAACGCCACCGCATCCCACAGCTTCATCGGTGGAGATCATGCCTTGGTGGTCTACTCCGCTCCGAATCCCGGCATCATGACCCCGACTGGCGGATACACCTTCAGCTGGACCGGTTTCCTGGGAGCCTCCCCGGACGGTGCACGCATCAAGCGTTTCCGCATGGAGCATCTGTCCAGTGACCGGGTCGAGATCGATATGTCCTTCGATCAAAAGCTGGTCGCCTCGGAGATGGGTTACTTCTTCGAGCAGGTGGTGACCGCCGATTCGTAATTAGTCGGCCTCAACCATTAACGTCGGAAATGGAGGAGCAAAATGGTAATGCAAGCAAGCCTGAGGAGACTCCCTGAACTGCGGCGGGGTGATAAGTTGTATTGTCGGCGCAAGGTCCGTGTGTCCGGCCGCACCTATGCCGCAGGACAGGAGCTCCCTTATCGTCAATTGTCCATCCCGTGGAGGAGACTCCTCCAGATGTATGCAGCCAAGCAAATCGTCAAACGGGATTTCTTTTCAGTCGATGAGTGGATCAAAATGCAAGTCGATAATCCTGCCACCAAGGAAGGGGAGTTGATTGAAATGCGTCCCGTTGGAGGAGGATGGTTCAACATTCTCGTCAGCGGTGTCAGTCCATTCAAACGGAGATTCAGGGAGGAGGCAGCCGAAAAGAAAATCGAAAATCTCCGTCAGAAAGTTGAGGACATCAAAAACTCTCCGGCAAAATAAGGAGGGCCATGTCATTTGCGCCTGATGGGGCAGTAAGGCTCTGCCCTGCCCCTTCGCGCTAAAACCTGGAGGATTTTATGACAACCGCATTGAAAGCGTTCATAACCAATAATGTGGCAAGGGAGCTTCGTGCCGACTATTCGACGCACCATTTGTTGATGATGTTGAGCGAGCATGGAGAGGTGCACGAGGGGAAAACATACACACTCGAAGACTCAAACGCTGACGTGAATGCGACTCCCCTGCACCTCTCCTTTACCACACCGGACACCGAGGAGCTCACACATCTGCTTATCAACTACGATGTGGCAGGACAGGCTGAGTTCGTGTTCACCGAAGCACCGACCGGAGGTTTGACTGGAGGCACCGCTGCTACTCCCTTGAACCGCAGGAGATCTTCGACCAATGTGAGTGACTGGACCAATGTCCTCAAAGGTGCGGCCGCTCCGACCGGAGGAACCACGTTGACTGATCGTTTCAGCGGTGGAGCCCAGGGTAATGCAAGCACTCCCGGAGGAACGAGGGGACAGAGGGAGTGGAACCTGAAGCCGAATACCTCCTACTCCCTCAGAATCACAAGCACGACGGCAGGAGCGAATGGTTTCCTTGAGCTCGTCTGGTATTCACATTCTGACTTAGGATAGGAGAAGATGAGTCATGGCTGCAACTGAAGAACAAATAAGAATCCTGATCCAGGACGCAAAGGGACCAAAGCAATATCTCCCGACTGAACACTATACGGCTATTCTACAACTTGAGCCGGATAATGTGTATCGTGCTGCAGCCATTGCTTGCAGAGCCATTGCTTCTAAATTTGCCATTCAGGTCAATACCACAGCTGACAAAGTCTCCATCAGCCGACAGCAGAAATTCGAGCACTTCATGAAACTGGCGGATAAGTTTGACGCAATGGCGGATAAAGGGAGTTCGACAATTGCCTCTGTCGGTGGTCCCGCTCTCACAGGTGTCTCCAATGACGAAATTGACAACCAGAGGCAAGACACCGACCGTCCGCAAAGCAAGTTCCGCAAAGGCATGGATGATAACCCTCCCGACGGGGGAGACGAAAACTTTGACTGCTGCCAATAGGAGGTTACTGTGAGCGACTTTTATGACGAAGCACTTCAGGCAGTGGAAGAGGTTGCGGACATTATGTCCACTGTCCATCGGAAAGGGTATGACTACTATGCCGTGACAACTCCTGCAGCAGGTGATCCGGTGACCTCCGGAGAATTTACTTTGTGGGGCAAGGACGTCCATGCAGACGATGCAGCCATTGTCACTTCTCTGATATCCGCTGCAACCAAGCAGGGGGAAAAGCGCACCAAGAACATTTTCGTCTCCAGGGTCATGGACGGCTTTTTCCAAAGGCTTGATGAGGACCTTGCAAAGGAGCCATTCCCATTCGTCGAAATCAGGCGATATCCCATCATCTCCATTGACTCTGTCGAAACTGTTCAGGGAGGAGTCCTCACTCCAATAGCCTCTGCAAACTATCGATTGAAGCAAAGGGACCTCGAATTTCCAAGACTCCTTTTCACCACCACTCCCACATTCGACACCGATCAGGCTTATCCCATCGTCATCGGGTTCACTGTGGGATATGGTAACGCGGCCGCAGTACCCGAGGACATCAAAACGGCCATCAAGCAACATGCTTTGTTCATGTACGAAAACAGGGGAGATGTTATTTCTGAGGGAGAATTGGGGATGCCTTTGGAGGTGCGCAACATCTATCACAACTACATTATCGACGACACTGGAAAGTAAAATGGCAAAGAGAATAGTTCATAGGAGAAAGCTGCAAAAGATTGCCATCGGGGACATGACGCATCGCCCAACTCTCCGGAGAAGGTCCCTGCTTCCTGGAGGTGTAGGTTCTGCCGGCTTTACTGAAACTGAAATCGACCTGGGAGTCGTGTGGGCAAAAGTCGATACACCGGACACCGACAATTCGGGTGAGCTGGTATTTGCAGGAGTTAACCTGAACCCCAATACAACAACCATCTTCTGCATCAGGTATTGGAGCACGGTGACCACGGAAGACATCGTCAACTGGAAGAACGAGAATTACGAAATCCTCCAATTGTTTGATCTCGACAAACGGGAGCAGTTTCTCATTCTTGCTTGCAGGTTGAAGGGGGACGACACCAAAGAGGCGAACAGCTGATGATCAAAGTAAGGAAAGGGAAAGACAACAAAAAGACTTTTCTACACATCAAGCAGTCTCCCCGTAAAATTGCGAGGGGGATTTCTAATGGGTTGTATGATATAGGCAAGGAGAACGTGAGACATCTCAAGACGCTGATTCAGCAAGCCCCTGCTACAGGCAGATATTACAGAAGGAGGGGAGTTGTACATAGAGCCTCAGCAAGAGGAGAGCCACCTGCAAGCGACACCGGCAACCTCGCCAATACCACGGACTATAAGGTTCGGGGAGTTCATCAGGTAGAGTTTGGCGATACGGCTGAATATGGCAAGTTTTTGGAGGGGTCGAGGCCACACGTTGAAAGAACGGCTTTTGATAAGGCCAGAGATAATTTGAACAGTTTGACACACGCAGTTGATAGGGAGTTGAAGAGATCATGAAATTATCTGACGTCACAGACCAACTCAAAATATTGCTGCCGAAGTATACAAATCTCTTTAGCAGTCAGGTATCCTTTTCTTCTGTGGTTGCCTCCTCAAATGTGGTGACGATAGATGCAGTGGGACATGGGCTCTCCTCCGGAGAAGCTGCAACTCTCCAAGGGTTCAAGTATCCCACTCCAATCGACAGCGTGTCACAGGACGGTTTGATCTTTACGTTCACCACGTCGGAAGAGCACGATTTGACTTATGGCTGGCAGGACGAAGTCGAATTGGCGGGATTTACTGATGCAGCTTGGAACGACTCCTTTGCATTGATAGATGTGACGAACCGGAACACTTTCAAAGTGCAGTCAACAAATACACTGCCGATTCTAAACGGGAGCGAAGTACTTTACGAAGATCGGGTGGATGGCGTCAATGGCATTTATACTCTAACTGCTGTGACTCCTGACCAATTGTCGGTCACTGGTTCCGGGATCAAGGATGGCACATATATTGGAGGTCAAGTACACTCCAGAGTTCAGGTTGCGGGCTCAGTTTCCTTTGAAAGAGCTTTGGAGCAATATACGGAACAGAGCTTGACAGGTGTATGGGCATTTGTTGTCATGGACAATGCGGAGACATCAAAGGACCGCAATACCATCAGTGACGCTGTTGCTACTCCTGTGACCGGTTCAGACATTCGACTTCGTTTGGTTGACGGGTTTGTCATCCATCTATTCAAAAATGTCTCTGCAGAGATTGCGGCCGAAGCCTCGGTGGACATATTGAGGCATGACTTATTATTTCCAATTCTGAGGAGCGTTTTTGGAGCGAGGTTTGATACCGGTTTGTCCGGGGGAGGAGATTTCAGAACCATCCTCAAAGGTCACAATATGGTGTACTATAACAGGGCAACTTTAGTTTACTCCTATGCATTTGAAGTCTCTATGGACCTGATAGAAGACGATGCAGTGCAGCCGCAGGATACAAGAGCGTATCGGGACACCAATTACACTCACACATTTGAGGATTCCGATACTGTTGATATGACGGTCACCATCAAAAACGACGAGGAGACATAACATGGCAAAAGTGAAATTGAAACTGAACACTCCGCTGAGAGGACATAAAGCGGGAAACATTGTCACGGTGAAAGCCGACGACAATGGGAATGTTCTTGACTCCTATTGGCGTAGACGGTTGAAGGACGCGGAAACCGACGGATGCGTGGAGGTTGTCAAGGAGTCCAAAAAATCCAAGAAGTCAGTTGCGCCGGAATCTTCCGAATAGGGAGTGGGCTCAACATTATCATAAACATTTAGATATGGAGGAAAGACATGGCAATTCTTTTTCCCGATCAAACATGGCAGATCATTCCGGCCTCGCAACTGGCAGGAGTACTTGAGCAGAAGGTTCTCCTTGTCGGTCAGATGCTGTCGGGAGGAACTGCTACTGCCGGAGAGTTGCAGCAGGACATTGCCGATGATGGTAGCGAAGACACTTTGTTCGGTCAGCGTTCCCATGTCGCCGGAATGGTAAGGGAGTTCAAAAAACTCAACAAGAAAACCCGACTGGATGTCCTACCATTGGATGACAGTGGGACCGCAGTTCAAGCTACCGCAGTCGTCACCGTGACGGGCACGGCGACCGAGGATGGGAGCATTACCATTTCGGTCGGCAGCGAAAAGAACCACAGTCAAAAGATCGACATTTTGACCGATGACGCTGCCGCCGATGTTGGAGCCGCAATTGACACCGCTTTTGCAGATGACGATGACTCTCCCTTCCAGGCAGGTGCGGCCGCAGGAATTGTGACCTTTACTGCAGAGAATGGCGGGACCATCCCCAACGACTGGTCAGTCAAGGTGGAGGGTTCGGTTGCCGGC
>Ga0210123_1001450_pt1 | contig 12017 bp, 9 predicted proteins | sample Muzzi_PWB_D2_FD_185535 | JGI IMG/M metagenome (GOLD analysis project Ga0210123, IMG submission 185535) | Wetland microbial communities from San Francisco Bay, California, USA, that impact long-term carbon sequestration - Muzzi_PWB_D2 (SPAdes) | ecosystem: Environmental > Aquatic > Marine >... | reverse complement strand
ATCGCGCTGGAAGAGATCACCCCGACAATTCCCCTGAAACCGGACAAGAACGGCAACGATTATTTGATTTTCGTCGGCATCGCCATGACGCCGGCGGAACTGCACTACAACATGGAGAACCGCTGACCCCCCCCCTCACGGGACGACGGGTTCGGGTCCTGCCGGGTTCGGTTGACTTTGCCGTGCCACGCGCTAGGTTTGCTGCCATCGGTGTCGCGTCGCAAGCCGCGGCACCGGCCGATGATCCCCCGCGGGAGAGATCGGTCCGGCGCATCGCGCCGGACCGGCGCCGAAGGAGCAACCGCCCCGGAAACTCTCAGGCCCACGGACCGCGGGGAAGAGGCATCTCTGGAAAGCGGGCGCGTCCGAAAGGCGCGGTCCACCGAAGGAGTAAACCGGTCAGGGCGTTGCCCGCCGGCGAATCTCTCAGGTCCGAGGACAGAGGGGGCCGCGACCGCGAGCGCCGGTCGCGGTGCGTTCCGTTCTTGGGGAGGGCCGAGAGACCGTGACTAGCCAGGATGCCGAGCTGCGACGGACGCCGCTGTACGATCTCCATCGTGAACTGGGCGGACGCATGGTTCCCTTCGCCGGCTACGAGATGCCGGTCCAGTATCCCAGCGGCATTCTCAAGGAGCACGCCCAGACCCGCGAGCGGGCCGGGCTCTTCGATGTCTCCCACATGGGACAGCTGAGGTTGCGCGGCGCCCGGGCGGCCGCGGCACTGGAGAACCTGGTGCCGGTCGACGTCGTCGACCTCCCGGTCGGGCAGCAGCGCTATGCCCTGTTCACCAACGAGGTGGGCGGCATTCTCGACGATTTCATGGCGACCAACGCCGGCGACCACCTCTTCGTGGTGGTCAATGCCGCCTGCAAGGCCGCGGACACGGCCCACCTGCGGGCGCATCTCGGCGCCGGCTGCGAGCTCGAGGAACTGACCGGCCGGGCGCTGCTGGCGCTGCAGGGCCCGGCGGCGGCGGCGGTCATGGCCCGATTGGCGCCGGCGGCCACCGGTCTCGTGTTCATGACCGGCGCGGCCGTGGAGATCGACGGCACGCCCTGTTTCGTGACCCGTTCCGGCTACACCGGCGAGGATGGCTTCGAGATCTCGGCCCCGGCCGAGCGGGCGGAGGCTTTGGCACGGCGCCTGCTGGCCGAGGACGCAGTGGCGCCGGTCGGTCTCGGGGCGCGCGATTCGCTGCGGCTCGAAGCGGGACTGTGCCTTTACGGCCACGATATCGACACGCAGACGACGCCGGTCGAGGCTGGTCTGACCTGGGCTCTGTCCAAGGCGCGGCGCGCCGAGGGCGCGCGGCCCGGCGGCTATCCTGGCGCCGAGACCATCCTGCGCCAGCTTGCCGAAGGCGTGCGTCGGCGCCGCGTCGGCCTGCGCCCCGCCGGACGTGTGCCGGTGCGCGATGGCGCGCCGCTACTGGATGAAAGCGGGCGCGCGGTCGGCCGTGTCACCAGCGGCGGCTTCGGGCCCAGCGTCGGCGGACCGGTCGCCATGGGCTATGTCGAGACCGCCCTGGCCAAGCCAGGCACGCGGCTGGTCGCCACGGTGCGCGACAAGCCGCAGGAGATCGAGGTCGTGCGCCTGCCCTTTGTGGCGCCGAATTATCATCGGGGTTGAGTGAGACATCTGGGAGAGACCTTCATGAGCGAGCGCAAATTCACGGAAGACCACGAATGGATCCTGGTCGAGGGCGACACCGGGACCGTGGGCATCAGCGACTATGCCCAGGAACAGCTGGGCGACGTGGTCTTCGTCGAGCTGCCCGCGGAAGGCAGCTCGATCGACAAAGGGGCGCAGGCTGCGACCGTCGAATCGGTCAAGGCCGCGAGCGAGATCTATGCGCCGGTGTCCGGCGAGGTGATCGCCGCCAACGGCGATCTGGCGGACGACCCGGCAAAGGTCAACAGCGACCCCTTGGGCGACGGATGGTTCTTCAAGATCAAGATCGCCGACCCAGGTCAACTGGATGCCCTGATGGACGAAGCGTCCTATAAGTCCTACGTCGAGGGGCTGCACTGAAACGACGTCGGACATTCACACGGGTTCACAGTTTTGATCAGCAAGGAACGATTTCGTCATGACTGAACCACGACGCACTTTGGTCGAGCTCGAGATGCGGGGCGATTTCATTCGCCGTCATATTGGACCGGGCGAACCGCAGCTCACCGAGATGCTCGCGGCGCTGGGGTTGAAGTCGCTCGACGAGCTGGTCGACAAGGCCGTACCGGCCGGTATCCGCTCCCGCGAATTACCCAGGCTCCCCGAAGCGATGAGCGAACGCGAGGCGTTGTCGTATTTGCGTCGGATGGCTGGGCGGAACCGCGTCTTCACGACGATGATCGGCATGGGCTACTACGGCACGATCACGCCCAGCGTCATCGTTCGCAACGTCTTGGAGAACCCCGGCTGGTACACTGCCTACACTCCCTATCAGGCGGAGGTCAGCCAGGGACGACTCGAGGTTCTGCTCAACTTTCAGCAGATGGTCATGGACCTGACCGGCATGGAGCTGGCGAACGCCTCGCTGCTCGATGAGGGGACGGCGGCCGCGGAGGCCATGGCCATGGCGCGCCGCGTATCCAAGAGCAAATCGCAAAGCTTCTTCGTGTCGGACGACTGTCATCCGCAGACGGTCGACCTGCTGCGTACGCGGGCCAGCTCGCTCGGCTTCGAGATCATCCTCGGCGATCCGCACAAGGCGTTGAAGCAGCACGAAGTCTTCGGTGTCCTGCTGCAGTATCCGGGATCGAGCGGCGTCGTGCGCGATCTGCATCCGGTGGTAACCGCGGCGCACGACCAGGGAGCGCTGGCCGTGGTTGCTAGCGACCTGCTCGCCCTGGTGATGCTGACGCCGCCCGGCGAAATGGGCGCAGACATCGTCGTCGGCAGCGCCCAGCGCTTCGGGGTGCCCATGGGATACGGCGGGCCGCACGCCGCCTTCTTCGCGACGCGCGACGCGTACAAGCGTTCGATGCCTGGGCGCATCATCGGCGTTTCGGTCGACTCGCTCGGCCGACCAGCCTTGCGCATGGCGCTGCAGACCCGCGAGCAGCATATCCGGCGCGACAAGGCGACCAGCAATATCTGTACCGCGCAGGTCCTACTTGCGGTCATCGCGGCGCTTTACGCCGTGTATCACGGGCCCGACGGGCTCCGCCTCATTGCCGGGCGCGTGCATCGCATGACGCTGATCCTGGCCGAAGGCCTGCGTCGCCTCGGCTACGAGATCGTGCACGACGCGTTTTTCGACACGGTAACGGTCCACGTACCGGGGCAGGCTGCGCGGATCGCCGCGCGGGCGCGGGAATCGCGCATCAACCTTCGCGTGGCTGACACCGATCATCTGGGGATTTCCTTCGACGAGACGACCAAGCGCCGCGATCTCGTTGCGTTGTGGCAGGTTTTCGCGACCAAGGCCAAGGGCCTTCTCGACATCGACGAACTGGACTGCGAGGCGCCGGAATGCCTGCCCGACGGTCTGCGCCGCACGGGCAACTTCCTGACCCATCCTGTGTTCCAGCTGTTCCACGGCGAGACGGAGATGCTGCGCTACCTGCGGTGGTTGGTGGCCAAGGACATCGCTCTTGACCGGTCGATGATTCCGCTCGGTTCGTGCACGATGAAGCTGAACGCGACGACGGAAATGATCCCGATTACTTGGCGGGACTTCGCGCATATGCACCCCTTCGCGCCGCTCGATCAGGCGCAGGGCTACCAGCAGCTCTTCGAAGAGCTGGAGGAAATGCTGTGTGCTGTCACGGGCTTCGATGCCATCTCGCTGCAGCCCAACGCCGGATCACAGGGCGAGTACACCGGCCTGCTGGTGATTCGGCACTACCATGAAAGTCGCGGCGAGGGCCACCGCGATGTCTGTCTCATTCCCTCTTCGGCACACGGCACCAACCCGGCTAGCGCCGTGATGGCGGGTCTCGAAGTCGAGGTCGTGGAATGCGACGACGACGGAAATATCGATGTCGCGGATCTCGAGGCCAAGGCGAGCGCACACGCCGACAGGCTGGCCGCTCTGATGATCACCTATCCATCCACACATGGCGTCTACGAGGAGGCGTTTCGCGACATCTGCGAGATCGTTCACCGCTATGGCGGCCAGGTCTATCTCGACGGTGCCAACCTCAACGCGCTCGTCGGTCTTTCCCTACCCGGCGAGATCGGGGCCGACGTTTCGCACATCAACCTGCACAAGACCTTTTGCATCCCGCACGGTGGCGGCGGCCCGGGAATGGGGCCGATCGGCGTGCGGCAGCACCTCGCCGCTTTCCTGCCCGGTCACGCTGTGGTCGAGGGCGTCAACCCGGCGGCGGCCGGACGCCCCGCCATCGGGGCGGTATCCTCGGCGCCTTGGGGCTCGGCCAGCATCCTGCCGATCTCCTGGGCCTATATCTCCATGATGGGCGCGGCAGGTCTGCGCCGCGCGACGCAGGTGGCAGTGCTCAACGCCAACTACATTGCTCACCGCCTGGCGCCGCATTATCCGGTCCTCTACACCGGCAAGAACGGCATGGTTGCGCACGAGTGCATCATCGACCTGCGTCCGATCAAGGAGTCCTGCGGCATCACGGTCGAGGACGTAGCGAAGCGGCTGGTCGACTATGGATTCCATGCACCGACCATGTCCTTCCCGGTCCCTGACACCCTGATGATCGAGCCGACGGAAAGCGAAGCGAAGCGCGAGCTCGATCGCTTCTGCGACGCCTTGATCACCATCCGCAGGGAGATCGCCGCGGTCGAGGCGGGTGAGGCCGATGCGAAAGACAACCCGCTGCACAACGCACCGCATACGCACCATTTGCTGCTTGAGGGACAGTGGTCGATGGCCTACTCGAAGGAGCAGGCGTTCTTCCCGCTGCCCACCTCGCGCGAGGACAAATACTGGCCGCCCGTGGGCCGCATCGACAATGTCTACGGCGATCGGCATCTGGTGTGCAGTTGTCCGCCGATGGAAAGCTATCGCAAGGCCGCGGAATAGGCTGCGAGGTCGGTCCCGACCGGTCAGGCCGACGCGCGCGGCGCTTCGACGGAGCCGGCCGGCCCCTCGATGCCGAGGGTGTCGCTCAGCTTGGCGCCCGAAAGTTTGGCACCGTCAAGATTCGCCCCAGTCAGATCGGCACCGGTCAGATCCGCGTCTTCCAGATTGGCCCCGCTCAAATCGGCATCGCGCAAATTGGCGCCACGCAGGCGGGCGGCGCCAAGCTCGGCGCCTTTCAGATTGGCCTCGACGAGGCGCGCCTGTTCGAGATTGGCCGGCGTGCTGCGCATGGGGTCGTTGATATGCTCGATGCGGCCCAGGTTGGCGCCGCTGAGGTCGGCGCCGTTCAGAGTAGCCCGCTGCAGCGTGACGCCGCGCAGGTCGGCTCGCTGCAATTGAGCGTTGCGCAGGTCCGCCAGTGCCAGGTTGGCCATGGCGCTCTCGCAGGCGGAGAGGTCGGCACCGCGCAAAACACAGCGCTCCAGATTGGCCAGGGACAGGCTCTTGCCGCGGAAGTTTCTGCCGGTCAGATCCATGTCGCTGAAGTCGGCCCGCTTTCCGTGCTTGCTGGCGCTGTCGAGCCAGGTCTGGTGGGTGTCGAGCAGGGTCAGGAACTCCGTATCGTCGAGTCGCAGTCGCGGCGGCAGGATGGCGTACTTGAGCTCATCCAGCTTGAGCGCCTCGGTATCGACGATGGCGCCTCTGAGATCCGCCTTTTCGAGGTTGACGCCCTCGAGCGCCGCGTCGCTGAGATCGGCGCCGCCCAGCGTGGCGCCGGCGAGGTTGGCATTCTGTAGGTCGGCGCCGCTGAGGGAGATGCCGGTCAGGATCGAATTACGCAGGTCGGCGCCGCGGAGGTCGACGAAGCTGAGGTTGGCGTCGGTCAGGTCGGCCTGCAGCAGGAAGGTCTTCGACAATAGCGCGTGCGACATATTGGCGCGCTGCGCGATAATCGCGGTCAACTGGGACGGGATCTCGTCGAAATTTGCGACCTGCGGATCGCCCTTGTCGTTGTAACGTGCCAGGGCCGCTTGGCGGATATCCGCTTCGACCAGCAGGGCATCGCTGAGATCGGCGCCGCGCAAACAGACCCCGCGCAGGTCGGCCTTGCTGAGATCTGCCCGCACAAGATTGGCCATGCGCAGGTCGGCGCAGAAGAAATTCGTGCCGCGCAGATTGCAGCGGGTCAGCCGGGAGCGTGTCAGCCGCGACCCGGTGAAATCCGCCTCCGAAAGATTCGACTGGCTGAAATCGAAGCCGGCGAAATCGTGGAACGCCAGAAGGGCACGCCGGCCCTTGGGCTGACGGGCGAGGAAGCGGGCATGCCGGGCCACAGCCTCCGCGGTGTCGGAGGGTGACAGCCGGACCCATTTCGGTGCGCCGTTGGCCGAGTTCTTCTCGAGCTTGTCGCTCACCTTTATCAGGACTCCCCCAAACTGCCTCTCGGTTGGACACTTCGTCCGCCCGGGCCATCACCGGCGCGGTGCCGGGAAAATCCCTGTCAGAATGGTGAGGAAAGGTTAATCCGGCATTAAGCCTGACTCTGAGGGCCGCAGAATGCACGCGCTTGTAAGCGGGCGATCGAGGAGATGCGCGCGATGCTTGTAAACGGCGCCGCGCAGTGCCGATTGAGCTCCGTTCGGATGAGCTTTTCTAGTTGAGCTTTCCGGAGAGGTCGCCGATCGCCTCGTCGACCAAGGAGGCCGCCTTCGCCCGGTCGAGATTCTCCACGATCAAGTGGGCGGTCGCCGCCAGGGCGACATCGACTGCCTGATTGCGGATTTCCTTCAGGGCCTGCGCCTCGGCCTGGGCAATTTTCTCCATCGCCGCTTGCTCACGGCGTTGCAGCGAAACTTCCAGGTCTTTCTGTGCCTGCTCGCGCAGCCGCGCAGCCTCTGCCTTGGCGTGGGCGACGACTTCCTCGGCCTCCTTCACGGCATCGCGCTGCTTGCGCTTATAGTCGGCCAGCAATTTCTGCGCTTCTTCGCGCAGTGCCTCGGCCTCGTCGATCTCCCTGCCGATCCGCGTGCCGCGCTTGTCGAGGGCAGAGAACAGTTGGCGGTGCACGGCCAGCGGCTTGATCGCCAGGCCGATGAAAATCACGAAGGCGACGGCCACCCAGAAGGTCGGGCTTTCCAGCATCAGCCGCGCTCCTTCATCACGCTACCGACGGCGCCTTCGACCCGGTCGCTTGACAGCTTCGTTCCGATCAGCTTGGCCGTCGCCGCCGCGGCGACCTCCGTGGCGACCGCGCGCAGGCCGTCCATGGCCTCCTGCTTCGCCGCGGCGATGCGGCCCTCGGCCTCGCGCGTCTTCTCACTCAATTCGGCGGCGAAGGCGGCGTGGCGCTTGGCGGCCTCTTCGGCCATCTGATCGGCTGCGGCCTTGACCGCTGCGCTGGCCTGCTGACGCGCCTCGGCGAGGCCCTTCTCGTATTCGCCCAGAACTTTCTCGGCCTCTTCTCTGAGGCTCGCCGCCTTCTCCAGGTCGGCGTCGATGTGGCGTTGGCGCGACTGCAGGACGTCGCCGATCCGCGGCAGAACCACCCGCCACAGGATCAGGTAGAGCGGCACGAAGGTGACCAACAGCCAGAACAGCTGCGTCGGGAATACGGCCGGGTCGAGTTGCGGCATGGCGAGCTCCCGCTTGCACCGCAGCCCAGGGCTGCGGCGACACCGGCGATCAGCCGAACAGGATCAAGAGCGCGATGACCAGCGCGTAAAGAGCGATGGCTTCGACCAGTGCGAAGCCCAGCATGGTCATCGTGAAGACCTCGCCACGTGCGGCGGGATTGCGGCCGACTGCGCTGATGAACGAGGAGAAGATGTTGCCGATACCAACCCCGGATCCGACGACCCCGATCACGGCCAGACCGGCGCCGATGACTTTTGCAGATTCGAATTCCATCGTTCGATTTTCCCCTCTAAGGATCGGCCGTCATGCGAAATCGGCCGACGGTTGCTGTATTACGCCGTCCTAGTGCAGGTGCAGCGCATCGTTGAGGTACAGGCAGGTCAGGATCGCGAAGACGTATGCCTGCAGGAACGCGATCAACATCTCCAGGCCGGTTAGGGCGATCACGACCGCCAGCGGCAGGACGCCGGCCACGCCGAGCACGGCCACGAAGCCCGCGATGACCTTGAGCAGCGTATGCCCGGCCAGAAGGTTCGCGAAGAGGCGGACCGAGAGGCTGATGGGCCGCGAAAGATAGGAAATCACCTCGATCGGAATCAGCAAGGGCCACATCAGAATCGGTGCCCCCGGCGGCACGAAGAAGCTGAAGAAATGCAGGCCGTGCTTCGCAAAGCCGACGATGGTCACGCCGACGAATACGACGGCGGCCAGGGCGAAGGTCACGATGATGTGGCTGGTGAAGGTGAAGCTGTAGGGCAGCAGGCCAAGCATGTTGCCGAACAGGATGAACAGGAACAGTGTGAAGACGAAGGGAAAGAACCGGCGTCCCTCTTGTCCCACGGTCTCCCGAAAGAGATCGGCGACGAATTCGTAGGTGACTTCGGCGGCACTTTGCCAGCGCCCCGGGACCAGCGCGCCGCGGCGCATGCCCAGCAGCAGGAAGGCGGTTGCCAGCGCCACGGCGATCACCATCATCAGCGACGAGTTCGTGAAGGAAACGTCGTATCCGCCGATCTTGATCGGCACGATGTGGTGGATTTCGAACTGTGCGAGCGGGCTATGTCCGCCGCCGTGTCCCGCGGTTTCGGCCATCTCTTCCTATCGGTTCAATCGGGCCGCCGGTCGCGGTCCGTCCGGTCCCCTTGGTGCTTCGGCTCGCGGTACCCCGCGCCGTAACCGTAGCCCGCCATCGCCCGGTAGACGTTCAAGATACCCGCCGCCCCACCGAGCACGAAGAACAGCAGCAACATCCACGGCGCGGTGCCCAGCCATCGGTCGAGCAGGACGCCGATACCGACTCCGACGATCAGCGCGGCGACCAGCTCCACCCCGATACGGAATGCCAACGCCAGGCCGCTGCCGCGCGTGTACCAATCCGACTTCCGGTTCCGCTTCGACCGCTTGGCCTGTGCAGCCTGCAGCCTGGCATCGAAATCGTCTTGGGGGGACGGGTCTGGTTCGTCGCTCATGGGCGCCTTGGCCGTCGCGGCTCCCCCCTCGATTTCGACCCCCGGACCGACGGTTGCGGACCCGAAAATCGCGCGCACCATAGTTACCGGGTTTGAGTGTGTCAAGGCGAAGCCACGGCGCACTTTTCCGCGCAAAACGGCGGTCTTTGGCGCCGCTTTTCTGGGCTTTCGATCAGGCGCTCTCGCGCAGCTCCTCGGCCGTTCCCAGGTCGACCGAGACGAGGCGGCTGACGCCGCGCTCGGCCATGGTCACGCCGTACAGGCGGTCCATGCGCGCCATGGTCATGCGGTGATGGGTGATCACCAGGAACCGGGTTGTGCCGCTGTGGCACAGCTCCTTCAGCAGCGTGCAGAAACGGTCCACGTTGGCGTCGTCGAGCGGCGCGTCGACCTCGTCCAGCACACAGATCGGCGCCGGGTTGGTCAGGAAAACCGCGAACAGAAGCGACAGGGCCGTCAGGGCCTGCTCGCCACCCGACAACAGCGACATGATCTGCAGCCGCTTGCCGGGCGGGCTGGCCAGGATCTCCAGGCCGGCGTCGAGGGGGTCCTCCGCCTCGGTCAGCTTGAGGTGGGCCCGGCCGCCGCCGAACAGGCGGACGAAGAGCTCCGAGAAATGCTTGTCGACCTGCTCGAACGCGGCCAGCAGGCGCTCCCGTCCCTCGCGGTTGAGGCTGGCGATACCTTGGCGCAGGCGCGCGATGGCGGCGATAAGATCGGCGCGCTCGCTCTGCATCCCGTTGATCTGCTGATCGACCTCGCGCGCCTCGGTCTCGGCGCGCAGGTTGACCGGCCCGATGTTCTCGCGCTCGCGCGTGAGGCGCACCAACTTCGCCTCGACCTCCGCAGCCGTAGGAAGCTCTTGGCCGGGATCGGTCCCGGCGATCTCCAGCAGGGCCTCTGGCGCGCATTCCAGGCGTTCGCGAATCCGCGCAACGACGTTGTCGTGCGCCTGTGCGGCCTGGGCGACACCGCCCTCGGCGCGGACGCGTGCTTCTCGCGCCGCGGCCAGCGTCTGCTCCGCGGCTTTCAGGGCGCGGTCGGCCTCGGCCAGGCGGGTTTCGCCGCGCGCCAAGTCGTCGGCCGCGTCGCGCCGACGCTGCTCCGATGCCTCTATCTGCGTGGCGAGCCGTTCGCGCGCGGCCGCCAGCTCGGCCGGCTGCGCCGCCAGCTCCTCGATCTCTTGGCGGGTCGCGTTGAGCCGCGCCGCGATTTCCGCCATGTGATGCTCGGCGTCGCTGCGCCGCCGCTCCCAGGATGCCTTTTCCTCGGCGATCGCAGTGCGCCGAGTCCGGCGCTCGGAGGCTTCGCGCTGTAACCGGTCCAGCACGCTGCGGCAGCGGGCCTGTTCGCCGCGCTTCTCGTGCAAGTGCCCGCGCAGCTCGGCGAGTTGCCGGCGCGCGACGGTCAGATCGGGCAGCGCCTGGGCTTCGTCGCGATCGGCAGCGATCGCCTCATCGTCCTCGGCGGTCTCCGCCGTCAGGCGGCGGGCAGTCTCACCCAGGGTGTCCAGGCGGGAAACGATGGCAGCCGCTCTCTGGTTGATGTCGCCGTGCCGCTGCCGGGCTGCGCTGACGCCGGCGAAGGCGGCGCGCAAGGCCTCACGGGCGGCGCGTTCCTCGGTCACGGCGCTTTCGACCGTCACCTGGTGCCCGCGATGGTTCTCGCGGGCCTGCCGCGTGGCCTGTTCCGCGCCGGTCAGGGCCGTGCGCACTTCGGCCAGACGGTTGCGTTGCTCCAGACGCGTGCTCGCCGAGGTCTTCGCGCCGGCCCGCACGGTGTAGCCGTCCCAGCGCCACAGTGCACCTTCGCGCGTCACGAGCCGCTGGCCCGGACGCAGACGCGGTTGCAGGCGCGCGCCGATTTCCTCGTCGGAAACGACGCCGATCTGGGATAACCGGCGGAGCAGGGCGGGCGAACCCTGGACGCGCCGGCTCAGCGGCTCGGCCTCGGCGGGCAGATCCGGCGCCGCGTCGTAGGGCGGCAGCGTGCGCCAATGAATCGATGTCTGCGCGTCGTCGGAAACCTGCAGATCGTCGCCGAGAGCGCTGCCCAACGCCGTCTCGAAGCCAGGCGCCACGGTGACCGAATCGACCAGCGGCTTGCCGCTGCCGCCCGCCGGCTCGAGCAACGCAGCCAGCGCCGCCGCCTCGGCCTCCAGCTTGGCGCGGCGCGCCTCGGCAGTGCGCCAGGTCTCGCCGGCCGCGGCCTCGGCCGCGCGGGCCTCGGCGAGGGCCGCCTCCCTCGCCTCGCCCTGAGCGCGCGCCGTTTCCAGGCCGACCTCGGCTGCATCGACCGCCGCCGATGCGCCGGCAATTTCGGCCTCCGGAATCTTCTGGTCTTCCAACGCCGCGCTCTGACGGGCGACATCCTCAGCCTCGCTGCGGCGGCGCTGCAGACGCGCGGTCAACTCGGCGATGCGGCGCTGTAGGGCGGCGGCACGCGCCTCGTCGGCGGCGATGCGCTCGGCCAGGGCGCCGAGTTCGGCCTCGCGCGAGTCGACGGTCTCGTTGGCCTCCGCCAGCGCTGCCTCGGCCCGGGCAACCGCCTCCGCCTCCTGCGCGGTCGCCGCGTCCAAGGCCCGGCGCTCCTCTTCCAATCGTGTCTGGGCGGCCGCTGCATCCTGCGCTGCCGCCGTTGCGCGCGCCCGGTCGCCATCGAGCTGACTGCGCCGCTCTTCGGCCGCCTGCTGCGCTGCCGCGACGCGGGCCTCCTCGCGCTCCAGATTGTCGCGATCGACCAGCAGCCGCTGCAAGGCGGCGGCGGCGGCGGCCTCGCCCTGGCGCAGTTGCGGCAGCACCCCCGTAGCCTCGGCCTGCTCACGGGCACGTTCCGCGGCGCTCTGCGTCAGCCGGGCGACTTCGGCCTCGGCGGCCTGGAGTTGTCTCTCGGCCTCGGCCAGGGCGGCGCGTGC
>Ga0210123_1001449_pt1 | contig 12021 bp, 7 predicted proteins | sample Muzzi_PWB_D2_FD_185535 | JGI IMG/M metagenome (GOLD analysis project Ga0210123, IMG submission 185535) | Wetland microbial communities from San Francisco Bay, California, USA, that impact long-term carbon sequestration - Muzzi_PWB_D2 (SPAdes) | ecosystem: Environmental > Aquatic > Marine >... | reverse complement strand
GCTCGCGCACGTCCGACTCGCCGTGGGAGACGACCGAGGCCGAGGCGGCGGAAGCAGCGTCAGAGCCCGAGCCGGCCCCGCCGGCCGAGGCGCCGGCCCCCGCGTCGAGCTCGAAGAAGAAGAGGACGACGGCAAAGCCGGCGGATGACGCTGAAGAATCGGGGATCCAGCTCGAACTGGCCGACACCGATCCCTCCCGCGACCTCATCCCGCCGATCCGCCTGCTGCAGCAGCCCGAGCGCCGAGGTACCGGCCTCGCACCCCGCGAGCTCGAGCGGCTCGGCGAGGTGTTGATCAAGAAGCTCGGAACGTTTCGGGTCGACAGCTCGATCGGCGGCTGGACGACAGGTCCGGTGGTCACGCAGTTCGAGGTCGTCCCGGCCGCCGGCGTGAAGGTCGGTAAGATCGCGGCGCTGGCTGACGACCTCGCGCTCGCGCTCAAGGCGCCGTCGGTGCGCATAGTGGCGCCGATCCCGGGGAAGGGCGCCGTCGGCGTCGAGGTGCCGAACCCGCAGCCGGAGATCGTCCGGCTGCGGGAGGCCCTGGAGAGCCCGGCCTACCGGAAGCCGCGCACGACCCTGCCGCTCGGGCTCGGCCGCGACCTGGCGGGCCGGCCGTACTGCGCCGACCTGGCGAAGATGCCGCACCTGCTGATCGCGGGCGCCACGGGCTCCGGGAAGTCGGTGTGCATCAACACGATCGTCACCAGCTTGATCTACCGGTATCCGCCGAGCGATCTCCGCCTGCTGATGATCGATCCGAAGATGGTCGAGCTGATCATCTACAACGACCTGCCGCATCTCCGGCACCCGGTCGTGACCGACAACAACGACGCGGCCAAGCTCCTGCGCTGGGTCGTGTTCGAGATGAACCGACGCTACGCGCTCCTCTCGGCCAACGCCTGCCGGAACATCGTCGAGATGAACCAGCGGATCCGGCGCGGCGACGAGGTCAAGCCGCCCCAGGGCATCGGGCGCACGGAGTGGACCGAGGGCAAGCTCCCGTACATCGTCGTGGTGATCGACGAGCTGGCCGACCTGATGATGACCGTGCAGTCGGAGGTCGAGACGCCGCTGGCGATTCTCGCCCAGAAGGCACGCGCGGTGGGCATCCATCTCGTGGTTGCCACCCAGCGCCCGTCGGTCAACGTGATCACCGGGCTGATCAAGGCGAACTTTCCGAGCCGTATCGCTTTCCGCGTCGCCTCGAAGGTCGACAGCCGCACGATTCTCGACCAGAACGGCGCCGAGTGCCTGCTCGGCAACGGCGACATGCTCTTCCTGCCGCCCGGTGAGTCGGAGCCGGACCGCATCCAGGGCGCGTTCATCTCGACAGAGGAGACCGAGGCGATCGTCGACTGGTTCCGGAAGAAGGCGGCCGGCGAGGATCTCGATTTCGAGGACGAGAAGGACATTCTCGAGCAAGTCCGCGAGATCGAGATCGAGGAGAGCCAGGTCGACGTGACCGAGGAAGTGCTCACCGACTGGGACGAGTACTTCCGGAAGGCCGCTGAGATCGTGATCACCAACGACTCCGGCTCCACCAGCCTCCTGCAGCGGCGGCTGAAGATCGGCTACGGGCGAGCGGCCCGGATCATCGATCAGCTCCACTCGGCGGGCGTCGTGGGCCCGGCCGACGGCTCGAAGCCCCGCGAGGTGCTGATCAGCCTCGAGAAGCTGGACGCCCTCATGCGCGGCGAGGATCTGCAGGAGGAAGCCGAGGCGGCCGCCGGCGGCGACGAGGACGAGTGAGCCCGGAAGCCGGAACGGTGACGCCGGCGGGCGGGTACTCGTCTATCACATGCACATGCGGGACCGGGCTTCGGGCGGCACTCCAAGGCAGGGGCCAGACCATGCGACAGCAACTATACATACATCGACGGGGCCTGGCGGCCGTGTGCGTGGCCGTCGCGCTGCTCGTGCCCGGTGTGACGCATGCCCAGGCGAGCGGCGGCGCGGCTACCTCCGGGACCGATGTGCGCCGCATCCTCGCCCGCGCCGACAGCGTGTACGACGCCCTCACCTCGCTCCAGGCGCAGTTCGAGCAGACGATCGACGTGACGCTCCTCGGACGGAGCACCACCGGCAGCGGGACCTGGTACCAGAAGGGACGCGGCCGCTTCAAGATGGACTTCGGGCCTCCGAAGGCGGACGACGAGATCGTGGCCGACGGCCAGCACCTGTGGCTCTACTACCCGAGCACGCATCCGAACCAGGTAATCCGGAGCACGATCGACGCGAACGTGACGGGCGCCGGCATGGTCGACCTGCAGGGCCGCATCTTCGACGAGGCCGCCGAGGGCTACGACGCGGAGATCGAGGGCCGCGAGACGCTCGACGGCCACGGGACACTGCGCATCCTCCTCACGCCCACGGGCGAGTCGCCCTATCGGCACGTGCGGGTATGGGTCGACGCCGACTCCTACCTCGTCCGAAAGTTCGAGATCATGGAGGACAACGAGACGCTGCGGACGGTCGTCCTGCGCGATCTGCAGCCGAACCAGCGTATTCCCGACGCGACCTTCTCGTTCAAGCCCCCCGCCGGGGCCGACGTGTTCGAAGGTTGAGCCGCGGATGAAGCTGGGGCTCGTCAGCCTGGGCTGTGACAAGAACACCGTCGACTCGGAGCGACTCGTCGCCGCGCTCGCAGGCTACGGGGCTGAGCATGTGGCCGACCTGTCCACCGCCGACGTCATCGTCGTCAACACCTGCGGCTTCATCGACGCGGCGAAGGAAGAGTCGATCGAGGCGCTGCTCGACGTGGCGCGGCTCAAGCGGGACGGCACGGTGCGCGCCGTCGTGGCGCTTGGCTGCCTGGTCGAGCAGTACCGCGACGAGTTGGAGCCGGCGCTGCCCGAAGTCGACCTGTTCGTTGGGCTGCGCGACGTCGACCGCCTGATCCCGACGCTACAGGACCGCGGGCTGCTGGGCCGCAAGCTGGAGGATCATCCCGGCGTCCGCCTGCCGATCGCCGACCGCCGCCACGTCCGCTACTTGAAGGTCAGCGAAGGCTGCGACCACGGCTGCGCCTTCTGCGCGATTCCGCTTTGGCGCGGCAAGCACCGCTCGTTCGGGTTGGACGCGCTGGTCGCCGAAGCGCAACGGCTGGAGGCGCAGGGTGCCGTGGAGCTCAACCTCGTAGCCCAGGACCTGGCGTTCTACGGCCGCGAGTTCCGCGATGGCACCGGACTCGATACGCTCCTGCGCCGCCTCCTGGACGAGACGGACATCCCGTGGTTCCGGCTCCTCTATATCTACTCGGCCGGTCTGCGCGGGCCGCTGGTCGAGCTGATCGCGTCCGAGGACCGAATCGTTCCGTACATCGACATGCCGATCCAGCACGCGAGCGACCCGGTGCTGCAGCGCATGCGTCGGCCGGAGCGCCGGGCGAAACTGTATGAGCGGATCGACGGCCTGCGCGCGGCCATCCCCGATCTGACGCTGCGCACGACGGTCCTGGTCGGCTTCCCGGGCGAGACGGAAGAGAACTTTCGCTCGCTGCTCGACTTCATGGAGGACGTGGAGTTCGACCGTCTCGGGGCTTTTGCGTTCTCGCCCCAGGAGGGTACGCGCGCCGCGGCGATGGAAGGGGAGTTTCTGCCTGCCGACGTGCGCCAGTCACGGCTCGAGGAGACGATGGAAGTACAACGGGTGATCAGCGCGCGTCGCATGGAACGCGAGATCGGCCAGACCCGCGAGGTGCTGGTCGATCGCAAGGAGGACGGTTGCCTGGTCGGCCGAACGCGCGGCCAGGCCGACGACGTGGACGGCGTGACCTTGCTCGATCCAGACGGCGCCGGGACCGAGGCGCCGCCCGCGGGCACCCTCGTCGAGACGCGGATCACGGCTGCCTCCGACTACGACCTCGAGGCGACGCTGGTCGCCGAGGTCCGTGCGGCGCCGTTTCGGGATGCCGAGAGCGAGCGGTCCCGGCCCCGGAGCGGACGGACGCTGCCGCTGGCGACGATCGGGCTCGAGGGGAGCTGGGGCCGGTGAGGCGCCCGCGCTCGGCCCGTCTGGCGGCGCTGGGGCCCCTCGCGGCGTTCGTGCTGGCGGCCAGCTATGGCGCGGCCCGAGCCGTTCCTCGGGCGACCGAAACCGGCGTGGGCCCGCCGATCCGCGTGGGCCTGGCGGTCGCGTCCGACACGGCGCTGACGCTGGCGTCCGACGGCGGCCTGCGGCTGCTCGACGCTCAGACCGGCGAGCTCCTGCTGGAGCTCGCGGGACCGGCCGAGGTCCGTGCGGCCCGGGCGGGCGAGATGGTGCGTCTGTCAGCGCCGAGTGGGACGCCCCGCGAAGTGTATTCCGTGCGGGCGGAGGCGGCCGGCGAGGCACCCGTCCGCCTTGGTGGCGTTCCGTACCGGGGCGCGATCGAAGTCTACGCCGTCGAGGGCGCCGGCCTGAACGCGATCAACGAGCTCCCGCTGGAGGACTATCTGCTCGGCGTGGTGCCGATCGAGATCGGCGGCCGGTCGCCCGCGGAGTTCGCCGCGGTCGCGGCCCAGGCCGTCGCCGCTCGCACCTACGTGGTCTCGCACCTCCGGGCCCGCGAGGAAATGGGCTTCGACGTATTCGGATCCGTGGAAGACCAGGCGTACGGGGGGATGGCGGCCGAGCGCGAGGAATCGACACGAGCGGTACACGAGACCGTCGGCCGAATCCTCACGTATGATGGACTCCCGATACGGGCGATGTACCACTCGACGTGCGGCGGTCGCACGGCCGCCGTCGAGGAGGTGCTCGATCGGGCGCCGGCGCCGTACCTTCGGTCCGTGTCGGATCGGGCGCCCGACGGAACGGACTACTGTTCGATCTCGCCGCGCTATCGGTGGGTCGAGTCCTTCACCCCGGCCGAGTTGAACGGACGCGTGGCGGATCAGATCGATCGCATCTTCGGCGCGTCCGCGGAGCAGACCGGCGACATCGTCGGACTGCGAATCGCGGAGCGGTCACCGTCGGGCCGCGTCGAGGCGCTGGCGTTTCGGGGGATGCGGTCGGAGTTCGTGCTGGAACGGCTCGACATCCGCATCGCACTGCAGGATGCGAGTGGGCGGATTTTGGGCTCTACGGACTTCGATCTCGCCGTCCAACCCGACGGCGTGATCGAACTGCACGGCCGGGGCTTCGGACACGGTTCCGGGATGTGCCAGTGGGGTGCGATCGGGCGCGCCCGATCCGGGCAAAGCTGGAAGCAGATCCTGGAGACGTACTACCCGGGGGCAAGACTCGTATCGGTGTATTAGGGAACATAGACCATAAGGAGAGATGAGATGGGTGGAATGGGAGGAGTCGTGGATAGATTTGCACGCGGATCGATCGTGGCCGGGGTCGCGCTGGCGATGTCGGTGATGGCCGCGCGGCCCGCGGACGCGCAGAACCTGGAGCAGTATGACTACTCGAATCTCGGCCTGCGCGGCATCGGCGCCGAGCTCGTGTACGTGGATGCGACGCAGAACGAGGCCACGGTTGGGTTCGGCGCCAAGCTGGACCTCGGGTTCCTCGGGCCCGGTCTCCGGGTCGTGCCGCGGTTCGCCTACTGGAAGGCCGACGTCGACGCGTCGCGGGTCAGCGATCTGGAGACGCAGCTGGAAGCGGTCTCGGAGCTCGAGCCGGGCTCGATCAACCTGGGCCAGATCCAGCGCTCCGCGTACGTGCTGGGCGCCGACTTCGAGTACATCGCCTCGGTATCGCGGCTGAAGCCCTACATCGGGGCCGGTCTCGATTTCTACGCATTGAACGACGACGGGGCGGCGATCACCGGCACGTTTCTCGACGATTTGGTGATCACGGCCGGCGTCTCGGGCGTGGCCGGGCTGCAGGTGGAGCTGACACCAAACTGGAACGCCTACGGCGAATTCCGGGCGACGGCGGTGACCGATGCAAGCAGCCTCGGCGCGGCGTTCGGGCTGTTCTACATGTTCGGTCCTTGAGGCGGCGGTCATGAAGGATCTTCGGATCGCGGTTCTGGGAGCGGGAGGGGCGGCGCAGGTCGTCCACCTCCCGATCCTGGCCCGACTCGCCGGGGTCGAGGTCGTCGGCATCGCGGACCCGGACCGTCGTAAGGCCGAGACGATCGGCGAGCGGTTCGGCATCTCGCAGGTTGCCACGGACCTCGCATCCCTGGCTCCCGGCGAACCGCTGGACGCCGTCGTCGTCTGCACGCCGAACGGGGCGCACGAGGAGGGCGTGCTGGCGGCGCTGGAGCGCGGCGCGCATGTGCTGTGCGAACGACCCCTCACGGTGACGAGCGACTCCGCGCACCGGCTCGTCGACGCGGCGGTCACGACGGATCGGCAACTCATGGTGGCCAACAACCACCGCTACCGACACGACTTCCGGTTGATCCGGCAGTTCGTGGCGAGCGGAGAGCTGGGCGACGTCAATTTCGTTCGGTCGAGCTGGCTGAACCGTCGTTCGCGTCGGCCGCGGCGCGGCTGGCGGACCGACGCGAAGTACGCGGGCGGCGGCGTGCTGATGGACCTGGGGGCGCAGGCGCTCGATCTTGCCCTGTGGTCGGTCGGCTACCCGGCGGTCCAGCGAGTCACCTGCCGGATGGCCGGCGACCGGGGCGTCGAAACGAGCGCGTTCATGCAGCTCACGTCGGAGCGCTCGACCCTGCAGGTCGAAGTCACCTGGGAACTCATCGACGACCGGGACCAGCACGAGCTGCTGATCCTCGGCTCGGAAGGCAGCGCCAGCTCGTTTCCGCTGCGCGTGCACCGGCGCCTGGAGACGGGGATCGTCGACGTGACGCCGCCCCTGTCACGCGCCCCGAGCGCGCTCTACCAGGACTCGTACCGGCAGGAATGGGCCTACTTCCTGCGCATCGTGCGGGGGGAAGCCTCGCGCCAGCCGGAGAGCCGACAGGTGGCGCTGATGGAGATCGTGGAGGCCTGTTATCGCTCGGCCGACACGGGCTCCGAGGTCGCGTTGGGCTAGTCTGTCGACTCTCCCTGCTTGCGCAGACGCGGCTTCCGGCCCCGGAACACCACGTGCCGCCGCGTTTCGCGTACCAGCCGGTAGCCGAGAAGGTGGAAGATCTCGTTGACCAGCCACCGGGCCACGGTGCGCGACACGACGAAGGTGTCCTCGCGGCGCTCGGACCGATGAACGCCCGGTAGCAGCGGCAACAGCTTCGGAGCGCCGAGTCGGCGCAGCACGGCGGAGACCCGGAGCCAGAACGGAGAGATGGAGCGCACGAGGAAGTACCCGTCGTCGCCCTGGGCCTGGTAGAGGGGAAGGAACAGCCGCCCGCGCATCGGCGTCGGGACCGGGCCCCGGGCGTCGTGGGCCACGATCTGCCCCGCCCGGACCGCCGTGAAGTTCGCGAAGCCCGGGGTCATCCGGAACATGTCTTCCGGGTTGATCGCCCGGCGGTAGATGACTTCGAACACGCGGGAGAGGCCGTTCCGCGCCTCGCGAATCTCGGTCCGGCATGCGCCCAGGTCCACCACCTTCGTGTCTTCCGGCAGGCACCCCGCCGCGGCAAGGGACAGCCAGAGCCCGGCCTCGTGCAAGTCGACCGAGTGCGGGTCCTCGTGCTGACCAGCTTCGATGCCGACGCCGACGGTGCCGAACTCGGCCAGGTAGTCGACCATCGCGTCGATCTTCTCTTCGATCCCCAGCACGAGCGGCATGCCCAGCTTGCGGGCGAACATCCGCGTCTTCAGCGAGTCGCCCAGCGTGAGGAACGGCGGGCTGGCGGACGAGGTCGTGTGCAGGTCGACCAGGTACACGGGGCCCGCCGCCTCGCGGATCGCTGGCACGAGAATCTCCAGCAGCGCTGCCTGCTCCTCGTCCTCCACCGTTTCCGGGCGCTCCAGGGTGCGCGACACGCGGCGCACGTTCCAGCCGCGGTTCAGGTCGCGGTCGATGAAGCGGCGGCCGGCCTGCAGGGCGGGGCGGTTGCCGGACACGGCCAGGAAGCGTCCCCGGAAGGCCGGCTGGAGTTCGGCGAGCTGCGCGATCACGCGCCGCACGGCGTGGACGCCCGAGGGTTCGTTGCCGTGGATGCCCGCCACGCAGAGGACCAGGGGGCCGTCGACGTCGTCTCCGTAGCGGCCGAGAATGCGGCGCTCGTCGATCGGCCGGTTCGCGGTCGTCACGCGGGATGGGCTGGCGGCAGAGGCGGGACGGGTCACTCGCGGAGCATCTCCTCGAGCAGAACGCTGGAAACCCGCATGAAGTCGTGTTCGGTGATGATGCCGACCAGTCGCTCGCGCTGCACCACGGGCAGGCACGAGATGCGGTGCTGGCGCATGAGCTCGATCGCGTCGAGGGTCGCCATGTCGGGGGTCGCGGTCACGAGGTCGCGTACCATGACGTCACGCACGGAAATCGATTTGTTGCCGCGCCGCGATTCGTCGCCGGCCAGGAACCGCAGCAGCGGACGGTGTGACACGAGGCCGACCAGACGGTGTTCGTTGTCCTCGACGGGGACGTGATGGATGCGGTGCCAGTCCATGAGGTTCGCGACCAGCTCGATCGGCTCGTCTTCGTTCACCGTCAGGATGTCGGTCTCCATGTACTGCTCGAGCCGCAGGTAGCTCGACCGCAAGCCGCCGCCTTCCGCGAGCTTCGCCGGCTCCCAGTCGTGGACGGGCTCGCCGCTCGTCTGGCGCTCGTAGGTCGCCGCCACCAGGGCGGCGAGCCGCTCCTCGAGTGTTCCCTTGCGGCCCATCGCGCTCAGCGACCCGAGCGTCCAGCGGGCCCCCGTCATCCGGCGGTCGACCCGATCCCGAATCGTGCCCAGGTAGTGGTCGATGTCTTCACGGTCGATATCGCCCTGCGACAGCCCCTGCTCGGCCAGCGGCAGGAGTCGCTCGCAGATCAATTCCTTCGCGGTCAGCGACTCGCCGTCGAACCACTCGAGCTGTGCGTCGAGGCCGAGGCGCGCGGCCGCCACGAAATTCGTTCGCACCGAGTCGAAGTCGATGCGCTCTCGAACGTCGTCCCCCTCGTTCGCCAGGGCGCTGACCAGTCCATACCAGAAGGCGGCGTTGGCCACCTCGTCGCGCACGGTAGGACCGGACGGCAGCACACGGTTCTCGATCCGCAGGTGGGCGCGACCGTCGTCGCCGACCCCGTAACATGCCCGGTTCCAGCGGTAGACCGTGCTGTTGAAGAGCTGGAGAGCGCCCAGCGCCGGTGCGCGGCCGGCTTCGATCGCCTCCATCGGGTCTTCTTGGATCTCGCGGCCGAGAATGACCTTGAACCGCGAGATGTCCTCCTGGAAGATCTCGAGCACCGATTCGTCCACCCACTTGCGGCCGAAGCTCACCCGCGGCGAGACGTCGCGCACGTCGGGCATCGTCTGGCGCGTATCCACGGACTGCTGGAAGACCGCGATCCGCGTCTCGTGCCAGAGGCGGCGCCCCAGCATGAGCGGGGAGTTCACGGCAGCGGCGAGGACGGGGGCGGTGACGGCGAGCGCGATGTTGTACAGCCGCGAGAACTCCGCCGGACCGACCTGAAAGTGAACCTGGAAGCTCGCGTTGCACGCTTCGAGCATCACCGAGTCGTGCGTGAGCCGGAGCTCGTCCGTGCCCTTGATGTACACGACATAGGGACCGCCGCGTAGCCGTGTGAGCGCTTCGTTCAGGGCGTAGTAGCGAGTCGCCGGGACCATGTTGTCCAGCGTGAGGTCGGACTTGCGGAGAGTCGGCAGGATGCCCGTCAGCACCGGCCGGGCGCCGAGCCCGTGGACCGCATCGCGGACCACGGCGATCAGACGTGTGATCTCCTCGTCCATGCGGCGGAGGCAGTCGCCCCCGAACAGCAGCGGATCCGAGTTGCACTCGAGGTTGAAGCGACCGATCTCGCTCGTGACGCGGGGGTCCTCGATCCGCTCGAGCGCCTCGACGGCCACGGGAGCGGGGCGGTGGAAGTCGTCGACCAGGAACATCTCCTGCTCGAGACCGATGCGACGGATGCCAGATTCGATGGCTCCCGTGTCCAGCATCCGCTCCAGGGCCCGCACGTCGCGGAGAAGCGCCTGCGTGAAGACGCGCAACTCCTCCTGGTCCACCGCGAGGTGTACGTCCTTGGAACCCATGCGCTGGAAAGTCGCAAGCCCGCCGGACCGAGACAAGCCTTGGCGGCCTGCCCCGGGCCTGGCTCGTTTCAGCGGGTCGCCGGGCCGGCGCCTTCCTCCGGGGTAGAGGGCAGGAGCCGGATCGTGCGATTCTCGCCTGGTGTCAGCGCACGGACCGGCACCCGGATGCCCCATTCCGTGCGGGCGTACGGCAGCCGGCGCTCGCCCTCGTACGGCAGCAGCTCGCCCCCGGGCAGCGTCACGTCGACCCACGCTTCCCGAGCGCCCGTGCCCCGCGGGGCGCTGAGCTGAAGCCGTAGCTCGCTGGAGGCGTCCGCCGCCTCGGCGTTGGTGAGTGAGACACGCAAGGCGTGACGGTCCTGCCACCAGCGCGCGACCTCGCGGCCCGTGGCGACCCACCACGTATCTCGCTGCACGGCCACGGAATCGAGCAGCGAGCCGATCACGCCGATCTGGCCGGGTGAGCCGGCGATCTGCGAATGCAGGCTCACGAGGGCGAGCCCGCCGAGGGCGCCGAGCTTGTCCATCCCCTCCAGGTAATCGGCCAGAATGCGCTCGGGCCGCCGCGTGCCCTCCTGTACGAGGACGTTGTAGTCGTCCTTCATCAGGCGGGGCAGCATCACGACCTGTCCCTCGTCGTAACGGTAGATCTCGGGCGATGCGGAGCGTGCGCCGTTGACGGCCGCGATGTATGGCGTGCCGGCTTCGGGGTTGGCCGTGCGCAGCCAGGCGCGCAACGTCGCGTCGTCGAATCGCTCCTCCGGCGGACGCAGTCCCAGCACTGCGCGTCCCGACCAGTTCTCCAGCTCCCGACGGCTTTTGGCCAGCCGGATCTCCTGCTCCGACAGCGGAAGGCCGGCGGTCGGCACGTGATCCGCCGTGTGGCTGCCGATCTCGCCGGCCGCGATCAGCGAGTCGGCGAGTTCGGGGTGCTCGAGCGCCAGGCCGGACACGGCGAAGAACGTCCCCGGCATGTTGTGCTCGCGGAGCAGGCGGGCGAGCGAGGCCGCGTTGGCGAAGCCGTTCTCGCTGTCCTCGGCGATCATCATCCCGGCGCGCCGCCCCTCTGGCCACGGGGATACGCCGGCGGTCGGCAGACCAGCGGCCCAGCGCAGGCCGTTGTCGAGCAGTCGCCCGACCCGCGCCTGGTCCAGCGCCCGTATGGCCTGGCGCGGACGGAAGCCGAGCCACAGGGCCCGCCCGCCGCCCGCCGTGCCGTTGAGCGCCATGGCGGCGTCGGCCGCCGCCTCGCCGCCGGTCGACACGGAGTTCAGCGCCCAGTCTGACCAGTACACGTGGGGGCCATTGCCGAGCAGGCCCAGGTGACTGTCGGCGTAGAATTCGATGCGGGCGCCTGGCGGCATGCCGGCGGAGGCCGGCAGGGCGGCCGGAACGGTCAGGAAGAGCTCTTCGCCCGCCTGGTACTCCACCACGTCGAGCGCACCGGTGAAGTCGCGCAGCGTATCCCAGCCCCTCCACTGGCACCGCCCGTCGCGTGCGCCGAGCGCCCAGTTGGCGACGGCTCCGCCGCCACGCCGGAGGTGGCGGAACAGCGACTCGATCTCGCCATTGGACAGGCAGAGTCCGTCGGGCGCCACGACGAGCGTGGCGGGCGAGAGGGTCTCGAGCTCGGCTCGCGTGCCGATGGTCCGCACGCTCCAGCCGAGCGCGCTCAGGGTACGGCGCCACTCCGCCAGCAGGCCGGGCACATATGTCGAATCCTCGAAGTAGCCCCGGGTCGCGTCGTTCATGTACAGCACGGCCTCTACGGGCCGGTCGAGCACCGCGATCGGACCGTCGCCCTCGTCGGGCAGCGGCGGCGGCGCGTTGTCCACGGCGGCCGCCTGCCGGGCGAGGCTGTTGATGTCCACGTTCTGCCACAGCGCGGCAGCGGCGCTGACCAGCAGGCCACCGAGCACGCCGAGGACGAGGAGGCCGCCCAGCCACTGCAGCGCCGAGCGGGCGCGC
>Ga0210123_1001448_pt1 | contig 12036 bp, 13 predicted proteins | sample Muzzi_PWB_D2_FD_185535 | JGI IMG/M metagenome (GOLD analysis project Ga0210123, IMG submission 185535) | Wetland microbial communities from San Francisco Bay, California, USA, that impact long-term carbon sequestration - Muzzi_PWB_D2 (SPAdes) | ecosystem: Environmental > Aquatic > Marine >... | reverse complement strand
AGCGGAATAAGCGGCCAGGCAATCCAGATATTTACGGCCGTGTTGATCGGTGAGCCAACACCCCTTGGCTTGCCGCACCACCATGTTCAGGCGCTGGTAGTGGTGCGCACCAAAGTGCTCCTCAAGGTCCACGATGTTTTGGTCATTGATCCGGGAATATCCGTTGACGGTCTGGGGGATGATGGTATCGAACATGTTGGCACCTCCTGTGGTGCAGTCTTCAATTATCGGCCTTGATAAAGGCATATATACGCCGCTCCTGGGCGCTGAGCATGTCGCCGTCCTCTATGATCTTGTCTAGGAAACAATGGTAAAAATCGTGGCGCAGACTGTCCCGATTGGCGATGACGAACCAGCGGTTGCGCGTCCAGTTAATGGGGGAAGCTTCTTCCCGGCCGGTTTCAAAAATCCCCACCAGAGCTTCGGATTTGTCGGTGATGATGTCAAAGGAGCGGCCACCGATGGTCTGCATCAAATCCCGGGCATCGGGATGGGTGACCTGAATATCGAAGGTGGGAGGCCAACTGCCCATGGCGATATAGCGCACTCCCAGGCCCCGCTTTTCGGCTTTGATCAGATCGGGCTGTAAACGATCGCCTGATTCCGGAAACAGGCGTACATAAATTTCCTTGCTGGCCGCGGAAATCATCTCCCTGGCTTTGGCAATAACATTTTCATATCCGCGGATCATCCAGATAAACTCATAGGACGCCTCAGCGTTATTGCCGTCCAGCTTGTCCTTGAGAGTTTCCAAGCCGTCTTCGAATTCCTGCTGCAATCGTCTGTAGAGCTCCTCCGGTGGCAGGGGCACATAGCGTCCGTCGCCCACATCCATGACAAACCCCTTGCGTACCATGTTGCGGAGCACATCATAGACCCTGGAGCGCGCCATGCCCGATATCCGGCTGATCTGAGAGCCGTTGATGGGATGCTGGGCCGCCAGGGTCAGGTAGCAGGCAATTTCGTACTGGGAAAACCCCAGGGTTTTCAGTTTTTCAAAATCTGTCATCTTAACCTCAATATCGGCATTTGTTGCTATTGCATTAGCAACATTATTGTACGACACAATGGGATGATCGTCAATCAGGTGTGATTTGGTGAGCAGGAATGGCGCCGGGTACTGGCTCTTGCGAGATGTTTAACTTTTATAAAGTCATGTCTATTCAGGCGCCGGCGGCCTGGCGGAGCATTTCTAAGAGTTTACGGGACCACGGGCCCGGTTTTCCGTCTGCGATGGCTTGGCCGTTTACCCGGGACACCGGCAGCACTTCGGTGACGGTACCGGTTAAAAAGACCTCATTGGCCCTGAGCAGGGCGTCTTGATCGAAGAAGGCTTCCTGCACGGAAATACCCTGGTTACGACAGAGGTCGATGAGTACGGCGCGTGTGATGCCGGGCAGGATATTGGGTGTCAGCGGGTGGGTCAGCAGACCGTCCGGCGTGGCAATAAACAAATTGGACGCCGTGCCCTCGCGCACGATGCCCTCTTTGCTGACGAAAATGGCATCGTTGGCACCGGCATTCAAGGCTTGTTGTTTGGCCAATGCGTTGGGCAGGAGCTGGACCGTCTTGATATCGCATCGATCCCAACGAATATCGGTCACCGTAATGGCATTGGCGCCGTTTTGGAGGAGGGTTTCCGCCACTTGGGGTACCGGTCTGACCGTGATGACGATCTGGGGCGGTGTACCGGCGGGAAAAGCATGGTTGCGTGGTGCGACCCCGCGGGAGACTTGTACATAGATACCGGCGCGCGCATACCCGGCCTGCTCAAACGTGGTGGCGATGGCGTTGCGAACAAGGTCCCGATCGATGGGTTCAAACGCCAAAGCGCTCAAAGAGCGTTCCAAACGATCCAAATGGGCATCCATGGCAAAGATGCTGCCGTTGTACGAGGCCAGAAACTCATACGCTGCATCGCCGAATTGGTATCCGCGATCTTCCACCGGCACATAGGCCTGGTCGATGGGCATTACTTCGCCGTTGACATAAGCAAGTTCCGGCATGGGTCACCTCATTATTGGATATGGATTATTTTGCGCTTGCAGGAGCATCTGCTACCTTTTTGGCATATTTAAACCATAAATCAAAGTGGTATGTTTAGCATAGCATCAGAATGGTGATCAACATCACGAAAAATAGACACTTGCACTTTACGGTCATAATTTCATAAAACCTTAGCATCTTGAACCAAATAAATTGGTCGTACTGGGATTATGTTCAATAAAATACTACGTTTTACCAGAATCGAACACACGGCCTTCAGCCTGCCGTTGATTTTCACCGGTGCCTGGATGGGAGGCCAAGGCCGATGGCCGTCGCCGTCGGTGCTGCTGCTGATCGTTATGGCGGCTGTGGGGGCGAGGATTTTTGGCATGTCCTTCAACCGGATCTTTGATCGCCATATTGATGCCTTGAATCCGCGCACTGCCGGCCGCGCACTGCCCGCGGGGGCGATGGACACCTTGACCGCTTTGACCATAGCCCTGGCCGGGCTGGCTACCTATCTGGGGGCCTGCATCGCACTGGGGCCATGGTGCGTATATCTGTCCCCATTGCCTCTCATTCCGCTGCTGGGGTACTCGCTTTTAAAGCGGTTCACCTATTGCTGTCATTTCGGCATCGGGCTATGCTTGGCTCTGGCACCTTTGGGCGCCTATGTGGCCGCCGCCGGGAAACCCTATTTTTCAGCACAGGTGATGCTGTTTTCCGGTTTTGTTTTCTTCTGGCTCAGCGGCGCTGATATCATCTATGCCATCATGGACATCGAGAGCGATCGCCGCACCGGCATTTACAGCATTCCGGCCAAGCTTGGGGCCGTGGGTGCACAGTGGGTGGCGGCTGTGGTCCATATCTGTGCCTTGACTTGCCTGGCGCTCATGATGATTATCTCATCCGGTGGGATTGGTTCCGTGGTGGCTTTTGCCATTACCAGCGGCCTGATTATCATGATGTATATGCCCTTTGTGCCGGTGCCCAAACGGTTTTTCCCTGTATCGACCCTGGCCGGTGTTGCCGGCGCCATTACACCGCTGTTAATGTAACCTTAAAGACATGCTAATAAGAAAGGCATGGCCATGAATACCGCACCCAGACCCTATGGCACGGTTGTGGAGATGCTGCAAATAATCGGGCTGGACGTAACGCATGAATACGAAGACCTGATCTTTGTCACCCACAATCTGTTTATTCTGAAATTTGCAGAAAATGCCACTGGCATGGATCTATATTTCAATGAAGATATAGAAGAGGAGAAGGCCCAAAGCTTGATGGCGCAACTGGAAGCCCTGGGAGAACTCCATGGGCTATCCATTGCCTATAAGGGGGCATTCAGTCTCGAAGAAAACGAGGACGAAACCCTTTCGGTATCGTTTTTTGATTTGTCAGACGGCTGAGACCTGATATCGGTGGCTGATTGCGGCTTCGGACATGCCCGGCGCCGGACGATGCAGGGATAGTCCTTTAACTGTGGGAAAAGGCCTTTTTATGGACTAATCCTGAATCTTCAACCACCGGCTCAGGCACTGAAAGGCAAAATTTTCGGGCAGTTCGATATTAACCGGGATGAGGCCCACCCGCATGGACACCTTGTCGTCATTTCCCCAGGGCCACCAGGCAACCCCCAGGACCACCTTGTCCACCATGTGGGAAGTGAAGAAAACCTGGCCTGGCATTAGTCCGTATTCTGAGTGAATATAGTTGTTTACCGCTTCGCCGGCTTCATTTATGGAAGCATAGTTCCAATGGTTGCAGAACTCTTTGAACAGAGGATAGAATACGATTTCGGCATCTTCCTCAGCGAGAACAATCACTGCCATGCCGCGGTCCCGGTCCCATTTCCAGTCATAGGCCGGCGGAATGTTCAAGCAGATTTTGCGACAGATTTCCTGGAACGGATCCAATGCATTGGAATGTATGACCATGGTGAATTTCCTTGTCCCTGGCGGAGTGTCTGCCATACGGCTTGAATGTCACCCCGTATTGTACTTGTGTTCAATATCGGTCATTGGGGCGATTGCATTAATTTCCGCCCATATGGCTGAAAATATTCGTCATGCTGCGCGCTATGCCGTCATGTTACACCATGGAACTATTCTTCTATTCAACTGTTCTGATATAGTAGTGTATGATATCTTCATCATCCAAAGTTACTCCCGTTCGCCCTTGCTAATGGAACAGTTTTACCATCGGGCCCTGAACACCTTAAGTATGGATGCAGCGGACATTCTGCTGCTGGAGTGGCACAATCTACCGGGCGTCGCAGCGCATCCCGGAGTGTGCCCTGACATGCGCGACAAGGGCATGTTCCGGTTTGATAATGGTCACGCCACGGACTTAGATTATTTGGATTATCACTAAGGAGTAAAACTATGGTCATGCATAATCCACCGCACCCCGGAGAAGTGGTCCGGGAGCTTTGCATTAAGCCGCTGAACTTGTCTGTCACCGAGGCGGCCAAAGGCCTGGGTGTATCCCGCACGGCGCTATCTGAACTGCTAAACGGCCGCCGGGGGATATCCCCTGAAATGGCCATTCGTTTGTCAGTGGCATTCGGCAGCAGCGCCGAAAGCTGGATAACGCAGCAAGCACAATACGACCTATGGAAAGCCTTGCAGGGTGCAGACAAAATTAAACGTCAGGTTCGGGCTTTTGCTTGATGGATTCATTGTAGCAATTGCGGCGCCCATATTGCGACGGGCCATAAAAAACAAATTCGCAGCGGGCAACACAGATAAAACACGGTTAAGCGGAAGGTCGGCAGCTCGTTTCGTACGCACCCAAACCGTCACTGCCAAAGCGTCGGCCGCCGTTTCTCGGAGTCCGGACTTGTAGGTCAGGATGCGCCGCCTGGCGTTACCTGGCAATAAATGGGACCCGGCCCTCAGGCACCGGCAACACTGGCGGTCAAGCCTGTTGTTGCCGGTGAAGAACCCCAAATAGTCTATTCGCCCGGTTCCGAACTTCGGATGACCAACACGGGGATGGCGCTGCGCCGCACAATACGCCGGGCCGTACCCCCCATAAGGGCATCTTTGACCATGCCGTATCCATGAGTTCCCATGACGATCATATCGGCCCCGATTGTGGAAGCCGTCGAGAGGATTTCATCCACAGACGCGCCCTTGCGAATCAATAGGTTTTCATCCTTGATGTTGATCTCGTCGAAAGCGGTCTCCATCCGGCTGCAAAATTGCCGCAGTTTGGTGCCCAGATTGTCCACCACACTATTTTCGTATTCCGTTTGTAGGTTGACCCACTCCGCCTCTCCCATGGCACCGCTGATTTGAACATAGGTGTTGGGATTCACCGGTTCAATGACGTGGAGGACCACCATCTCGGCATTGTATTGTTTTGCCAGACTCACCGCATAACCAAACGCCAGGCGCGAATTCTCCGACAAATCGGTTGCATACAAGATTTTTTGGATGTTTGGCAGCATAAGCACCCCCTTTCATAATGAAAAAGCCAATGATTAAGATCGCCGCAGCCGTCTCGCCGAACGCGCCGGTCATGGCCACCGAAGGTCAGGGTTCATTGGAAAATGAGTTGCTCAACAAAAGGAGGATGCCGGTCGATGATATCGTATTTGCGGTGGGAGGCAACAGCGCACAATTCAGGGCGACTGCATTCAGCTGAAATTAATTTAACATGGCAAGCCCGCCTCGATCAAGGGCCAAAAGGTGATGGGCGTGATTGCCGCCCTTCTGGAAGAATATACAAACCGGCGCTGGATTTTCTGGATGCGAAACGAAAACAATGATACGGTGCTTGGCACAAGAGGGGCGCTAAAGCAGCCCCGGCATTGAATTCAATTCAGATTGGATAGATCGCAAGCTGATGGCATTAAATATCGTCGCGTGGAACATCGGGCAAGGCGGCGGGCATGACATCGACGCCATTGCCGGTACACTGGATGCACTAAAAGCAGACATAACCTTCATCTCAGAATTCAGAACCGGCATCAACGGAATGGTATTAAGGGCCGGTCTGGATCGCATGGGATTGGTCTATCAGACCCCATGCGCAACCGACCCCCATCAAGATGCCATTATCATCGCTTCCCGTATTCCGTTTGTGCAATGCCCGGACCAAGCCCTGGCCAAGGCGCATCGCCATCGATTTGTTCATGTGCTCCTCGGCAAGTATCATCTGGCCGGCGCCTGTTTCCCTGACATGATACCCGGGGACCCCGTATTTGATCACATGGTCGCAATGGCCGCTAAAGTCAGCCTGGAAAGGGCAATCTTTATCGGCAGCGGGCACCCGGGGAAAGATACAGACCCCCCAAACCCTCAATCACCGGAAAGCGGTCACATCGAAAGTTTGAACGGCTGCGGACTCATAGATGCCTGGCCGCTCGCCAACAAGAGCCGACTGGACTATTCGTGGTTCACCCCCGACGGCCGGGGATATCGAATGGATTACGCCTTAGTATCCCCCAGGCTGGCGCATTGCGTCATCGGCTGCGAATACGACCACGATCCGCGAATGCGCCAAATAACGACGCATTCCATTCTGGTGCTTAACTTGGATGCCAAGTCGGCCTGAGCCGTGTTCCCATGTCAAATGAACAAGCGTTCAGAAAATAATGGAACTCTATTTAATTAAGCCCGGCCCTCGGGGTTCCTTCCCTTTGCCTTGGGCATGATCCCGGCTGTAAATCATTTCCTCCCGCCCCGCAGCCGGAGCTTCAGTATTTTACCCCTGCCTGATTTTGCGTCCGAAAGCAGCGCTGTCGGGATCGGCTCTATCGGCCGTTTTTTTTGTTTTTGCGTGCTCCTGAACCGTTGCGGTTGGACAGAACCAGGGCAAAGAATTGGCGCGTTGTCAGGTCCGACGCCCCCCTGCCGCAGTTCAGCTTTCCGATTTCAAAGGCGATCCGCCATTGCCGCATCAATGTTCCCCATGCCCTGATCAAGGTGAAGGACGGATCGTAAATATGGGTGGCTTCGGATGTCACGCCGTTCAGTTCCAGAATCTTGAAACCTTGCCCGCTCTTGAAGGCCGCCCGATCGTTGGTGCGCACATCATAACGGCCAAAATAAAACCCCTTGAAGTGCCTGCTGATGGTATCGAATGACCGGGCCAGCGCCGCAGTGGCGAACCGTCCGCCGTCCAGGAAAACAGCCCCCCGGCAGTGGGTGCCCACCTCGACCAGTTGAACTTCTTCCCCTCTCAAAGGAATGTGGTGCAAGCGATGTTCATGCACCTTCAAATGCAATGGTGCCATGCACACGGCCCGCGGGTGCTTGAGAATCAATCTTTCGAGCGTGTCGCGACCGTCACCGGTGACAGAGAGCAGGCGCTTTTCAGTGATTCCGAAGATGCGGCCTTTTTCACTGCCGGGAAAACGGAAGTAAAATACACCGAACTCTTCTCCGGCGACATACTGCTGGACGATGGTGTTGTCTTCCGCCGACTGCAGGACGTCCTGTAGGGCTTCAAAGCAGTGGACCGTCCGGACGCCTTTGCCGCGCTCTCCCACATCGGGTTTGCAGACCACCGGGAAATTAATTTTTTGTTGCTCCATGAACCATCGCACCTGCTGCAGTTGTCGCTCAGAAGGCCAGTCCCGGTGAATGCAGGTAAAGGGCGCCACAGCATTTGACGCGGTCAGCTTGGAGAGAATATCGGATTTCGACTCGCCGACAATACCGCCTCCCGGAATCCCGGGATTGGCAGCCGTGAACAATGTCCAATGGCGGTAGCGAAGCCCCAGGTGAAGAATGTACGCCACCACCGGCGCGTAGAAAAGCCCAAGCGGCCAGAACTCCCAATGGCGCAAACGTTTGTATCTGGATAACAGCAGGCGGCGTCCCTTATAACTCAGCAGCGGGACTGACAGGCGCACCACCACCCATAACGCCAGCATGGTCGAAAGCGCGACCCAGAGCGCATACTGGTGGAAGGCACCATAGTAGGTCAGTATCTTTGCGCCCGCAAGCATGGCCATGCCCACCAGGCCCGGCGTCCAGATCGCGGCCGCAATGCAGAAGTAGAAGAGAAACGACCAAACACGGCCGCCCAGCACGCCGGCCGTAAAGTATACCGGCAGTCGGCTGCCTGGAAGAAACCGGCTGGTCAGAATGATGCCGGCCCCCTTGTGCGTGAACCATTGAGAAGCGCGCGCCACATCCTCAGGCTTGAGAAACCAGCGCAATGGCGCGCGTCGGACCGCCCCACGACCGATGATACGGCCGGCGGCATAGAGCAGCAGATCGCCGGCCACGATGCCGGCAAAGGCTGCCATGGTCGCCGGCAGATATCCGATGATACCCCGGGCGGCCATCATGCCGGCGCCGATGCAGGCCAGGTCTTCGCTGATCAGCGTGGCTAAAGCGATCATAACAGCGTAACAGATGAGCTGCACGCCGGTCGCCGGTGGCAGTTGAATGTCGCCAAACGGGTCTTGAGCCGCCTGTTTCCTGGAGGCATCGGCTCCGGCGCGGGTGGGAGATCGGCCGTCAACCGTATCCTTAATGTGCCGGGTGACCCGGTCGGCCACGGCGGCTGTTTGGCGGAACAGCATCAAGTGACCGCCGGTAACCGTCTCCAATGTGCTTTGCGGGATCAGGCGATGGTGCTCCCGGGCGGCAGCCATGGGCACCAGGCGATCGTTTTGTCCGTGAATGATTAAAACCGGTTGGTCGATATGGGCCATCAGCCCCCGGAGGGGGCGCTGATCGGAATCGTAAAAATTGCGCGCATAATGGGTGTTCAACGCAAATCGGTCCCACAAGCCCATATGCGGCGTGAGTGCCTGCAAGGCCCACAAAACACCGAGTTGGAAGCCATGGAGGGCGTGGTTGAGGTGATAGTCGCCCAGTAGCTCCAGTTCTTGAACGCCGATGGACGATATCAGGGAAAGGGATGCGATGCGTTCCGGCCGCTCCGCCGCCATGTGCACGGCTGCTCCCCCGCCCATGCTGTAAGCCACCAGGTGGACCCTTTGCACACCGAGCCGATCCAGAAACTGCAGCAGATATTCGGCATGGGATGCGAAGCCATAGTCATCGATGCCGCGGGTGGAGTACCCGAATCCCGGAAGATCGGGTGCCAGCACGCGCCCCGCTGCCTTGAGGTGGTCGGCGAACTCTGGAAATGCGCTGCTGCCGGCCACCGGACTGCCGTGGATGAGCAAGAGGACCGGCGTTTGCGGCGGGGAGTTGGCCGAGAGACTGAACGATTTGCCGAATGGCATCGACGGCCTGTTGCCGGTCGGTTTCCACCGCCTCCGAGCGCTCCCGTTGGTCATAATCGACGATACCTTGGGGAGCGGCCAAAAAGGCATGATAAAAATCCAGGACATGCCTTATATGCTTGCCGACACCGCTCTGATACGGAGGGATATCGTTGTTGGCGTACAGCTCGTCGCTGAGGGCCTCGATCAGTGCTTCGGCCTGGGTCAGGATGCCGATGTTTTCATTTGCCAGAGCGGTTGATGCGTCCAAAGCCAGTCTCCTTTCGAATTTCAATCCAGAGGTCCATACACCCGATCCGGAATTGCATGGCCTCATTCAAACACATGACCGGCTTTCGCACAGACCATCGGCAGATGCCAAAACCCGGATGCATATCATTGGTATCCAGCGGCCTCATAACCTTACAACTGATTTTAATCGCCATGTAGTGTTTATAGAGATACTTGCGCCCAACTTCAAGGCTTGTTATGACTGTTCTGTTTTTTGGGCCTCAACATGAAATCTGACCAAACCATGTAAAAACCATCTCAAAAAACGGATTATGGTCCCAATAGTACCTTTCTACATCCGGAGTCGAATGGCAGCATGACCAGCGAAGACCTGCAGCATTTCATCGATACCCATGGCATCGAAGCCACCATTTTGCCCATGGCCCAGCACACCCCCACCGTCGCCGATGCCGCACGGGCTCTGAACGTGGCAACCCGGCAGGTCATTAAATCACTGGTTTTCATGATCAAGGATGCGCCCCTGTTGGTAATCAACAATGGAGAGGCGCGTGTGGATCGCCGCAAACTGGCCGCCTACCTGAAGGTGGGCCGCGGCCGCGTCAAGTTCGCTACCGCCGACCAGGCCCTGGCCATTACCGGATACGTGGTGGGCAGCATGCCGCCCTTCGGGCACCGGCACAAGCTCAGGACGCTGATTGATACGGCCGTCGAAGATTTGGACCTGGTATACGGTGGCGGCGGGGATATCGATGCCATGATGCGTCTGACGTCGTCGGAGTTGATGCGCGCCACGGCCGCCGAAGTGATATCGATTTCAGAAGACGGCGACATCTAGACGGCACGTCCGTGTGCCGCTCAATGACAACTTTCAAAGGAGACAGGCAGATGACTGCACCGAGCCCCTTATCCCCATCCGCGTTGCGCAGTGTTTGTGACCCGGCCGTATTTCAATTCAGCAGTACCGCCGACATCGATCCCCTCGACGAAGTGATCGGCCAGGAACGTGCCGCGCGTGCCATTCACCTGGGTTTGAACATGAACCAGCCCGGATACAATATTTTCATCACCGGCCCGGAAGGCTCGGGCAAGCGCACCATTGTTCAGGATGTTGTCTCACGGCACGCGCAGCAGCAGCCTGCGCCGGAAGATTGGTGCATGGTGAACAACTTTGAAGATGAATTCCGCCCCAAAGCGATCCGCGTACCCACCGGCAAAGCCACCCTGTTTTCCAAATCCATGGCGCGTCTCATACGCTGGCTGCAGATCAAACTGCCCCGTGAGTTGTCCACCGACGCTTTTAAGCAAAAAATGCAGCAACACGGGGAACAGCTCCAGGCCCGGGAAAAAGAGCTTACCGACGGTTTGGATCAACTTGCCAAGACCCATAACATTCACCTGGCCAAAACCTCGGAGGGCATACGGCCGCTGCCTTTGGCCGAAGGCAAGCCCATGACCCATGAGCAGTTCGATCAGCTTCCCAGCGCCCAGCAGGAAGCTATTAACCAGGGGCTCGAACTGGTAGGGGCGGAAACCCAGAAGGTATTGGCTGAAATTATGAAGCTGCGGCAGGCGCACCAGAAAACCGTGCAGCAGCTGATGCAGGAGACGGCCCTGGCCATCGTGCAGCAGCGTCTGGACCTGATACGGTCGGAGTATGCAGACTGCGATCAGATCCAAGCTTACCTCAACGATGTTCAGCAGGACATCATCGAAGAGGTGGAGAATTTCATCGCACCGGACAACCACCAGAAAGAGACGGCCGATAAACCCTTTGACATGCCGGCATCGCCTTTCGATCGTTATGGCGTTAACGTGCTAGTGGACCGCAGGGGCAATGATGGCGCACCGGTGGTCTTCGAACCCAATCCTTCTTTTCAGAACCTGTTCGGCCACATCGACAAAAAGGTCTTCATGGGGGCCACCACCACCGATTTCAGCATGGTCCAGGCGGGATCGCTGCTGCAGGCCAACGGCGGTTATTTGATCGTCGAAGTCGAATCCCTGTTGATGGATGCCCAGGTCTGGGAGACACTGAAACGCTCGCTGCAAAACAAGCAGCTCTATATTCAGGACCTGCCCCATGGCCCGGCCAACTTTGCCGGCAGCTTGCGGCCCGAGCCCATCCCCCTGGATGTCAAAGTGATCCTGGTGGGCAGCTACCAGACCTTCGAGCTGCTTCAAAACCACGACCCTAAATTCAACAAGATCTTCAAAGTGCGCGCCGACTTCGACTACGAAACCGACCTGACGGAAAAGGTCGTCCAACTCTATGCCCGCTTTATCGCCCGCGTATGCCGGGAACACGAATTGCTGCCTTTCTCGCCGGATGCCGTAGCGGCCATTGTAGAATTCGGCGCCAAGACCGTCGCCGACCAGACCAAACTTTCCTTGAGATTCGGGCCCATTGTGGGCATCATTCAGGAAGCCGACTACTGGTCCCGGCAGGACGATGCCAGGATGGTCAGCGAGGCTCATGTGGTCAAGGCGCTGAGCGAGTACCGCTTTCGCTACAACCTGTATGAAGAGAAAATCCATACCGCCTATGCCGACGACACCATTTTCATCGACGTCCAAGGTGCCGAGGTGGGGCAGGTCAATGCCCT
>Ga0210123_1001445_pt1 | contig 12062 bp, 1 predicted proteins | sample Muzzi_PWB_D2_FD_185535 | JGI IMG/M metagenome (GOLD analysis project Ga0210123, IMG submission 185535) | Wetland microbial communities from San Francisco Bay, California, USA, that impact long-term carbon sequestration - Muzzi_PWB_D2 (SPAdes) | ecosystem: Environmental > Aquatic > Marine >... | reverse complement strand
GCCGGCGGCTCCCCCCTCCCAGCGGCTAAGGAGAAGAGCAGGACCGGCACAGCGTGTTCATCTGGCGCAGGACGGGTACATCTGGGCTGCCGACCTGTACATCTGTCGCATGAGCCGGCAGTTTGGCAGAGGCGCGGAGCGCCGAGCCAATCTGCAAGGCCCCCGGGTGGCTGGCGAGGGCCAGGGGCGCGAGCCTCTGGCCCGGGGGAGATCTCGGCCGCCGGGGCTGAGCCCGAGGACGGGGACGCCCAAGCGCTGCGTGAGCAGCGCGCCTTGTAGGGCGGCTCCGCCCGCAGGGAGCGAAGACACGGTGGCCTGATCGAGGGGGCAGTTCGGAGCGCAGCCGCAGGCGGAGCGAGGATCTGCCCTTCCCCATCTGGGGCGGGGAGGGCCCCAATTCCCCCGCGCCCCGGACCGGCGCGCCCGCGATGGCCCGGCTCCTCGAGGAGGCCCGGAGGGGGCCGGTTCGGCGGAGACGTGAGCCCTCGGAGTGCACCCCGGAGCCCGCCCCAAGTTGACATCAGCGCCCGGGCGTTATGTCAAGCCGGCAGGCCGAGCGGCGGGGGCAGCCGAGGGACAGGTCGGAGAATCGGCCGATTCTCGGACAACGCAGACTGCAAGGGGCGTGACCGCGGGGGCGGGCGCGGCCCTTGCCGGAGTGGCTGGCCCGTGCCCGGAGGGAGCGAAGCGACCGGAGGGACGGACGCCCCCGACGCCGCTTGGGGCGGGCGGCCCCGACGGCTGAGGCGATCGCAGGGCCTGTGCCCCCGGAGGGCCGGGGCTTCCCTCGCCGGGCCTGGGCGCGGGGGAGTTGGGGACCGGGGGCGGGGGAATCCTCGATGGGCGGGGGCGCGGGAGATGGGGCTCCGGACGGGCCGGCGGAGGACCCGCCGTCAGGCGGGGCCGCAGCGGAACGGAAGGAGACCCGACCACGTCACCTCCCTGTAGCGTCGGATTTCACCGCCTGATCAAGCTTCCCGGCCAGCGCGTGCCCTCGGTCCACCTGAAAGACCGTACAGGCACTTGCTCACGTGTTCCGCTGAATGCCCGGACAGACCTAGGCTAGCGGAGCGCCTCTTCCAAACCGTTCAGCAGGCTCTCCAGTCTCTGCAGCGTTTCCGAAGCTAGCGGTAGGTCAGAGCTCCGTAGCTCCTTGGCTTCCCATCGCAAAGCCATCAAGATCTCTGTGGCTGTGAAACCTCTCTCAATAGCCCCTCGGATTCTTGCAGCCCAGTCTTCAAACCCCTCCGCTGCAAGGTTGTCAGCGAGCTTACGAGCTTCTTCGTAGTAGTCGCGACCAGACATTTCTACCCGTCCCCACCAAGGTGAGAGAAACTGAGAAGCCTTACTCCACGTCTCGGAACCACAACCTCGATACCGCCCCCGAGGTTCTCCCCCACCGCCGGTGCCTGCCTAGTGATGAACGGCGTCTCGGACTGCAAAGTCCCTATCTCGATGAAGTTACTGTTCCGGACGTTCTCGGCCGGGATCCCATACCGACTGGCAAATCCTGGGGTCGAAGGACTCTCAAGCGACCAGAACTGCGCTTCTGCTGCTTCACTCATACCAGTCGTTCCCATGCGGTAGAGCATCGCCCCCTCTTCCACCTGACTACGTGCAGCCAGTGACTCAACCGAGTACTCTTGGACCGCTGCACCATACCGAGTGGGAATATCCGGGATCAGCCTTGTAGTCGAAACTGATCCAGCCTCCTCCGCAACTTCCCGGACCGCTCCACGGACCGCCTCGTCCATGACCCCGGACAAGTCGGTGGCCTTCTGGAGGCTCTTGCCGACTCCGGTGACGACCAGCACATCCAGCTCGAGACTGAACGTTGTATTACCGATCTGCCGCCCGCACTGGAACGAGCCCTCGTCCTCACAGACCTCCTTGATCCTACTGCCCAGCCGGTAGGTGTTGTATCCGGGGATGAGCCCAAGGAGCCGTTCCTTGGCGATCTCCTGATTCTCTTCTTGGATCACCTGCGACTCTTGCAGCGTGCCGGAGAAGCCTCCTTGCTGATAGGCATTGACCACCCTCACGCCAGACTGCCAGCCACGACGCGTCTCTTGCACCGCCATGATGGGCATGGCGAAGACCAAGTGGAGACCGCTCTCCCCAAGGCCCACCGTGTAGCCCGCTGCGCTCTTCAGAGACTCGATGCACGGAAGATCCCCAAACGGGCCACAAAGCCCCAGCGGATCTGTCCCCATGTTCGGCTGCCACCCCACGAAGGCATATAAGTTCGTCGAGTCCACCGCCCCGAGCGGATCTTCTGAGAGCCAGGTGGCGTTCCTGGAATCGAGCCAGCGCGCCCGGGCGTAGCTGATGCCCGTGACGGGATCGGTCCAGAGGCCCTGGAAGAGGCGACTCTGGCCGGCTGGGAAGCGGCCGCCAAGCCAGTCACTGGCTGCTTGCCAGCTTTCGTAGCGTCTCGGGAACGTCCGGTCGTAGAGGATCGGGGGTGGCTCGGTGCCCTGCGGGGCTCCGGCAGGGATCGCCGGGACGGTCCATTCGAACGTTTCGCTTCGGCCGTACGGGCGGCCGAGGCGATCGGAGAGGGTGGGCTCGAGGTGGATTCTGTAGCTGGACCCTCGAGCCCAGCCGTCGGCCAGGAGCACGCGGAGCAGGCTGCCGTCGGTCTCAGCCTCTTGCCCGGTCGGCGTGCCGATTGCCAGATCGGCCGCGGGCACCCGGGTCCAGGTCGTCCCCTCGGGGGTCACGTCCAGGCGCTCGACCGCCAGGCCCGCGCTCAGGGTGTCCCCACGGAGCGGGAGCGACCAGGTGAGCTCCATGGCTCCCGGAGCAGCCAGGGTCTCGTCCGCGATCGTCTGGGTGACCGCGCCGGCCACGGTTTCGACCGACCGAGCGCCGTTGTCGAAGCGTAATCTGAGCAGCTCCGGGCCGGTCTCGGCTCGCGCCTCGCCGTACGGCGTGTAGTGGTAACGCACCGGGATCGGCGGCTCGTTCGGGTGGCTCCCCTCGTCCTCGGCCACCAGCCCGATCACGGTGCCGAGCTCGTCCCGAAGATAGGTATACGTGCGCGCCTCTCCGGTGAAGGGCGACCCCGGCTGGAAGATCTCTACCACCACCTGGACCGGGTCGTCGAGGCCCGAGGGGCCTGGGACGTAGGTCCGTCGCCAGCGGAGGAATCCATCTCCATCTGGGCCCGTCTCGGAGGCGCCGTACCCCGCTTCGGCGGCCAGGCGACTCCCCTCCCAGACGTACCGGCGCTCTTCAACCAGGGGCCGAACGCTCCCGCTGCCAGCCTCGCCCTCGTGCACCCGCCGGGTCAGCCGGCCCGTGGCGTCGTAGTCGTAGCGGATCCGGTGGCCGGCGTAGGGGCTCACATCCGGCTCCCCGTCGCCGTCCCCTCCAGGTCGACTCGGCCAGGTGGCCTTGACCGTCACCTCGACGAGCTGGCCGCGCCAGTCCCACCGGTAGACGAACCGGTCGTCCTCGAGCCGCCGGCCGACCCCGTCGTACCGGAACGCCACGCCGTTTCTGGAGAGAGGCCGGCCGTAGTCGCCCGTGGTGAAGGTCGCCGTCTCGGCCTGTACCTCCCGGCGCGCACCGAGGAGCTCGTCGCCCGCCCCGTAGCTGAAGCTGAAACGCTCGATGCTGCCTGCCGGCACCGCGCTCCCGTCGTCCGGGAGCCCTCCGAGGCTCCCCGCACCCACGTGAGCACGCGTCAGGCGCACGCCGCGGTCGTACCCCCAGGACCAACCGAGGTTGGAGAAGGCGCCGACACCCGATCCGGTCGTGGTCGCGCCGAGCACCTGGCGACCGGTCTTCGCCCCGTCGGAGAAGTCGCCGTCGTTCGGGCGCCAGCCGAAGCCGAAGTCGCCCCAGACCACCGTCGGCGCCACCGTCGGACCGGCTACCCCCGCCGCGCCCCAGGTGAGCCGGCCGAGCTTCCACCGGGTCGAGGGTTGGGCCGGCAGGTCCGGGATCTGCGGACCGGCCCCACCGTGGTACCCGTAGCGCGCGCCGGTGCCCAGGGGCCCTCGGGTCGTCACGGCGTAGAGCCTCGAGGCCCCGCCCCACGACCAGTCGGCCCCCAGGGATACCCCTGACAGCGCCGCGGTGCCCAGGCCGCCCGCGGACGCCAGCCGGTCGAGCGTGTCGTACTCCCGGGAGAAGCCTTCGAAGGCCCCTGCCACGCTCCGCCCCAAACCGGCCGGCAGGCGCACCTCGGTCGGGTTGTCGTAGACGTCGTAGCTCCAGGACAGCGGCGAGCGCGCCCCCACCACCTCGGAGACCGGCCGCGAGCCCAGGTCGTACATCGGGTACGAGACCGCGAGCGCCGGGTCCGGACCTCCGACCCCGGGCCGCCCCCGGCCCATCAGGGTCGGCCGCGACAGGGCGTCGTAGCCGAACGTGTTCCCGGCGTCGAGGAGCGTCGTCCCGCCACCTCCGCCCGAGGGCGTCACGCCCACCACGCGGTTGGCGGCGTCGTAGGCGTACGACAGCGTCACCCCGTCGCGCAGCACGCGCGTGGCGACGGTCGAGTCCGGGTTGTAGCTGCGGGTCTCCACCGTCCCGTCAGCATAGATCATCCCGACCACCCGGCCGGTCGCGTCGTAGCTCGTGGCAGTCTCCCAGACGGAGCCCCCGGACTGGGTCGCTGCCTGCTCGCGAAGCGGCACTCCATCCAAGTCGTACGAGCGCAGGGTGTACCCCCGGCCCCGCGGACGCTCCGTGCGAATCGGCAGCCCCCGCGCGTCGCGCGTGATCCGGGTGGTGGCGTCGGCGCCGGTCTCGACCTGGATCACGTCCCCGGAGCCACGTTCGTAGGTTGTCGTGACCGACTCTTTGTCGGTCTGTCGTTCCTGGCGGATCACCCGGCCGAAGACGTCTCGCGTCAGGTCCGTCGTAAAGCTCGTCGCCAGGTCCGCCTGGCCTGGCACCGCCTCCCTTTCGACCACCTTCCCGGGCCACGGAATGCCCTCTGCGTACGTCAGAAGCTCTTCGTACTGGACCGGATCTGGGCCGTCCGGCACGCCGCCGTAAAGCCGCCGGGTCACCCGTCCCGTGCCGGCCTCGTACTCGGTTTCGAGATCCCGGCGATAGGGCCCACCGAGCGGGCCGCTCGTCACCAGCTTCACCCTTCCCGAGTCGTCGAACGTCTGGACGGTCTCCCGGCTCGAGCCGTCACCGGTGAGCGACTCGACCATCGTCTGGACCTTGCCGAAGCTGGTCACCTCGTAGGTCGTCTGGGCCAGGAGAACCGGGTCGCCCCCCGGCTCACCACCATCTGGGGCCGCCGGTCCGAAGACCTGACGCTCGAGCGGCTGATGGGCCTTGTCGAACCGCGTGCGCACGGTCGCGCCGGTCGGCAGCTCCTCCTCGTACAGACGATCCCAGGCGTCGTAACTTCCCCGCCACACGCCCGGGTCGGATGGATCGCCATCGGTCCGGTAGACCACCCGGCTCATGGTGTCGTAGCCCACCACCTGCTCGGCCTCGGCGCCGGTCCGGGTCCCCGCCACCCTGCCCGCCTCGTCGTAGCGATAGCGGGTCACCAGGTCGTCCCGCGACGATGCAGCCATCCGCTCCTCGGACAGGCGGCCGTGCTCGTCGTAGGTGAGGGCCAGCACCGGCGTCGCTCCCTCGATCACCGCCCCCGGCTGGAACGGGTCCGAAAGATGGGTCTGCTCCACCGCCACGGGCTGCTCGCGCAGGTTGTAGCGGTAGCGTGTCTCCACCCAGCGACACGCGAAGCCACCCGCGACCGCCACGTCTTGGACCCGGCGCTCCCGCACCACGTGGCCCGCGGCGTCGAAGGCCCGCTGGATGGTGACCCCGGTCGAGCCCGCGCACGCGCCGGGGCCGGCAGCCGCCAGGCCCTTGCCGTCCGGCTCCCCGACCACCTCCTCGACCGGCCGATCCCAGGAGTCGTGCTTGAACCGCTGGACCTCGCCGAAGGAGGTGGTGACCTTGGCAACGTTGTAGGCGTCGTCGTACTCGATCTTCTGAGATGAGCCGAGCACGCCAGCGGAAGCTCGTTCGATCTTCGTCACCAGCCCGGCCGCCGGACGGCCCTGCTGGTCCGCCCCGTACTCGAAGGTGGTCGTCGGACCGCCGGTGCCCCACTCGATCCGCTTGGCTCGCGCGAAGTTATCGAAGAAGTAGGCCGCGGTTACCGAGGCCTCACCACCATCGTGGAAGATGACGTCGTCCTTGCCGTCGCCCTCGTGGACCTTGGGGTCGAGAAGGTCGATCCAGCGACTCTCCCCGTCCTGGAGCTTGTCGGGCAGGTTGTCCTGCTGGAAGGTCACCGTCGTGCCGGTCTTCGTGTAGTCGGCCGATCCCTGGGACGAGGCGCTCGTCGCCGCGGCCACCCGTGCCACCGCGTTCGCGCGCTGGAGCCGATCCACGGTCGGGTCACCACCCACCTCGCAGGCCGGCCCGCCCTCGCCGTCCGCGAAGCAGAGCGACCGGCGCCCCCCGTCGGGACGAAATACACCCAGCAGCCGCCCGTCGTCGGTGTACGAGAAGCTGGTCACGGTCTCGACCGTCCCGGAGCCGGCAGCACCGGCCACCTCGAGCTCTTCGTGCCGCTCGGCCAGGCGACCCTGGCTCAGCACGTCCTCGACCGTGTGGCCCCAGGGCGCGCGGATCGTCACCAGGGGTGCCGGCCCCGCGCCGGCCGCCTCCGGCGTCTCCAGACGCCACCGCACCGAGTTTCCGGGGCTGTTCTCGTTCGACGGCGTCGGGAAGCCGATCTCGGTCAGTCGACCGGTGGCCGCCGCGTAGCCGAAGCGGGCCCGCGGAACGCCGGAGGCTCCCTCGACGAACCGAGGCAGCTCGAACGACTCGAGTCGCAGCTTGGCGAACTTCCCGTGGAGGAGCACCCCGGTCGCTCCCTCGTTCGGCGACACCCCGGCCGGAGGGTCGTAGGTGTAGCGCATGGTCGGCCGCGAGGCGCCCGTGTACGAGAACCTGGAGTAGTCACCGGCCTCGTTCTTCACCTCGGGCAGGCGAACCTCGGTCAGCCGCCGGTCGGCGTCCCACCGGTACTCGACCTCGCGGTCGACGAAGTCCGTGATCTTCTTGAGCAGCCCGTAGCGTGGTCCGTCCCCGCCCTCGGCGACCGGTCGCGGGTCGTCGTAGTACTCGAAGCGGTAGTAGCGCCCCAGGTCGTCGACCACCGCCACGAGCTGGCCGTACGCGTCGTAGCGCAGATCCATGTGATTGCCCAGCTCGCCCGCCCGACCGCCCCGGAAGTGGCGGTCGCCGATCTCGATCAGGCGCCCGGAGCCGTCGAAACGCATCGTGCCGTGCTCGCGGGTGAAGACGAGCCAGCCCTGGCCTCCGGCGAGCTTCCTCACCCGGAGATAAAGCCCGGCCGGGAGATGGTAGGAGCTTTCGTCGCCGGACTCACCAGGCACGTCCTCGTCGTAGCCGTCCGGGACCGGATCCACCTTGGCCGATGGAAGCCGCCACACGTGCCCCCGGCCGTCCTGGTACTCCAGCTCGCCGCTGTAAAGCTCACGCAGGCGAGCGAAGAGCGGCGACCACCAGCCGGCCGAGCCCAGCGGGCCGTAACCGAGCGTCCCCGAGCGGTAGGTCCGCCCGAAGGCGAATGGCATCGCCCGCCCTCGCACCGCGTGGTCCACAGTCTCCACCATCAGCTCGCCACCGGTCAGGTAGGCACCCACTCCGGCCTCGCCCGCGCTCCACATGGCCGGGTTACGTGCCGGCTCGGCGAGCGAGATCTGAACCGGTGACGCCACCGCGGCCGCCGAGGCCGCCACCTCGGCCCAACCGGTGGGAAGCGGGTAGTCCTCGCCCTGCGCCGCGAACCAGGCGACCGCTTCGCGGGTGCTCTGCTCGGTCGACGCACCCGCCGTGGCCGACGGGTAGAGGAAGGCCCGGACGTAGCGGCCGGCGAGCAGCTCCTCCACGTCCTCGAGCCGCGGATCGTCCGTCGTCGGATCGGGCAGGTAGGCCGGCCAGTCGCACCGCCGACACTCGCCCTCCTCGTCTGCCTCCGTGCCGGGGATGTTCTGCCGATGGTACCCCTTCCGCGTGCGCGGATCGGCGGTCAAAAGGATCGTCTCGACCGACTCGTACAGGTGGTAGCCGACACCGAACGGCCCCGATTCTCCGTCCGTGGGCACCGCCCCCGAGCCGCCCTCATCGGTCCCCACGCCGACACGCCGCAGACGAACGATCACCTCCGCGTCCGGCCAACCCGGCCCCCCGGGTGGCTGCACCGCGCCGCCCACGTCTTCACGTCCCAGGAACCGTTCGTCCGGGAGCGTCCTCAGGGACTGCACCTTCGCCGTCAGCTCGGGCCCCAGCGAACCCGGCAGGGCGATGCGCAACTTGAACGCTGCGGTCGCGTCCCGCTCGTCCTGGCGCTGGTCCTCCGAGGTGCCCTCGGTGGCACGGAGAGGAATCCCCAAGGGCAGGAACCGGCGGGTGCTCTTCGCCTCCGGCTCGATCCTCGCCTCCCCGTCGTCGTCCTTGGCCCGGTAGAGACCCGCGAACCGGAAGGCCGGCCGCTCGAAGGGAACCACCTGGGCACCCTCCTCGTCGTCCCAGGTGACGGCCAGGCCGGTGCCGGCCGGGTCGATGCCGATGTGGTTGGTGACCCAGCCGGCGTGGAGGGTCGCCAGCGGCTCGGCCCGCAGGTCGCTCCCCTGAAGCTCGACCGCGCCGTTGACCGCTGCCAGGTCCCACACGTCGATCACTGGCTGACCGGTCGCCTCGTCGGTCCCTCCGGCGAACAGCAGCCCGCGGGCCGGGTCCACCTGCACCCGGTAGACGGTGTGGCCGGCGACCTGCAGATGGCCGACGAGGGCAGGATCTCCGATCGAACGATCGGAAACGTCGAAGACGAAAATACCGGCCCGGCCGAGCGAGTAGACGGCCAGATCTCCGGTCACGACCTTCGGCTCGGCCGGTGACGCACCAGCTTCCGCGTCAAAGTAGAACACGCCGTCGATCGTGCCCCGGATCCCCCGGTCCAGCCACTCGACCTCCGCCGCCACCGCCACGTCCCGGAGGAGTGAGAACGTACCCGCCACGTCGCCGATGCAGGCCTGGAGCTCCGCGTTCTCTCCCGAGACGTTCCCAGGTTCGGTCACCGGTGCCCGCGCATGGAGCGCGCCGAGGCGCATGATCGACGCGTAGAGGTCGATCGACCCTTGTCCACGGCAGCCGGCAGCGCCGTCACATCCCGTTGCCGAGAGCGCCTCGACGGCCGGCGTCCAGGAGAGGCCGGAGTAGAGCTCGAGCGACCCCGGAGCACAGCTCGGCCACTCGACCTCCTGGCCCTCGAAGCTGCCGAGCCGCCGCCCACACTGGCCGCTCCCCGGAGTCTGACCGGGCTGGGTGAGCCGGTAGAACCGGTTCAGGTCGACGGTCGTGATGCCGCTGCCGATGATCGCCAGGTGGCCGATGGCGCGCAGGTTGTAGCGGACCCGGAGGCGGTCGCCCCGCCGAGCCCGCACCCCGTGGAGGACCGCCGTACCGTCGCCGCCGCCGTCGGGCCACGGATTTTCGACGTCGAGCGACCAGCTCTGGCCGGTGGTCAGGTTGTCGACCGTCACCCGCTGGTAGCGGTCGTAGTCCTCCTCGCCGGAGCAGACGCTCGCGCGCCACTCCGCGACCGCCGGGGCGGGCTCGGCGTCCGGCGGGAGACTCGGCTCGACGCTCCCGGAGCGGGTCCGGACCAGGGTCGACGTCAGGTGAAGATCGAACGTGTAGAGCCCCTCGGCATCCGGCTGGATGTCCGCCAGGCCGTTGTCGGACCCACCGTAGGCTTCGACGAAGTCGCCCAAGGGTAGGGCCTCGCCCTCTTCGTCCTGGGCCAGGACCGAAAGATCGAAGGGCGTTCCGGTCGGCAGGCTCCCGGCGGCGAGCCACTCGGACGCGGTGAAGCCGTCGTCGTAGCCGGTCCTGTAGGCGACCCGGACCGACCCCTTGACCCCACCGAAGCAGGGAAGATCGGAGGCCCAGTCCGGCGAGCCGAGGCACTGGGCCGAGGCCTCGCGCACGTCCTCCAACCGCAGCGCCTTGACGCCCCAGATCGGCCCGAACAGCCCGGCGTAGAAGACCCGGTTGTGGCTGTCCGTCGCCATCGCCCGGAGATAGCTTGCCGGCTGGTTCATGATCGCGTGACGCCGTAGGCCACCAGGCGCGGTCGGGTCGCTCGCGTCGATGGCGAGCATCTCGCCGTTCTCCGAGGCGACGAGGAGGAGGTTCCCGAGTTGGAGCATGTCCCGGGCCACGTCGGTGTCACCGAGCGACGGAACGCCGGTCGGGGTCCCTGAGATCGGCTCGCCCGGTAGCTCACGGGTCGCAAACTCGAAACGGTGGGGCGCGGTGGGCCAGTACGCAAGCCTCCCGGCCTCAGCGACGATCGCCTCCGGCACCAGCTCGAGCCGGAACCGATGCCCGGAGGGCAGACCGATCGCCGATTCGATGACCAACCGGGAGTCGCCCTGCGCCTGCTCTAGCGTGACCGGCAGCTCGCGGCCCCCACCTTCACCCCCTCCGCCGCCACACCCGTCCACCGGCCCCAGATCGATCAGCCGGGCCACCTGGCTCGGCGGCGCGTTGGTGAGATCGGTGAGTGGCCGGTCGAACTGAAACTCGAAATGACCGGTCGATGCCGCGTCCAGGCCCCCGGAACCGACGACGAGCAGCATCTCATCGCCCGCCTCGATCGGGTCGAAGCTCCAGGCGGACTCCGGATCGCAGATCGTCAGGGCCGGCCCGGCCAGAGGCGCCGTGGGTGTCGTGTCCGGATCGGGAGGCAGAGCGGGCGTCAGATCGTAGAGCGCCACGTGAGCACCAGCCGCAAGGCCGAGATCGGGGACCGAAGAGACCCTCACCCGGCCGTTGGCCAGGCCCTCCGCCTGGACCTCGAACGCCAAACGCTCCCGCTCGTTCTCCGGCACCGGCCCGAAGCGGATCAGCCGGAACGGGCTCGCGTCGACCAGGAGCGGGCGTTGCGCCTTGTCAGCGTCGATGAAGCCGACGTCGACGAGCGCCTCTCCCGGTCGCGCCGGTGCGACGGGCGTCTCCGACAGCACCCAGCCCGTGGCCGTGTCCCGGCGCACCAGGGTCAGGGGCGTGTCCGCCAGAACCGGGAGCACGAATCCGCCGTTCCAGTCGTAGGGCGCCGGCACGTAGACCCACGCGTCGGCCAGCTTGTTGTAGATCGCCTCGACCCCGCTCCCGTAGCTCGCTCCGAACGAGCCGACGAAGCCGCTCACCATCGACCAGCTCGCACCGTAGTCGACGAACCAGCCGGCGTTGGCCCGGAACCGGAGCTCCTGGGAGAGGGTGCGCTGCAGACGCTCCGGCAGCTCCTTGGCACCGAGCGAGCCGACCGAGCCGTCACTGCCCGCCGCGTTCACCGAGCGGCCGGCGGTCGACGCACCGAAGCCGGTCTGGAGCTCGGGAGCGTTCGAAACGTACACCCCGTCCCCCCGCTCCTCCACCGCGCCGACGGTGAGGATCTTGAGCCGCCGGCCCCAGGGGAGGGAGACGGGCTCGCCGACGAAGACGCGGGCGCCCGGAGGGGCGTCGGCCGGGGCCGGGACGGCGAGGCGGAGGCTCTCGTTCGCCTCGCCCTCGAAGTCGAGGGAGACGTAGGCGCCCAGGCGGAGGCCTTCGGGTGTGTCGATCCCCAGGCTCGCCGGGTCGTTGTGGCTCACCCGCACGAGCGTCGCCTGGTCGAAGGCCGCCGCGGGGACCGAGACCTCGATGCCCTCGATGCTCCGGAAGACGACCGCCTCCCCCGCGGGCGCCACGAAGCCCTTGCCGTCGGCGGTCTCGAAGGGGCCGAGGCGGAAGTGGGCCGCCAGTGCGCCGGTCGGGTCGAAGACCTTGACCCAGACCCTGCTGCCCAGCTCCGCCGGGTAGCCCGGCGGGTGGCCCACGGTGCCGGAGAAGCTGCCGTCCGCGCGCACCGCGAAGCTGTCGAGCACCGGGTCGGCCACCGGACCTTCGATCTCCGGCGTCACCACCCAGGGGGTCGAGCCCGCGGGCACCCCGGGCAGGGCACCCGGCTCGCCGTAGATCTCGGCAACGCCACCTTC
>Ga0210123_1001443_pt1 | contig 12067 bp, 7 predicted proteins | sample Muzzi_PWB_D2_FD_185535 | JGI IMG/M metagenome (GOLD analysis project Ga0210123, IMG submission 185535) | Wetland microbial communities from San Francisco Bay, California, USA, that impact long-term carbon sequestration - Muzzi_PWB_D2 (SPAdes) | ecosystem: Environmental > Aquatic > Marine >... | reverse complement strand
GATATTACATAGAAAACACGATTTTTCCTGGCCAGCTTTGTCAAGAAAAAAATGGCCGGGATTGCAAATAATTTATCGTATCCTTTCAGATTGTTACATATAAAAATGCACCAGATGTTTACGAAAGCTCAAAACAGCGAATCACGTAAATTCAACACGTTAGGTGTTGGCCGGGAATTGCTGAGATCAAATTAAGCTGCCATGAAAAACTGGATTTTTCATGGAGCGATGGTGTGGTGTTCCCAGAAAGCACCTATTTTTAGAGGAAAGTGCCATATTGCGAAGGCTAAGCAGAGCAAATGCCCTTTCCTTGATGTGAACTTCGACCTACATCAGCAAAATCCGGCTGAATTATTGATTTTGCTGGTCAGGGTATGCTCAAAACGGGAATTGCTGATGGAACCCTAAGTTCATACTCTCAAATGTTATAGAGCTGAACTATTACTTGTTACAGCAACAACGTTCTCTTTCTTATTTTTTTTCTCAATATACATCATTTTGTCAGACTCCGTGATCATGTCTTCTTGGAAAATCGGATTGGCAAGGCCAAGATGACAAAAACCTAACAATAACTACCAATACTATTTGGGAATAACAGTTTTCCATTCATTGGTCCAACCAAAAATCCACACAGGACGAAGGTGTTCGAATTTAATTATTGACATTACGCACTTTTCACTATATAAAGCTGGCCAATAATGTCCTTGAGATATTGGTCCTACCAATTAATTCTTTCATAGCGGCTCAGTTATAATGGATTCAATTCTCAACTATTTGCTTGAAATGGAGCAGGTTGCTGCAACCTTTTAGACACAGGCTTCAATTTTTTTCCAAAGAGATCACAAACTCCATCATTTCTACCTAGTTAAGATGATTGACGTAATGTCTCCAAACTCCTTGGGCCCGTTATTTTGGGTAGATATGATGGCAATTCTATTTCTAATGGCCCAGGTTCTTTTTGTAATGGCTGTATCTTTGTTTGCCATATCGGCAATAGATGATGTTCTGTTTGATCTGTATTTTTGGGTTCGGAGATGTGTTTTGAAGATACGTGGTCAAGTAAGGGAAGATGAGACATTTCCTCAAGATCTACTCAGTAAGCCTGAGAAGCATATAGCTATCATGTTACCAGCCTGGCAGGAGGCTGGTATTCTGCAATCTTCAGTTGCCAGGATTTTATCTACTCTAAACTATAAAAAATATTATGTATTTATTGGAACATATCCAAATGATGAGGAAACGCAGAGGGAAGCAGATATGCTGGCTCGAAGGTTTCCAAAGGTGCAGAAAGTCGTAACACAATTGCCAGGCCCGACCTGTAAAGCTGACTGTTTGAATGCGGTCATTGCTAGAATTGATGAGTTTGCGCAAGAGAACTCCATTGATTTCAGTGCATACATTCTCCAGGATGCAGAGGATATTGTCCACCCTTTGAGCCTTAAATTATTTAATCATTACTTGGGAGGGTATGATCTCATTCAGATTCCGGTGTTTTCCCTGCCAAGGCGGCTTTTTGATCTTACTGGGGGGCATTATATGGATGAGTTTGCTGAAGTCCATAGTAAAGATGTTAAGGCTCGTCAGTATTTGTCCGGTGTAGTTCCTGGGGCTGGGGTTGGTACAGCGTATTCCAAAAAGGTTATCGCTTTTGCACGAGAAAATGGCGAAATTTTTAATACTTCATCACTGACTGAGGATTATGAGTTCTCATTCCGGTTATCGAGCGCTGGGTTTAAGATGATTTTTGCCCGGATTAAAGTCCCTCGGGAACTTCTTGGTCAACAGGATTATGAGATCATCGCCACCAGAGAGCTGTTTCCAAATACCTTCTGGGCTGCAGTTCGGCAGAAGACACGATGGATAATTGGTATCTCTTTGCAGGGTTGGGAGTCGCTGGGATGGTCGGGTTCCTGGAGGATTAAGTGTCTGTATTGGCGAGATCGGAAGATGTTGTTTTTTAGTCATGCTATTGTTGCAGGTTTTCTGGCTACGTTTATTTTCCTTGGTTTTTGGTTGTATCACTCTACTTCACCTGAGGGGTATCGAATGGCTCCATTGCTCCATGAAGAAAGCCTCTTCTGGTATGTTGTCTATTTTAATCTCACAATTCTGGTCCATCGAATCGTTCAAAGATTGTGGTGGACCAACGTTTGCTATGGTTGGAAGGCGTTACTCATGGTTATACCGCGATATGCCTGGGGAGCGTTGATCAACTATCTGGCAACGGTTAGAGCAATAAAGATTTTCCTTCTTCATCGTATAACCGGGACGACCATTGGTTGGGATAAAACCACCCATGATTATCCTGACCAGGAATTAGAGATTGTGGATGATATGAGCCCGACAGCAGATCAAAATGCAGTGATAGGAGTACCAAGGAATAGCTAATCTGTAATGAATTATAAAGAGTTGATAGCTTCACCCTAGAACTCTAAGGACCTGCCCATAAATAACATGGTCACCTTGCATTTCATATTTGGGCCCATTGGCTTGTGACTCAATCGCACAATCCTCAACGTAGCAATGCTATGCCTGCGGTTTTGCGCTGATCGCCACAACCAAATCTGACCCAAATCTGAGCGCAATTTTGACCATGTTATTTATGGGCAGGTCCTAAGGAGATTTCTTCTGCGCCAAAGCGTATACACCCAAGGATACTTTTGGGACGGAAGCTACGTAGTTCTTCCTATCTCAACACTTCAAGTGAGAGGAGAATTTAATGAAGTGGTGTTTGAAAAATAAGAAAATTGTAGGCCTTGTTGTGTTTGCTGTTCTTTTTGTAATTTACCTCTCTTGTAATGCCCAGGGGCGTGCAAAGTCTTTGAAGCAGCGATTAGCAGAGCAAGAAAACATTTCAAGTATGCAGCGCTTTTTACGAAATAAACGAACATATCCTCACACAGAAAGAGCTCAGCGATTAATTGCTCAGAAAAGATATGAAGAGGCTTTGATGGAGTACAATGCTGTTTTAAGCCGAGACCCGGATAATCTATCGGTTGCCTGGGACAGACTTCAATTGTTAGCCGAGACTTCAGCACCGAAAGTTGTTGATCAGGCAGCAAGTGAACTATTGGACTTTGTTCCAGATGGTGGGAAAATCCTCATGACACGGGGGTATTCCAGGATAAAGACAGGGGAGTATTCCAAGGCAAGAAAAGATTTTAAACACGCTTTAGAAGATAAGGCACTCACAGTAAGTGAAGCCGCCAGTTGTATGTCGGAGCTTGTAACATTGTTGATACAGGAGGGGGATTTTGATCAGGCAAAAGAGTTCTGTGAGATTTTAATAAATAAGTATCCTGAGGTGATAGAACATCGTCTTGTGTATGCTGACCTTTTTGTGCGTAGTGGTTCCCAGGAACAGGCTGATGAGCAGTGGCAAATAGCTTTGACATTGACCGATGATCCCGTGGTTTTGAGGAAGATTACTCTTGCACGGCTGGAGGCTATGACAGAATCTTGGAATCCTGAAAGTTTCCTTTTGCCAAATGGAAGTGACGTTGAGACACTGTTTATCTCGGCACCAATTCTGGAACGGCAACGCTATTTTATACTCCGAGCTCGAGCAGCTGATGGAGAGGATCAGCTGAAGGTAGACATTCTTCTTTTACAGGCAATGTCTGAGGTTAAATCTAAAAAAAATAATCTTCCTTTAGCAGAGCGTCAGGTGATATTAACGCAGCTCGGAAATGCTGCCTTTGATCTGGAGAGGTATGAGTTGGCTCTCACTGCATATGAGATGTTGCTTGAGGATTTACTTGATCCAACATCGCAGGTGCTTGCAGCAAAGTCAGCCTGGCATATAGGGCGGTATTTACGAGTTGTAGAACTTCTTGAGGATCAGATCTTCAAGACAGTTGTTCCTTCACCAAAGCTGGATACATCACTCTTACTCTGCTCGGCCTATGAGAAATTGGGGGATAAGGTATCAGCTCTAAACTGTTTTGATTCTGTAATGGATCGTTATGAGCATGTTGGCAATATTCCATCAAAAGCTGCTCAGGTGGCAGCAGAAGCAGGTTTTGATGAACTGCAGGTCAACTATATGCTACGTAGTTATCAGAATAAGCCAACAGCCAAGCTTGCTATGGATATTGGATACCTCTATGAGCATCTTGGTGATCAAAGTAGGGCGGTACAATGGATGAAAAGAGCCGATGAATTGAAACCTGATCTCACTACGGGGTTGGCGCTTGCCCAAATTTTACATGATACCGGGAGGTATCCAGGGGCAATTTCATGTGCAGAAAAACTCCTGTTCAGGCCATCTATCACAGCACAGGAAGCCGCTCGTGCCTATGCTATCAAAGCTCAATCCCTGGTGGCTGAGGAACGATATGTGGAAGCAGCAGAAGCGTGGGCTTTAGCCCATGTACGTTCTCGTCGTTCTGATTATGGACTTCGCCGAATTACTGCACTTCGTCTAGATGGTCAGGTAGAGCGGGCGAAGGCTCTGATTGAAACCGTGTCCCCCAAAAATGACCAGGAGCGTTTGGCCTGGTTGGATGAAAAGGCGATCATTGAACAAACTCTTCATTATAATCATGAGGCTCTAGAAACAGTAAAACAGGCAATACGGATAGGACCAGATGCTGAAAGGTATCTCTGGGCGAGCATGCTTGCCCTGGAAACCGGAGATCTCGTGGAGGCGGAGCTTGCATGTATGCGTGCTTTGCAACTTGCCCCAGACAACCTTATGGCAAAACGACAGGAGGTGTATGTCCTTGAAGCTCAAGGAAAAAATGAGGAGGCAGCCAAGAGATTATCCGCATTGGTGCCTCACCTGCCAACAGATTACAGGCTCAGTCGTTCTTTGGCATATTTTTACCAACAGGCTAATAATAATTCCAAGGCATTGACAACGTATCAACAGGCTATTGACCTTGCTTTAGGAAATATGGAGAACGAAAATGTGAATAAACACCTCCATGATATCAAAGGAATGCAGGATCAGGCGTATGAGATGGCAAGAAAATTCAGCTATACCTTGTCTGTTGGGGTAAGTCTCGATGATTCTGAAAGAGGTCAGCCTGCATGGAATAGTAGTAATGGTGGATCAGCTAGTTATTCCTATTCCATCGCGGAATTGGCCTATCGCCCATCAAAATTTGGCTATCGTAATGGGAAACTAACTGAGTTATATGGGCACATCACCTGGATTGAGGATGGAAGCTTCACGGGGGAGTACTCCTCACCCTTGCAGGCAGGACTGGGTGCAAGGGTGAAACCTTTTAGTGAGTATAATCTGTTTATGGCAGTGGAATCTCTCTTTTCCCTGGAAGATTTAAGTGACAATGTTCTTCAGTTGCGTCTGGCCCATTCATATTCAGATACGGTCTGGCAAAAAAATCATCGTGATGGTGATCATAAAGGCGGGAGGTATATACATACCTTCACTGAAGCTGGTCTTGGCTTAGCAGGTGTTAGCGATTATCTCTACACTCTTCATGGTCGGTACGGTAACAGTACCCGATTGGATCCTGATCGTTATCTTTCCCCCTTTGTTTATGGGACACTCAACGGATATAGCGGTGATTCTGGCAGTGATGACAGGGTGGAAATCGGCTTAGGTTTAGCTTTTGATCTTCTCTCTGATCATGATCGCTATCTCGGTTATAAGAAAAAGGTAGATGTTGTTTTTCAACTGGGTGTTGGGGTTGATGATGACCTTGATGATTCAGCGCTTAGAGGTTTTATCGGTTTGCAATTCTCTGGCTTTTAATCTTTGTATTTTTGTTTGTAAGAATAAACTCTTTTTCTCTAGGGACGTTTCATATTTTAGAGAGAAAGGTGGTGTAGGTACGCTTGATTGGTCAAGGCAGATACGACCTTCCAATGCCGTTCTGTTGGTAGTTTTGACGTTTTAGGACCTGTTGTAAATAACATGGCTAAAATTGCGCTCAGGTTTGAGTCAGATATGGTTGTGGCGATTAGCGCAAAACCGCAGGCATAGCATTACTACGTTGAGGACTCTGCGATTGGGTCGCAGTCAATGGGTCCAATGATGAGACGCAGAGTGGCAATGTTATTTTTGGACAGGTCCTTAGTCAGCCAACTGATATGGCCGTGGAATAAATTATAAAGAGGCTGATGTCATGATAAAAAGTGAGATGAAGTACGGAGTAGCTCCGAAAGTGTGGTGGGTTTTTCTGTGGCTATGTCTGTCGATGGGGATGTTCAATCCTATCGTTTGGGCTGGGCAGGATGATTGTGAGACGAAAAATGCAACTCGTACTTTTTTTCAAGTATGGCGTTTTCATGCGAACTACAGCAGTACCCAATGGCACGAGCATTTCATGGATATGCAGCGGCATGGATTCAGTGAGGTGATACTTCAGTGGTCCAGCTATGGAAAGGTCAGTTATTTTTATGACCATCGTCCAGGTCGAGAAGTATCTCTTAGTCTGCCGATGATACTGCAGGAGGCAAAGAAAGCGGGCTTGAAAGTATGGCTTGGCCTACACTATGATCCTGATTTTTGGGATGTTATTTCAGCTGAGGAAAAACGAGAAGATTACTTACGTGAACGTATACAGGACCTTGAGAAGACCATCCCTCTTTTGGTCAGAGTAATTGAGAGGGAAGATCCTGATCGAAAGGTGGTTGCTGGTTGGTATATATCCGATGAAGTAGATGATAGTAATTGGAGGGATGTGAATGCTCAGCCACTCTTGACCGAATATTTGAGAGGGGTAAGTGAACGTTTGAAGAGTGCTACTCCTGAGTATCCAGTGCTTATCTCTTCATATCTTACAGGTAAAATGTCTCCCACCGCCTATGGCAATTTGTGTAAAAAAATACTCGCTGAAACTTTCATCGATACCTTACTTCTCCAGGATAGTGTCGGAACCGGGAAGATGAGCCTTCCCAAACTTAAATTATATTTGGAAAACCTCAAAAAAGTGCTTGTTGACTCAGAAAAGCAGCTGGGGATCATTGTTGAGCTTTTTGAAATGGCACACAAAAACTCCAAGAAAGATACTGTAAGTGCTGATTTTAACAGAGTGAAAAAACAACTTGCGTTAGCCGGTAATTATGGTGTGCCACAGCTGACAGTTTTTGCGGCGGCTGATCATCTCTTGGGAGATGTAAATAAAACCCTGTCTGATAATTGGAGGCAGGATAGGGCGCAATGTTCTGCCTCAGCCACTTCTTCCAGTGCAATGTATTTGTTGCGTCGGGGCGATCGGGAATAACTCAGTATTTCAATTTTAAAAGAAGGTGACTAAATGCAAGAGAATGAATTTACAACAGAATTTGTACCTGCTGTTCCTCTTAAATTAACGATGTTAATTGGAACTCGACCAGAGGCCATTAAGATGGCACCGGTTGTCCATTTACTGAAAAAAGACCAGAGGTTTAAGGTTAAGGTTCTGCTCTCTGGCCAACATACCAATCTCTGTACCGATGCTTTGGCAAGGTTTGGAATTATTGAGGATCGTATTTTGGATAATCGACCGGAAAATTATACTCTTGCTGGGCAAGCTGCTCACTTTCTTGGAAATTTGGCTGGAGAGATGAGTCGAGAGAAGACGGACCTGTTATGTGTTCATGGGGACACTACCACGGGATATATTGGTGCCATGGCTGCATTTTATACCAAAACTCCAGTGGCTCATATTGAAGCAGGGCTTCGTAGTCATGATCTTGCAAACCCATATCCTGAGGAGGCAAACCGACGCTTGATTGCTCCCATTTGTGATCTTCTTTTTGCGCCAACTCCCAAGGCTCAGGCAAACCTCCTTCGAGAGAATATCAGTAAGGATCGAATTCTTGTAACTGGTAATACTGTTGTGGACGCTATTCAACAAATGTCAAGGCAGCTACCCCCTTTGACATCCTTGCCTCAGTTTCATGACATAACGGACAAGGGGTACCGAGTAATTCTTGTGACAGCACATCGTCGTGAGAATTGGGGCCGTCCCATGGAAAATATTTGCCATGCGCTTGAGGAGTTGGTTGAGAAGTATCCCGATATCGCGATTATCTTTCCAGTTCACCCGAATCCCAAGGTCAGGGAGGTGGTGGAGTCCGTATTACGGCCTCACCCCCGAATTCGATGTACAGAACCTTTGGATTATGAGGAGCTGATGATAGTGCTTCGTGATTCCTATCTTGTACTGACAGATTCTGGGGGAATTCAGGAAGAGGCGCCATCAATGGGAACACCGACCCTTATCTTGCGCGAAGTTACCGAGCGGCCAGAGGCGGTGGAGGCAGGGGTGGCCAAACTTGTTGGAACGGATCAGCAAGCACTCGTTGCTGAAGCGGGGAGTCTTCTTGATAATACTTCAGCCTATGAGCGAATGGTTTCTCAGGCCAATCCCTTTGGTGATGGAAGAGCTTCTGAGAGAATCAGAGATGGCGTTATGCGCTGGTGTCAGGGGTTACCGCAAGGGGGAAACCATTGGGCCCCCAATAGTATTCCATTTTGTTGAAATATCAAAAGCCTGTAAATAGTACATCTCTAATAAAAGTAAAAAAATGACATGAGGTGCTGGGAGTTACCTCCTGGCGTGTAAGTTCACCCTAACCCCGTGTACTTCTGGTAGTGGAGTGCTTGGGGTAATACTGGAAAGAGAAAATGAACAAACGAAGTAAAAAAGAGCAAGATGGGATTACCTCATTTTTAAATTATGTTTTCGCGCTCATTGTATGGACAATAGTCGGAACAACCTCAGTAACCTTTGCACATGCTGATACCAGAGTTTTAGTATTATATGACACCTCGGGTCCGTATAGCGATGGTGGGATTTCAAGTGCGATATTATTGCAGAACCTTCTGGGGCATTTTAATGCAGAAGTAACGTTGAAACCGGTTACAGACTATAGCACAGGTGAAATGGCTGAGCATCTAGCCACGTTTTATTTGGGCACTATTTTTGATGAGCTCTCCTATTATTCGGAAGGAAGCCAGGAGTATGAAGGGTATATGTCCTTTCTAGATGATGCAGCTATCACTGAGAATAGACTTGTCTGGATGAACTATAATCTTTGGCACCTAAATGAACGACTTCAGGTGCAAGGAGAAAGCCTGATATCAAGATTTGGGTTCACATTTAATGGGGTGAATAATAGTGGATTTAACAGAATTGAGTATAAAGGCACAGAACTCTTTAAGGGAGTTGTTCCTTTTGCTAATCCCGGTGCAGAACTTGCTGGGTGCATCGATGAGGGCGATGGGAAGTATGCATGTTCCACAGAGTTGAATGAAGTCTCGATTGACCAGAGTAGTGGTGCTAAGGTTCATGCTGTGTCCTATTCGACTCTTATGCCTGAGGTTGAGAAAATGCCCTTTGTGACCCAATCAGGCAATTTCTGGTTTGTAGGTGACATTCCCTTTGTTCACTTTTCAGAGGAGGATCGATATCTGGCTTTTGCTGATTTGTTACATGATATGTTGGGGATCTATCATCAAGAGTCTCATAAGGGACTTCTGAGGTTGGAGGATATAAGTGCCGGTTCTGATCTCTATTCTCTTCAGGCTGTTGCAGAGTACCTGGAGGATGAACGTGTTCCCTTCAGTATTGCAACTATAGCCTATCACTTTGATGGTAATTACTGGTATACACTTTCCAGATCCAAGGTTGGCGAATACCTAAGGGAGTTGACCTATCCCAACTACTATGGACGAAAAAACAGAGTATCAATTGTAGCCCATGGAGCAAGCCATCAGAGCATATATAGTGCTAATCCGTATGATGGAGTGACAGGAAATGATTTTGAATTTTATCGAGTGACCAAGAATGGAGACAACTCATTGAATTTTGTTTCCCCTTTACCTGGAGATTCTGAGAGATGGGCCCTGAATCGAATGTATGCTGCTTATAAGGAGTTATGGCGTACAGGTCTTAAGGCCTTTGCCTGGGAGGCTCCTCACTATACAGCAAGTAAGAAAGATTATATGGGGATACATCGGCTGTACCCAGTTCACTTTGGTAGGGTGACCTATTCTCTAGATAAAAAGCGAGAGGTTCTTCTTCCCTTCCGTCGTCAGCATTTTTATAGAGGGATGAGGGGCAGAGAAGTGAAATCTCCAAAGATGTTGGGTCAGTTCTTCCCATATCCAATTTACCGAGATACATATGGTTATCAGATAGTTCCAGAGAGTATAGGGTATTATGAGCCAGAGCCAGATGATGGGTATCGTTCTCTATATCCTGAGGACTTGATACGCCACGCAAAAAAACAGCTTGTGGTTCGTGATGGAGTTGCAGGGTTTTTCTACCATCCTCCACTGGGTATTGAAAATCTAAAGCGCGTGGTTGAAGGAATGAGAGGTCTTGGATACACTTTTATACCAGCAGACCAGATTTTTCCTCACCGGAGGTGACAAGGCAATGACCATTCCAAGGAAAAACGATCCGATTGTTCTTTTGTTACCTTGCCTGGTCCCCGATTCCAGTGGTTTTCCAAGGCGTAGTCACGTCTATACAGGCAATGTCTCTGAACCAACAATATTGTCGGAGATGTTTCGAGACCTCGAAGGAAATCATGTCTCCACGAAGTTAAAACCTACCGTGGTTATGGATGCCGGCATTGCGACCGAGGAAAACATTTTCTTAAAGGAACGTCAATACCCTTATTTGGTGGTGAGCAGGAAGAGATACCGTGAATTTGATGAAGAATCCTCGGTGGTTGTTAAGAAGGATGACGAGAGCACGGTTAGAGTGCAGAAAGTTTTTAACGAAGAAGCACAAGAAGTCTTCCTGTTCGCTGTAGAGCTCTTTGGCAAAAGGCACTTTACGCTTGCCCATGGACGCGTCTTCGGGATTGTTTGTCATTCAACCAGATTCCTGCATTTTTCGTCACTCGGGCCAAATCGAACATGCAATTCCAAAGGCGCTATTCGCATCCAGTCGAAAAGGATACCGGGCTTCGATGCGACCAAACAATCACTCTCACCGGGTTCTATACAAGCAAGCATTACCCAGACACTCTTCGTCGAGTGAAATTCAAGGATGTCAGTACCGACAAGACCCTCGTGTTTCTTACCAACAATTTTACTTTACCAGCACTAACGATAGCCCAGCTGTATCGCAGTCGCTGGCAGGTCGAGCTGTTCTTCAAATGGATCAAGCAGCACCTGAGAATAAAGAGATTCTATGGTACTTCAGAGAATGCCGTAAAGACTCAGGTCTGGATAGCAGTCTCTGTCTATGTCATCGTAGCGATAATGAAAAAGCGTCTCAACCTTCAAGAAAGCCTCTACACAATTTTACAAATTTTGAGTTTGTCAGTTTTCGAAAAGATCGAACTTTATCAGCTGGTTACAGAAAGAGATTGCAATTTCCCCAATACGCTATCTTGTAACCAATTGAAATTATTTTAAAGTTAACCGGACACTAGTGATGGAAAAGTACTAATGACAACTGGCAAAAAAGGCTATCTAGCTCATGAAGAAATATTAAAAATACTTCCGGAGACAGCAAAGTGAAGAAAATATTAATGGCAGTAATAATTATATCATTTGCTGGTATCTTGATGTTTTTAATGAGAAATCTAAAAGGAGGGGAGCAGACAGTACAGGCTCGCTATTTAATGTTGGCTTGTGAAAGATGTTATCACATGGAGGTAGAGAGATCGACTGATCCGGCAATTATTGGCAAAACGATAATTCCTCGATCAGAAAAGGTTGATATAGAAGAGATGATTAATGATGCGTTGGAACAAGATACGAAATTATTTTGTTTGAAAGGTCGTGCAAGATTATTCAATCTGAGCTTATTTAACATCGACCCGGACGGTATTGTGTTTTTTGTTGAAGAAACCTTACCGATAAAGCAATGCAAAAAACTATAGACGACAAAATCAGTAATATACCGTTAATAATTGTAAACGTTCACCGATTCCCATCTGCTCACGATCGGACTTCTGCACATAGAGGTGCTATCGGAGTCTCCTTTCGGTCGCTTACCTGCCCATCAGCCCGCTTTTTGCACAAATGGAGTACTGGCAGACGCTTAAAGATTTGTGCAGTACTACCAGCTTAGATTATCCGATAAACATATATTATTATTCGATATCCTTCAGGCTGATCGGGTTTGGTGCCCGGCGCCGATAGCCC
>Ga0210123_1001439_pt1 | contig 12092 bp, 13 predicted proteins | sample Muzzi_PWB_D2_FD_185535 | JGI IMG/M metagenome (GOLD analysis project Ga0210123, IMG submission 185535) | Wetland microbial communities from San Francisco Bay, California, USA, that impact long-term carbon sequestration - Muzzi_PWB_D2 (SPAdes) | ecosystem: Environmental > Aquatic > Marine >... | reverse complement strand
GGGGGGGGACACGACAAAGGTCCGGGGCGACGGGGTGGGGTCAGCCGGAAGGCAGGCCGGCGAGCCACGCCTCGACCCCCTTGGCGATCATCTCCACCGCGTAGGTGCCGGTGAACATGGCGATGACGCGCCCGGTGATGTCCAGATAGCGCTGCAGCAACTCCGCCTTGCGGGCCTGGACAATATCGTGCAGGGCCTTCAGGGCCACGAGCGACATGCCCGCGGCGGCCACCGCCAGGAGGATTGCGACCGCCACCAGCCACGGGTCGTCCAGCCGCTTGCCGACGATGACGCTGGCGCTGATGGTGCCGGGGCCGATCATGAAGGGCAGTGCCACGGCGCCGGCCACCCGGCTCGGCTCGCCTCCCTGCATGGGCGCGATGGCGGCGCTGCCGGTGAGCATCATGCGCAGGCCGATGACCAGGAACAGGATGCCGCCGAAGACGAGAAACGACGAGAACCGCACCTGGAACACGTCGGTGAAGATGAAGTCTCCCAGCCAAGCGAACAGGAGAAACGCCACCGTGCTGGTGACGCTGGCTCGGGTGATGATACGGGTGAACTCCAGCAGGGCGAGCCGCTCCACCAGATCCGCCAGGTAGACGCTCATCAGCAGCGGGTTGAGCAGCACGAATAGCAGGGTGCCGGCCTTGATCACCTGTTCCATGCCACGTCCTTTCCGCCTTGGGATCCTGCCCCGGCGCTAGGCGCCGCACAGCCGCGCCGCGGTGGCGCCGCCGGGCAGGGCCGCCTCGGTGAAGCCGAAGGGGCGCACGAGCTTCCGGTGGGCCGGGGAGCCGATGAAGTCCGCCAGTTCCCGGTCGAAGGCGGCGCGCAGGCCGTCCTCGTCCTTGCGGAAGCCGAAGGCGCCGTACCCCACAGCCGGCCGGCCGTCGATCACCGGGTTGGCGAACGGCGTCGCGCGGACCAGCTCGTCCCCCGTCAGCTTGCCGAGCAGGTCGTCCACCGTGAGGCGGGTGCCGCCGTAGGCGTCGACGCGCCCCGCCTGGAGAGCCGCCACGGCCGCCGGAGCGTCCGGCAGCACCAGCACGCGGTCGTCGGGCACGCCCAGGGCGCGGGCGTAGCCGCGCTCGACGGTGCCCACCACCACCGCCAGGCGCGCGGTCGGGTGCGCGGCCACATCGGCGTAGCTGTGAAGGTCCAGGGGGTTGCCGCGCCGGACGATGAAGGCCTCGCCGATGCGGTAGGTGGGGTTGGAGAAGGCGATCTCACGGCAGCGTTGCGGGGTGATATACATGCCGGCGGCGATGACGTCGAACCGCCCCGCCTTCAGCCCGGGAATCAGCGCGCCGAACTCGGTCAGCACCCCCTCCACCTTGGCGATGCCCAGGCGCCGCGCCATTTCGCGCGCGATTTCCGGTGCCTCGCCGGTCAGGCGGCCGCGGTCCTGGTCCATGTAGGCGAACGGCGCCTCGTTGGCGTAGCCCACGCGCAGCACACCCCGGTCGCGGACCTGCGCGAGCGAGGTGGGCTTCGCCCCGTGGTCGGACGGGGCCTTTGCCGTGCAGCCCCCGGTCGCCAGCAGCAGCGCCCCGGCCAGCGTCGCCAGGGCCGCGGCGCCTGCCCGCACGCCCCGGGGCCTCTCCTGACGGGGCTCGCGCGGGGCCACGCTACCGGATGGAGACCAGTTCCACGTCGAAGTGCAGGGTCTGCCCGGCGAGGGGGTGGTTGGCGTCGATGACCGCCTGGTCGCCCTCGATCTTTTGGACGAGCCAGCGGCGTTTTTCGCTGTCGGTCAGCAGGTCGCCCGCACCGACCCCCTCGGGCATCCGGCTCGCCTCCACCGTGACCAGCTTGTTCGGGTCGTGGGGGCCGTAGGCGTCGTCCGGCGGGATGTCGATGGTCTTGTGCTCCCCCTCGCGCATCCCGACCACGCCGCTGCTGATGCCGGGGAGGATGTCGGCCGCCCCGACCACGAACTCGAATGGCTCCCGGTCCTCGGTGCTGTCGAACACGGAGCCGTCCGCCAGCTTGCCGGTGTAGCGGATGACGACCGTGTTTCCGTCCCGTGCCTGGTCTGCCATGGTCTGGCTCCCTTCCGTGTTGGGGGTCAACGCGCGCCGGCCAGCTCGACGAGCTGGTCGGCCTGTCGCTCGAGCAGGGTCCGGATCCTCGCCTCCGTCTCGGCGGGCAGGTTCGGGTCCACCGCCTGGAAGCTCGCCATCAGGCCGGCGATCCAGTCGGCCCTGCCCACGGTCGAGAAGGCGCACGCCGAAAGCGCCGGCCCGGCGGCAAGCGCCTCGAGCCGGCGCCGGGCACCGGGGGCGCCGGAGGCGTTCTCGATCATGGCCAGCAGGACGTTCCGCAGGGCGTCCGCGCGATCCGGAGCCGCCCGCCGTCCGGCGCCGTCCCCGTCGGGGAGGTGCGCGAAGAAGTGGACCGCGAACCGCGGCTGCCGGACGACCGCCTTGGCGGTCTCGGCGATTCCTGCCTTCCGAAAGTACATGGCGTCCGTTACCCGACCCGGTGTCCCTGTTGCGAGTCCCTCATCGCCGACGGCACCCTGTCGTCCTCACGGCCCGCCGGCGCCGGGGACCGACGGCGTCAGGGGTTCGAAATCCCGCCCGCCCAGGAAGTCGGGCCGGAACCGCGGTGCCGCGTAGGGCCGGTCCGCCGGGAGGTTCTTGACGCTGTTGTAGACGATGAACAGGTTGGTGCGGGCGTCCGGGGTGATGTTGTCCGGCGAGCCGTGCATGGTGTTGCCCTCGTGCAGCACCAGGGTGCCCGGCGGCCCGTAGGCGCCCGCCATGCCGCCGGCGTCCACCAGGCCGCGCAGGGCCTCCACGCCGGGCACGCCGTAGGCCTGCTTGCGCAGCGACTCCCGGAAGTGGTCGTCCGGCGTGTCGCCCGCGCAGGCGACGAACCGGCGGTGGGAGCCGGGGATCAGGTAGACGGGGCCGTTGAACTCCGTGTTCTCGGTCAGCATCACCCAGGCGCTCATGATGCGCATCCGGGGAATGCCGTCCTCGGCGTGCCAGGTCTCGAAGTCGGAGTGCCAGGGGAACGACTTGCCGCTCAGCGGGCGCTTGATGTTGATGCGGGAGTGGTGGATGTAGACGTCGCTCCCCAGAATTTGCCGGACCTTGTCGAGGATGCGGGGGTCGCGGCTCAGGCGGTCGAAGACCCCGCTGAAGCGGTGCACGCGGAAGATCGACCGGGCCCGGTGGCTGTCCGGCTCCAGCACCAGCTCGTCGCGGCCGTTCAGGGACGGGTCGGCCTTCAGGCGCTCGGTCTCCCGGCACAGTTCCGCCACCTCGTCGGCGTCGAACACCCCGGGCAGGAGGATGAACCCCCGCTCTTCGTATGACGCCACCTGCTCCTTCGAGAGTCCGTGACCGCCAAGCGCCTTGCCGTTGTCGTAGACCACCGGATCGACGCGGGGAATCACTTCCTCCACCTCGCCCCGGGTGGGATACGGGTCCGTAGCCGTCATCTGTGCCTGCGTCATGGCCGGGTCTCCGTTGTGGCGTCGTCGAAATCCGGGGCGGGCGGGTAGGCGCCGTCGGGCCCGTGGTCCTCGCGGCCGGTGAGGGGCGGGGTAAACACGCAGATCATGCGCATGTCTGCCTTGGCCCGAAGCCGGTGGCGCTCGTGGCCGTTCAGGGCGTACATGGTGCCGTCGGCGATGGAATGAATCTCGCCGGAATCCAGGTCTTCCAGCTCCCCCTCGCCACCGACGCAGTAGACCGCCTCCAGGTGGTGTTTGTAGTGGATGTAGGTTTCGGTCCCGGCGAAGATGGTGGTCTCGTGAAACGAGAACCCCATGCCGTCGTCCGCCAGCAGGAAGCGGCGGCTGACCCAGTTGCCGTTGTCCGCCCGGATGTCCCTGTCGGTGCCGATGGTCTCGGCCAGTCGCCGGACGATCATGCGTGAGCCACCTGGTGTCCGTTCGCGCGCCTGGCCGCCTGCTCGGCGATGATCTCGGTGATCAGCGCCAGCCCCTCGCGCAGGGTCTCCTCGTCGATGTTGAGGGGCGGCAGGAACTTGACCACGTCGGATTTGGCCCCGGCGGTCTCGATCACCAGCCCGCGCTTGAACGCCTCGTGGGAGATGTCTCCCGCCAGGTCCGCATCCCGGAATTCGATTCCCCAGACCATGCCGACGCCACGGACGTCGATTCCCAGGTCCGGGTGACGTTGCGGCAGGGGTGTCAGCGCCTCGGCCATGATCTGGCCCTTGGCCGCGATGGCGTCGGCCAGGATCGAATCGTCCCAGAAGCGCAGCGCCTCGGTGGCGGCCACGAAGGCCAGGTTGTTGCCGCGGAAGGTGCCGGTGTGCTCCCCCGGCTGCCACTGGTCCAGTTCCGGCCGCATCAACAGCAGGGCCAGGGGCAGGCCGCCGCCGATGGACTTGGAGACGGTGACCATGTCCGGCACGATGCCGGCCCGCTCGAAGCTGAAGAAGGTGCCGGTGCGGCCGTTGCCCATCTGGATGTCGTCCACGATCAGCAGCATGTCGAACTCCCGGCACAGGTCGTCCAGGCCGCGCAGCCATTCGTTGCTGGCTACGTGGATGCCGCCCTCGCCCTGAACGGTCTCGACGATCACCGCTGCGGGCAGGTCCACTCCGCTGCTCTGGTCCGCCAGGAAGCGGCGGAAGTAGGTCAGGGTGTCCACGTCCGGCCCCAGGTAGCCGTCAAACGGCATGAAGTCGGTGTTGTGCCGCACGCCATAGGACTCGTCCCGGTAGAACGAGTTGCCGGTCACCGCCAGGGATCCCAGGGACAAGCCGTGGTAGGCGTTGGTGAAGGCGATGACGTTGGAGCGGCGCTTGACCATGCGCGCCAGCTTCAGCGCGGTCTCCACTGCGTTGGTGCCGGTGGGGCCGGTAAACTGCACCTTGTACTGCAGGTTGCGCGGCGCCAGGATGGTGTCGCGCAGGTTTTGCAGGAAGGCCTGCTTGGCCACCGTCGCCTTGTCCAGGGCATGTACGATGCCGTCACGCTGCAGGTATTCGATCAGGGCTTGGCTGATCGCCGGATGGTTGTGTCCGTAGTTGAGGGTGCCGGCCCCGGCAAAGAAGTCGATGTACTTCTTGCCGTGCTCGTCCCACAGGTGGCTGCCCTTGGCCGTGTCGAACACGGCGGGAAAGGAGCGGATGTAGCCCCGGACCTCGGACTCCATTTCTTCAAAAATACGCATAAGTTTCCTTTGATTAACCGGCGCTTGGCGCACTCAACGGGCCGATGCGGTAGCGGCGTTCCGGCTCGTGCCCGATTTCGGGGAACAGTTCGGTACCGAAGCCAGGCACCTCGGTCATTACGGCGCCCTTTGGCCGTGCCAAGCCCTCGAACAACGCCATGGAGGCCTGGTTGGAGGGGGCGATGGTGGTTTCGATGTGCGTGACCCCCCGGCACGCCTCCCGCCCCAGCACCTGCGCCAGCAGGAGGGCGGCGATCCGCTTGTTGCGGAACGCCTCCGTCACGCCGATCTGCCAGACGAACAGGGTGTCGGGCTGGTTCGGCGGCACGTATGCGGTGACGAAGCCGATCGCTTGGGTCCCCACCTCGGCCACCGCGCAGGTGGCGGCGAAGTCACGGCACAGCAGCAGGTAGCAGTAGGGGGAGTTGGGGTCGAGCACGCCGGAGTCCTGGACGATGCGCCACATGGCGGCGGCATCCTCCACTTGCGGTTCCCGGAAACGCAGCTCCGGCAAGGCCGGGACCTCCATCATGCGGTGCCGCCTTTCCCCCTTTTCATCTCCGGCGCCGGTGCCACCGTTTCGCCGGTTTCCAGGATTGGGGCGGCGTCGAGAGAGCCGACATCGAGCAGGTTGACCAGCTTTTCCACGGACCGGGCGATGGTCGCCCGTTCCAAGTTGGGTAGCGCCTCCAGGGCCCGGGCCAGCTGGGCCTGCAACGGCGACGGACACCGGGCCAACAGACTCAGACCGGCCTCGGTCGTTGTAATGTTGACCACCCGCCGGTCGTTGGTGTCCCGTTCCCGCTGCACAAGGCCGGAATTCTCCAGCCGGTCGACGATGCCCACCACGGTGCTGGGGCTGAGCTGCACCTCGCGGGCGAGGCGGGTGGTGGTGGTCGGCTCGTTTTCCGACACGGCGGTCAGACAGGTGAGCTGCGGCACGGTGACCTTGTGCTTGGCCTGTAGATCTCGCGAATACAGGGCCGTGGCGCGGATGATCTGCCGGAGCGAGCGCAGGATGCGGACCTCGTAGGAGGGGGCAGCCCCCTCCGGCGCCGCGTTCAGGTTCGGGATGTCGTCGCTCGGGGGCGCGGGCATGGCTCCTCGCGTTCGGATCGGGCGGCGCGGAGCCGCCTGATTCATACGCACAAAGATGTTTTCAGCGCGAACAATTCTAGTGCACGTTGCCTTTCCGGGTCAAAGCCCGTTGCCGGTGCCTGCCGACGACGTCTTCAGGAAGTCGTCGGACCTTCGGGTTGGGGGCGAGGCGTTGGTTTGGAGGCCCCAAAGGCGCCTCTCTTGAGGGGATGGGCTCCGGTTGCTGTGGATGAACCGGGTCTGGGCGCGGTATTCATGGACCGCCCGCGCAGGGGTGCCTGTGACCGTTGCCGCACCCCGGGTGCCGGGCGCTGGAGGCGCCAGGCCGGTCAGGTCTTCAACATCGCGCGGTGGCCCCGACCTTGAACGGGGGCGCAAATCGGGCTACTTGTGTAACCCATTGAATTGTAAAGATTGGTTGGTTGCGGGGGGGGGATTTGAACCCCCGGCCTCCGGGTTATGAGCCCGACGAGCTACCAGACTGCTCTACCCCGCGGCGAAAGTAGACCATCCGGCCCCGCCGCCTGTCAACGGAAAGCGAACATGCATCGGGCGCCCCAGGTGTAGTAGTTTACGGCCCATGCGCGCGTGGTGGCTCCTCGTCCTCCTGCTGGCATGGGCGGTGCCGTCCGGCGCCCGGGCCGACGTGCTGGTCCTCGACGTGAACGGCGTCATCGGCCCCACCAGCGCTGACATCATCCAGACCGCCCTGGCCGAGGCCGAGGCGCAGCAGGCCGCCGCCCTGGTGCTGCGCCTGGACACGCCCGGCGGCCTGGACGACTCGATGCGCAAGATCGTCAAAAGCATCCTGGCGTCGCGCGTGCCGGTGATCGTCTACGTTGCCCCGGAGGGCTCCCGCGCGGCCTCCGCCGGGGTCTTCATCGCCTACGCCGCGCACGTGTCCGCCATGGCCCCGGGCACCAACCTGGGGGCCGCCCACCCGGTTTCCATCGGGGGCGGTGAGGCGGACGAGACCATGCTCGCCAAGGTGACCAACGACGCCGTGGCCTACATCCGGTCGCTGGCCACCCTGCGCGGGCGCAACGGCGACTGGGCCGAGAAGGCCGTGCGCGAGTCGGTCTCCATCACCGCCGGCGAGGCGGAGCAGGAGGGGGTCGTGGACCTGGTCGCCCCGGACCTGGATTCCCTCCTTGCCGCCGCCGATGGCCGCACCGTGCACACCGTGATGGGCGATACGACCATTGCCACCGCGGGCGTCCCCGTGGCCACGGTGGCGATCCCGTGGCACAAGGAGCTGCTCGCGCTCCTCGCCAATCCCAACGTCGCCTACGTGCTGTTGATGCTGGGGATGTACGGCATCATCTTCGAGTTGTCCAACCCGGGGCTCATCCTGCCCGGCGTGGTGGGGGCGATCTGCCTGATCCTGGCCTTCTACGCGTTCTCGGCGCTGCCCGTGTCCTACGCCGGCGTGGGGCTCATCGTGCTCGCCATGGCCCTGTTCGTCTCGGAGTTGTTCGTACCCGGCTTCGGCGTGCTCGCTTCCGGCGGCGTGATCGCCCTGATCCTGGGGAGCATCATGCTCATGGACACGGACGTGCCCTTCCTGCAGATCAGCTGGAAGGTGCTGTTTCCGGTGACCCTGTTCACGGTGGGGATGGGCGTCATGGCGGCGGTCATGGCGATCCGCGCGCACCGGCGCCGGCCCGTCTCCGGTGAGGAGGGGATGATCGGCCGGGTGGTGACCCTGGAGCAGCCCCTCGGCCCCGAGGGCCGCGTCTGGCTGGAAGGGGAGGCGTGGCACGCCCGCGCCGAGTCTCCGCTGCCCGCCGGGACCCGGGTGCGGGTAACCGGATTCGATGGATTGACGGTGCTCCTGGCGCCCCAGGAGCCGGCGGCGCCCACGAGGGATCACCGCGAGGAGAAACCCCATGTCTGATCTTTTCAGCCTGTTGGCCAGCCCGGTCATATGGGTGGTCCTGATCGCCCTGTTCCTCTGGTCGGCGGTCAAGGTGCTGCGCGAGTACGACCGGGGCGTCGTCTTCCAGCTCGGCCGCTTCTGGAAGGTGAAGGGGCCCGGGCTCATCCTGCTGATCCCGATGATCCAGAAGATGGTCAAGGTGTCCCTGCGCACCGTGGCCATGGACGTGCCCACCCAGGACGTGATCACGCGCGACAACGTGTCGGTGAAGGTCAACGCGGTGATCTACTTCCACGTGGTCGATCCGCAGAAGGCGATCATCAACGTGGAGGACTTCCTGTTCGCCACCTCCCAGCTCTCCCAGACCACCCTGCGCTCGGTGCTGGGCAGCGCCGAGCTCGACGAGCTGCTCTCCGAGCGCGAGGCGATTAACCAGCGCCTGCAGGAGATCCTGGACCGGCAGACCGACGTGTGGGGGGTCAAGGTCTCCATGGTGGAGGTCAAGCACGTGGACCTGCCCCAGGAGATGCAGCGCGCCATGGCCAAGCAGGCCGAGTCGGAGCGCGAGCGGCGCGCCAAGGTGATCCACGCCGAGGGTGAGTTCCAGGCCGCCCAGCGCCTGGCCGAGGCGTCCCACATCATGTCGGACCAGCCCATCGCCCTCCAGTTGCGCTACCTGCAGACCCTCACCGAGATGACGTCGGACAAGAGCACCACGATCGTCGTGCCCCTGCCCATCGACCTGATCAAGCCGTTCCTCGCCCGGAGCGAGAAGGCGCCCCCCACCAAGACCCCCGATCCCGGACACCCGGGGGCGGCATGACGGCGGCCCCCGACCTCGCGGGCCGCGTGGCTCTGGTGACGGGGGGCGGGAGCGGCATCGGCCTCGCCATCGCCCGCGCCTTCCGCGACCGCGGCATGGGCGTGGCGATCTGCGGCCGCGACAAGGGGCGCCTGGAGCGCGCCGCCGAGGGCTTGGGCGAGGGCGCCCTGGCGGTGCCCGCCGACGTGTCGGACGAGGCCCAGGTGGAGGCGCTGTTCGGGCGGGTGGTGGAGTACTTCGGCGGCCTGGACGTGCTGGTGAACAACGCCGGCGTGGGGGGGTGGGGGCCCATCGACGGGGTCACCACCGCCGACTGGGACCGGGTGCTCGGCATCAACCTGCGCGGGGCGTACCTGTGCTCCCGCGCGGCGTGGCCGATCCTGAAGGGGCGGGAGGGCGGCTACATCCTCAACATCGGCTCGGTGGCCTCCAAGGAGGGGTTCGGCGACGCCGCCACCTACTCGGCCTCCAAGTTCGGCCTCCTGGGGCTGTCGGAGAGCCTGCGGGAGGAGGGGATCCCCTTCGGCATCAAGGTCACGGCCATCTGCCCGGGCTATGTCGCCACGCCGATGGTGGCGCACGCCTCGGTGCCGCCGGAGGAGATGATCCAGGTGGAGGACATCGCCGCCACCTGCCTCTACCTGCTCTCCCTGTCGCGCATGGTCTCGGTGCCCGAGGTGGTCCTGCGCCGCATGGCCCCGTGAGCGACCGGTGAATGCCGACGAACGCCTGAAGCGCGGCATCGCGCTCCAGACGGCGGGCGACCTGGAGAGCGCCGCGGCCCAGTTCGAGGGTGTGATCGCCGGGGCCCCGGACCACGTTCAGGCCCTGGGGCTCTTGGGCACGGTCCGGCTCCGCCAGGGCCGGGCGGAGGAGGCCGCGGCCACCTTCGAGCGCCTGATCGCCGCGGCCCCGGGATACGCCGAGGGCCACCATTTTCTGGGCCTCGCGCTCCTCGCGCAAAGGCGCCCGGCGGATGCCGAGGCCGCCTTCCGTCAGGCCCTCGCGTGCCAGGCCGACCACCCGGGCGCGCACACCCGGCTGGGCGCCCTCCTGATGGAGCGGGGCGACCCGGACGGCGCCGCGGTGCATCTGGAGCGCGCCATTACGGTGGCGCCCCGGGCGCCCGAGCCGCGCTACCTGATGGCCCGGGTGTGCGAGAGCCAGGGGCGGCCGGACGAGGCCCTCCAGCGGTTGCTCGCCGTCACCCGCCAGAGCCCGGCCTACGTGCCCGCCCACGTCCGCGCCGGACGCCTGCTCGCGGCACGCGGGGCCCAGGTCGACGCGGCGCGCCACTACCGGCGCTGGGTCGAGCTGGAGCCGGAGAACGCCGGCGCCCACGTGGAGCTGGGTCAGGCCCTCATCGGCGTGGGGGAGCTGGACGGTGCAGGGGCGGCCCTGGACCGGGCCCTCGCCCTGGCCCCGGACGACGAACGCGCCCTGGCGAGCAAGGCCGGTCTCCTGGAGCACATGGGGGAGGTGGAGGCGGCCTGGGCCCTGCTCCGCCCCAAAGTGGAGGCGGGTTCGGCCGGTCCCGACGCGGTGGCGGTGTTCGCATCCCTGGCCCCGCGCCTCGACCGGGTTGCCGATGCCCTGGAGCTCCTGGAGCGGCGCCTTCGGGACGCCGCGCTGAGCGCTCGCGCCCGCGGCATCCTGCATTTCCAGGCCGGGCGCCTGTGGGACCGCCAGCGCGACTACGACCGCGCCTTCGCCCACTACGAGGCGGGCAACGCCCTGGGCCGCAAGCCCTTCGACCGGGCGGCCCACACGGCGCTGATCGACGGGCTGATCCGTGCCTTCGGAGCGGCGTCCCTGGCCCGCCTGCCGCGGGCGTCGAACCGCTATCGCCTGCCCCTGTTCATCGTGGGGATGCCGCGCTCCGGCACCACCCTGGTGGAGCAGATCCTGGCGAGCCACCCCCAGGCCTTCGGGGCCGGCGAGCGGCCGGAGATCACCTGGTACTCCGTGCGCCTGCCCGCCATGCTGGGCGGCGGGGTCCCGTATCCGGAATGCATCGCCGACGTGGACCGCGCGACGCTGGACACCCTGGCCGAGCGTTTCCACGACACGCTGAAGGGCCTCGCCCCGGGGGCCGACCGGGTGACGGACAAGATGCCGAGCAACTTCCTGCACGTGGGGCTCATCGGCCTGCTGTTCCCCGGTGCCCGTGTCATCCACATGATCCGCGACGCCCGCGACACCTCTCTGTCGTGCTACTTCACGGCCTTCTCCGACGCCCACCCCTACGCCCAGGACCTGGGCGACCTGGGCTTCTACTACCGCGAGTACGAACGCCTGATGGCCCACTGGCGCGAGGTGCAGCCGCTGCCCATGCTCGACGTGCGCTACGAGGAGCTGGTGGGCGACCAGGAGGCCCAGACCCGGCGCATCGTCGAGTTCGCGGGCCTCAAGTGGGACGACCGCTGCCTGCGCTTCCACGAAACGGAGCGGGCGGTGGTGACCCCCAGCCTCGACCAGGTCCGGCGCCCCATGTACAAGGGCTCCATGGAGCGGTGGCGGCGCTACGAGGCCCACCTGGGGCCGCTGCTGGCGGGCCTGGCGGGCGGGGATGACGCGCGCTAGGGAAGACGAGCGCCTGAAGCGCGGCATGGCGCTCCAGGCGGCGGGCGACCTCGCGGGCGCGGCGGCGCTGTACGAGCAGGTCGTCGCGGCGGCGCCGGGCCACGTCCAGGCCCTGGGGCTGCTGGGGACGGTCCAGCTCGCGCAGGGCCGTCCGGACGCGGCCGCCGCCAGCTTCGGGCGCCTGGTCGCCGCCGCCCCGGCGCATCCCGAGGGGCACCACTTCCTGGGCCTCGCCCTGCGTGCCCAGAAACGGCCCGAGGCGGCCGAAGCGGCCTTTCAAAAGGCCCTCGCCCTCCAGCCCGACCACGCCGGCGCCCATGGCCAGCTGGGGGCCCTGCGCCTGGAGCGGGGCGACGCGGACGGGGCGGTGCCGCACCTGGAGCGCGCCATCGCCCTCTCCCCCCGGGCGCCTGAGCCGCGCTTCCTGCTGGCCATGGCGCGGGAGGCCCAGGGGCGCGCCGACGAGGCGATCGAGGGGCTGGAGGCGCTCGCGCAGCGCAGCCCGAAATACGTACCCGCCCACGTCCACGCCGGGCGTCTGCACGCG
>Ga0210123_1001437_pt1 | contig 12099 bp, 9 predicted proteins | sample Muzzi_PWB_D2_FD_185535 | JGI IMG/M metagenome (GOLD analysis project Ga0210123, IMG submission 185535) | Wetland microbial communities from San Francisco Bay, California, USA, that impact long-term carbon sequestration - Muzzi_PWB_D2 (SPAdes) | ecosystem: Environmental > Aquatic > Marine >... | reverse complement strand
GGCTTGTGCGCCAGGTGGGGCTCGATGGTGACCATAAAGGCCCGCAGGTGGTTGTTTTCACCGTCCGGCGTTAAGGTGGCATAGCTGTAGTTCTGGGTCCGCTGGTAATAGGCCTGGGCACGGCGATCGCGAATGGTTTCCTGTTCTTCTTTGCTCAGAAAGGTGCCCGGGTCGACCTCCATGGCCTTGGCCATACGCAGGATGAAACCCACCGGGGGCGACATCTGATCGGACTCGACCTGGGCGATGAAGTCGGGTGTCTGTCCGGTCATGCGGGCCAGCTCCTCGGGCGACCATTCCCGGGCTTCCCGAAGCTGGCGCACCATGGCACCGAAACCGCCTTGGGGCCGGGCGTCTTCTTCGCCCATGTAGCAGGCGGCATCAGCCAGCCGCCGCAGGGACAGCTGTTTGGTTTGCTGGGTCAACAGCGGCAGGAAAGTGGCGGCATCTGCAACCACGCCGATATCGGCCAAGTCGAAAATAGGCGCCGACGGATCACGGTTGATGGCGACAATGGTCTCGGCCTCCATGATGCCGGCGGTATATTGAACGGCGCCTGAGGTACCGACGGTGATCAATAGCTTGGGGTGCACGGTTTTTCCGGTTTGGCCGATTAGCCGCTCTTCTTCCACCCAATGAAGCAGTATGGGCGGGCGCGTGGCGCCCACCTCGCCGCCCAGGGATGCCGCCAATTCACGCGCCAACCCGAATCCGCGCATATCCCCAAGGCCGGCCCCGCCAACCACCACGGTTCGGGCATCTTCAAGGCGGCGTGCTTCCACCGGTTCCATGCGGCGTTCCTTCAACCGCAACCCTTGGGGCACCGTTACCTGATCGGGAACAATGGATTCGATGCGGCCCCCGGTATGATGCTCGGCCGGCCGTTCAATGCCGTAAGGCTGGATAGTGACGAAGGCCGTGGACCATCCTTCGGCCAAGGTGATATCTGCCAAGATTTGTCCGCCCCAGGCCGGGCAGCGTCCCACTACCTGGCTGTTTCTCAGGACAAGTTCCTCGCAGTCGGCGATCAAGCCCGCTTGACAACCCTGTGCGCAGAAGGCTGCGGTTTCGCGTCCGAAATCGTTCAGGGCCAATAAAACCAGCCAGGGTTGCCTGGCCTGTACCAAATCCGCCAACACCCGCGCGTAGATATCGGTGCGCGGAATGGCCAAATCTTCGTGATCCACGCAATACACCGTATCAGCACCGGCGGCAACGGCCTCATCGGCGGCACCATCCATGGCCACACAGGGGGTCAGGTCGATTTTGCGGCCGTCGACATGACGGTGGCTGGATGCCCCCATCAGGACCATGGCCACGCGAGCATCTATTTCCCTGGCCGATGTCAGGGCTTTGGCCATTACTTTGAGGCTATCATTCCACAGACGCTTGGTGCGCAGATCCCCCACCACCCAAATCGCATTTGCCGTCATTGTGTAAATTCCCTGGATTTTGCCTGTAATTTCTTCATAGCGGAACCATTTGCCTTTGCCGTTGGAGCGTTATCGCGGCGCCCACCGGCAGGCCCCATCCGTTCCTGCGTCGGGCCCGACGCCAAGTGCCGGGTTCGATGCTTATTCGAGGGCGCCGCGGGCGGTCAGCCGTGCGATTAAGTTTTCAACTTGTGCTTGGGGCTCCCCGGCCAGCATTTCACACTTTCGGTTGCGTTTGATCTTCTCCAATGCGGCCACGCGGGTCGGTGAACCGCTCAGGCCGACCTCCTGGGGCATTAATTGGAGATCCGTCAGCGACCATTGCGCCACGTCGGGCTGCACATAGAACTGGGATATGCCGACCAATCCAACAGGTCTGGGATGAAAAGCGCGCGCATCCACCGTCGCCGCCGCAGGAGCATCGATATGCCAGCGCTCTTCCCAGGCGTCGATGGTGCGCTTGATTTCCCAACCGCCCTCTTTTGTGTCGATCTCCTTGATCCGGCTGACAAAGCCGATATCCAGCAGGGCCGCGGTCTGCGGTCCCACCTGGCCGGTATCGCTATCGGCGGTCCGCGTACCGAAAAGGAGCAAATCGAATCGGCCGATTTTCTTGATGGCCGCCACCAGCACTTTGGAGGTGACCAGGGTATCGGATTCCGCCAGCGCCCGATCGCTGACGAGCACGGCCTTGTCCGCCCCCATGGCCTGGGCTTCCGCCAACACTTCCATGCTGACGGGTGGCCCCATGGTGAGTACGGTCACCGAACCGCCCAACTGTGCTTTGATCTGCAGGGCGGCCTCCAATGCTGGCCGATCAAATGGGTTGAGTTCGCTGTTCTCCGGTGTACGCCGGGCAACTCCCCTGGGGGCCGATTTCGCCACCGATTTGATACAAACGATAATGTGAACGGACATTGCGACTCCAGCTTCTTTGAAAATTATTTGCCCTGCAGCGTCTCCCGAGCCACCACCATGCGGTGTACTTCGGAGGTGCCTTCATAAATGCGGGTCACCCGCGCATCCCGAAAGTAGCGTTCGACTGCATACGCCTTGGAGTAACCATAGCCGCCATGGATCTGGACGGCCAAGTCGGTGACCTGACCCGCTGCTTCGGCGGCAAAGAGCTTGGCCTGCGCGGCTGCCAGGGTAACCGGTTGTTTCTGATCTTTCAGCCAGGCGGCGCGATAGACCATCATGCGGGCCGCATCCACCTGGGTGGCCATGTCGGCAATCATCATTTGAATGGCCTGGTGGCGTCCCAGGGGCACGCCGAATTGCCGGCGCTGGTTGGCGTAAGATACCGACGCATCCAAGGCTGCCTGGGCGATGCCCAGGGCCTGGGCGGCAATCCCGACGCGGCCCGTGTCCAGGGCCGCCAGGCCGATCTTAAGCCCCATGCCGGTCTTGCCCAGCAGGTTGTCTTTGGGGATGCGGCAGTCATAGAGCCGAATTGAAGCAACCGGGTTGGCGCGCATGCCGCAAAGATCCTCCAGGTCACCCACAACGAACCCTGGTGTACCTCTTTCGGCCACCACCACGCTGATTCCCCGCGGGCCGGCATCCGGGTCGGTGCGGACGAAAATCAAACAAGTATCGGCAACGCCGCCGTTGGTGACAAACACCTTGTTGGCATTGACCAGCCAATGCTCCCCCTGGTCCAGGGCCGTAGCGGTGATCCCCGCGGCATCGGAGCCGGCGTTGGGTTCGGTCAGGCAAAAAGCGCCTATCTTTTGTCCTTTGGCCAGCGCCGGCACCCAACGTTGATGCTGCTCGGGTGAACCAAAGGCCAGGATCGGATAGAGGGCCACACTGTTATGCACGCTGAGACAGAGCCCGATAGCCCCGCTGACACGGGACACTTCTTCAATGGTTATGGCGTAACTGAGACTGTCCAGGCCGGCGCCGCCGAATTCCAAGGGCGCCTGGATGCCGAAATAGCCCAAGGGGCCCATTCTTTCCATGACTTCCCATGGAAAACGGGCTTCCTGATCGATTTGTGCTGCGATGGGCGCCAGCTCCTGTTCGCAAAACGCCCGCACGCTGCGGCGCAGTACGCGATGTTTCTCATTTAAAAAAGGTTCGGCCATATAACTTCCCCTGAAGTTGCATGTATTAAGGATGCCGCCGACCCGGGCGGACAATGGCCTGGTATAAACCAGATATTGGGCGTTTGGTCAATATGATGGGTTAAGTTCGGCAGGGGCGTTGCATGAAGATGCATAGCGATATGTATTTGAGCAAGCCTGGATGCGTGTTTTGCCGATACCGATGGCGATCCCGTTTCCATCGCTATCGAAAAAACAGCGTAGGTTGGGTTGAGCGCGGCGAAACCCAACATGCACATTGGTTCGGCATATGGTCCCAGCTCGGATTGCCCGAATGTAATATTTAAATGGGCGCTTTTGAATGCTTCGGTTGGCATTGCGTTGGGTTTCGCCGCGCTCAACCCAACCTGCTTTGCTGCCTTTTCATGAATTGGATAATTTCGATTGTCTCAGCGGGAGCGGCGCTGGTCCGCTCCCGCTTTGGCTACAATGGCTTTTCAGGCTAGTAGGAAGTGTAAAACAGCCCTTCCTGATACTCCGGGTTGTCCAGCCGATCGTTGATATCCACCCCAAAAAAGTCTGCAATGGGCTGCAGAATTTCCGGGTTGCTGGTTTGCACCTGGCGGGCCACGGAGACGACAAAATCCAGCCCCTTGCGGGTCATCTTGCCCAATGGTCTGCGGCAGGGCCCGGCCGGCATGCCCAACAGGGCCATAAAGGTTTTGATGGCCAGGGGATTGCGGGCGCGGCAGGCCACTTCACCAAAGTCGGTGGCCTCCTGGGTGGTGACCGTCACCAGCCCGAATAATGGTTTCAGGGCCTGGGCCAGGGTTTCGGCCGCCGCCGTATCGCCGGCTTTCAGGTGGGCCACCAATTCGGTCATGGCTTTGGGGGCCACATTGCTGGCCACGGAGATAACGCCGGCCGCATCAATGGCTTTGTCGGTCATCATCTCAACCACCAAACCGTCATCTCCTGAAAAGATGGAAAAGTCCGGGCCGCAACATGCCCGGGTGCGGCGCATGTTGTCCAGGTCGCCGGTGGCCTCTTTCACAGTGTTGACATTCGGATAGGCCCGGTTCAGCGCAGCCAGGTCTTCCGGCAGCAATTTCGCGCCAGTGCGGCCCGGAATCACATACGGGATCAGCTCAAGCCCGGGAAAGCGCTCGGCAATGGGCGCCACGTATTCACGGCGGATCTCAAGGGAACTGGGCCCGCTATAGTAGGGGTCCACCAACAAGGCGGCATGCACCCCCTGCTTGGCGGCATGTTCGGTGGCCGCCAGTGCTTCGCGGGTATTGTTGCTGCCGGTGCCGGCAATACAAAGGCATTTGTCGCGGGTCAATTGAGCGACGTCGCCCACCACCTGGTGGTGTTCATCCCATGCCAGTGTGGGGCTTTCGCCCGTGGTGCCCACCGCCAGAATGCCGGAAATCTTGCTCTCAATCTGGAATCGAATTAATTTTATCAGACCGTCCTGGTCTACTCGGGACCCATCATTGGTAAACGGTGTTACCAGCGCAGTAAAACAACCAGGTCTCATATGCCCCCCTCTTTGGGATAACTTATTGTTCTATTCGGTAATTGACAGATAGCGGATAGAATGAGCTGCAAGTCAAGGTTTAGCCATCCGGTGCTGGCCGTAAGCCGCAGGTCGCCGGCAAACGCCCATTGTCCGGTGGACTCCTCTAATTCGGATGGTCTGGTGTACATTTTGCTGATTCAATGGGTCATCCCCGCTGTCCTGAAAAAATCTGAAGTCGATAATGAAAGAGTAAAAAACCGCCATGGGTGTGTCAAGCTGTATTTTGCGAGCCGGCAGGGTTCATAAGCGAATGTTCGGCGTATTTGAATCAGTTCTTATCATTAAATCCAAAAAAGATGTATCTTTTTAGCTTACGTTTTCGTCTACGCTGAGAAAAAGGAGGCAAATGATATGCCGATTTCTGAAGAGAGCTCACACGAAAAGGATCAATTCGGAATTACAACCAAGATTTTAGCCGGCATTTGTCACAACTGTGGTATATGCCCCTATGCTGACAAAAGACCGACCTCAGCTTTTGGCAGGCTCATGCGTTGGCATCGTGGATGGTGTCCAGCTTGGGCTGCACATACAAAGGTCTATGGTGCGAAGTCGCTTTCATGATACTTTTCATTTGGTATATATTAACGGACCTATAACCCATAATAAGGTGTTGAGCCCTAAAGCCGGTCAGCGGGCCAGCCAACCCGGCGCACCCGCAAATATGGCCAAGCAAGCGTAAGATGCGCTGCGGGCGGGCCGCAAACTCGCTGCGCTCAGACAGTGGAAGCGACCCGCTTTTCCTCCGCTGCATCTAACGCTTGCTAAGCCACCTTTGCTCAACATGCGGCGGGTCGGCTGGCCCGCTGACCTCCGGTTATGGAGCTGATCGGTCTGTATAAATCAGCCTTGTTTTGGGTTATAGGACCCTATATTAATGCCTGCCCATGATGATGGAATTGAATTTAGCGAGACGCTGGAGGGAGGCAACCTGCTGTGATGGAGCCATAATTCCCTTGACATGATCTCCCGCCCATAATAGCGGTATCTATTTCGGGTCTTGAAGACCCGCAGTTCATTGCAGGGAGAGGAACATCGATCATGCCAGTAGCAAAGAATGCCGATGAATTCATCGCGCAACAACGCGCCGCCATCTCATCAAATCCTGAATGCGGTAATTCCCATTACAATCTGGGCGTGGCGCTGATGGGTAAGCAAGCGTTTGATGAAGCTGAACAAGAATTTATCGCCGCCATCGAATGCAGCCCGTCCTTGGCCGAGGCCTATGTTCAAATGGGGGGCATCTGCCTCCAGCGCGGTGATTTGGATGGATGTCTGGACTGGAACCGGCGCGCCACCAAGGCACGGCCCGGATTCTCCGAGGGTTGGGGAAATATCGGCTTTGTGCACTTGCAGCGCGGTGAGGTGGACGAGGGCATCAAAGCGCTGGAAAAAGCAACGGTCTTCAATTTCCGTTTCATTCAAGCCTTTGCCTCTCTGGGATCGGCCTATATGATGAAAGGCGACCTGGACAAAAGCATCGAGAACTCGGAAAAAGCGCTCAAACTGGCACCGGACTTCGCCGTAGCACACAACAACCTGGGAATTGCCTACCTGGAAAAGGGCGATCGAGAGCAGGCCCGCACCCACATTCTCAAGGCCAAAGAGCTGGGGTATGATGTGGCCCCCATGATTCTTGAAGAGATCGAGAAGCAGCCTTAGATTGAGAAGCCAGAAAACGCTGTTTGCCGGCATACCGATCAGATTTGCCCTGGGACCCCAAGAACCGGAACTGGACCCGGGGCATATGCTTTGGCAATCCAGGCTCCCTGTTGCGCGCCATGATTTCAACCCCGGCAACCCGGATTCCGACGCTGGTATCGCCATAACCTATGGCGATTATTTCACAGCGGCGCAACAATTCCTTCGCCAGGATAACGGCGCGCTGCTTTGCGCCGCCGCAGGCCGCATGACGAGCCAAAAAGTGACACCTGGCGATATCGATCATGTCGCCATCTACCTGGTCAAGCACGGCGCGTTCTATCACCCGGCCCGAGTCGTTGTGGATCTTCGGGATGGCCGACTCTCCTTTGTGCTTAATGTGGCGCTGTCCCGGGCCGGCCGCAAGATTATTGCCCTGGAGTTTCACAACTTGTCCCGGCTCAACGCGGAACGGCGCAGGCTATTTTGGCCCCGGGTGTTCGGTATCGGCCATGGCGATGATTTGCGCGGCCGGCAAACGCCCATGTTCCTGGGGCAATGGCTGGATGCTTTTTACGAATTTCATCTCACCGGAGAAGATCCGTCCCAGCGCGTCGTGGTGGTCTGGGATACCGAAAAGGGCCATCGCATGCTGACCCGCCACCAGACCATGGACTGCCTGCGCCAGGCGGCCACGATCCTGGCCTATGCCTATAATCCCTGGACCTCTGAGGCTGTTGGCAATTGGCACCATGCGGCCGGTGACTTTGTCATCGCTTTATCCGACAGCGCCATTGACTTGCGCCAGATTACGATACGGGACTTGGCCCCCATGGTGGAGGCGAGTGCCGAACCGGACGTGGCCTTGATGCTGGACGCCTTGCTGGTATTTTGGGTGGATATCTCTTTGAAACTGCGCCTGGACCGGCTCAACGGCACCGGCCGGATGGTTTGCCATGGCGACGATACCGTGCCGGCCACCTGTGAAGGGTTCCTCAAGGGGCTGCAATGGGGCGCGTCCGAGCACGGCCTGCCGGATGATTTCCATGCCACGGCAAAGGCCTATCTTGCCCTGCACCGTGCCGACAAATTGATGCCCATCGCCGCCGCCATCATCGATAAGTATCCCCCGCATGCAGATGAAAGGGACCCATTGCAGCGCATTCTGAAAAGTCATGTCACGGCCCTTGAAAGCGCCATCGCACTGGAAAAATAGCGTTGATTTGCAACGCATGCGATCCACAATATGATGGTGATCCCCGGCATGGCCATACCATATGGTGGGGAGCCCTGGTATGAGGGGTTTTATACCCCTGCATTGCCCTAGTGGCCCGGGCTTTTTTATTGACAAGCACAGATTGATCATTTTATATGACCCTCTTCTAATCTTAAAATACCCAGTTCTTTATGAACCGAAAATAAGAGGAAGATTCAAATATTACAACAATCGAGAGGAGGTGGCCTTTTTTATCGTTTTTCGAAATTAAGTCAGGGATTTTAAGACTTCTTGATTAACCCAATGGAGGTAAATGATGGCAAAACACGAAACCCCGATGTTGGACCAGCTTGAGTCTGGGCCATGGCCGAGCTTCGTTTCGGACTTGAAGCAAGAAGCCGAGAATCGCGCCAAGAATCCCAACAATGTCGAATATCAGATTCCGGTTGACGTTGTTGACGACCTTTTGGGGATTCTGGAGCTGTCCTACAAGCATGGACGGACCCACTGGAAACACGGCGGCATCGTCGGCGTCTTCGGATATGGCGGCGGCGTAATCGGTCGTTACTGCGACCAACCCACAAAGTTCCCTGGTGTGGCTCACTTTCACACCGTGCGCGTGGCCCAGCCCGGCGGCAAATACTACACCACCGAACATCTCAAAAGGTTGTGCGATCTTTGGGATATGCGTGGATCCGGCATCACCAATATGCACGGTTCCACCGGTGATATCGTCTTCATCGGAACCACCACACCCCAGTTGGAAGAAATTTTCTACGAGCTGACCCATAACCTCGGGCAGGATCTGGGCGGCTCCGGCTCCAACCTGAGGACCCCGTCCGACTGCATCGGCTCCTCCCGTTGCGAGTATTCCTGCTATGACACCAACGATCTTTGCTTCGACCTGACCCAGGAATATCAGGATGAACTTCATCGTCCGGCTTTTCCCTATAAATTTAAGTTCAAGTTCGACGGATGCCCCAACTGCTGTGTGGCCTCCATTGCACGTTCCGACCTGGCCTTCATCGGCACCTGGAAAGACGACATCAAGATCGATCAAGAAGCCGTTCAGGGTTACATCGGCGGTGAGCTGGCACCCAACGGCGGCGCACACAGCGGCCGCGATTGGGGCCCCTTTGACATTGAAAAAGAGGTCATCGGCCTGTGCCCCACCAAATGCATGTGGATGGAAGGCAAAGAGCTGAAGATTGAAACCAAAGAATGCACCCGCTGCATGCACTGCATCAATGTCATGCCGCGTGCATTGCACATCGGCGACGACCGCGGGCTCTCCATCTTTGCCGGCGCCAAGGCCCCGATCCTCGACGGTGCCCAGATGGGCTCCCTGGTCGTGCCCTTTGTCAAGGCCGAAGCACCTTACACCGAGATCAAAGAGAATATCATCGAACCCATCTGGGATTACTGGATGGAAGAAGGCAAAAACCGTGAGCGCCTCGGCGAGTTGATGAAACGCCAGGGTCTGCAGAAACTGCTCGAAGCAATGGGCGTTGAACCGGATCCGCGGATGGTTCAGGAGCCGCGCCACAACCCGTATATCTTCTGGAAAGAAGAAGAGGTTGAAGGCGGCTGGACCCGTGACGTTGAAGCATTCAGAAAAGACCATCAAAGATAAGGGGGCAAACCATGGCATTTGTTTCTTCAGGATATAATCCCGAAAAACCGATGGAAAATCGGATCACCGATATTGGTCCGATCAAATATGATAAGTTTTATCCACCCGTCATTGCCGCCAATAAAGGCAAATGGCTCTATCATGAAATTCTGCAACCCGGTGTGCTGGTCCACGTTTCCGAGACCGGCGATGAAGTCTACACCGTACGCGTCGGCGGCGCCCGCACCATGACCGTCAGCAATATCCGTGAAATCTGCGAAATCGCCGACAAACATTGCGACGGCTACCTGCGCTTCACCACCCGCAATAACGTCGAGTTTATGGTGGACAACAAATCTAAAGTCCAGCCCTTGGTCGACGACTTGGAAAGCCGCAAGTTCAAAGGCGGTTCCTACAAGTTCCCGGTGGGCGGTACCGGTGCCGGTATCACCAACATCGTTCATACCCAGGGCTGGATGCACTGTCATACCCCGGCCACCGACGCTTCCGGTCCGGTGAAGGCCGTCATGGATGACCTGTTCGACGAGTTTAAAGCCCACAGAATGCCGGCCCAGGTGCGGATCTCCCTGGCCTGCTGCCTCAACATGTGCGGCGCCGTGCACTGTTCCGATATCGCCATCCTGGGTTACCACCGCAAACCGCCCATGCAGGACCATGAGTACCTGGACAAGATGTGCGAGATTCCCCTGGCCATCGCAGCCTGTCCCACCGCGGCCATCAAGCCGTCCAAGGTGGAAATCGGCGGTGAAAAGGTCAACTCCGTGTCGGTTAACAACAACCGTTGTATGTTCTGCGGCAACTGCTACACCATGTGCCCAGCGCTGCCCCTGGCGGACAAAGAAGGCGACGGTATCGTCATCATGGCCGGTGGCAAGGTTTCCAACCGCATCAGCGCACCCAAGTTCTCCAAGGTGGTTGTGGCCTTCCTGCCCAACGAAGCACCGCGCTGGCCGCAAACGGTCCAGACTATCCGCAAGCTGGTTGAGGTTTATTCCGCCAACGCCAACAAATACGAACGTCTGGGCGAATGGGCCGAACGCATCGGATGGGAACGCTTCTTCGAGATGACCGAGCTGCCGTTCACCCATCACCTGATCGACGACTTCCGTGATCCGGCGTACTACACCTGGCGCCAGACCTCGCAGTTCAAGTTCTAAGACGGCCGTAGTCAATATCGGGGGGCCGTTAATGGCCCCCCGTTTTCATTAGGAAAGGGAAAGCATATGGCACTCGATTATGAAGAGTCCAAGAACAAAATCGTCGAAGCGCTGACCAAAAAGCTCAAGAACAAGTCCAAATTCTATTTCAACGACTTGTCCAAAATCCTGGAAGTCAAACCGCGGGAGGCCAAGAAGATTGTCAACCAGATGGTCACCGAAGGTCTCCTGGAATACTGGTCCAGCGGCAGCACCTCCATGTACGGGCTGCCGGGAACCGGTAAGCAGGCAGCGGCCGAGCACGAAGATTAATGCGACTGTGTCCGCACAGCCGCTTTGATTGCGTAACCTGAAACAAATCCCTAACGGGGATCGGATGGATTACAAAATGCCCGGTATCGTCATCGCCGCCCTGCGGGGTGGATCGGGTAAAACCATCTTCTCTGTAGGCATCATCGCGGCCCTGCGCCGCAAAGGCATCAGGGTTGCGCCGTTTAAAAAAGGTCCTGATTATATCGATGCCGGCTGGCTGGCCCTGGCTGCTGGCCGGCCTTGTTATAATCTGGACACCTTCCTGATCGATCCACAATCCATTCAGAATTCTTATCAGGTACATACCGCTGACACGGACCTTGCGGTCATCGAGGGCAACCGTGGGTTGTATGACTGCATCGACACCGGCGGCGAAACCAGCACGGCCGAACTGGCCAAATTACTGAACATCCCGCTGATACTGTGCATTGACGGCACCAAGACCACCCGCACCATGGCGGCGGTGGTGGCCGGATGCGCCGGCTTCGATCCTGATTTGCAGCTCAAGGGCGTGGTGCTCAACCGCGTTGCCGGGCCGCGCCACGAACGCATTTTACGGGACAGTATCGAACATTACTGCGGTATCCCTGTGCTGGGCGCGTTGCCCAGGCAGCGCCAACAGCGTTTTCCCGAAAGACATATGGGGCTGGTGCCGACCCATGAACATGAATGGGCACATGAGGCCGTGGCCTTCATACAAGGCCTGGCAGAAAAGTACATCGATCTGGATGCCATTGGAGAGGTGGCGGGCGGTACCTATCAGTGGCAACGCAAAGAAAGTTCCGCCCAGGTATGCGCGGACATTCGGTTCAAGTCACCGGAGCCGGAAGAAGAAGCCGTCCATGCGGTGTTGAAGCAGAAGATAGAGGCCGCAGCGGCCATGCGCTCAGCCCATAATAGAAAGCCGCTGGTCAGTGATCCCACCAAACCGCGCATCGGCATCATTCGCGATTCAGCCTTTCAGTTTTACTACCCGGAGAATTTGGAAGCCCTGGAACACGCCGGTGCAGAACTGGTGTTCACGACCCCCTTAAGCGATGCAGTTTTGCCGGCAGTGGATGCCCTCTATATCGGCGG
>Ga0210123_1001436_pt1 | contig 12104 bp, 7 predicted proteins | sample Muzzi_PWB_D2_FD_185535 | JGI IMG/M metagenome (GOLD analysis project Ga0210123, IMG submission 185535) | Wetland microbial communities from San Francisco Bay, California, USA, that impact long-term carbon sequestration - Muzzi_PWB_D2 (SPAdes) | ecosystem: Environmental > Aquatic > Marine >... | reverse complement strand
GCGCGAGTTCTTCGGCTCCTCGCAGCTCTCGCAATTCATGGACCAGACCAACCCTCTCTCAGAGACCACCCATAAACGACGCCTGAGCGCCCTGGGCCCCGGTGGACTCACACGCGAGCGAGCCGGTTTTGAAGTGCGGGACGTGCATCCTTCCCATTATGGCAGAATCTGTCCCATCGAAACACCGGAAGGACCCAATATCGGTCTGATCGTATCTCTGAGTACCTATGCCCGGGTCAATGATTACGGCTTTATCGAAACCCCTTACCGGGTCGTTGAAAAGGCCAAAATTACTAAAAATGTCAGATTTATGGATGCCTTTGAAGAAAAGGAACAGCCGATCGCACAGGCCAATGCTCCGGTCAATGACAAGGGAGAATTCATTAATGCGCTGGTTACATCACGGGTAGCCGGTGAATTCACCATGGTCGAGCGCGAAGAAATCGAGTTGATGGATATTTCACCCAATCAGCTGGTTAGCGTATCGGCTTCTCTGATACCATTTTTGGAAAACGACGACGCCAACCGGGCGTTGATGGGCTCGAACATGCAACGTCAGGCGGTGCCGCTTTTGATGAATCAGGCACCATTGGTCGGAACGGGTATCGAGGCGGTTGTGGCCAGAGATTCGGGGGTGGCCATTGTCGCCAAACGCGAGGGCACCGTGGTCGATGTTGATGCTTCGCGCATCGTTCTTAAACATGATCCTTCCGATGATCCCAATGAGAAGGATGTGTCCATCCACAGCCTCTCAAAATTTATTCGGTCCAATCAAAATACCTGTTTCAACCATCGCCCGATCGTGACCAAGGGACAGCGGGTATATGCCAGGGATATCATTGCCGACGGTCCCGCCACCGAACAGGGGGAGCTGGCACTCGGCAAAAATGTTACCGTGGCCTTTATGCCGTGGGGCGGGTACAATTTTGAGGATTCCATTCTGGTCAGTGAAAGACTGGTCAGAGACGGTGTCTACACTTCGGTGCATATCGAAGAATTTGAAGTCGTCGCCCGGGATACCAAACTCGGTAAAGAGGAAATTACCAGAGACATTCCCAACGTCGGCGAAGAAGCATTAAAGGACCTGGATGATAGCGGGATTATCCGCCTGGGCGCCGAAGTCAACCCGGGGGATATTCTGGTCGGCAAGATCACGCCCAAAGGCGAAACCCAGCTTTCTCCGGAAGAAAAGCTGCTGCGAGCCATCTTTGGAGAAAAAGCCGGAGATGTCAAAGACACTTCATTGCGAGTGCCGCCCGGGGTGCAGGGTATTGTCATCGATGCCAAAGTCTTTTCCAGAAGAGGCATTGAAAAAGATGATCGAACACGTCTGATCGAAGATGAGGAAATCGCCTCGATGGAAAAAGATCGCGATGACGAATTGAAGGTCGTTGAAGATGTCGTCAGATCTCAGCTCGAGGAATTGCTGGTCGGCAAAAAGGCTTTTGCGCCCTTAAAAAAGGGCAAGAAAGTTCTCATCGCCAACGGTGCCAAAATCGATGCGAAATCCCTGGCCAAGATACCGGTCGTGCATCTTGAGGGGATCGTGTTGAAAGACCCCATGGTGACCCAGCAGGTAATCGAGATCCTTGAACGTTATCGGGATCAATGCGAACTTTGCCGCCTGGCGTTTGAACAGCAGGTGGGGCGCTATGAAAAAGGTGACGATCTGCCTCCCGGCGTGATTAAAATGGTCAAAGTCTATGTGAGCATGAAGCGTAAACTGTCGGTCGGCGACAAGATGGCCGGACGCCATGGCAACAAAGGCGTTGTATCGAGGATTCTGCCGATTGAAGATTTGCCTTACTTCGAGGATGGAACGCCGGTGGATATGGTACTGAACCCCCTGGGAGTGCCCTCGCGCATGAACGTGGGACAGATTCTGGAAATCCACCTGGGACGGGCTGCCAAAGTGTTGGGTGACCAGCTAAATCAAATGCTGGAAGAACAAAAGATAAAAGCCCTGAGAGAGAAAATAAAGAAAATCTTCTCCAAACCCGATCTCAAAAAACAGATTAGCCAGATGGATGATCATGATTTAGCTAAATTTGCCTCCTTTTACAGGGACGGTGTATTTATGGCGACGCCTGTTTTTGACGGTGCTAAAGAAAGTGAAATCAAGGATCTTTTACTGGAAGCAGGTCTCAACAGCTCCGGTCAGACAACCTTGTATGATGGGCGCAGCGGCGATCCGTTCGACAAACAAATTACCGTCGGCACCATGTATGTCATGAAACTGCATCATCTTGTCGACGATAAAATTCATGCCCGCTCCATTGGACCCTATTCACTGGTCACCCAGCAGCCGCTAGGCGGCAAGGCCCAATTCGGCGGGCAGCGACTGGGGGAGATGGAGGTATGGGCCATGGAAGCCTATGGCGCCGCCTATGCCCTGCAGGAATTTTTAACCGTAAAATCCGATGACATGGCCGGCAGGACCCGTATGTACGAAAAAATCGTCAAAGGTCAAAATGTGTTGGAACCCGGTATACCTGAATCCTTCAGGGTTATGACCAAGGAACTGCAGGCGCTGGGTCTGGACATCGCCCTGCTGGAAGAAACGGATTAAAACAGCACTTTATCTCTTACAGAGCGCGCGGAGAAATAAATATTTTACTCTGTGATCTCGGCGGGCTCTGCGAGAAAACTAAACCTAAATCTGGGATTTGCATTATAAATCCCTTGATCTTAACCCAAAATAGGAAAAATCCATGGAAACTCTTTATGATTTCTTTGCTAAACCGACGGATCCCAAACGGTACCGGGCCATTCGGCTCGCACTGGCATCACCGGAGCAAATTCGAAAATGGTCTCACGGAGAGATAAAAAAGCCGGAAACCATTAATTATCGGACCTTTAAACCGGAACGTGACGGTCTTTTCTGTGCAAAGATTTTTGGTCCCACCAAAGACTATGAGTGCAACTGTGGTAAGTACAAACGCATGAAACACAGGGGGGTTATCTGTGAGAAATGTGGTGTCGAAGTCATCCAATCCAAAGTGCGCCGGGAGCGCATGGCCCATATTGAATTGGCTACCCCGGTTTCACACATATGGTTTTTAAAGAGTCTGCCGAGCAAGATCGGCAATCTGTTGGACCTGACGCTCAAAAATATGGAAAAGGTGCTCTATTTTGACAGCTACATCGTGCTCGATCCCAAGGATACACCTCTGAGCCGGGGACAGTTGCTGTCCGACGACAAATATATGGAAGCACTGGAAACCTATGGTAATAAGTTCGAAGCCGGGATCGGTGCCGAAGCGGTCAAGGTTTTGCTGGAAAGCCTTAATCTGGATGAGCTGTACGATGAACTTCGCACTGATATTCGCGAGACCGGTTCTGTTGCAAAAAGACAAAAGCTGGCCAAAAGGCTGAAAATAGTTGACGCCTTTCGAAGATCAGGCGTCAATCCGGTCTGGATGATCATGGACGTGATTCCGGTTTTGCCGCCGGATCTCCGCCCCCTGGTGCCGCTTGAAGGCGGGCGGTTTGCCACATCCGATTTGAATGATCTGTACCGTCGGGTGATCAACCGCAATAACCGGCTAAAACGACTAATTGATCTGAAAGCGCCTGAAATCATCGTTCGCAATGAAAAAAGGATGTTGCAGGAATCCGTTGATGTTCTATTTGACAACGGGCGTCACGGTCGCGTGATTACCGGTACCAACAAACGCCCCTTGAAATCCCTCAGTGATACCTTAAAGGGCAAACAGGGAAGATTTCGTCAGAATTTGCTGGGCAAACGTGTCGACTACTCCGGGCGCACCGTCATTACCGTCGGACCCGATTTACGACTTCACCAGTGCGGCCTGCCGAAAAAAATGGCACTGGAGCTGTTCAAGCCTTTTGTCTACTACCGCCTTGAGCAAAAAGGCATGGTGTCAACGGTGAAAAGCGCCAAAAAAATGGTCGAGCGGGAAATCCCCGAAGTCTGGGATACCCTGGATGAGGTCGTCAAAGAGTATCCGGTTTTACTGAACCGGGCACCAACCTTGCACCGACTGGGAATTCAGGCCTTTGAACCGATCCTGATTGAGGGCAAGGCGCTGCAGTTGCACCCGCTGGTCTGTACCGCCTTTAACGCGGACTTTGACGGTGATCAGATGGCGGTGCATGTCCCGCTGTCCGTGGAGGCCCAGATTGAAGCCCGGGTGCTGATGCTGTCCAGCAATAACATCCTGTCGCCGGCCAACGGCAGCCCCATCATTGTGCCGAGTCAGGATATCGTTCTGGGGATTTACTACATAACGCGTCTCGTGGCCGACGCCGACGGCAGTCCGAAAATCTTCGCCAACGCTGAAGAGGTTCGATCCGCTTATGATGCCGGAGCTGTCGGTCTGCATGCCCCGATTACGTTGCGTATGTACGGCAAACGTTATAATACCACTGTCGGCAGGGTTCTGCTGTGGGAGATTATTCCTAAAGTGGACATTCTGGAACTGGGCCACATCCGGGTGTCGACCCAAGAAGAAGCCAAGCAGGTGCTGGATCGTCTCCAGGCCGGTGAGGAATTTGTCGATCTTGTCCGTGAATGCTCCCAGGACGCCGATAAAGAAAATGATGGTTTTATCGGCAAGATGACCTTCAATGAATTTAAAGGCGTATACGGCTGTGAAGATGCGGATGTGGAAGCCCTGTACTCTCTCAAGTCGGGTGACCACAGCAAAAGCGCGCTTTTCGCCGATGAAAGCTATCATCTATTCAAGGTGTTGGACAAAAAGCCGGCGATCCCATTTGACATCGTCAATTATGTCATGGACAAGAAAATGCTGCGCGATCTGGTGGATTACGTTTACCGAAATTTGGGACCCAAAGCCACGGTTATTCTATCCGACCGGCTAAAGGACCTGGGATATAAATATTCAACCCAGGGCGGGCTTTCGATTTCAATTGACGCAATGATCACGCCGGACAGCAAACAGTCCATTATAAAAAATGCCGAAAAACGGGTGGTCGAGATCAGCCGCCAGTACACGGAAGGGCTGATCACCCAGGGGGAAAAATACAACAAAGTTGTTGATATCTGGGCCAAAGCCACCGATGATGTTGCCAACGAGATGATGGAAGCCATGAAAGATGAAGCCGTGCTGGATGAGCATGGTCAACCCGTGCTCGATGACAAGGGCCAACCGGTCATTGAAGAAAGTTTTAATCCCATCTACATGATGGCTGATTCCGGTGCCAGGGGCAGTAAAGACCAGATGCGTCAGCTGGCCGGCATGCGCGGCCTGATGGCCAAACCTTCCGGTGAGATCATCGAGACACCCATTGTGGCCAATTTCCGTGAGGGACTTTCCGTGTTGCAGTATTTTATTTCAACCCATGGTGCCCGCAAGGGCCTGGCCGACACCGCCCTTAAGACCGCCAATTCCGGTTATCTGACACGTCGCCTGGCGGATGTCGCCCAGGATTGTGTGGTCCTGGAAGATGACTGCGGAACGATGATGGGCGTTGAGGTTGAACCGCTGATGGAAGGCGGTGAAGTTATCCAGCGTCTGGGCGAGCGGGTTCTGGGCCGGGTGGCTACTGAAGATATCCTCGATCCGTTTACCGAAGAAATTATCTGCCGCGGCGGACAGGAAATCGACGAACTGGTGGTGCAAAAAGTTGAAGAGGCCGGCCTGGGGTTGCTAAAAATCAGATCGGTTCTGACTTGCAGGGCCAAAAGTGGTGTTTGCTCAAAATGCTACGGCCGGGATCTGGCCCATGGTCGACCGGTGGAGGTCGGTCAGGCCGTCGGAATACTGGCAGCCCAGTCCATCGGTGAGCCCGGTACCCAGCTGACCATGAGAACCTTCCACATCGGTGGTACGGCCAGTCGTCGGGTTGAACAGGCGGATATCCGGGCCCGGGTAGACGGGGTTATCAAATTTGTTGATCTGAGTGTTTCCAAGAACTCTGAGAATCAATATGTGGTTATGAATCGACGCGGTGGTAAATTCACCATTTTAAACGACAGCGGACGAGAACTGGAAAGTTTCCCCGTTATCTACGGTGCCCATCTGCAGGTCAAAGACGGCAACAAGGTGAAAGCCGGTGATCTGCTGGCAACCTGGGACCCGTTTACGACACCCATTCTTTCGGAAGTGGACGGCACGATCAAGTTCGGTGATATTGTCATCGGACGCACCATGCAGGAAAAGGTAGATCCGGTTACCGGCAAGTCCAGCCATACGATTATCGAATCAAAGAACGCCGATGAACGACCCCGCATCTCCATTAAAGATAAGGACGGCAAGACCGCCAAACTGCCTGAATCCACCGGTGTCGCCAGATATATCCTTCCGATCAATGCAATTTTGCTGGTAGAAGAGGGCGATGACGTCAAAGCCGGCGATGTGGTGGCCAAGCTTCCCAGGGCGACCACCAAAACCAAGGACATCACCGGTGGTCTACCAAGAGTGGCCGAGCTATTTGAAGTGCGCAAGCCCAAGGAGATTGCGGTACTCAGTCAAATTGACGGGTATGTGTCCATTGCCAAAAGCACCAAAAAAGGCAAACAAAAAGTAACGGTAACACCGGTTGATGTCGGTGAAAAGAAAGAGTATTTGATTCCCCGAGGCAAACACATCAATGTTTACGAGGGTGATTACATTCGAGCCGGCGAGCCTCTGATTGGTGGTTCCGCGATCCCCCAGGATATCCTGAGTATTAAAGGCGAAGTCGCCCTGGCGCGGTATCTGGTCGATGAGGTTCAGGAAGTCTACCGGTTGCAGGGCGTGCGTATCAACGACAAGCACATTGAGGTCATCGTTCGGCAGATGATGAGACGGGTCAGGGTGACCAGCGTCGGTGATACGGATTTTATCACCGAAGAGCAGGTGGATAAGCTCAAGTTTGAAGATGCCAACCGGGCCGTGGTGGAAAAAGGCGGTAAACCGGCAGTCGCCGAACCCCTGATCCTCGGTATTACCAAGGCATCTTTGAGTACCGATAGTTTTATTTCCGCGGCATCCTTTCAGGAGACCACCAAAGTGCTGACCGATGCGAGCATCGCGGGAGCTGTCGATTCACTCAGGGGATTGAAGGAGAACGTTATTATGGGCCGACTCATTCCAGCCGGAACCGGAATGCTGAGGTACAATGATGTCGGCATCGAGGTGGCCCAATCCTGACATTAATTTGGGACCTTGGAAGTTGATTTCTTCTGATTTAACAAAAAACCATTAAAAACTGCAACAAAAGGCTTGACATAAACGGCTTTCATGTATACATATCGACATTTTGCTGCAACGTGACTTTTGAGGCAGAACCAACCAGGAAAATGAGGGAAAGATGCCGACCATTAATCAGCTAATTAGAAAAGGCCGGAAAAAAATCAAAAAGAAGACCAATACACCGGCACTAAAGGGGGCGCCCCAAAAAAGAGGGGTCTGCACCCGAGTTTATACGTCAACTCCCAAAAAGCCGAACTCCGCTCTGCGAAAAGTTGCCCGTGTGCGACTGACAACCGGTATTGAAGTTACGGCTTATATCCCCGGTATCGGGCACAATTTGCAGGAGCATTCGGTGGTTCTGGTTCGTGGAGGACGGGTCAAGGATTTACCGGGCGTTCGATATCATATTGTCCGTGGAACCCTGGATACTTTGGGGGTTGAAGACCGCAAACAGGGCCGCTCCAAATATGGGGCCAAGAGACCCAAATAAAACCAGTTAATTGTTATTCGGTATTTGTTATTTGATAGGGGGAAGTTCTCTTCTGCTGGAAAAAATAAGTCATTTCTGAAGTACAAATAACCGATAACCAGTAACTCATAACCTAATTCAAATAATGGTGTAAGTATGCCAAGACGAAGAGATGTGCCTGAACGACCGGTAATTTCTGATCCCAAATATGACAACAAACTGGTCACAAAATTTATAAACTGCGTGATGCGGGACGGCAAAAAAAGTACTGCCGAGTCGCTCCTTTACGATGCGTTTGACATCATGGGATCAAAGTCCAAAGAATCGCCACTCAAGCTTTTTGAAAAAGCGGTGGACAACGTGCGACCGTTAATCGAAGTGAAGTCCAGGCGGGTTGGCGGTTCAACTTACCAGGTTCCCACAGAAATTCGACCGTCACGGCGAACCGCACTTGGGATTCGATGGATCATCGGGTACGCGCGTCAACGACCGGAAAAAGGAATGGCCAGCCGGCTCGCATCAGAACTGCTGGATGCAGCCAACGGCCGCGGCGCTTCCGTTAAAAAAAGGGAAGACACCCATAAAATGGCGGAAGCCAACAAGGCTTTTGCCCATTTCCGCTGGTAAGGCATACAATTGAAAATTTAAGATTGAAGATTGAATATTTATGGAGGTCGCTGCGCCCCATCGTTTTCTAAAAATATTCTAAAAATTGATCCGCCGAAGGTGGACCTTAAATCTTCAATATTCATTAGACAATATTCATTAAAAAAACGCACCTATTATAGGGCATATCTTCTTTGACGATGCCCTATGTATTTCTTAAAGGGGAGGACGGGAAAATGTCAAAGGCAAAGTTTGAGCGGACCAAGCCACATGTGAACGTAGGAACGATCGGACATATCGATCACGGCAAGACGACGTTAACGGCGGCGATTACCAAGCATCTGGGATTGAAGGGCATGGCGGACTATGTTCCCTTTGATCAGATAGACAAGGCGCCGGAGGAAAAAGAGCGCGGGATCACCATCGCCACGGCGCATGTGGAGTATCAGACGGCCCAGCGACATTACGCCCATGTGGATTGTCCGGGGCATGCGGATTATATCAAGAACATGATCACGGGAGCTGCGCAGATGGATGGCGCGATACTGGTGGTGGGCGCCGATGATGGTCCGATGCCGCAGACCCGAGAGCACATATTGCTGGCGCGTCAGGTGGGTGTGCCGCAGATCGTGGTATTTTTAAACAAGTGTGACATGGTCGATGATGAGGAGTTGATTGAGCTGGTGGAGCTGGAGTTGCGCGAGTTATTGGACAAGTATGAGTTTCCGGGAGATGATACGCCGATCATACGCGGCAGTGCGTTAAAGGCGCTGGAGAGCGACAATCCGGATGGCGACGAGGTCAAGTGCATATTTGAGTTGATGGATGCGATTGATTCGTTTATTCCGGAGCCCAAGCGCGATGTGGACAAGCCGTTTTTGATGCCGATAGAAGACGTCTTCAGCATCTCGGGACGTGGCACGGTGGTGACGGGCCGGGTGGATCGCGGGATCGTGCACGTGGGAGACGCGTTGGAGATCGTGGGGATACGCCCGACGTTTAAGACGGTCTGCACGGGAGTTGAGATGTTTCGCAAGCTGCTGGATGAAGGCCGGGCGGGCGACAACATCGGGGTGTTGTTGCGGGGCACGAAGCGCGATGAGGTGGAGCGCGGTCAAGTGGTGGCGATACCGGGATCGATTACGCCGCACACCAAGTTTAAGGCGGAAGTATACATATTGAGCAAAGAGGAAGGCGGTCGGCACACGCCGTTTTTCAGTGGATATCGGCCGCAGTTTTATTTTCGCACAACGGATGTGACGGGGATATTGACGTTGCCCGAGGGCGTGGAGATGGTGATGCCCGGTGACAATGTGACGATCGAGGCGAATTTGATTACGCCGATAGCGATGGAAAAGGAGCTTCGCTTTGCAGTGCGCGAAGGTGGTCGTACGGTGGGCGCAGGCGTCGTCAGCGAAATTATCGAATAAATGCTAAGGAGTCTATCAGGTGAGAATTATCGTTACCCTTGCATGCACAGAATGCAAACGAAGAAATTATACGACAACCAAGAATAAACGCACCACGCCGGATAAACTTGAGTTTAATAAATATTGCCGGTTCTGTCGTAAACATACGCCGCACAAGGAAACCAAATAGATGGTTATTTCGGCTGCGTCAGAATGCGAAACGGATCATGCAGGCCAGTAGCTCTAACGGTAGAGCATCGGACTCCAAATCCGGGTGTTGGGGGTTCGAATCCCTCCTGGCCTGCCACACTTTTATTGTTGGTGAAGCTCAGAGTTTAAAGATCAAGGAATAAACTGATTTCCGTTGCTTGACTTGAATAAGCTCACCGCTTTCGCGATTTTAGGAGCACAATGGGACGGATACAACGTAAAAAGCCACCAGGATTAAAAAAGAAAAAGAAACAGGAATCTGATAGTCCGGCTGTCGTCGGGCTCGCGCAGGCCCAGGATCCCGGGTTAAAAAAAGCTTCCGCCGGTGATGTTGCTATCAAGAGCGAGAAGAAAAAGCAATCGGTGGCAGCCAGTCCGGTGGCAACCAAACCCAAAGATAATATTTTTACCAAAACCGCCCAGTTTTTAAGGGAGGTTAAGGTAGAGTTGAAAAAGGTTACCTGGCCGTCACGCAAACAAACTATCGGCTCTACCGCGGTTGTTATTGCCCTGGTGATGATCATTTCATTGTTTCTAGGGGTAGTCGATTTTGGCATATCCAGTCTGATCCGTATCGTTCTTCATTAACCTGAGGGGAGAAAAGAGTGGCGCTTAAATGGTACATAGTTCATGTATATTCGGGCTTCGAAAACAAGGTTAAAGCGGCCCTGGAAGAGCGAATTGCTTCTGGCCTTCATCAGGAAAAATTCGGAGAGGTACTGGTCCCGACAGAGGAGATAGTCGAACTGGTCAAAGGAAAGCGCAGAACGTCTTCCAGGAAATTTTACCCGGGTTACATCCTGGTAAGAATGCAACTTGATGACGAAACCTGGCACATCGTCAATGATACCGCCAAGGTGACCGGATTCTTAGGCGGGCGTGAAAAACCGACCCCCCTTTCCGATGACGAAGCCGATCAAATATTAAACCGTATGGCCGCCGGGAAGTTGAAACCTCAGCCGAAGTATTTTTTTGAATCCGGCGATGATATTCGAGTTATCGACGGACCGTTTACAAATTTCAACGGTACGGTGGAAGAAGTCAATCCTGAAAAGGGTAAGATTAAAGTGTTGGTGAGCATTTTCGGCCGATCAACGCCGGTGGAATTGGACTTCGTTCAGGTCCAGAAAATTTAGGATAGGAGATAATAGGTAAAAATGGCAAAAAAGGTAATGGCGCTAATTAAATTGCAGGTTCAAGCTGGAAAGGCCAATCCATCCCCGCCGATCGGTCCGGCGTTGGGCCAACACGGAGTTAATATTATGGACTTCTGCAAAGCTTTTAACTCCAGGACGGCACAAGAAGAGGGCATGATCATTCCAGTAGTGATAACCGTTTATCAGGATCGGTCATTTACCTTCATCACGAAAACCCCTCCTGCAGCTGTGTTGCTGAAAAAAGCGGCCAAAATTGCTAAGGGTGCAGGTGATCCCAAACGGGACCGGGTCGGCTCGGTCACCCGGTCGCAGCTCGAAGAGATTGCCAAGCAGAAAATGGTTGATCTCAATGCCAATGATCTGGATGCTGCCTGTAAAATTATCGCCGGAACGGCGAGAAGTATGGGGATTGAAGTTGGATAAAAATTAAAATGCATTGCGCGTCGCGCGTTGCGTGTTGCGTGTCACGGATTAAATCAAAGCGCATCGTACGCGCAACCCGCAACCCGCAACTCGTAATTCGTAACACGATTGAAGGAGATATTGAGAACGATGCCGAAACGGGGTAAAAAATATCAGGAATCCAAATCAAAGATAAGTGTCGGAGCAGCCGACGGTTTCGAAGAGGCTGTGAAGAAAACCCTTGAATCATCATATGCCAAATTCGATGAAACCATCGATGTCGCTGTCCGCCTGGGAGTGGACCCCCGACACGCCGATCAGATGGTGCGGGGAAGTGTGGTTTTGCCGAACGGAACCGGTAAAGAATTAAAAATACTCGTTTTTGCAAAGGGCGAGAAGGAAAAAGAGGCGCTTGATGCAGGTGCCGATTTTGTGGGCAATGACGATCTCGTTGAGAAAATCAAAGACGGATGGTTCGGTTTTGACAAGGCCGTTGCCACCCCGGATATGATGGGTACTGTCGGAAAAATCGGAAAACTGCTCGGCCCTCGCGGGCTGATGCCGAATGCCAAAACCGGAACCGTTACATTTGATGTCGCCAGGGCGGTGAATGAACTCAAGGCCGGAAAGATCGATTTCCGGGTTGAAAAAGCCGGTATTGTTCATGCACCCATGGGGAAGGTTTCTTTTG
>Ga0210123_1001435_pt1 | contig 12108 bp, 7 predicted proteins | sample Muzzi_PWB_D2_FD_185535 | JGI IMG/M metagenome (GOLD analysis project Ga0210123, IMG submission 185535) | Wetland microbial communities from San Francisco Bay, California, USA, that impact long-term carbon sequestration - Muzzi_PWB_D2 (SPAdes) | ecosystem: Environmental > Aquatic > Marine >... | reverse complement strand
GCCGGGGTAAGGTTTCTGAAACAAGTCAAAAAGGATATCCCCGATCTGCCAGTGCTTTTGATCAGCAATGAGCCCCATAACCGCGCCCAGGCAGAAAAGATTCCCGCCCAGTTTCTGGATAAAAATTCCCCCCATCTCTTTGACGAACTGCACGCTTACTTTCTCGATCATCTCGGATTTGGTGATTTCATCTTTCGTGCGGCGGACGGCGCGGAGGTGGCCAGGGCCTCCAACCTGCGCCAATTGGAGCAAATCTTGCCCACCATCCCCGATGAACCGCTTTGCTACCACGCCTCGCGCAACCGATTTTCCAACTGGATCATGGCCCGTTCCGAAATCGCCCTGGCCTCCCAGATGCGCCAATTGGAGGTTTCCGATTTTCCGGATATTATGGCCCTGCGCCATTACCTGGCCAGCAGCATTCACAGCTTGCGCAAGTGGCGCCAGAAAGGGGTGGTGATCCAGTTCAACGCCCAGGAATTTGATTCCCAAATTGCCGATATTGCCAAAATCGGCAAGGGCTCGCTGGGCGGAAAAGCCCGGGGAATGGCTTTCGTGGCCAATCTGTTGCGCCAGTCCCCGTCGTTGTGCGAAAAATACCAGGGCATCGATATACGCATCCCCTCCACCTTGGTGATCACCACCGAGGGATTCGACAATTTCGTGATCCAGAACAATCTGCGAAAATCCAACTACGTCGGCAAGAGTGACCAGGAGATTGGCCAGGCCTTTGCCCGGGCGGACATGCCGGCCAGCATCGAGCACGATTTGAGGGCCTTTCTCAAATCAGTGCGCGATCCGCTCTCCATCCGCTCCTCCAGCCTTCTGGAGGATGCCCACCATCAGCCGCTGACCGGATTGTACAAGACCATTATGATTCCCAACGATCATGCCGACGACCAGGTGCGCCTGGCCCAGTTGATCGCCGCCGTCAAACGGGTCTATGCTTCCACCTGGTTTGAACAGCCGCGGCGGTTTGCTTTCAGCACAACCTACCGGCACCGCAGAGAACAGATGGCGGTGATGATTCAAAAGATAGCCGGCGGCACCTACGGCAATTTTTACTATCCGGCCATCTCAGGGGTGGCCCGTTCCCAGAACTATTATCCCATCGATCGCATCAAACCGGACGATGGCATGGCCAAGATTGCCCTGGGCTTTGGCAAAGTCCTGGGCACCGGCGAAGGCGGCCTGCGCTTCTGCCCCAAATATCCTGAAAGCCTGCCCGATTTTTCAAAGACAGAAGATATTCTTGCCAATGCCCAGCAATTCTTTTATGCCCTGCCCATCGGGTCTGAACTCTCCGCCCTCGACCTGAACGTCGACCTGGAATTGCGCAATGTGGCCGATGCCCTTTCCGAACCCCCCCTGTTCGGACTGATCAGCACCTATCTGCCCGAAGATGGCCGCATACGCGATGCAGCCACGCTGCAGGGCCCCAAACTGGTCACCTTTGCCGCCATCCTGAAACACAAGACCTTTCCGCTGGCCGGGCTGCTCTCCGATCTGCTGAATCTCGGCCGCGAAGGCACAGGCTGCCCCGTGGAGTTCGAGTTTGCCGTCAACCTGATCGGCGGCCAGAACGAGCCGCCGGTTTTCTATATTCTGCAAATGCGGCCCATGCCCATCGGCAGTGACCCCTTCGACGTGGAAATCGCCGAGGAGGACATGGCGCAGGCCCTTTGTTATTCCGCCAATGCTCTGGGGCATGGGAAATACGATCACATTGCCGACGTGGTTTTTGTGAAACCTGAAACGTTTGACGCTTCCCGCACCCGGGATATTGCTGCCGAGATGCGCCGGCTCAACGCGGCCCTCAAAGCCGATGGACGTCCCTTCCTGCTGGTCGGGCCGGGCCGCTGGGGTTCATTCGATCCCTGGCTGGGTATCCCCGTCAAGTGGGAAGATATCGACGGCGCCGGGGCCATTGTGGAGCTGCGCAACGCCGCCCTCAAGGCGGCTCCGTCCCAGGGGTCTCATTTTTTTCAGCATATTACCACCGGCGGCCTGCCCTATATCACCATCGAAGAAGAGGGCGACGATTTCATACGCTGGGATCGCATCCAGGGATTCGAGACCGTGCAGGAGACCGCCCACCTGTGCCATGCCCGCCTGCCGGCCCCCATGCTGATTAAATGCAACGGCCGCATCTCCCAATGCGTGGTTTTGCCGCCGGCTGACATGTACCCGGCCGGTTGATGCATTACATTTGCCCGCCTTTCCTCATCCTCTGATAATTGGTTTTATTTACTGCGATTTAAGTACTTTATAGCGTTCCACAGGGTAAAGAGCCCATGACCCTGCCTGCATTTAAGGCTAAAGATCCGTTCTAAAAATGGCGATAAAGGTATTGACGCAACAATGTGGCCGGCTCCCGGCAGAGCTGGCCCAGAATTGACAATCAAGCGGTATCTAAGTTCCAGGGAGGGTATGCTGATATGGATCGAAGAGAGATCATTTTTTTTGACGAACTCGGATTTGGATGGGTGGTTGAAGAATCCGTGATCAAAAAAATTCATGCCGGCAACCATGATGAGGATCTCATTGTGGAGAAAACGCTGGCGGATTTGTTGCGCTGCACCTAGTTTCCCGGAAGCTTTTGGTGTCAATGACTTAAATCGGCAAGGTGCAGAGATACCCCGCATCGAGATGCCACCTTTTAATTTAAAATTCTGCAGACCGCCACGAAGGAAACAACCTCCCTGCCGGTGCGGTGGTTCACCCCGCAACGGCAGCTTGGCCGGAAACCCGGGGTGGTCTTCCCACCTCGTGTTCAGAGTGCCGAATTCCGATAATTTTCCTTGCAAAAATGACAGGACTGGATAGTAATACCTTCATGATGAAAAAGGGTTTGCCATATCTGGTGCTTTTGGCTGTGGGTGTTGTGGGACTGGCGGCCTCCGGTGTTCAAGCTGCCGAAGATCAACCGGAAACCGCGGCAAAGTCCATGACCCTGGTGCGTGCCGTCATGTGTGAATTCATCGAGGAATTTGCGCCCAAAAACGCGGCGATCGCCTTTTCCATCGATGTCGGGAAGATATCTTGTTTCACCTCCTTCAACGAAATCAAGACATCCACCTATACTTTGCACCGATGGTTTCGCCGGGATGAATTGGTGACCACCAAGCGCCTGACACTCAAGCCACCTAGTTGGTCAACTTACAGCAGCATTCAATTGCGCGAAGAAGATAAAGGCCCCTGGCGGGTGGAAATCTTTAACGACCGCAACCAACTGGTTAAAACCTTGCGATTCAGCGTCATCGATTGACCGGAGAGTCGGGTTAATAAGAACAATCGCCGATAGAGCCTTTCAATTTGATACCAAAGTCAGGTCATTATAAATGGACGCCCTGCTGTCATTCATAGGTACAATTCGATGGCAAGATGTGGTGGATGTGGTGTTGAACAGCTATATCCTGTTTCGATTGTATGTGCTGTTCAGGGGCACCAATGTGATTCGTGTGATCGCCGGTATCGCCCTGCTGTGGATTTTTCAGCGCCTGGCCGGCGGGTTGGGACTGATCGTCACCAGCTGGGCCATGCAGGGCATTATTGCCGGTGCCGCCCTGATCATCATCATCGTGTTTCGCAACGAGATCCGCAGCGTCTTGCAGGCCAAGAACATGCGGGCCATACTATGGGGCGTTCCGCACCAGAGCCTCCGCACACCCGTGGACAGCATCGTGGAGGGCGTCTATGACTTGGCCCGCAAGCGTATCGGCGCTTTGATCGTGCTGCCCGGCAAAGAAGATATCGATGAAACCATTCAAGGTGGCGTGAACTGGCAGGGCCTGGTTTCCAGGGATATGCTGATGTCGGTCTTCTGGAACGGCAACCCGGTCCACGACGGCGCCGCGGTGATTGTCGAAGACCGGGTCACGCGGGTCGGGGCCATTCTGCCCCTCAGCCAGCGCGACGATCTGCCCAGCAAGTATGGCACCCGGCACCGGGCCGCCATCGGGCTGGCTGAACAATCGGACGCCCTGGTGATCGTGGTCTCGGAGGAGCGCGGCGAAGTCATCGCCGCCAAAAACAGTGACGTGATCCCCATTCAGGACAACCTCGCCTTACGGCATCTGCTGCGGTCCCACCTGGGTTTGGCCGTTGAAACGGACGCCGATAAACGCCGTGACTCCGTGGAGCTCGGCATTGCGGCGGCGGTTTGTGTATTGTGCATGGCCGGGGTCTGGTTCAGCTTTGCCAAAGGGCTGGAGACCTTGACAAGCCTTGAAGTTCCGCTGGAGTATGTGAACCGCGATTCCCGCATGCAGATCCTGTCAGCATCGGTAAACACCGTGCGGTTGCACCTGAGCGGATCAGGCGCCCTGATCAGTTCCATGCGGCCTGATCAGGTCAAGGTCAAGCTTGATTTGAACAAGGCCGTCAACGGTGAGAATACCTTCACCATCACCGGCGACGACATCGGCATGCCGCCGGGCGTGCGCCTCAATCGCATTGAACCCTCCGAAGTCAAGGTGGTTCTGGACTTCCCCATTAGCAAGGAGCTGCCTATTCAGGTGGACTGGGTGGGGGGGTTGCCGCCGGGGTTGGTCCTGAAGAGCGTTCATCTTAGCCAGGAGGCCGTTAAGGTGATTGGGGGAGGAAAAATACTGAATAAGATCAGCACGATCTATACGGAAAAAATCCAACTGGAGAACCTGCGGGCCAGCGGCCAGACCACCGTGGGATTGGCCTTGGCACCGGCATCACTCAAAATCGCGGACGGGTATCGGGACAAAGTGGATGTCACCTACGTCATCGGAAAGCGGGCGCCCTGATGCGCGCCTGCGCATCAGTTGGTCAATCCTTCCGCATAAGCCCTAATGAACGCCTCGGTCATCTTAAAGGCTTCATCGTCTGGAAACTGTGTGGGCGGGTGCTTACAGAAATAGGCTGAGGGCGCCTCCAGCACCCCGCCGATTTTTTGATCCAGCGCCAGCTTTGCGCATCGAATAGAATCGATGGCCACGCCGGCGGAGTTGGGTGAGTCCTGCACGGAAAGGCGCAGTTCCAAATCGATGGGCACATCCCCGAACAACCTGCCCTCCATGCGGATAAAACACACCTTGTTGTCATTCTGCCAGGGCACATAGTCGCTGGGGCCGATGTGGATGTTCTCGTCCTTCAGTCGATACGCCGCCACGGATTGGACGGCCTCGGTCTTAGATTTTTTCTTGGACGTGAGGCGTTTTTGATTCAGCATGTTGAGAAAATCGGTATTGCCGCCGGTATTTAGCTGATATGTGCGGTCGAGCTGCACACCGCGTTTTTTGAACAGGTCGGTAAGCACACGGTGGGTGATGGTGGCCCCCAACTGGGATTTGATGTCATCTCCGATGAGAGGCAGCTTTTTCAGGGCAAACTTTTTGGCCCACGCCAGATCGCTGGCGATGAACACGGGAATGTTGTTGATAAAAGCGGTATCGGCCTCCAGAGCGCAGGTCGCATAGAAGCGGGTGGCCTCCTCCGAGCCCACCGGCAGGTAGTTGAGCAGTATCTCCGCCTGGGATTCCTTCAGCATCCGGACCACACTCTGCTGGTCCGCCTCGGCAAGATCGGCGGGCACAAAAGTTCGTGCTTCATCATAGGTCCGCATGTGCTCCGAAACCCCATCCAGGATCCTTCCCATCTGCACGATGGTGCCGGTGTCGGGGATCTCCTCGCAGAATACAGTGGTGCAATTGGGTGCTGCAAAAACAGCCCGGCTCACATCCTGCCCGACTTTGCGTTGATCGATATCAAACGCAGCCACCACCTGTATGTCCTCGGGGGTGTATCCGCCGATTTCCCAATGCATCAGCCCGACGGCATCTTGCGGCGTTTTGCTCTGGTAGTAATGAAGCCCTTGAATCAGGGCGCTGGCGCAATTGCCGATGCCGACAATGGCAATTTTAATGGGCTGCATGCTTTACCGATCTCCTTTGGGGCGCGCTGTCATGTTTGCATTGAGCGCATCAAGATTCATAAGCGTCTACAATATAAAACGATTTTATTTAATTGCAACCAACCCGAACCGGCAGCAGCGGCATTGGTGCCGGCGCATCCCGCGCCGACCAGCTCAAGCCGTGCGGATTTGCAGCACCGGCATGTTGACGGCGATTATCAGAGTAAAATAAGATAGCAGATATCCAGGGCATGGTCGAGGGGCGACCGAAAAAAAGGACCAAAAATATCGGGCCGATGGCGGTTGCATTAAAGTCCTTGCCGCAATTGCCGATAGATAAGACAGGAGGTGATCTCCAATGGTTAATATCATGATAGGAGGCGCCATTCCGCCGGTGCAGAACAACCAGAAAAAACGCGAAAACCCGCGCCGGCAGGCGCTGAAAAAGAAAGCGATGAAAGATCGGCGCAAAGCCAGCCAAGATCGACGCAAAAACGTCCGGGACGGTGTGGTCGTCACCCTTTCCACCTATCCGGATCGGCGTAAAAACCAGGATCGGCGCAAAAATCCGACCTAGAGATCTTGGCCTGAATAAACCGCTGGAACCTTAGGCGCGGTGCTTTTGCTATTGGCTAAACTGCACGCTGACTCAAATTTGCATTATGCCATCGCCCGAAAGCGCAAATCACCGACGCTGATTTGAATCTGGTTGAATTTCCAGCCCCATGGTTTTTGTTTGGTGTGGCTCAGTCAGCTTCCCAGGATTGAATTTCAACGATATTCCCCTCGGGATCGCGAAAGTACACGAATTTCAAGATGCCGACGCCTTCGATGGTTTTCTCGGTCACTTCACCCAAAAGCCCGGCGCCGTTGTTCAAAGCAAGGCTCAAGGTCTTATCAACATCATCGACTTCAAATGCAATATGGGTGAAACCCGTGTGGTTGGCCATTAGCGAAGCACTCGCCTGGGTTTCTTCGTAGGTGAAAATCTCCAGGGTGGGCCCATTGTCGCCGTGACCGGGAAGCAATAAATGGACTCCTGTCAATTTGGCATTTTTCAATCCCGTCGCCCGGTCCAGCCAGGCGCCTGAAAGATTGCGCTCCGGCGGTTTGACCCGGCAATTGAAAACATTGATGTAGAAGTCCGATAAAGATTCCCAGTCTCTTGCAACGATATTGGTATGTGCAAACCGCATATTTCTCCTTTCATGATAATGCAACGTTGGGGTTAATCTTTCAATTCCCTGCGAATGGCCAGTCCGATGGTCTGGATGCTGAAGGGTTTTTTTACATAGGCCCCGGCGCCCAGCAGTTGGGCCTCTTTGACTCGCCCGGTTTCGGAAAATCCGCTGACGATGAGCGTTTTCTGGTCGGGTCGCAGGGCTTGCAGGCGGGTATAGGTTTCCAGTCCATCGATGCCGGGGTCCATGATCATGTCCAGAATCACCAAATCCACGGTGTTTTCCTGCAGGAAGGCGATGGCCTCCTCGCCGCTGGCTACGGTTTCGACCCGATACTTGAGCATGGTCAGCATTTCGTGGGTGATCTCGCGCTGGGCCTCCATATCGTCCACCACCAGAATGCGTTCGCCCTTTCCCTGGTAGTCATCGGGTGGGATCGTTTTGATCCGCTGCTCCAGATACTCGTGTGTCACCGGCAGGAATAGCTCCACAAGGGTGCCTTTGCCCGGGTCGCTGGAGACATTGATGTAACCGCTGTGATCCTCGACCGTGCCCCATACCACCGCCAGCCCCAGGCCGGTGCCGCTGCGCCCCATTTTTTTCTTGGTGAAAAAGGGTTCGAAAATCCGCCCCAGATCATCGGGGTGGATGCCGCTGCCGTTGTCTTCGACGCCGAGCACCACGTATTCGCCTGCGTTGATATCTGTGTACCCTTTGAGCGGGCGGTCGATGTAGCGGTTTTGGGTGCTGATCTGTACCAACCCGCCCTCCGGCAGCGCTTCAGCCGCATTGGAGACCAGGTTCATCAGCGATTTTTTCAAGTGCACGGACGAACCGCTGATATTTAACAGGTGGGCATGCTGGTTGACTTTGATTTCGACTTCCGGATGGTAGGATTGGAGCTTTAGAAATTCGGGCGACGCCAGGTATTCGTCGATGAGATCGTTGAGATCGAGGATCTCTACGCTGGTAACGCCGCGCCTTGCCAGGGTCAGCAGGTCCTGGACAATGGCTGCGGCTTTCTGGCCCGAATCGCGCATCACGCTGAGGGGCCTTTTGAGATCGCTGTCGGCCGGAAGGTGCATGAGCAGCATATCCGGATAGCTGACGATGCCGGAGAGGACATTGTTCAGGTCATGGGCGACACCGCCGGCCAGCAGCCCCAGGGCCTCCATTTTCTGGGAGCGGGCCAGCCGGGCTTCCAGTTCTTTTTTCTCTTCTTCGGCTTTGTGCAGGGCCGTGATGTCCTGAACGACGCCGATAACTTTCGAGGCCGCTGCCGCTGCGTCACGCTCTTTTTCCGCCCGGGCATACACCATCCTCTCCAGGGGCGCCAATTCTTCCGGCCCCGATAGCTTAAGCCGGAATTTACAGGTGCTGTCCTGTCGGGTTCCGAAACCGTCAATGAAAGCATAAAAGTCCGGTGCCTGGGTTTTGAGGTCATCCAGGGTCAGGTGGCGGCGGGTCTGGAATAGGCCGAGTATGTGCAGCGCCTCCTCCGATCCCCACAGCCGGTCCGCTTCCGGGTCGTACTCGAAATTGCCCACCCGGGCGATGTTCTGGGCCTGTTTCAGGCGCTGCTCGCTCTGTGTCAGGGCGCGGTTGGCCGCCTGCACGGTACGTGTCATCTCCGCCAGCTTGCGTTTTTCGGTCCTCAAATTTTGCTGCTCGTTCTCGAGGCTGGATTGGGACTTTGCGCGCGCCGATTCATAGATGTAGGTCATGGATGCGACCAAGGCGAAGGCCACGCTGAAGCGGATCTTGAACTCGAGGCCATAGGTATGCACCCAATGGCTGTCCAGCGGCCCAAACAGGATGCCCAGGCACAGCGCAAAGACAGCTCCGGTCCAGACCAACCCCTCCACAATGCCCAGGGAATAGAACGCAATCGGTGGGTAGCTGAACATCCACAGCAGTTTGTTGCCCCCCATGCCGCCCTTGGCCGTCAGGAAGAGGAACAACAGGCCCAGCAAAGTGGTGTTGATACGATAAATCACCATCCCCTTGTCCGTCATCCGCAGCCCCAGCAGGCTGTATATCATCCAGAGGCTGACGAGCAGATCCAGAAAACCTTCCAGGTGATTGTGATGAAACAGATGATGGAAGCCGAAAGTGATCGGAATGATGACGCCGGGAATGATCAGGGCCGCAAAGAGCTTTCGCTTGCGCACCTCTTCAAACGTCAATTCCTTTCCCGGCGGGAGCACCCAATCCAAGGGAAAGATGCTTCTGACGGTGGAGACGGTGTCTTGGTTCGATTCGTTTTCCGCCGGGTTGTCGACTTCGTCAAGCTGCTGAGGCGTCTTGGCCTCCGGCACCGGGTCCCGCGGCGGACAATCAATATTCCGATCCTGTGGTTTGGACGGAAAATGCATATGGCGCTCGCTTTTATCCGCAATTACAATCACAGTTAATTAATTTTATATATTCATTAAAGGGTTATGTCACTGTAAAAAAAGCACGGCGGCACCGCCGTTGCTGCGGCCCGGTTATTGGGATAGGCGTGCGCCGGCCCGGAAAGCGCTGCTTTGGTGCGGGTTGCAGACGCGATAGGGCCTTGTCAGGTGGGCCTTGGCTGTGGCTGACGGCCGTCCATGCGTGCAGTGCGAATGTCGGCTCGGAGAGGTGAAAATGGGGCCCCTATTTTTGCAGCATGCGCTGATGCAGGCGAAGGGCCCTGAGGCAAAAGGCCTCCAGTTTGGCATGCAGCTGTTGGGTCAACGGCGATCCGTCGCTTTCGATGGCTAGAAAGGGCAGGTCGTGTACATCGATCAGGGTGGCTTTCAAGCCGTGGCTTTGGGGAGCGCTGGCCAGCTTGTCCTCGCGCTGCATGGCTTCCATCAATATGGCTTCGGCCAGCCGGTTGGGCATGCATCCAAACGGGCCGATGGCAATGGCGCCGCATGTTTCCGAAGCCACTTCGCGAATTGAACTGCCCACGGTGAGGATGGCTTCTCCACTTAAATGGGGGGAGATATAGGGTTTGGCGGTGTCGATGATGGAGGCGATGTCGATGGGCATGGGGTGGACCAATCCCGATGCCGCGAGAATCTTTTTGATGCTGCGTTCGTCTTGTTGCATGACATGGGTTTTAATGCGTGCCCTGATCTTGTTGCCCAGGCCCTTGCGTGGAATTTCGGCTAAATCCTTCTGAAGGACGAAGTCCGAATAGAGAATCCACTCCGCCACCGGCGCGCAGACGGTTGCGAATCCTTTATCCGCCAGATATTCGGTCAGGTGCTGGCGCGACAGCCCGTCGCGGCGCACGAATATTTCGCCTGCCAGGGTGACGAGGGGCACCTGGCGCACCGGGCGTATCAGGGGTATACGGCGTAATTGGGCCGCCGTCTCCTGCAGGGTTTGGCGCAGTGTTTTCCATACGCCCGCCTCGAGGGCGTCGAGGACCTGTTGAAAGAGGTCATGAAACAGGGTCAGGGCGTCATCCACGTCCCGGGCATTGGCCAACAGCATGGCGCGGATGTCTTCCAGCACGTCCGATGTCACCACGGCACGCCAACCCCTTCGATGGATGTCGGTCGGCAGGCCTTCATAGCCGACATCGGAGGAGAGCGAGAAAACGGCCACATCCGGGATTTCAAGCTTTTGAACCAGATCCTGCATAAATACATGGTACTGGCCGAAACGGCAGGGGCCCGAGCCGTTGGGCATGAAGTAGACCACGACTTCTTCCGGACTCTTTCGGGTGCGGATATAATGAATCAGGGAGCCGGTGGTCAAAATGAGCGGCAGGCACTCCTTGCAGGAGGTGTGGCCGCGACCGATTTTGAGGATGGTTTCATTGCTGGGCGGCAGCGGTTGAGCTTTGACGCCGCCACTGCGGAATGACGCGGCCAGGGCATCGGTGCCCAGCTTGCCCATGGAGGGAAAGAGCAGGGTGACATCGGCATGGTTCAACGGCAGATGACGGCCATCGGAAGTCCGGATGCGGACGGTGTCGTCCTTTAAAACAGCGGTGGCCGGCTGGAATCCGCGCGCAACGGACGGCTTGGCGCTCTGCAGGCCGGCCTTGCGGTAGGCCTGCACAATGTCCAGGAAGGCATCGATGCGGGTCTCGATGCCGGCGTCGGCGCTGTGGCTGTCCAGTTCCAGGGTCAGCGACGGCTTGTCACCCATCTCACTGCGGAAGTAATTGATCACAAAGGAGTCCGGTCCGCAGGAGAAGTTGGTGATATAAGTGCCGAACAATTGGGCGTGGGCTCGCGCTTTGCGGGCGGCCATGAGGATACGTTGGCCCATGCCCCAGTACATGGTTTTAACGGAAGGCTCCCCGGAGAAGTCCAGAAAGTCCAGGGGCAGGACCGGGATGCCGCGCGAAGCAAATTTTGCAGGAATGCCCATATGGGCTTCGGGGACATATCCGTTGTAGGGTCGGGCGAACAGGACCACCGCCAGGGTGTCCGGGTTTTCTTCTAACTTTTCAAGGGCCTGCCTGCCGATGGCCTGCATCTCCTGCAGGCAGGCGATCATTTTGGATTTGGCCAGGTCAAAAGCCGCTTTGGCACCATTGCGCGTGCAGCCCATGCGGCGGGCCATTGCTATCAGGGGTTCGGCGGCCCCATTGAGCCCGGCGGTCAGATCGATGAGCGGGCTCAGGATGCGTACACCCTGGGCGCGAAGCCGCCGGATCTGCTCTCGGAAGGTGGCCTGCAGATAGAAGGGTTCGCCCTGTACCAGGGGACAGACTTGGGCCAAACGCTCCCCGTTGACCGTCGGCATGGATTTGAGATGGGGCAGAAAAATATACTCCGGCGGATCCGGATCGGCGAGCAAAGTGTGAAAAAAGCCATGGGCAAGCTCTGCGGGGAAGCAAAACGGTGCATTGCGCTGATCGATGCCTCGCTGATCCGCTTTATCGGGCAGCACCAGGTCGAACCCCAGGGCATGGAAGAAATTGGCGTAGAGCGGGTAGTAGGTGTTGACCAGGAAGCTGCGATTGATCCCGATGCGCTTGCGCGGATGTTTCTGCTTGTCCTGCGGGCCCGGTGCGTATTTTGCGAAAACCAGTTCCTGGCGGGTGCGTAC
>Ga0210123_1001434_pt1 | contig 12118 bp, 11 predicted proteins | sample Muzzi_PWB_D2_FD_185535 | JGI IMG/M metagenome (GOLD analysis project Ga0210123, IMG submission 185535) | Wetland microbial communities from San Francisco Bay, California, USA, that impact long-term carbon sequestration - Muzzi_PWB_D2 (SPAdes) | ecosystem: Environmental > Aquatic > Marine >... | reverse complement strand
CGGGGGGAAGCCGACGTATTTCCGGTGCGGGCCAGCGACAGGCGCGGGAGGTGGAGGCGGCGGCGCCCCGCCAGTGCCTGCACGCGGCCGAGTTGGCACTGCGACACCCGGTGACCGACGCAGCCCTGACGTTTCAGTCGGAATGGCCGGCGGACCTGGACCGGGTGTGGCACGTGGTGCCGGGCCCCCGCGATCGAGTTGTGGATTCGGCCCCTCTTCGGTATCTTCGTTTCTTCAATAGAGATGGCTGAACTCACGGTCGACCGGGTGCTCGTGTTCGAAGTGGGTGACCTAACGTGCGCACTGCCGGCCGAGGTGACCCACGAGGTGCTCCCATCCGAGCCCGCCACCCGCCTTCCTGGCGCTCCTCCGTCGGTGGACGGACTCGTCAACGTACGTGGCACCCTCCTGACCGTCATCGACGCGCACCGGCTGTTAGGACGCGAGCGGCTCCCGGAGCACGAAGGCGCCATCGTAGCGGTCGAGGTCTTTCGCCGTCGGTGCGGCCTCCGGGTTGGCCGTGTGGTCGACCTCCTGCGGATACCCGCCGGGGGCATCGCCGCGCGCGAGGACCTTCCCGGAGTAGAGCCGGCGATCGTCCGGGGGGTGGGCCGCACCGGTGGCCGGCCCTTCATCGTGCTGGACCTGGAGACCCTTCTTCGTCCCGTGATGGGTGGCTAGGCGTGGGGACGCGCCGTAGATGACTTCGGCCTGAACTGCTTGGAGGACGTTCGTGAGTCACACCGTGCTCGTGTGCGATGATGCCATCTTCATGCGAACGATGATCGGCGATATCCTCAGCCAGGCCGGATTCGAGGTGGTCGGAGAGGCGGAGACCGGGGTCCAGGCGGTGGAAAAGTACGGCCAACTCAAACCCGACTTGGTCACGATGGATATCGTCATGCCGGACATGGGGGGGATCGACGCCGTCCGGGAGATCTGCAAGTCGGATCCGGACGCCAAGATCCTGATGTGCAGCGCCATGGGGCAGCAGGCCCTGGTCGTCGAGGCCATCCAGGCCGGTGCCAAGGACTTCGTCGTCAAGCCGTTCCAGCCCTCGCGGGTCCTCGAGGCCGTCCAACGCGTGCTCGGCTGAGACCATGGACCCCGCCCGGTACGCCGCCCTCTTCGTGAGCGAAGGCCGGGAGCACCTCGGCACCTGCAACCAACTCCTCCGCGAGCTCGCCGACCACCCCGATAGCACCGAGCCGGTCAGCGGCCTCTTCCGCGCCATGCACACGCTGAAGGGGATGGCGGCCATGATGGGCTACGCCGCGATCACCGACTTGGCGCACCGCACCGAAAACCTCCTCGAGCTGGTCCGTGGAAAGAAGGTCACGGCCGACCGGGCCCTGGTGGAACTCCTCAGCGAGGCGGTGGACGCGCTCGACGCCGGTGTGGACGAGGTGGCCGCCGGCCGCGAGGCGGGGCTCTCCTTCGGCGAGGTCACGGGACGCATCGACCTCGTGGCCGGGGCCGCCGAGCCCGCGGCGGAGGCCCCCTCCGCGATGGTGACCGCGGGCCCGTCGGTGGCCCCCCCCCGAAAGCGGGGTGGACCGCGGCCCCAGGCGGTGTTGGTCCGCATCGCTGCGGACGCCCCGATGCCGGGGGTTCGCGCCCTCCTCGTCCTTCAGCAGGCTCGGACGCTCGGCGACGTGGAGGGCGTTCAGCCCGCCGAGGCGTCCTTTCAGCAGGCGGGGTTCCGGGGTGAATTCCGGTTCTGGCTGGCATCGCGTCGGGCGGCGTCCACGATCATCAAGACGCTCAGCGCCACGGGAGAGGTAGCCTCGGTCACCGTGGGGGAGGAGGCAGTGCCGGAGGAGGTGGCGTCGGGGGAGAGTGCCGCCTCGGGATCGCGCGTCCAGCATCTCATTCGGGTGGACCGGCGGCGCCTCGATGCGCTGATGAACCACGTGGGCGAGCTTGTCGTTGCCCGCAACCGGCTGCTGGAACTTGCCGCCGACGAGCCGGACAGCGAGTTGGCCGCCCTGGGTGGACGCATCAACCGGTTGGTCGCGGACATCCAGAACGAGGTCATTGCCGCCCGGTTGACGCCGGTCTGGCAAGTATTCGACCGGTTCCCCCGGGCGGTCCGCGACCTCGCCCGCGATCTCGGGAAGCAGGTCGCGCTGTCCATGGAGGGCACCGACATCGAGGTGGATCGCTCGATGCTGGACGAGATCGGCGACCCACTCCTCCACCTTCTCCGCAACGCCGTGGACCACGGCATCGAGACCCCGGCCGCACGGCGCGCCGCCGGGAAGGCCGAGGAGGGGCGCATCACGCTCCGGGGGCGGCGCGAGCGCAACCGGGTGGTGTTCGACGTTCTCGACGATGGGGCCGGGATCGACCGGGCGGCCATCCTGAAGAAGGCTCAGGCGGCAGGGGTGGTCGGCGACGACGTCGATACCCTCGACGACGATGCGCTCCTCCGCGTGCTCGGGCGCGCGGGGTTCAGCACGGCGGAGCGCGTCACCAGTGTGTCCGGGCGGGGGGTCGGGATCGATGTGGTCCTCACCCGGATCCGGTCCCTGGGCGGATCCGTAGAGCTGCACACGGTGGCCGGCTCCGGCACGCACTTTACCCTTCGGTTGCCGCTGACGCTGGTTATCTTCCGGGCACTCGTGGCTCGTGTCGGTGGGGAGCGGTACGTGGTCCCGATGGCGTTCGTGTCGGAGACCGTCCACTTCTCCGAGGCATCACACGCGGACCTGGATGGGCGGCCGTCGCTGGTGCTGCGTGGCGACGTCCTCCCGACCATCGACCTCCGGGAGGTGGTGGCGTATCCGGAAAACCACGTGCCTGCGCGACGGCCGTGCATCGTGCTGGAGGTCGGCGACCGGCGGACCGCCTTGGTGGTGGACGCCCTATTGGGCCAGCGGGAGATCGTGGTGGAACAATTCGAGGCGCCACACGGCATGCCGCTGGTGTTCAGCGGCGCCACGATCCTGGCGGACGGCGCCCCCGCGTTGATTCTGGACGCGGCGTCCCTGTGTTAGCGGAGGGATAATGGACGACGTGCGGGACCTCGAGACGCTCCAGCTGGACGCGCTCCGCGAAGTGGCCAATATCGGCGCCGGGCACGCGGCCACGGCCCTGTCGCAGATGGTCAATCGCAAAATCATGATCAGCGTTCCGCAGGTGAACGTCACGCCACTGGAGGAAGTCCCCACCGTCCTGACGGACCCGAAGGATGTGATCGTGGCCGTCTTGATGCAGATGATGGGGGATCTGACGGGTCGGACTCTGTTGGTCTTTCCGGAGCGCGCGGCGCAGACGCTGTGCGACCTCCTCCTGCACCGGGAGGTGGGGACGACCACGACCCTCGGAAAGATGGAAGAATCCGGGATGAAGGAGGTCGGCAACATCCTGAGCAGCGCCTATCTGAACGCCCTCAGCGACTTCATGGGCATGATGCTCGTGCCATCCGTCCCGAGCCTGGTGGTCGATTACGCCGCGGCGGTTCTGACGACCACGTATTTGACCTTCGGGCACGACCGGGACTACGTCCTCTGCGTCGAAACGAAATTCCAATTCGTCGACGCCCACGAGCACATCTCCGCCCATTTCCTCTTGCTCCCGGATCTGGCGTCCCTTCGCGCCATCTTTGACGCCATCCGGCTCGGGTAATCCCCATGCGTGGCGCCGCGCTCTCGGAACGCGATCTGGCCGTCCTGCGCTCCTTTGCGGAGCGCATTGATCCCTCGGACGCCGGCGCCCACAACAACCTCGGGGTCCTCTACTATCAGAAGGGGCTGATCCCCGAGGCCATCGGGGCCTTCTCCCGCGCCCTCGAGCTGGACCCCAAGATGCAGGTGGCCCAGGCCAACCTGGAGATGGCGTACTCCGCCTCCGGATTCTACGACCACCGGGTTGCCGAGCTGCAGCAACACCTGCGCGACCACCCGGACGATCGTGACGCCCGTTGGACCCTGGGGCGCGCCTACGCCTCTCTCGGCCATCACGATGAGGCGGTCGCCGAGTTCGAAGCCCTCCTTGGCCGCTTCCCCAAGGACGTGCCCGCGATCATCCAGCTGGGGCTCGCGGAGAAGGCCCGCGGCCAGGTCGAGGTGGCCAGTGAATGGTTCGCCAAAGCCTCCACCCTCGAGCCGGAGAGCTCCGTCGCTCGGTTCTACCACGGCGAGGCGCTCTACAATCGAGGCCTGAACGACGGCGCCCTCGAGGAGCTGGAGGAGGCCATCCGTCTCAATCCGGACTACGCCGACGCCCACTACCTTGTCGCCTTCGTTCATGGAGACATGGGGAACCACGATGCCGCACGCACCTCCACGCGGCGTGCCATCGAGCTCAACCCCACCCTCGCGCGCGCGCAGGCCAACCTGACGCTCGACGCAGACGCCCCCGGGGAACACGGTACGGAGAGGCGGCCCGGCACTATCGTGGCCGAAGGGAAGGCGCTGGCGCACTACAACCTGGGGCTGGCCTTCCGCCAGAAGGGGTATTACGTCGAGGCGCTGCGAGAGTATCGCATGGCCCTCGACCAAGGGGAGGATCGCCGCCTGGTCCTGGAGGCGATGGCGGAGGTCCAGCTCCTCAAACGCGACTTCCCGGCCGCCCTCGAGCTCTACGACGGCCTCGTCAAGGAATATCCCGAGTCACCCAAGCTCTGGAACGAACGTGGTGTGTGCCTCCAGCAGGCCGGAAGCCGAGACGCGGCCCAGGCCGCCTATCGGGAGGCCGTCCGGATCGACGATGGGTATGCGCTCGCGTGGAACAACTTGGGCGTGTTGCTCGCGCACCTCTCCGATCCCGCGGAACCGATGGGCGCCTTCGAGAAGGCGGTCCGCAGCCGGGGCGGCGTCGTCGCCGCGCGACTCAATCTGGCGCTTCTTCTCTTCCAGCATCGGCGCTTTCAACCGGCCCTCGAGGCGTACAAGCAGGTTCTCGCCGGCGATGCGCACCATGCCGTCGCGTGGAACGGTGTGGGATTGGTGCTGATGGAGCTCAAGCGCTTTGCCGACGCCAAGAATGCCTTCATGCGCGCGATCGAGGCGGACCCCCGCCACGCACCGGCCCACTACAACTTGAGCTTCACCTTGAGCCAGTTGGGGGACTTCGACGGTGCGCTGCGGGAGACCAAGTTGGCCTTGGAACTCGAGCCGTTCTATGTGCCGCAGAAGTTTACCCTGACCATCGATCTCCAGTACGAGGATCCTACGATCGCCGTCGTCCCGGAACTCTCCGCCGACGTGACCGGCGAGGAGATCGGCGATGCGTTCGAGTTTGATGAGCACATCCTCGACGACATCTTCGAGGAGCTCGTCCCGGCTGAGGCTCCGGCCGTTCCTCCCGTGGCGCAGGACGTGTCGTTTGGCCTAGTGCGCGAGTACATCGGGAAGGGGCTCCTGGAGCTCGCCACTGCGGAGCTGAACCGGGCGCTGGCCCGGGGCGCCCCACGGGACAAGGCCGACGTCCTCCTCGGCGACATCTACGCCAAGCGCGGCCTCCATGGAGAGGCCCTCGAGCGTTACCGCCAGGCCCGAACCGCCGAGGGCCCTGACGGCGATGCTCTCCTCGGTGAGGTCCGCGCCCTCCTGGCTCTCGGCCGCAACGAGGCCGCGGGCGAGATGGTGGAAGAGTTGGCCCGCCGGGCGCCGGACCGGGTCGACGCCCTGGTGGCCTGCGCCCAGACCAAGCTGGCATTGGGCGACCCGGTCCCGGCCCTCGATTATCTCAAGCGGGCCCAGGTGCTGGCCCCGGGCCGCCCCGACCTCCTTCAGCTCCAGGCCAAGGTCGCGCGTCACTTGGGCGACCTTGACAGCGCCCTCGAGGCCTATCAAGCCGCCCTCCAGCTCGACGCCGGCCTCGTACAGGTGTGGTATGAGCTGGGTGGGCTGGAGGAGGCACGCGAGAACTGGGTCGGCGCGCGGCTGGCCTACGAGCGCGCCCTCGATCTCCTCCCCACCTACATCGAAGCGGCCCTCGCGCTGGCCCGCCTCCTCAAGGACCGGGAGTCGCCCCGGACGGCCATCGCGCTTCTGGTCGAACTGCTGAGCGCGGACCCGTACGAGTTCGACGCCCTGCAGGTCCTCGGGGAGGCGCTTCTCCAGTCGCAGCGGCCGATCCAGGCCCTCGAGGCCTTCGACCGGATCCTCCGGTTCGAGCCGTCCCGGGTCGCGGCGGTGTACCACCGGGGGATGGCCCTGGTCGAATTGAAGTCGTATCCCGATGCGATGGAGGCTTGGCACCGCACCATCGAGCTGTCGGGAGGGGTCGGTGATCTCGCCCAGGCGGCTCGGCGCCAGCTCCGCTCGGCAAGAGACCTGGCACACATCTTCACCCCGAGTGATGAGTGACCCGTGGCGATTGAAGGCCCACTGAAGGAACTCCACATTCACGATGTCTTCCAGCTATTGGATCTCGGCCGGAAGACGGGGGTGCTGCGCGTCACGTCGGAGCTGCGTCAGAACGCCGGCACGGTGTATCTGGTGGACGGTGCGGTGGTCGGGGCAGTCATTCAGAGCAATCCGCACCCCCTGGGCGGGCTGCTCGTCAAGGCGGGGAAACTCACGCCTGAGGATCTTGCCACGGCCCGGGAGCTTCAGAAGCGCCGGAACGGGATGAAGCTCGGCGAGGTCCTCGTGGAGATGGGGGTCGTCACCCGCAAAGAACTGGAACGGCAGATCCGGGCGCAGGTGGAGGAAGTCATCTTCGAACTGATGAGCTGGGCCGAAGGGTACTTCAGCTTCGTGGAGGAGGCCCCCGAAGGCTTCACCGCGGAAGCGAACATCCGGATTCCCACGGAATCGCTCCTCATGGAGGCCGCCCGCCGGATCGACGAATGGAGCCGGTTCGAGTCGAAGATCCCCCACCTCGGCGTGGTACCGCGGCTCAATACCGGTGGCGACACCCCGACCCTGATCGACCTTCGGCCCGAGGAGTGGGCCGTTCTCGCCGCCGTGGACGGCACGCAGGACGTGCGTACGGTGGCGGAAGGGCTGGCACGCTCCGACTTCGAGATCGCCAAGACGCTCTTCGGCCTGGCCTCGGCCGGGATTATCGTGCTGGAGGACCCCAAGGCGGCGCCGGCGAATCGAGCCAGCGAGCTCGCCGTTCTGGTCGCCCGGACTGAAGATCTCCTCACGGTCGCAGACGTTCCTGCGGCGCAGCTCACCGCCGAGGAGGCCGTCGCCAGCTATCCTCAGGAGGGCGTAGCTCACCTGGTCCTGGGTCGCGCCCGGCTGGCGGCCAATCGATTCGGAGAAGCGGCCCGCGCCTTCGAGGAGTCCGTCTCCCTCGAACCCACCTCGGCCCCGGCCCATCGGCTCCTCGGCCATGCCTATGTCGGCCTCGGTCGCTTCCGCGAGGCGATCGACGCCTGGCAGCGGTGGCGGGATCTGCCCGGCCGCGAACCGTATGAGAAGACCCACGCCGCCCAAGTCGACGCCTGTATGGCCGCGGCGGCCGTGCTGGACGACGCCCTCGGAGGGCCGACATGAGCGAGGATATCCGCGTGATGACGGCCCAGTTGGCCGCCGATCCCACCTCTCTCGTCTTTCTCCCGCTGGGGGAGGCGCTCCGCCAGCGGGGCCAGCTCGACGCCGCGGAGAAGGTCGCGGTGGCAGGGCTCAGCCGCTATCCCGACCTGGCCGACGGCCACGATCTGCTGGCCCGGATCGTCGGAGACCGGGGCGACTTCGAGCAGGCGTTCGACGAATGGGGCATCGCCCTCCGGCTGGATCCAAAACATGTCGGCGCCCACAAGGGAATCGGGTTCCTGTATTTCGTGGCGGGGGACCTGGAGGAGGCGCTGCACCACCTCGAGACGGCCGGCGCCGCCCTCCCCGACGACGACGGACTCCAGTCAGCCATCGCCCGGGTGCACGAGTCGCTGGCGTCCAGGGCCCAACCGGAGGAAGACGTGCCGGCCGGGGCGCCGCCGGTACAGGACCCGGCGCCGGCCGAACCCGTCGACATGGAGGGTGCCTTCCGCGGGATGGAGGGGGCGGAGGACGGGCTCCTCCTCCTCGACAACAAAGGGCGCTGCCTGACGGGCGGACTCTTGTCGCCCGAGGGAGTGGACGTGGCCGACGTCGTGGCGGCCCATCTTGCGGGAGTGGCCCAGGAGGCCAGCCGCGCCGTCGAGCTCCTCGGATTGGGCGCGTGGCACGGCCTCACCGTCCAGGCCCCCGGCGCCAACCTCCAGATCGTCGCGCCCGACGCCGAGAGCGTTCTCCTCCTGGCCCGGGAGGCCGGGATGCCGCTCGGTCGGCTGGCGATGTTGAGCGAGCGGGCCGCCGCCGCTGCCCGGGAGTGGCTGCAGGGGTTGTCATGAGCATGGAATATCGCGAGGCACTCGAATCCCTCACCCGCATCCGTGGCGTGGTCGGCGGCCTCCTCGTGTCTCGCGAGGACGGCCTGGTGGTGGCCGAGGCGGCGATGGACGGGGTGGCGGGGAACGCCGTCGCGGCGTTGACCAACGCCCTCGCCGGGCGGATGCAGGCGGCCGTTGCTTCCGGCGGGTTCGGCGATCCCTCGTTCTTTCATCTGCACGCCGACGGCGGAACCATCGCTGCGGCGCCCGCCGGCGACGAGTTGCTGGTGGTCGTCATCGCCGACCGGCGTGTCAACGTGGGGCTCCTCCGCTTGGAGATGTTGCGCATCGCGGGGTCCGTCGCCTGATGCGGAGTCTCGAGCCTTGGGTGGAGAGTCCGCTCGCTACCTTCCTGACCGAGTCCGATGCACGCCTGACCCTCCTCATGACAGGGTCGGGGCAGGTGGTCGCGCAACACGGCTTTACGCACGCGCTCGACGTGATGGCCGCCGCCGCCCTCGGGGCGGCGATCGTGGCAAGCACCGACGCTCTGGCGAGCGTGCTCGGGCTCCGCGCATTTCATGCTCTCCATCATCAAGGCCATCGTCACGGGGTCTTCCTGGCCCCGTTCGAGATGCCGCAGGGGCGGATGATCGGGCTCGTCGTGTACGGGCGGGATACTTCCCTCGGCCTGGTGCAGCTCTTCTTTGACCGCCTGGTGTCCGAGCTGGCAGCGGCGGCTCCTCCGGGGGAGGGGAAGAAGGTGGTCCTTCCCCAGGACTTTGAACACGAACTCCATGCCAGCCTCCGGGCGTTGTTCGGCCGGTAACGACCATGTCCCTCGTGAACTTCACCTCGCGCGAGATCACCTGTAAGATCGTCTACTACGGCCCGGGACGATCGGGAAAGACGAGCAATCTGCAGTACATCTTCGGGCGGGTGCCTGAGGACCGGCGCGGTCAGATGGTCTCGCTGGCCACCCAATCCGACCGAACGCTGTTCTTCGACTTCCTCCCGCTCGATCTCGGGACGATCTCCGGCTTCACTACGCGATTCCAGCTCTACACGGTCCCTGGACAGGTGTACTACAACGCCACCCGGAAACTGGTCCTCCAGGGCGCTGACGGCGTCGTCTTCGTGGCGGACAGTCAGGCGCGGCGGTTTGAGGAGAACCTGGAGAGCCTCCAGAACCTGCAGGAAAACCTCTTGGCACACGGGGTAGACGTCCGGGAGATCCCCCTGGTCCTACAGTACAACAAACAGGACCTCCCCGCGGACTTGATCCTCACGTCCGAGGAATTGGACGAGGCCCTCAATTTCCGTTCGGTCAAGAGCTACCCGGCGGATTGTCTCCACGGAAGCGGCGTCTTCGAAACCCTTCGGGGCGTATCGGAACTGGTCCTCAGGCGGTTGGCCCGAAAGGGGCCGATCGCATGAGTGGGCGCCTGCACGGTCCCTTCCGGTTCGATCGCCTGGTCGTCGGCGCCGCCAATCGGCTGGCGGTGACGGCGGCTCGAACCGTGGCGGAGTCGCCGGGGAGCGTGTACAACCCGCTCTTCGTGTACGCAGACCCGGGCCTCGGGAAGACGCACCTCCTTGTGGCGATCGGGCATCAGGCGTCGGAGATCAATACCGGAGTTCGGGTCGAATACCTCACCCTGGATGAGTTCGTGGAGGCGTTCCACACGGCAGTGGCGGCGGGCCAGGGCGACGCCTACCGCCGCCACGTGGCGGAGGCGGACGTCCTCCTCCTGGACGACGTCCAGTTCCTAGCCCACCGCCGGGAGATGCAGGCCGAGCTCATTCGCCTGTTGGACCTGATGCAGACCGGCGAACGCCAGATCGTGTTGGCGAGCGACCGGCCGCCCGCGGAGATCGAGGCGTTGGACGACCGGCTCATCCGGCGGTTCGCCGGGGGCCTCGTCGTGGACATCGCTCGGCCGGACTTCGAGACGCGGGCGGCGATCCTCCAGCGGAAGGCCCAGGAGCTGGATGCCGGGTTTGACGCCCAACTCATCACCGAGGTGGCCCGGCACGAGTACGTCAATGTCCGCGAGCTGCTCGGCGCCCTCAACCGCCTGGTGGCCCTCCAGGCGGTCAGCGACGGCCCGATCGGCCCGAGTGAAGCGGTCGCGTTTCTTCGGGGGGCCGAGGCCGTCGAGCCCGGCACCGAGCCGGAGATGGGCGAGCCGCCGGCTCCCGAACCCGCGATGATCGCCTCCGCCGACGCGGGGGGCGCCGGGGGAGATGAGTTCGGGTCCTTTCTCTCCGAGGTGGTGGCCACCGTCGCGGACCAGGTAGACGCCTGGCGACAGCGGGTCGCGGCGGCGATCCTCCGCTGGGAAGGAGAAGGATACCGCACCACTCGACTCGAGCGCCTCCTCGAGGCGGAGATCCCGGAGGATCCGGAGCCCGTGCTGACTCAGTACGAGCACGATGTGTCCCGGCTTGAAGAGCTGGCGCAGGAGGCGACCGACGTATCCAGTGACCTCGGCGGCAACGCCGTATTCCGCGATCCGGATCAGGTCGCGGAGGCCGAGGCCTTGGTGGAGCGGGCCCGGGCCGGTGCCAACCCGCCGCCGGCGCCGTCACCGTTATGGCAGTTCGAGGAGCTGGTAGAAGGCGGTGGAAACCGGATGGCCCTCCGGAGCGGCGCCACGGTCGCGGCCGAGCCCGGCACCCGCTACAACCCCCTCGTGATCGTGGGCGGGAGCGGTCGCGGGAAGACCCATCTCCTCCATGGCATCGGCAACGCAATCGCGGCCCGGACGGATGCGGTGGTGGCGTGTCTGGCGGCCCACGACTTCATCGCCGAGTTGATCGAGGCCCTCGAGCGGGACCGCGTGCAGGCCTGGCGGGCGCGCTACTACCGTGCCACCGCGTTCCTCCTGGACGACGTGCACCTCCTCGCGGGCAAGGAACGGACGCAGGAGGAGTTGTACCTGTTGTTCAACCGCTTCAGCGAGGACGAGCGCCAGTTGGTGTTCACGAGCGCCGTGCCCCTGGCGCAACTGGAGGAAGTGGAACCGCGCCTCCTGACTCGGCTCGAAGGCGGCCTCGTCGTCGAACTCCCGGCTCCGGATCGCGAGGTACGGTACGAGGTGGCGGCCCGGCTCCTCCGCGCCCGTCTCGACATCGAGGACGGCGAGCTGGCCAATTACCTCGCCAGCCGGCCTGTCGAATCGATCCGGAGCTTGCATGGTGTGGTCCAGCGAGTCGTCAACGCCGCCGAGGTCAAGCAGGTCGTTCCCACCGCCGCCCTGGCCCGGGAGCTCCTGGAGGGACCGGCCGTCCAGCCGCCGGGGCGGACCCGTCGCATGCGGGCGAGCGGCGTGATCGTCCCCGCCGCAGGCGGAGTGCGGAATCCGGAGAAGATGGTGTGGCAGTGGCCGACGGCCGTGGATCGCGTGATCGAGGAGTGGCGCTGATGGCGATCAAGGGTAGCCTCAAGGAAGCCTCGCTCCCCGACGTCATCCAGCTGCTGGCGATGGGGAAGAAGACGGGCTGCTTGGCCGTGGCCGACCGGCAGAACTTCGGATACATCTACTTCGACGACGGGCTCATCACCTACGCCTCAATCGTCAATCGCCGGGATCGGCTGGGGGACATCCTGGTCAAGGCCGGCCGCATCACGACCGAGCAACAGCGGGAGGCCATCCAGGAGCAAGAAACCTTCCGGGATCGGAAGCTCGGCGAGATCCTCGTGGAAAAAGGCATCCTCGATGCCTCGGAGCTGCAACAGTACATCCGCCTCCAGATCGAGGAGGCGGTCTACTTCCTGTTCACCTGGAATTCGGGGACCTTCAACTTCGAGGCGGGCGTCCACCCGGAGCGGGAAGATCT
>Ga0210123_1001433_pt1 | contig 12128 bp, 12 predicted proteins | sample Muzzi_PWB_D2_FD_185535 | JGI IMG/M metagenome (GOLD analysis project Ga0210123, IMG submission 185535) | Wetland microbial communities from San Francisco Bay, California, USA, that impact long-term carbon sequestration - Muzzi_PWB_D2 (SPAdes) | ecosystem: Environmental > Aquatic > Marine >... | reverse complement strand
ACCACGTGATCGAGGATACGAACATCCACCAGTGCCAGCGCATCGACCAGCCGCCGGGTGAGCTGGATATCGGCGCGGCTGGGCTCTGCCACCCCGGACGGGTGATTGTGGGCAAGGATGACGGCGGCGGCATTGTGGTGCAGGGCCCGCCGCACCACCTCCCTGGGATGGACGCTGGCCCCGTCAATGGTGCCGCGAAACAGTTCTTCAAAAATGATAATCCGGTGACGGTTGTCGAGGAACAGGCAGGCAAATATTTCATGGGGATGATGACGCATACGGCTGGCGAGGTAACGACGGGTAGCCGCCGGGTTTTCGAGCAGGTCTTCACGCTGCAACTGTTCCTGCAAATGCCTGCGTGCCATCTCGAGCATGGCCTGCAGCAGGGTATAGGTTGCTTCCCCCAGGCCGTGCCGTGCACAGAATGTCTTTTGATCGGCTTCGAGCAGCGGCCGCAGGCCGCCAAAGTCGCCAAGCAACGCCCGCGCCAGGTCAACAGCCGTTTTCCCCGCCACGCCGGTGCGCAAAAAAATGGCAAGCAGTTCCGCATCCGAGAGCGCGGCCGCACCCCGGGCAATCAGTTTCTCACGGGGCCGCTCACTCGCCGGCCAATCACGGATGGAATGCATGATACTAGTTGTGCCCCATGTATCCTGTCATTCACAGAGGGAAAACCCGACATGATTTGTAGGAGCTGGGGAGCGCCTTGCAGGCGCGGGCTGTATTAGATGCGGGCTCTCGCGCCCGCCGGCGAGATACTTTTCTTTGCTCCGCCAAAGAAAAGTACCCAAAAGAAAGGCGGCCCGGAGGCTTGCCCGCTACGCGGGTTCCCTGCGCTTCTCGTGAAAACCGGCGCTTGCTCAACTCGCGCTCTCGCTGCGCGAGACCGCTCAAACACACGCAAGCTTCATCCGGTTTTCACTGCCATGCTCGGCTGCGCCTACGGGGTTCAAGATCTACCCCTCCCGTAGCGCTCACCGAGTACCGCAGCCAATCCGGGATAAAGACGCACACCATGTTTGAGGTGGTTTACGGGGCAAAGCCCCGTAAAGCGCCGAGTTGTGCGCGACCCCCGGATTGGCGAGGAACGCAGGGGACCGGCGTAGCCGGTGAGTGCTCCGGGGGCCCTTCTCTTTGGGTACTTTCTCTTGGGCAAGCAAGAGAAAGTACCTCGCCGTGCGGGCGCGAGAGCCCGCATTAAATAAAACCGCGCCTTCATCGCTCACGCGCATCCCTGCGCTACGCGATGTACCTACATCCGTATAGGCAAAGGCGCCCCAACACCAACACGAAAGACAAGAACCAGTCGCGGATGAGATCCGCTCCTACAATAGCAACCCAAGAAAAGCGTGTTGCCCGACAGAGCAAAACCCGCAACCTCATCGCGTCAGCAGCAAATTCCCCACCGCATCAACCCGGCAAGACCAGCCACCCGGCAGCCACGTGGTGGCCACGGTCTCGGCAATCAACGCCGGACCTTTTATTTCCTGACCGTCACCCATTGCAGCACGCTGCCAAAGCGGGACCGGCCCGGCACAGCCGGCGACCCGGACAAGACGGGAGGGTCCCTGCCCGGCCCCGGCTACCGGCGGCAGAGAAATCTCCGGTGGTTTACCCTGCAGGCCGCAGCGCAGGTTGACCAGTTCTACCGGTATTTCCAGGTGGTGCCCGTAACGCAGTTCGTGTGCTCTATGAAAGGCCTTCTCCGTCACGGCCTTGCCCTGCCAGTCGATACTCAGCGTACTGGACTGTCCCCGGTAACGCAGGTCCAGGCTGAACCTGGCGTCGATTTCAAGCGTATCGACACCCTCGTCCCGCAGCTCATCCCGGCCCTGACCGGCGAGACTCTGCAGCTGCTGTTCCAGTTCGGCCTCGTCAAGCTGATCGAGCAGGCCGTTTACGGTTCGTGACAGTTGCCGCGCACAGGGTGCTGTCAGCATACCCAGCGCGGACAGCACACCGGCATGCACCGGCACCATTGCACGCGACATACCGAGGGCCTCTGCCAGCGCACACACATGCAGACCGCCGGCCCCGCCAAATGACACCAGTACATGGTTGTGCGGATCGATACCGCGCTGCACGGAGATAATGCGCAGCGCCTGTACCATGTGCTCATTGGCAATTTCAACGATGCCGAGTGCGGCGGCTTCAATACCCACGTCCATGGCCCCGGCAAGCGGCTGCAGCGCGGCTGTTGCAGCCTCGCTGTCCAGCGTCATGGCGCCGCCAAGGAAGGCATCCGCCTGCAACCGTCCCAGCACCAGGTTGGCATCGGTCACCGTCGGCTGCCGTCCGCCGCGCCCGTAACAGGCCGGCCCCGGGTCGGCGCCGGCCGATTCCGGCCCAACCTGCAACAGGCCGCCGCTGTCGATACAGGCAATCGAACCGCCGCCTGCCCCGATGGTATGCATATCCACCATGGGGACGGCGACCGGCCAGGGCCCGATATGCCCTTCTGATGTCAGCCTGATTTCACCTTCAACCAGGGCCACATCGGTCGAGGTGCCACCCATGTCAAAGCTCAGCAAGTGCTCAAAGCCCGCCTGCCGGCCAGCAAAGCGCGCACCCATCAAGCCACCGGCCGGACCCGACAGCAGCAGCTGCACCGCCTTCCTGCCGGCCCTTGCCGCACTCACCGTGCCACCGGCGCTCTGCATCACGGCCACCGGCGCGGGTGCCAGTTTCGTATTCAGGCGTTCCAGGTAACCGGCCACCAGCGGGCCAATCCAGGCATTCAGCCAGGTCGCGATGCCGCGTTCATACTCCTTGTACTCCGACAGCACGTCTGAAGATCGCGCAACAAACAAACCCTCCGGCAACCAGGACTCGATCGTGCGTTCATCCGTATCATCAACAAACGAGAACAACAGATTGATCGCCACGGCCTGTGGTTCAAGTGCGGCAATCCCTGCAAGCAGCATCTCCCGGTCCCTTGCATCAAGGCCGCAAACCCGGCTGCCGTCGGCCGCGATCCGGGCAGTCACCTCAAGACACAATTCAGGCGGCACCGGTGGCGGCTGGGGCTGCGCCTGCAAATTATAGAGCTCCCGGCGTGCCTGGCGGCCAATGGTCAATACATCACCCAGTCCTTTATTGGTGATATACACGGTACGCACACCCTTGCGCTCCAGCACGGCATTGGTAGCCACCGTGGAACCATGCACCACCTGCAAACCCTCTGTGGAAAGACCGAGTTCCTCAATGCCCTGCAGTATGGCCTGCTCCGGTGCCTGCGGCGTGGACAGCACCTTGTGAATGCGCAGCGTCTCGCCGTCATACACCACGAAGTCTGTAAAGGTCCCGCCGGTATCAATGCCCAGCCACTTGCAGGAAGGTCTGGAATCAGGTGTATTCATAATGGACCGTAAACAAGTTAATCCCATAAGGCGCGATAGCAATAATATAATCCTGGCAGCTTGTATTCACTGGTATAAAGGCAATAATAAGCGCCATGCCGAGTGAAGCCCTGATCCGCGTCGAACACCTGACCCGCTATTACAGTGGAATCTGTGCAGTCAACGATGTCAGCTTTGAACTTTCCAGGGGTGAGGTCCTCGGATTTCTGGGGCCGAATGGTGCCGGCAAATCCACCACCATGCAGATTATCACCGGCAACCTGGCCCCCAGTGCCGGCAAAATCAGCATCAAGGGCATCGACCTGCTGGACCAGCCAAAACGCGCCAAGGCCGAAATCGGCTACCTGCCCGAGCAGCCACCGGTGTACCGCGAACTCACCGTCGACGAATACCTGGAGTATTGTGCCCGGCTGAACCGGATACCGCGTAATGACAGAAAACGGGCCATAGCCACCGCCAGGGACCGCTGCGGACTGGGTGCCGTCCATTCACGCCTGATCGGCAACCTCTCCAAGGGCTTCCAGCAACGTGTCGGTATCGCACAGGCCATCATCCATACCCCCGCCCTGGTGGTCCTGGATGAACCCACCGTGGGCCTGGACCCCATCCAGATACGCGAGATACGCACCCTGATCCGCGAACTCGGGGAAGACCACGGCATCATCCTGTCCACGCACATCCTGCCCGAGGTACAGGCCACCTGTAACCGGGTGCAGATCATCCACCAGGGCAAACTGGTATTCGCGGAAACCACCGAGAGCCTTGAAAAAGGCCTGCATACCAACTCGTTCACAGTGCGCTTTCAAAACGCACCGGCCGTCACGGCACTGCAACAGCTTGCCGGAGTTGACCGCGCAGAGGCACTGGCCGATGGCCGGTTTCGAATTCACCATACAGACACCAACCCCGTCGAGGCACTGGTTGAGCAGGCGGTCAGCAAGCACTGGCGTTTGTGCGAACTGATGCCGGAGCGCCACACGCTGGAGCAAATCTTCATTGAGCTCACCTGCTCGGAAGAACACGCGTTTACAAGCGGAGACGCCGCCTGATGATTTTTGCCATTGCCGGACGTGAATTACGCAGCCTGTTCATGTCGCCGCTGGCCTGGTCCATCCTTGGCGTGATGCAGTTCATCTATGCCTACCTGTTCCTGTCACAGATAGAAACCTTCCTGGCCCTGCAACCGCGCCTCGCGACCATCGATGGCGCCCCGGGCGTCGTGGATATCGTGGTCGCACCGCTGTTTGCCAATGCCGCGGTCCTGCTGTTGCTGATCACACCGCTGATCACCATGCGGGTGCTCAGCGAGGAACGCCGCAACCGTACACTCAGCCTGTTGTTCTCGGCACCGGTTTCCATGACAGAGATTATTCTCGGCAAATACCTCGGCGTGGTATCGTTCATCCTGATCCTGATCGGCATGCTTGCACTGATGCCGCTGTCCCTGCTGGTCGGCACCGACCTCGATCTCGGCAAACTTGCGGCCGGCCTGCTGGGCCTGACGCTGGTACTGTCGGCATTCACGGCGATTGGCATATTCATGTCATCGCTGACCGAACAACCGACGGTCGCCGCGATCACCACCTTCGGCCTGCTGCTGTTACTGTGGATTCTTGACTGGGCCGGCAGCTCCGGCATGCCTGACAGCGGCCTGCTTGGCTATCTGTCGGTGTTGCATCATTATGAGCCCTTGCTAAAAGGCCTGTTCAGCAGCGTCGATGTTGTCTACTACCTGCTGATCACCGTCCTGTTTCTCGGCTTCAGCATCCGCAGACTGGACGCGGACCGCCTGCAACACTGAGCGCACATGAAAATCACCCGCCACTCCCGGTTTGTGCTGCGCCTGCAAGGATACGCATTCACCCTGCTGTTTACCGTTATCATCGGGATGCTGGCCTGGCTGAGTACCGTATACGTCTACCAGGCAGACTGGACCGCCAGCAGCCGCAATACAGTTTCGGATGATACCCGCAAGTTACTGGACAGCATGGAGGCGCCAATAAGCATCACGGCATTCGTCCAGGAAAACAAGTTGCTGAGCTCACAAATCCAGGATGTCGTCGGCAGTTACCAGCGCTTCAAGGACAACATTACACTGGAATTCGTCAACCCGGACACAGCACCTGAACGCGTGCGTGAACTGGGCATTACCACGAGCGGCGAACTGGTGGTCAGTTACCGCGGCCGCAGTGAAAACATCCACACGCTGAGTGAACGGCAGCTGACGAATGCCCTGCTGCGCATCTCCAGGCAGGATGACCGCTGGATTGTCTTCGTGACCGGCCACGGTGAACGTTCACCTTCCGGAGAGGCCAACCACGACCTCGGCCTGTTCGGGCGGGAACTGGAACGCAAGGGGCTCAATGTACAAACCGTCAACCTTGCCGAAACCGATGTCCCCCGCAATACCAATACACTGGTACTGGCAAGCCCGCGCGTCAAACTTCTGCCTGGTGAAATCAGCCGCCTGCTGGATTACGTCAAGGACGGCGGCAACCTGTTGTGGCTGGCAGAGCCGGGTGAACCGCAAGGACTGGAGCCACTGGCCGAGCTACTCGGCATCGAGTTTCTGCCTGGCAGGGTGGTGGATGCCACCGCGCAGATGTTTGGTGTAGAAAACCCGGAGTTTGTTGTTGTCACCGCTTATCCACAGCATGCCGTCACCAGTGACATGGAAACGGTGACGGTATTTCCGGAAGCGGTGGCACTGGAACTGAATGATACGGGGACCTGGGACAGCCTGCCCCTGCTGCTGACGCTGGAACGCTCCTGGACGGAACTCGGCAAACTGGAGGGTGACATCAGCTTCGATCCCGGCACGGATGAGCGCGCCGGTCCACTTGCAATCGGTGTTGTGCTGACGCGGGCAAAAACCACCGGGGGAGAACAGGAGGCGAGTGAGCAACGCGTGATCGTCATCGGTGATGGTGACTTTCTATCCAACACCTACCTCGGCAATGCCGGCAACTTGGACCTGGGCCTGAACGTCACGCATTGGCTCAGCCATGACGAAACCCTGATCGACATCAACGTCAAGTCTGCGCCGGACACCTCCCTGGTACTCGGAAACATTTCACGGGCCATCATCGGCCTCGGCTTCCTGTTCGGCCTGCCGGCAGTGCTGTTGATCAGCGGCCTCGTGATCTGGCTGCGGCGCCGCCGCCGTTAATATGGCCGCACGCAACCTGCTCAACCTGGCGCTTGTTGCCATCGCCATCATCCTGGGGCTGCTGGTTTACTTCAAACCCGGGCTGGAGCCGGAACCCGCGCCACAGCGACTGACGACCCTGCTTGATCCGGAAGAGGCCATCGGTATTCATATCGAACGGATCACGCGTGATCCGCTGTCATTCATCAAGCGGGACGGTCACTGGTACCTGACAGCCGGGGAGCGGGAGCTACCCGCCTCGGATTTCCAGCTACAGGACTTGCTGCACCTGCTCGAAACGACTTCAACACGACGTTATGCGGCTGAATCAGTTGACCTGAAGGCCCTCGGCCTGGAGCCTCCGCAGGCCACCGTGACCATTAATGACGTAAAATTCCTGTTCGGCAATACCGAAACGCTGGAAAACAATCGCTATGCACTGGTCGATAAAACCGTGCACCTGATCGATGACCGCTACCAGCACCTCGTCAACGCCGACTGGACCAATTTTGTCGAACGCAAACTGGTCCCGGCAGACAAAATCATTCGCACACTGCAACTGCCTGAAATGACCCTGACATTTACAGACAGGAATCAATGGCAGCTGTCGCCCGCGAGGCCGGATGTCAGTGCCGATGCGGTCCAGCAGCTGGCTGATCACTGGAAGAATGCCAGCGCACTTTATGCACGCCGTTATGACGGCAGCGCGTCCGATGAGACGATTACCCTGGAATTGTCGGACATGCCTGAACCCCTGACATTCAAGGTCATTGCACACTCCCCCGAGCTTATCCTTGCAAGGCCGGACTGGGGCATTCAATACCACTTCTCCGGCGAGATGGAAGAAAACCTGCTGTCCCTGCAGGAAACGCCCGCGGAACACTAGTTCCGTCAGGGTTTCACCATGCCCGAACTGCCCGAGGTCGAAACCACCTGTCGCGGGATTGCGCCACACGTTACCGGCAGGCAGGTCACACGCGTCATCGTGCGCAACCCGAACCTGCGCTGGAAGGTTCCCGCACGCCTCAACCGGGAGATCTCGGGCCAGATCATCAACGCAGTATCACGCCGCGGTAAATACCTGCTGCTGACAACCAGCGCCGGCACTGCCATTCTGCATCTCGGCATGTCCGGAAGTCTGCGTGTTATCGACGCAGGCTTAGCCCCGAACAGGCATGATCACATCGACATCGTATTCGATAATGAACGCGCACTGCGCTTCACCGATCCGCGCCGTTTTGGCAGCCTGCACTGGACCCGCCGACCACCCCTGCAGCACAAGCTGCTGTGCAAGCTGGGCGTGGAACCGTTAAGCGATGAATTCAGCGGCGACTACCTGCACAGGGTTTCGCGCGGCCGCAAGGTCACCGTCAAGCAATTCATCATGAACAGTCACATCGTCACCGGCATCGGCAACATCTACGCCTGCGAAGCCCTGTACATGGCCGGCATCCATCCGGGGTGCGCGGCCGGACGCATCAGCAAAAAGAAATACGCGCTGCTTGTCGAGGTCAGCAAGGAAGTACTCAACGATGCTATTGCCGCAGGCGGCACCACCCTGCGTGACTTCGTCAACGGACATGGTGAACCCGGCTATTTCAAACTACACCTGAACGTGTACGGGAAAACGGGGGAACCCTGCATCAGCTGCAGGGCGCCAATTCGTGAAATTCGACAGGGCCAGCGCTCGACATTCTATTGCCCGGTCTGCCAGAAATAGGCCCGCACAAAATCCTGTTTGCTATACTGCGCGTATCGGGGTACCCCGGAAACAGATTTGGAATACGCACCCAGAATCAGGATTGAAATGCCATGACCGAACATTCAGAAGACGCAGGCGTCATTGACGTTCTTATGCAGCGACTGGAAAAGCAGAGGCTGCCCAGGGCGCTCTCTCTCAAGGAGAAGGTTGACCGGGGTGAACGGCTTGATGATGATGACATCGCGTTTCTTGAAGAGGTGTTTGCCGACGCCAGCAGGGTCAAGCCATTACTCGACAAGCACCCTCAATACGAATCACTGGCCATGAAAGTTTTACATCTGTATAAAACGATTACAGATAAAGCCCTGGAAAACGAACAGCAGGCGTAGGCAGGTGTCCTCACCATCCAACGCTGAACTGAAGGAACACGAACGCACGTCCCGGGTCGCTGCAGCCAACGGCTGGAAGCGCCGCGACGAATTACACAGGCAAGGCGCCGCACCGGTGATGACGCTGGTGAGGCAACTCGATGACGAAACCCGTGAGTCATTCATTGCAGACGTGATCGATTCTGCCGACGCCCTCAAGCAGGGTGACACCCTGTGCGTGCACGGCACTGCCTGGCAGGCCGCCGCCAGCAAGTAATCAGCCCTTAATAACAATCGCGCCTGCGAGGCGTTCCTGCAAAGGACTGATCAACATCTGCAGGAGCGCCTCGCAGGCGCGATCACTTGCTGAATACCCCCACCCGCGCCTCACCGATACCGCGCGGGTCACTCGCCGCATACACCTGGCCTGTCTTGCGGTCCCAGTAAATCGCCTGCATGTTGCCGTAGGTCGAATCCAGCGCCTTCAGCGTGTGCCCGCGTTTCTCAAGCGATTCGATTAACGATGCATCAAAGGCACCCGGTTCATATTGCACGACGTCGGGCAGGTACTGGTGGTGGAAACGCGGCAGTTCCACCCAGGAAGCAGGCCGCTTGCCGTCTGCAATATCCAGGATACCGAGCAGGACCATGGTAATAATACGACTGCCACCGGGTGTACCCAGTATCGCAATGCCGTCTGCGTCTTCTACAAAGGCCGGCGACATACTCGATAACGGACGCTTGCCCGCTGCGATGGCATTGGCATTGGCACCGGCACCAACCAGCCCGTATACATTGGGCGCGCCGGGTTTTGCAGAAAAATCATCCATCTCATCGTTCAGCAACACGCCGGTACCGGGCGGCACAACACAGGCGCCGAATGGGTAGTTAATACTCAGTGTCGCCGAGACCCGGTTTCCCTCATCATCAAGGATAGAAAAATGGGTGGTATCACGCCCGCCCGGCCGGCCGGCCCGTCCCTTCAGGCTTGCACTGGGTGTCGCCTGCTCCAGCCGGATTGACTGGCGCAGTTGCTGTGCATGTGCGGCGCTTGTCAAACGTTCAACCGGTACCGCTACAAAGTCCGCGTCGCCCAGAAATTCTGCGCGATCACGATAGGCCCGGCGCATGGCCTCGATAATGACATGGGTGCGGGTTGCCCCATCAAGTTCGTCGAGTTCAAAGCCCGAAAGAATATTCAGTATTGTCGCCAGGGCGACACCGCCCGAAGATGGCGGCGCAACCGTGGTAATGTGCATACCCCGGTATTCAAAGCGGATCGGTTCACGCTCAAGCACGCGATAGTCCGCAAGATCTTCACGTGTCCAGATGCCACCGGCAGCATGCACCCCGGCCACCAGGCGATCGGCTACCGCTCCACGGTAGAACCCGGCCCGGCCGTAACGGGCCAGCGAATCCAGCGTAGCCGCCAGCTCGGGCTGCAGAATACGCTCACCGACAGCAGGCACCGCATTATCCGACAGGAAGATCCCGGCGGCCTCGTCATCGCCCTGCAAGGCAGCAAGCCGGAACCGTGCCATGCGGCGGTAGTGGTCATCCACGGGAAAGCCTTCGCTCGCCAGGCGGATTGCCGGCGCCAGCGCACGCTTCAGCGGCAGGCGTCCGTAGTGCCTTGCAAGGTGCGCCAGCGCGGCCGGCTCGCCCGGAATACCGGCCGCCAGTGCACCGTCAACAGACAGGCCCGGTACAACATCACCATTGGAATCGAGGTACATCGTACTGCTGGCGGCCAGCGGCGCCCTTTCACGACCGTCCACCATCACGTCATGACCATCACGCTCACGGTGCAACAACCAGAAGCCGCCACCACCGATGCCCGAACTGTAGGGTTCAACCACGGCCAGCGCGGCACTGACTGCAACGGCCGCATCAAATGCATTTCCCCCCGCAGCCAGGATCTCCATGCCGGCCTGTGTCGCCAGGGGATGCGCACTGGCAATGGCCGCGACTGGCGGACGGTCGGCAAACGCACCCGCGCAGAAAAGCCAAAGCGCAAGCAGCAAAAAGGCCCCTGTACGGGGCCTGGACAGAAACAGTACGCGGCAACTCCTCACCCAGCGGCTTTCCGGGTGAGTTGCTCGTATTTAAGCATCAGGGCTTCCTTGTTCTCCTCGTGCCCGGGATCGACGAGAATACACTCTACCGGGCAAACCTCCACGCACTGCGAGGCCTCGAAATGACCGACACACTCCGTACACAGCTCAGGGTTGATCTCGTAGATTTCCTCACCCTGGTAGATGGCATCATTCGGGCATTCCGGTTCACACACATCACAGTTGATGCATTCATCTGTAATCATCAGTGCCATGTATCTGTATCTCTGTCGGTGCAGGCAAGCATTATATTCAAACAATCAGGATACTTTAATTCATGCGTCCGCGTAATGCAGCCACAACTTTCGTGTGGACAAAGGGAGTAACATCACCGCCCAGCGCGGCGATCTCGCGCACCAGGCTGGAAGAGATATAGGCGTACTGTTCGGCCGGCGTCAGGAACAATGTTTCGATTTCCGGCGCAAGATTCCGGTTCATGCTTGCCAGCTGGAATTCATATTCAAAATCAGAGACAGCACGCAGGCCGCGCAAAATAACATCCGCCTTTTTCTGACGCATAAAATCAACCAGCAGGTTATCGAAACTGCAGACCTCTACATTCCTGATATGCGCCAGCACATCACGCACCAGCGAGACACGCTTTTCCACCGGAAAGGCTTCCGGCTTGTTGGCGTTCACGGCAACCGCAACAATCACCTTGTCAATCAAACGCGATGCACGCTCCACCAGGTCGGTATGACCGTTGGTGATCGGGTCAAAAGTACCGGGGTAAACGATTATATCCATGGGGCAATTATGGCGTATTCAGGTGTTTGCGTACAGGCTGGTTATCTGTTTGGCCCTGAAGGGCGGAGTGCTTTTCATTACTCCTAAGAAAGACCCTGTAGCAGGAGCACCTTTGCCTATGCGGATGCAGGTACATCGCGTAGCGCACGACTGCAGGGCTGCAGGAGGTAGAGTAATGCAGGAGCAATTACCGAGGGATGCGCGTGAGCGATGCAGGCGCGATCCTTTAATTAGATGCGGGCTCTCGCGCCCGCGCTGCGAGGTACTTTCTCTTGCTTGCCCAAGAGAAAGTACCCAAAGAGAAGGGCCCCCGGAGCACTCACCGGCTACGCCGGTCCCCTGCGTTCCTCGCCAATCCGGGGGCCGCGCACAACTCGGCGCTTTACGGGGCTTTGCCCCGTAAATCACCTCAAACAGGGTGCGCGCCTGTTCCCCGGATTGGCTGCGGTACTCGGTGAGTGCTACGGGAGGGGTAGACCTTAACCCCCCGTAGGCGCAGCCGAGCATCGCAGTGAAAACCGGATGAAGCTTGCGTCTGTTTGAGCGGTCTCGCGGAGCGAGAGCGCGAGTTGAGCAAGCGCCGGTTTTCACGAGAAGCGCAGGGAACCCCAATCCACAAGCATTTATGCTTGTGGATTGGGGCAAGCCTCCGGGCCGCCTTTCTTTTGGGTACTTTTCTTTGGCGGAGCA
>Ga0210123_1001432_pt1 | contig 12135 bp, 7 predicted proteins | sample Muzzi_PWB_D2_FD_185535 | JGI IMG/M metagenome (GOLD analysis project Ga0210123, IMG submission 185535) | Wetland microbial communities from San Francisco Bay, California, USA, that impact long-term carbon sequestration - Muzzi_PWB_D2 (SPAdes) | ecosystem: Environmental > Aquatic > Marine >... | reverse complement strand
CGTGGGCGGCCGCCGCAGTCGCGCTGGTCGTGGCCCTGGCCCTGTGGGGCCCGCCGGGCGCCAGCGGCGCCCGCGGCCAGGAGACGCCGGCGCCTCCCGACCCCGCCGCCGTCAACCAGGCCGCGCTGGACGCCCTGGAGCAGATCCGGCGCGCCTATCCCATCGACTTCGGCGAGGCGCACGTCATCCACCAGGCCATCCACACCCACCTCGCGGCCGGCGGCGACCCGGCCGACATCCGCCACATCGTCAAGACCGCCGTGATCCAGGGCTGCCGGGAGGCGTGCATGGAGGCCACCTTCGCGGGCTTCACGCGCCTGAACGCGGCGGGCCTGTCTCCGGGCGAGGTGCAGACACTGCTCGCCGCCGCCATCCGCGACGGCCGGCACGGCATGCCGCCCCGGTACACCTACGAGATGCTGGGCGCCGCCGTCACCGATCGGGTGGACAAGCGCCTGGGGCCCCCCACCGCCACGCCGTAATCCCCGGTCCCACGTAAAGCGTTCGGCCGTTCGCGCCGACACGAAGTCGGGCCGGTGCGCGCCTTACAACGGGCCCGCCTGCCCCGCAGCGGGGGGACCGATGGCCGGAGCAATATTCATCGTCGTGGGCCTGGTGGCCCTCGGGGGCGGCGCCCTTGTCGCCGCGCTCCTCGTGCGCCCGCGCGCGCCGGGCCCGGCCCCGGTGCCGCAGGCGGCGCCGCCGGACGCCACCGTCCACGTCTCGGACGAGGCGCGCCAGGCGGCCACCTACGCCCCCCCCGCGCCCGACCCGGAGAACGCCCGCCGCGCCGCCGAGCACGGCTTCTCCCCAGAGCTGGCCCAGACCCTGTGGGACGCGGTCATGGCCCACCCGGTACCGGAGGAGGAGCGGGAGGCGTGCTTCGCCGACCGGGTGACGGCCTTCCGCGCCCTGGAGGCCCTGCTGGCGAACGTCCCCGCCGGCGACACCCTGGCCGGGGCCTTCGGTGAGGCCGCGGAGCACCTGACGGAAGCGGATTTCGACGCAGCCTGGGAGCGCCTCGCGGGCGCCGCCCGGCACATCGTGGAGGACGACAGCGGCGAGGCCCCCGTGCCCGCCGACCACCGCCTGGCGGCCGCCGCCGCGTGGGCCGCGGCCGGCGACCTCAAGCGCGTGGTGCGCGTCCCCGGCGAGGCCGCCGCCTGCTACCTGGAGGCGGCCGAGCTCGTGCCCGACGGCCACGGATCGCTGCGGGCGGACTACCTCAACATGTGGGGGATCGCCTCGTTCGACGCCGGCAACTACGCCAGCGCCGAGGACGCCTTCACCCGCGCCGTACAGGTACGCCGCAAAACCCAGGGGGCGGAGCACCCGGACGTGGCCATGGCCCAGACCAACCTGGGGGAGTTCTTCCTGCGCCTGGGCCGCCACACCGCGGCCGAGCCCCTGTTCCGCAAGGCGCTCGCCATTCGCGAGCGGGCCCTCGGCCCCGACCACCCCGACCTGGCCGGCCCCCTGAACCACCTGGCGAACCTCTACCAGGAGCGCGGCCAGGGCACCCGGGCCGAGCCCTACCTGCACCGCGTGCTCTCGATCATGGAGCGGAGCCACGGGCCCGACGCCATCGAGCTGGTGCCCGTGCTCGACCGCATGGGGCGCCTGTGCCTGGAGCACGACCGGACGGACGAGGCCGAGGCGATCCTGCGCCGCGCCCTGTCCGTGCGCCAGAGCCGCCTGGGGATCGATCACCCCGACGTGGCCGACACCCACGAGGTCCTGGGCCGCCTGTACGAGCGCATGGGGCGCGAAGTGGACGCGGAGCTGGCCTACGGCAACGCCGTCCAGGTGCGCGAGACGGTGCTGGGGCGCCAGCACACCAAGGTGGGCCACGCCCTCGTGCGCCTGGCCGCCACCTACCTGGCGCAGGAGCGCAACGTGGAGGCACGGCCCCTGCTCCAGCGTGCCCTCGAGATTTTGGAGACCCCCTTCGGCGCCCCCGCCGCCGAAACCGGCGAGGCCCTGGCGCTGCTCGGTGAGATCCACCGCCGCCAGGGGCGCCACGCCGACGCGGGCCCGCTCTTCCGGCGCGCCCTCAAGGTCCTGGAGCGCACCGAGCGGCCCGGCAGCGAGCTGCTCGCCTCCGCCCTGGACCGCTACGCCCAGCTCTACGCCGACATGCACCGGGAGTCGGACGCCGAGCGCCTGACCGCCCGTGCCGAGTCGGTCCGCGCCGGCAACGTGCCCCGCCGCCCGGCGCGCGTCTGATATCCACGCCGCGTCAGTCGGCGTCCCGGTTCAGCCGCAGGTAGACCGTATTCTCCCGCAACCAGTCCACCAGCGCCTCGTGCGGGATGCGCCGGTGGGTGAAGATGCGCAGGGCGCGCAGGCCCGAGGGGCCGTGGCCGCCCTTGCGCGCGCCGCGCCGGGTCACCTCCGGCGGCTCGTAGGCGTCCACCAGCCGCCGCACCGTTTCGGGCGACACGCCGATGATCCGCGCCACCTGTCCCGTGGAATAGCTCGTGTCGGGCGCAATGCCCGCCATGCGCAGCTTTCGCGTAACAATGGCTTCCGGATCCATGGCCACCATTCCCCCATCCGCCGCCGGACTGAATGCGGCCGGCGGCCTTGGTACCACGTCCGTTTGCGCCGTCCCGAAAGGGCGGCGGGGCGGCCGTGCCGGTAGGCACGGCGCCCGATCCTCCGGGGTCAGTGTACCGGCGTTTCCCCGTCCAACTCCAGTCGGGGGAGCGCCTGGAAATGCCACCCACGATGCGTAGCGCATGCCCACGGACCCACTATCACGAGCGCGCGTGGTGTCGTAAATCGGGATATTCCCCAGCACCGCAAGGGTTTTCCCGCGGTCCCGTTGCGGACCGGGTGGGCCGAGAAAACCGACGGGAGTGTTCGGCGCCGCCTCAGTTCGTTCCGGCGCCCGGGGGCGCCGCAAGGGGCAGCGTGAAGGTGACCACTGTGCCACCGCCCTCGCGCGGCGCCGCCCATAGTCGGCCGCCGTGGGCGTCGACAATGGTGCGGCAGATGGCCAGGCCCATCCCGGTGCCCTCCGCCTTCGTCGTGAAGAAGGGCTCGAACATCTGATCCAACATATGCGGATCGAGATCGCGCCCGGTGTTGCCAACGGAGACCGAGGCCTCGGTGCCGTGGGAGGCGACGGTGACCCACAGGTGACGCGGGCCCGGCGCCTCGGCCATGGCCTCCACCGCGTTGCGGACCAGGTTCAGGAAGACCTGCTGCACGCCTACCCGATCCACCGGTGCGACCGGCGCGGCCGGGTCCGGCGCCAGGTCCACGGTCACGTGGGGCGGCAGGGTTTCGGGACCCGCCAACCGCAGCGCCTCCGCCACGAGGTCGTTCAGGTCGTCCGGGCGGGTGACCGGCGGGCGGCCGCGGGCCAGGTCGCGCAGTCGGCCAACGATATCGGCCGAGCGGTCGGCCTCCGCGCGGATCCGGTCACACGTCTCCCGAACCTCGTCGATGGCGACGGCTCCGCGGTCCAGCTGGCGCGCGCAGGCGCGGGCGTAGTTGCGGATGGCGAACAGCGGCTGCTGGATCTCGTGGGCGAGGGCGGTGGCCATCTCCCCCATCGCGGATCGGGCGGCCGCCCGGGCCAGCTCGCCGTGCCGGCGACGCTCGGCGGCCGCCGCGGCGCGCTGATCGGTCACGTCCTCGGCGATGCCGGCGATCCGCGGTACCCTGGCCCCGTCGTATAGGGGAATGGCCCGCGTGGAGATCCACCGCACGGCCCCGTCCGGGCGCACCATGCGCCATTCCAGTGTCGTGGGGCCGAGCAGGACGTCGCGGTACAGGCGCCGCATGGCCTCGCGGTCGTCCGGGTGGACGAGCTCGAGGAACTCCTCGCGTGTATCCGGCAGACGGTCCCTGGGCACGCCCGTGACACGCTCGAAGGCGGGACTCGAGTAGATCAGGCGACCGGTCTCCGCGTCGCGGATCCAGATGACCTCGCGGCATTGCTCGGCCACCATCATGAGGATCGTGTCGGCATCGCGCCGCGCGCGTTCGAGCTGAAGGGTATCGGTGATGTCCCGGGTGATCCCGAAGATGCGAACCACCCGGCCCGTGTCGGGGTCGTGCTGCACGTCCATCTGACATTGGACGGCGCGTACCTCCCCGGAGGCGTGCACGATCCGGCAGCGCAGGTCGCACGCCTTGCCCTCCCCGAGGGCCTCGCCCATCTCGGTCTCGATGCGCCGGCGGTCCGCGGGATGCACGAGGGCCAGGAACGCCGCCAGGTCGGAGGGAGGCTTGCTGCCGGGTGGCAGGCCGTAGATCCGGAACGACTCGTCCGACCAGAACGTGGTTCCGGCGACGAGGTCGCACACCCCGTAGCCGACGCCGCCCGGAGCCCCCAGGTGGGCGAGGGTATGGCGCTCGGCACCGTGGGTCCGGGCCATCGTGTCCAAGAGGCGCCCCGCGCTCCGGGCGACCCAGACGACACCCGCGGCGAATACGCCGATCAGGAGCGCGTCGACCCGCCACGGGGGCTCCCACGCCGCCAGCAGACGCATGACCGCGACGAGCAGCCCCGCTCCACTCACCGCGGCGACGCCCGCGAGTAGGCGGACGTGGCGCTTGACGGCGCGGGTGACCGCCTCCGTGCCCTCTGCGGGTGCGTGGTCGCGTACGCCGGATTCCGGCCCACCCGGCAGGTCCACAGGTGCCTCGGCCATTACCCCCCCCAGGCCGATGGCCCCGGATTTTCCCTATGCCCGCCATTGAGGAAAAACACGGCCCTCGTCTCATCCGTCGCAGACTTTCAGCCAACCGGACGCGAATCCGATGCACCCTCCGGCCCTCGCTTCGCGGGATCGGCGACGGCCCGCCGCGGCGCATCGGGCGCTCCCTATCGACCTCGCGGGTTTCACCCGATTCCGTTGCGGATCGCGTGGACAACGAGCTCGGCCAGGGAGCCCACCCGCATCTTCGCCATGAGGCTTGCCCGGTGACGTTCCACGGTCTTCGGGTGGATCACGAGGCGCGCGGCCATTTCCTTGTTGCTAAGGCCTTCGATCAGCAACGCGAGCACCTCGCGCTCGCGGGCGGTGAGCGACTGGTACCGCGCCTGGTCGAGGTCGCGGGAGGCCGCCTCGGTCAGGCGCCCGCGGTCGTTGGTGATGGCGCACTGGATCCGGGTGAGCAGCCGTTCGTCGTCCACGGGTTTTTCGAGGAAGTCCGTCGCCCCCGCCCGCATGGCCCGCACGGCGGTCGATACGGTCGCGTGGGCCGTAATGAATACGACCGGTGTCCGCCAGCCACGCCGCCGCAACTCGGCGACAAGCTCGATGCCGCCCATCTCCGGCATGCGCACGTCCACGATGACGCAGCCCGGCCGTTCGGGAACCTCGCGCGCGAGCAGCTCCGAGGGTGCGGCGTAAGTCTCCACGCCGAGATTCACCGACCGGCACAGGTACGCCAGGGAGTCGCGGACGGACGCGTTGTCGTCCACGACGAACACGGTGGCCGGGTCGGTCGGCGCCGCGTCAGCCATTTCCGTCTCCCGGCGGCGCCGCGACGGGCAGCGTGAACGTGAACACCGCGCCGCCGCCATCGCGGGGCGCGGCCCGCAGACGGCCGCCGTGCGCCTCGACGATCGTGCGGCAGATGGCGAGCCCCATGCCGGTGCCGTCCGGCTTCGTCGTGAAGAAGGGCTCGAACATCCGGTCCATGGATTCGGGATCGAGTCCGCATCCGTCGTCGGCGAGGGACACCGAGGCCTCGATGCCGTCGGTGCCGATGGCGATCGACAGGCGGCGCGGGCCGGCGACGTCGGTCATGGCCTCCACGGCGTTGCGGATCAGGTTCAGGAGGACCTGCTGCACGCCCGCCCGATCGGCCTGCACGATCGGACCCGCGGCGTCCGGCACCAGGTCCACGGCCACGGTGGGAGTCAGGGTTTCGGGGCCCGCCAGCCGCAGGACCTCCGCGACGAGGGCGTTCAGGTCTTCCGGGCGGGTGGCCGGCGGGCGGCCGCGAACGATGTCGCGCAGGTGAGCGACCACCTCCGCCGAACGCTCGGCCTCCGCGGCGATCCGTTCGCAAGTATTCCGGACGTCCTCCAGGTCGGCCGTGCCGTCCTCGAGCCGGCGCACGCAAGAGCGGGCGAACGTGCGGATGGAGAACAGCGGCTGCTGAATCTCGTGGGCGAGGGCCGTGGCCAGCTCCCACATGGCGGACCGGCCGACCGCCAGGGTCAACTCGTCGTGGTGGCGGCGCTCGTCTTCCTCGGCGGCATGCCGGTCGGTCACGTCCTCCGAAATGCCCGCGACGCGGGTGACGTCGTTTCCGTCACGCAACGGGACCAAGCGCGAGGACATCCACCGCACCTGGCCGTCGGAACGCACCAGTCGCCACTCCAGGTTCACCGGCCCGTCAAGGACCTCCCGGTACCGGGTCCGAATGTGCTCGCGGTCATCCGGGTGGACGAGCTGGAGGAACTCCTCCCGGGTGGCCGGCATTCGCTCCACCGGGATATCCGCGACGGTTGCCAGGGCGGGGCTGCAATAGATCAGCCGGCCGGTCGCGGCGTCCCGGATGAAGATGATCTCGCGGCAGCGCTCGACCACCAGGGCCAGCAGGGCATCGGCATGGTGCAGCACGCCGTCGAGGTGCCGGTTGTCCGTAATGTCCCGGAAGGTCCAGAAGACCCGCACCACACAACCCGAGTCCGGGGCTCGCTGCACCGCCACGCGGCACCGGATCGTGCGGGTCCTGCCACCCACGACGATGCGGCAGTCCAGCTCGGACGGGCGGCGCGCCGCCACGTCGGTCTCCACGTGGGCCACCACGAGGGCGCGGTCCTCGGGGTGGACCAGGGCGAGACACTCCTCCCGGGTCCGGGGGAGCCGGTCCGCAGATATCCCCAGGACGCGGCAAGCGTCATCCGACCAGTCGGAGCGACCGGAAACTGGGTCGTACGTGCCGTGCACCACGGCGTCGGCCCGTTCCGCCGGCGCCGCGCCGGCAGAACCCTCCGGACCCGACGGGATCGGGGTATTCGAGTTTCCCCCCGCCATCAGCGAGCCCCCCCTCCCAAGGGCTGCTCACCCGCCTCATCCGTGCCCCCGTCAAGAGGCACGAACCCTCCCCTTTCCACCCCACGGAACAAACTACCGTGTCAAAACGCGTATGGCAACCGGCACGGTCGGATCGTGCCCTGCGCGGCGGCGTGAACCCTTCGGGGCGACGGTCGCTACGGCGCCGCGCGGCGGAGCACGCGGCGGACCAGGAGGCGGGTATAGAGCCCGAACCCGAAGGCGGCACAGGCGACGGCGGCGTGATAGGCGGCGGCCGGCACGCCGCCGCGGGGGGCGTAGGCACCCCACAGGAAGACCAGGGTGGCGGGGGCCATGCCCCAGGCGACGGCCACGACCAGGGCCTGCTGCGCCCACCACAGGGGCGGGCGCCACGCCTTCAGGCGCGGCACGTGCGCGCGGATCAGGCCCGTCACGAGCCACGGGTCGGCGCGCCGGTCCAGTGGGACGCCATCCGGGAACACGGCCGGCAAACGGCCCAGGGCCTCGAACATGCGCGTCAGGTAGAGGTGCAGCCACCCGTACAGGGCCAGGACGACCAGGGGCGCCCCGAGGTGGAACCAGAACACCGGCACCACCACCTCCACCACCGGCAGGCGCAGGGCCGCCAAGCCCCCGGCCAGGGGGCGTCCGGTGTCGGTGGCGAGCACCAGGACCGTGTAGGCGCACAACAGAACCAGCACCACCAGGAGGCGCCGCGCCATGGTGGCCAGACCCCGTGCCCGGTCCAGGTCCACGAAGCGCGCCACCGGCTCCGGCAGGCGGGCGCCGGTCAGGTCGGTGCCGGCGAGCTGGGGCGCGGTGAGGAAGCGGGCCGTCGCCAGGTCGGCCCCGGTCAGGTCGGCGCCCGCCAGGGTCAGGCCGCGCATGTCGAAACCGCCCAGGTCGGCGCGCCGCCCCTCGGCGCCCCCGGTGGCAAGCCACCGCCCGTGGGCCTCCAGGATAGCCGCCAGGACGTCCGCGCGGCGCGGGGGCGCGGCGCTCTCCGCGGGCGCTCGCGGCGGGCGGGCCGGCGCCGCGGTCGCCGGGCCGTGGTGGTGGTCCTCCAGGTCGGCGTCGGGCAGCTCCGATACGGTCATCGGCTCGTGGTGGGCGTCCAGGACCGCGTCGGCCTCGTAGGCCTCGTCCACGTGGGCATCGCCGGCGGGGGCGTCGAACAGGGCGCCGGTCAGGTCGGTGCCGTTCATGACCGTGCCGGTCAGCTCGGCGCCGCGCAGATCGGCCCCCTCCAGGTCGGCGTTGGTGAAGTCGGCCCCGCGCAGGCGCGCGCCTGTCAGGTCCGCGTCGGCCAGGCACGCCCCGGTGAGGACGGCCGCCGCCAGACGGGCGTTCTTAAGGTTGGCCCAGGTGAGGTTCGTCTCCACCAGGCTCGCGCCCAACAGGTCGGTGCCCACCAGGCGGGTGCGCACCATGCGGGCGCCGTCGAGAATGGCCTCCGAGAGGTCCGCCCCGGACAGGTCGGCGCCGGTAAGGAAGGCGCGGCTCAGGTTGAAGCGGGCGAGGGACGCCCCGGACAGGTCGGCGTTGGTCAGGTCGGCCCGGCGCCCCTCCCGGCCCTCGGAGGCGACCCACCGGGCGTGGTCGTCCAGGGCCTCCTGGAGCCCGCTCGCCTCCCACCCCCCGGCGGGGGCCGGTGCGTCGCTCTGCTCGACCGGTTCCATGGCGTCTGGTGACGGACCCTCCAGGTCCTTTTCGGCGCGAACCCGGATGGGGGGAAGGCGTACGTTACGCAGGCCCCGGCGCGTTGGCAAGGGACCGGGCCGCGCGGACCGCTCCTATTGGTCCTTGAGCGCCTCGGACGCGGCCCGGTAGCCGGCGTCGATGGCCTGGGCCGCGTCGGCGAATTCCCACAGGCTGATGCCCCCCACGCGCGGCCGGACGACCATGCGCGGCCGCATCGCGTCCAGGCGCTCCTCGGTGATCTGGCGGGCGACGATATTGATGGAGGTGCCCAGGATGTCGAAGATGTTCGGCCGCGCCGAGTGGACGATCCACTTCAGGGCGCGCTCCTTGATCTGCATCTCCAGGCGCCGGTAGCGGCGCCCGAGGATGCCCAGGGTCTCTTCGGGCCCCAGGTCGTGCCGGACCGCCAGGGCCATCGCATGGGCGGCCTCGGTCGCGCCCGGGGCGGCCTCGGAGGCCTCCGCCGGCCGGTCCGGCTCGAACCAGCTGCCGTTGCCCAGCTCGGCGTTGAGGTCCACGGCGACGACGACGTCCGCCCCCAGGGCGCGCACCACGTTCACCGGCACCGGGTTCACCAGCCCGCCGTCGGCCAGGTAGCGGCCGTCGACCACCACCGGCGCGAAGATGCCGGGCACCGCGATGGAGGCCCGCACCGCCTCCGCCGCCGGCCCCTCGCACAGGCGCACCTCGCGCCCTGTGGCGAGGTCCGTGGCCACGACGCACAGGGGCACCTGGGCGTCCTTCAGGTCCCGGCCGTCGAACAGCTCGCGGAACAGCTCGGTCACCCGGTCCCCGTCCAGCAGGCTGCGCACGGGCATGGCCAGGTCGAGGTAGCCGAGCACCTTCTTCGGGGTCAAGCCGCGCGCGAACGCCTCCAGGGCGTCGAGCCGGCCCAGGGCGTGGGCCGTGGCCACGACCGCGCCCATGGAGCAGCCGGCCACCCACGCGACCTCGTGCCCGGCCTCCTCCACGGCCCGGATGACGCCCAGGTGGGCCCACCCGCGCGCGGCCCCGCTGCCCAGGGCCAAGCCCACGCGCTTCTCCAGATGACTGCGTCCGAACATCGACACCCTGCGTCGGCGCCTCCCAGCGGCCAATCCAACCGGGACCGTGTGGCGGTCCCGGCAACCATTATCAGGCCGACGCGCGGATTATGTTCAAACGGGTGTGGTCGGCGCCGGGCCCAGGGCCTTGAGGCGGGCGGCGAAGTCCTCGGCCGGCTCGGGGCGCCCGAACAGGTAGCCCTGGGCCAGGTCGCAGTCCAAGTCGCGCAGGACAGCGAGCTGCTCGGTGTTCTCCACCCCCTCGGCCACCACGTACAGGTTCAGGCTGTGGGCCAGGGAGATGACCGCCGCGGCGATCGCCCGGTCGCCCTCGTCGTCGGTGATGTCGTGCACGAAGGAGCGGTCGATCTTGAGGGCCCGGATGGGGAATGCCTTGAGATAGCTCAGGGACGAGTAGCCGGTGCCGAAGTCGTCCACCGCCAGACCCACCCCCAGGTCGTCCAGGGCCTTCAGGCGCTCGACCGTCTCGCCGGCGTGCTCCATGACCACCGACTCGGTCAGCTCCAGCTCCAGGCGGCTGGCGGGGAGGCCGGTCTCCGAGAGGACCCGCGCCACCAGCGCGGCCGGGTCCCCCTGGTGGAGCTGGCGCCCGGAGAGGTTGACGGCGATGCGCAGTTCCCTGCCGTGCGCGGCGGGCCAGGCCCGGGCGGCGCGGCAGGCCTCGGTCAGGACCCACTCCCCCACCGGGAAGATGAGGCCGGTCTCCTCCAGGATGGGCACGAACACGTCGGGCCCGATCTTCCCCAGGTCCGCGCTCTCCCAGCGCAGCAAGGCCTCGGCCCCCACGAGGCGGCCGCTGGCCGACTCCACCTGGGGCTGGAGGAACAGGCGGAACTCGCGCCGCTCCAGGGCGTGGCGCAGGGCCGCCTCCATGCGCAGGCGGGCCGACGCCTCGGCCGCCATCTCGCCGGCGTAGAAGCAGAACACCCCGCGCCCGCTCTGCTTGGCGCGGTACATGGCCATGTCGGCGTTCTTGACCAGGGTGGCGGCGTCGGCGCCGTCTTGGGGCGATACGGCGATGCCGACGCTTGCCCCCACCACCACCTCCTGCCCCTCCACATCCAGGGGCGGTGTGACCGCGCCAAGGAGGCGTTGGGCGACGTGGACGGCGTCCTCGCGGTGGGAAAGCTCTTCGAGGATGATGGTGAACTCGTCGCCGCCGATGCGGGCCAGCGTGTCCTCCTCGCGCAGGGCCCCGCGCAGGCGGATGGCGAGTTCCTTGAGCACCTCGTCGCCCACGGCGTGGCCGAGGATGTCGTTGACGGGCTTGAAGCGGTCCAGGTCGACGAACAGCACGGCCACCTGCGTGTTGCGCCGGCGTGCCCGCCCGAGGGCCTGGGCGAGGCGGTCGGTGAACATGCGGCGGTTGGGCAGGCCGGTCAGGCCGTCGTAGTGGGCCATGTGGGTCATGCGGGCGGCGGCCGTCTCCCGCTCCAGGGCCATGGCCACCAGGGCGGCGGCGGACTCGAGCAGGGCGGCCTGGGCCGGCGTCGGCTGGACGGCGGTCTCGTGGTAAAGGCAGATGCGGCCGATGAGCCCGCCCTCCGCCCGCGCCACCGGCATGCACCAGCAGGTGGCCAGCGCTCCGGCCCCGTTCCGGTTCCGCACGGCCGCCCATTCGGGGTGAGCGGAGATGGTTTCGGCCATCACCTTGCCGTCGGACGGGGAGCACAGGGGGCACAGAAGGCCCTCCGGCCCGTCCGGCCACGCGTCCATGGCGGCCACGTAGCGCGGCGGCAGACGGGCGGCGTAGAGGTGCCTTACAAGGGTGTGGCCCTCCTCGGCGCCCAGGATGGCACAGCGCGATCCCGGCACGTGGTTTTCGAGGAAGCGTGCGACCTCCGCCAGGGTACGGGGCAGGGGCTCGCCCCGGGCCAGGGTCTCCAGGGCGCTGTTCTGGCCCCGGATCACCGCCTCGGTGCGCCGCCGCTGGCGCAGCTCCGTGGTGAGCTGCCGGTTCGACGCGGCCAGCTCCCGGGTGCGCTCGGCCACCTGGGCCGCGAGCTCCGCCCCGTGCCGTTCCAGGGCCTCGTCGCGGGTCTGGATCTGGGCCAGCATGTCGTTGAATCCGCGCGCCAGGGCCGCCAGCTCGTCGCCCCCCTCCGCCCGCGCCCGGACGCCGTAGTCGCGCTCCCGCGTGACCCGGTCCATCACCCCCGCCAGGTCGAGCACCGGGGTCGAGATGATCCGCTGGAGCCGCGCCGACACCGCCGTGGACAGGACGAGCGCGACCACGACCACCGCGAGCACTGCACGGGTGAGCACGTTCACCTCGTGGTAGGCCCGGGAGAGATCGGACACGATGGCCACGGTGCCGACCCGTTCGCCCCGCACCCGGACCGGCTCGTACACCATCGCGT
>Ga0210123_1001427_pt1 | contig 12142 bp, 9 predicted proteins | sample Muzzi_PWB_D2_FD_185535 | JGI IMG/M metagenome (GOLD analysis project Ga0210123, IMG submission 185535) | Wetland microbial communities from San Francisco Bay, California, USA, that impact long-term carbon sequestration - Muzzi_PWB_D2 (SPAdes) | ecosystem: Environmental > Aquatic > Marine >... | reverse complement strand
GGCGAGTTCGTCATCGTCGTGTTCCGGTTCCGGGACGTATACCGGCGCCTCCTGGCCGTTGGCGACGTACTCGACGCTCGCGCATTCCCTGAAGGTGCGCGCCGTGCAGTGACGACAGATCGATTTATCGAGCTTCTGGAAGATGCCGTGCAGGGCGGCGGACTTGCTCTGGAAGATCTGGCGCGTGTCGATCTTGTCCAGCGCATGACACTGTTCCAGCGATTCCCACAGGCCCGACTTGACGTTGATCAGATAGAGCCCGCCGCCTGCGGTGCGCCGCCGTTCGGCCTCGTTGGCCAGGACGTCCGCGCCGGCGATATCGACGAAGCCGATACCCTGGGCGACGATGGCCAGGTGCTTCTGCTGCGAGTGGTACTGCTCGAGACGGCCGAACCGCTCCCGGATATAGGCCACCGAGCCGAAGAACAAGGAGCCGTCGATGCGCATGATGTGCAGCTGGGGGCACTCGCGCAGGTGGCTGCCGCCGCTAGAGAACTTGCGGTTGGGCAGGGTCGGGTCCGGGATGCGGGTAACGACGCGCGGTTTGGACACGCGCATGAGGTAGAGCACCAGCGAGAGCAGGATACCGGCCATGATGGCGAACTCGAGGTCGAGGAACAGCGCGGCGAGGAAAGTCACCAGGAAGATCGCACGCTCCGAATGGGTCGAGGAGAAGATGTGCCGGATCGCGGGGATATCGATCAGTCCCCAGGCGACGATGAACAGGATGCCGGCCATGGCGGCATTGGGCAGGTAAGCCACGAGCGGGGCGATGGCGAGCACGATGAAGATCTCCAGGAAACCGGCGATCATCGCGCTTATCGGTGTCTTGGCGCCGGCCTGGTAGTTGAGGCTGGAACGGTTGAAGGAGCCGGTGGCGACGTAGGCGGAGAAGAAGCTGCCGGCGATGTTGGACAGGCCCTGGCCGATGAACTCCTGGTTGCCGTCCACCAGCTGGCCGCTGCGGATACCGATGGCGCGGCCGATGGAGACCGCCTCGGTGAGCGCGAACAGTGTCATGGCCAGGGCGGCGGGCGCCAGTTTCTGGATCGTGTCGAGCGAGAAGTCGGGCAGGGACAGCGGCGGCAGTGTCTGGGGCAGTGCGCCCACGGTCTGGATGCCGGTGATGCCGTTGCCGAAGATCATGTCCAGGGCCAGTCCAAGAAAGCTGCCGGTGAACAGGGCGACGATCAGGAACGGCACCCTGGGATAACGCTTTTTCACCACCAGGCCGGACACCAGCGTAGCCAGGGCGATGGCCAGGATGTAGCCGTTGATGTGGGGTAGCTGGTGCGCGAAATGGTACAGCGTGTCGAACAGATTGCCGCCGCGCGGTATGGGCACGCCGAAGAAGTTCTTGAGTTGCTTGCTGGCGATCAGGATGGCCGCGCCCGTGGTAAAGCCGACCACCACCGAGTGGGAGATGAAGTTGACCACGGCACCCATGCGCGCAAGCCCAAGTCCCAGTTCGATCACGCCCACCATGAACGTCAGCGATAGTGCCAGGGTGACGTATTCGGGGGTCATCGGTTCGGCATAGGCGCTGAGCGAGGTCAGCAGCACGATCGAGGCCGCGGTGGTGGGTCCGGACATCAGATGCCAGGATGAACCGAAGAAGGCAGCCACGATGGGGGGGATCATGCCCGCATAGAGGCCGTACTGGGGCGGCATGCCGGCGATGGCGGCGAAGGCCACCGCTTGGGGCACCACGACGATGGCGACGGTCAGGCCGGACATCAGGTCAGCGCGTATCGTCTGGGCGGTGACGCGATCTTTCCAGGCAAGAACCGGCAGCAAGCGGAGCTGCCAAGCCGTGTACTGCGGTTTAGACATAAATTATTCCCTTGTAAATCAATACGTAAAAAATATAATATACGGAACGCATCGCGCCGCCGCGCCAGATGGAGATCGGATCGTCCATACCCGGGAACTGCCCGGGACGCGACCGGCGCCCCGACGGCGGGGCAGATTGCCCCGTTTATTCGCCGGTTCGGATGCGGGCGAGGGTCTCCACGGCGAGCGGGTTGCCGGCCGCGGCCGAGCGTTTCAGCCAGAGCGTGGACAACTTCGGATTGCGTGGTACCGCCCAGGCGCCGTCGCGGTAATGCAGTCCCAGCTGGTACTCCGCCACCGGATCGCCGGCGCGCGCCCGGTCCAGCAGGACATCCGTGGACTGTGACACCGGTGAATCGGCCTCCAGGGCGCGCCAGAGGGAGGTGGCGAACATCAGGCTGGGGGACTCGAGGCGGTCCCCGACGGCTTCGACGGGATTTTCGCCGCGGTGCAGATCGGCATCGGGCACGACCTGCTCGCGATAGAGCCGGGCCAGGTCGGCACGGGCGCGTTCATTACCGAGATCGGCGGCGTCGCGCAGCCAGGACAACGCCCGGCCATTGCGACCCTCGGTGAGCAGCGCCTCGCCCAGGTGCGCCTGGGCGTCGGCGTTACCGCCGCGGGCGGCGAGACGCCACCAGTACTCGGCCTGCTGCGAGTCGCGTGGCGTGCCCTGACCGGTTGCATAGGCGTTGCCGACGGCATCCGCGGCATAGGCATTGCCGTTGCGACCGGCGGTGCTCAGCCATTTCAGGGCGGCCCGGAAATCCGGATGGAGGCCGTAGCGTCCATCGCGATAGGCCAGGCCGAGTTGCAGCTCGGCCCCCGTGTCGCCGTCATCGGCGAGCCGGTGGAGCCAGGCGAGTTCACGCCCGGCGGGTACGCCGTCGGCCTGCGCGGCCCCGTAGAGGATGCAGGCGGCGCTGGCCAGGACCATGAACAGGCCTGGCAGGAGTCGTTTTTTCGGAGTATTGCTGGAGCACATGGTATGGCTTTTGCCTGCGGTGTCTATCTGTTTCCAAGTTGTACAAGTTCCTATTAGCAAAATGGGTGCCAGAGCCGGTAGCTTTTTAAAATATATATAAAACAACACGATATAAATTCTGCCCAGCAGTGTATAAAAAAATGCTAAAATTTTGATCTACAGAATTTGCAGGTTCCAACGTGTCGTGTAGGCTGCTTGCCGCGCTCCACCTGAACCGGTTGCAACGCAAGGTGTTGCTCGTGGTCCTGGTGATCATCCTGGTGCCGACGCTGGTGACCGGGGTGTTTTCGGCGTCCTGGATCGCCGGGCGCATGGACGATTCCATCGAGCGCTGGATTCATGAAGCGGCCCAGGTCAACAGCAACTGGCTGGACAACGTAAACAAGAACGCCCGGTTGTTCGCCGACCTCTATGACCATTTTTCGGGGGGGCAGCCGCCGCCGTTCACCGTCGGCACGTCGCCCATCCCGCCACAACTGGAACCGCTGGCGCGCGAGCTGGGCATCAACCTGGTGCAGGTCTTCGACCCGGACGGACGGCAGATCTATTCCTCGCCGCAGGTCAGCCTCGGCACCTCCTGGGAGCCGGGCCAGACGGCGGCCGTTCTCAAGGTCAGCCAGGGCGAGCGGCGCCTGCTGGCGGCGGCGACCATCGTGCGCTATCCCCACGATCAGCCGCGTCACTACCGACTGGTGCTGGGCACCCTGTTCGACAGGGAACTGCTGGGTCGTCTCGACCGTATGAGCGGACTCAAGACCCGTCTCTTCTACCCGCGCAACGGCGACTTCGCCAAGGCGTTCTCGGAAGAGAGCCGGCCGCTCCGGCTGCGTCTGCCGTCAGCAGCCTTCGAGCAACTCAAACAGCGGCGCGATTACTACAGTGACCGCGCGGAGAACGGTGAGTACTGGGGTCAGTACACGCCGGTGGTCGATTCCAGCGGGCACGTGGAGGCGGTGCTGTTCAGCGGCCTGCAGCGCCATGGCGGCGAGCGTATCCTGACCGACCAGGCCGCCGTGTCCCTGGCCGTCGCCCTGCTCGGCACGCTGCTGGCGGGGGTCACCGGCCTGCTCCTGTCGCGCCTCGTGGTGCGCCCGGTGACCTTCCTGCGCGAGGGTGTGATGAAGGTGGCGGCGCAGGATTTCCGCGCCAGCGTACCGATCGCCTGGCGCGACGAGGTCGGCGACCTGGCGCGCGCGTTCAACGGTATGGCCGCCACCTTGCGCGAGGCGCGTGACGCACAGCGACGTGAGTTCCAACGCGACAAGATCGCCGCGCTGGGCGAACTCTCGCTGGCCATGGCGCACGAGATTCGCAACCCGATCGGTGTCATCAACACGGCCACCAAACTGCTGGAACGCGCCGAAGACCCGGACCGGCGCGAGAGCCTGCAGCGGATGATCCGTGAGGAGTGCCAGCGCCTGGACCAGTTCCTCCGGGACTTCCAGCAACTGGCCCGCCACCGCAAGCCGCAGTTTGCCCTGATCGACCCGGCAGCACCCCTGGAACGGGCCCTGCAGGTGATGCTCACGGGTCGCGAGGACGTGCGGGTGTACCACGATTACCGCCACGACAAGCGCCGCATTCGCGCCGATGCCGAGCTGCTGCAGCAGGCCTGGGTCAACCTGATACGCAATGCGCTGGAGGCGATGGCGGGCGGCGGTGAACTGCGCGTCGGCTCCACGGTGGCGGGGGAGGAGGTGATACTCTACCTCCAGGACAGCGGGCCCGGGATACCGCTGGAACAGATGACGCGGCTGTTCGAGCCGTTCTTCACCACCAAGGACCACGGCAGCGGACTGGGCCTGACGCTCGCCAGCACGCTGGTGGAAGCAAGCGGGGCACATCTGGAGCCGGTCCCCGGTAACGGGCACGGTGCCCGCTTCGACATGCGGTTTTCCCTGGTGGAGGAGGCCTGATGCAGCGCACCGTCCTGATCGTCGACGACGAACGCAACATGCGCCTGGTCATGGAAATGGCACTCGGCGAGGCCGGCCACCGTGTGCTGAGCGCCGCCCGCGCCGAGGATGCCCTGGCCCTGTTGCGTGACCCCGATCTCGCGGTCGTACTCTGCGACCTGAAGATGCCGGGCATGAGCGGCGAGGCGTTCATCGCACGCAGCCAGCGTGAACGCCCCGACGTGCCGCTGATCGTGGTTACCGCCTTCGGTTCGATCCGTTCAGCCATCGAGTGCATCCAGGCGGGTGCCAGCGATTACCTCACCAAGCCCTTCGAGCCAGAGGAGTTGCAGTTCGCCGTCCAGGGCGCGCTGCGCCTGCACGACCTGATGCAGGAAAACCGGCAGCTGCACGCGGCGGTAAGCGGGGCGGCGCCGCACCGCCGGCTGGTGGGTGACAGCCCGGCGATGCTCGTCCTGCGCGGCGAGATCGACCGCGTCGCACCCTACAAGACCAATGTGCTGATCTCGGGGGAGAGCGGCACCGGCAAGGAGGCGGTGGCCCGTACCATCCACGAGGACGGCCCGCGCGCGGACCGGCCCTGGGTGGCGATCAACTGCTCGGCGATACCGCGCGACCTGATGGAAAGCGAGCTGTTCGGTTTCGTGCGCGGCGCCTTCACCGGCGCCGTGCAGAACCGCCTGGGACGGCTCGAGCAGGCCAACGGCGGCACGCTGTTCCTCGACGAGGTGGGCGATCTCGATATCGCCCTGCAGGCGAAGCTGCTGCGCGTGCTGCAGGAGCGGGAGTTTTCACCGGTGGGCAGCGACGCGATCCGTCGCGTCGACCTGCGGGTGATCGCGGCCACCCACCGCGATCTCGATGCCATGGTGCGCCAGGGGACGTTCCGCGAGGACCTGCTCTACCGGATCGATGTCTACAAGATCCACGTGCCGCCGCTGCGCGAACGCGCCGGCGACATCCGCCAGCTGGCCGAGAACTTCCTGCACGGCTTTCGCGCCGAAATGGACAAACCGGTGCAGCGTTTCAGCGACGCGGCGATGGCGGCGCTGTGCGCCTACGACTGGCCGGGCAACGTGCGTGAGCTGCGCAATGCGGTGGAACGGTCGGTGCTCTCCTGTCCGGGCAGCGTGATCGGTCAGGACGACCTGCCGGACAAGGTGAGCAGGAGCGATGCCGCCGTACAGCGGGGTACGGACGATCTCGCCGATGCGACGGAACACGGTCTCGATGCCTGGCTGGCCACAGCGGAGCGACGTCTGATCGTCGCTGCACTGCGGGAGACGAACGGTGTCCAGGTCCAGGCGGCACGCCTGCTGGGCATCTCGGAGCGCAGTCTCTGGCATCGCGTGAAGAAGCTGGGGATCCGGGTCGACCGCGCGGTGCGCGACTGAGCAGTGCCGGCGGGGTTCCCTGCGGCGACGAGGCGAACGCTACGGAGCGTCAGCTGTCCGTAATGTTAGAATCGCTGCTTGAGACGCCGAGGTAAGCCATGATCAGAGCCGGGGCGCGGACTGGCGTCGCGCCGGGAATGCGACGTGCGCGCGGGCGGTGCGGCGATCTGCGCCGAATCGCCGGCGGGTGCCTGGCGGTCCTATTGCTGGTCGCCTGCGATGGCGAGCCGCCGCCACCGGCCGGGGAAACCCTGACGGCAGGGGAACAGGTTGCGGCCCCGGGAGCGCCGGCCACGACTGTGACGGCCGGTGAGCTGGACGCCGGCCTGGTCAATCCCGGCTATCACGAACAGCCGGCCTGGTTCGCCAACTCCTTCCTGGACATCCGCGAGGATATCGCCGAGGCGCAGGCGCAGGGCAAGCGGGTACTGTTGTATTTCTACCAGGACGGCTGTCCGTACTGCAGGAAACTGCTCGAAACCAACTTTGCCCTGCGGGATACCGTACAGCGCACGCGGGCGCATTTCTCGGTGATCGCCATCAACATGTGGGGCGACCGCGAGGTCACCGACCTGGCTGGCGTGCCCACCACCGAAAAGGCATTCGCCAGGGGCCTGCGCGTGATGTTCACCCCGACGCTGCTGATCCTGGACGAACGGGGCAACGTGGTGCTGCGCATGAACGGCTACTACCCGCCGCACAGGTTCAATGCCGCCCTCGACTACGGGGCGCGTCACAGCGACCGCGATCCGGATTTCCACAGCTATCTCGCGCGGGTCGACCCGGCGCCGTCCAGCGGGATGCTGTACACCGATCCCGCCTACCTGTCCGTCGACACCGACCTGGCCGCGCGCGGCAGCGGCAAGCCGTTGCTGGTCCTGTTCGAGCAAAAGGACTGCGCACCGTGCGACGAGCTGCACCGGGATATCCTGCAGCGCCCGGAAAGCCGCACGCAGCTGGCGCGTTTCGACGTGGTGCTGCTGGACATGTGGTCAGCCATGCCGGTCAGACGTGCGGACGGCCGACAGGGCAGCGCCGCCGAATGGGCCCGGGACCTGCAGCTGCAGTATACCCCCTCGATGGTGTTCTTCGATGCGGATAACCAGGAGGTCTTCCGTGTCGAGGCCTACCTGAAGGCCTTCCACATCCAGTCCGTCATGGATTACGTCGCCTCGCGCGCCTACCTCGATCAGCCCGATTTTCAGCGCTACATCGCGGCGCGCGCCGATGCACTGGAGGCGCAGGGTGTTCATGTGGACCTGATGCAGTGACCCGGCCTTCGCTGCGCTCCTGCAGGAGGATCAGTCGCTGGCCGCAGCCGCGACTTGACGGGCGTCGGTCGGCCGCCGGACAATGCCCGCAACCAGTATAACCCGGCCGTTAGCGAAACGGACAGCCATGACCCACAGCCTGCGTGCTTGCCTCTTTCCCGCCGTCCTCGCCCTGCTCGTTTCATCCGCCCGCGCCGACGATGGCTGGAAGCTGCTGTTCGGGGCCGGGATGGAGGGCCTGTCCGAGGCCGACCAGCTGGCGATCTACCGACACCTCGGTCTCAAGCGCAGCGCGGACGGCAAGGACCTGCTGGTGATGGGGGGCGAGGCGGCGGGGCCGGCGCGCTTTACGGTGCAACTGGAGGATCTCAACGCGGACGGTCGTGACGAGGTTTTCGTCATCGGCGGCAATGCCTTTCTCTCCGGGGCGTCCGGCAGCTCGGTCTGGCTGTTCCTGAAGCCGGCACCGGACGGCCAATGGCAGGTGAATCTCGGTGTTCCGGCGGCGTCCTACACGGTACTTGCACAGGACCATGCCGGTTATCCCGACCTGCGTCTCCCCGGCACCGGCGCGTGCGATGCCGTGTGGCGCTGGGACGGGGATACCTACGCGTACCATCAGGGTGTCGCCACGCGCCCCGGCGGCTGCGATCACCTGCCCTGAATATACCGCCGGACCGGGCGGTCCCGTGCCGGCACGGGCGGTTCACACCGCGGCGGTGATGAGCGGTACCAGCAGTTCGTCACGACTCAGCCCACCATGCGCGCCGACCAGTTCGACGTGTTTTTCCCGGAACAGCCCGTCCTTCAGGGTGTAATTCGACTGCAGCAGCAGCACACGGTCACCGATGCGCCGTGCCAGTTCCGGGTGGGGTGTTCCGAGCCCGAACCAGTGGGCATCGATCAGTTCCGCGGCGCTGCAGGAACGGACGACGCCGGCGAGCTCGGACGCCACGCAGGCGTCGAAATCGTCCTCGCAACCGGGGCGCAGGTAACAGTAGACCGAGCGCGATTCCCCGCAGAGCGGCAGGACGAGCATGTCGCGCAGGCCGGGCTGATCGTCCAGGTGCAGGCGGGTCTCCGGCGTCGTGTCGACCTGGCCGTGATCGGCGCAGACGATGACCAGGGTGCCCGTGCCCTGGAGGCGCTCCAGCAGGCGCGTGAAGGCCCGGTCGAGTTCCAGCAGGTGAGTGCGGGCGGCCTCGCTCCAGATGCCGTCGCAATGACCCGTGCTGTCCAGTTCGGGCCAGTAGGCATAGACGAACCGGCGCCCGTCCCCCTGCAGCGCGGCGGTGACCCTGTCGAGCAGGCCGTCGAGGTCCGAGTAGCTGGACTGCCGCGCGCGGCCGAGGTGGGCGAGGTTGAAGCCGGAGCGGGAGATACTTGCAGGCGAGACGGCGCAGGCGCTGACGCCGATGCGGTCGGCAAACGCCACGTGACCCAGCAGCGACGCCGTATCGACGCCCGCCGCCGCAAGCCTGACACCCCCGAAGCGCGGCATGCCCGGCAGGACCGTCAGGATCCCGCCCAGTTCCCTGAAGTACATGTTCCACCCCGTCAGGCCATGCTGTTGCGGTGCGCTCCCCGTGAGCAGGGTGGTGATGGCGCTCGTCGTGCCGGGCGGATAGACCGAGGTCATGCTGCCGCGCAGGCAGGCATTGAGCTGCACGGCCTGCGGGTTCGCGCGCAGGTAGTCGAAACCCAGACCGTCGACGATCCACAGCAGTACCTGGCGATGGGCCGCCACCTCGTCCGCGCCGAGCAGGCGCAGCGCCGGGTAGTCGTGTGCGGGACCGCCCAGCCCCTGCTGCAGCGAGGCCATGAGGTTGACGAGGCTGCCGCCCTGGTAATCCGGCAATCGCATGGCCCATTGTAGCCACACACCGAGCGTGCGCACCACGCGTATTGGCGTACGGCGTGCCGGTACGGCCGGTCGTCTCGGCGAGGGTGGACGTTGCGGCGTAAGCCGGCGCGGGTGCCGCGCACGCGCGTGTCCATGCCGGTTACCTGACGGCTGCTTGGCCTGACGTGCGTACGGAGATAATTCGATTGTTCGGTTTTTTCATGCGTTCTAGAATAGGCCCCCGGCTTGTCAGTGATGTAGGGAACTGCAGGAGGATACACGGCATGAACGAAGACAACCGCCTTGACTATGCTACATACGATTCATCGAGGACCTATCTCAAGTCAGCACTGGAACACATGCTCGCGGCGGGACGCAGCGTGCGCGACCTCAGCGAGTTCGCGCTGGATAAATTCGGCAGCGACTTTCTGCCTTACCTGCAGCAATTCCAGCGCGAAGTCCGTCAGGGACGGATTAACATCGACGGCCTCAGCCGCGCCGCCAGGGACGCGGTGCTCGGCCACCACGTGAGTGACGAGCAGCGTGACGAACTGATTCGCCAGACCGCTTACCTGCGGGCCGAACAACGCGGTTTCACCGGGGGTTCGCCGGAGCAGGACTGGCTCGAAGCCGAGCGGGAGGTCGACACACGACTGGCGCAGCAGGCGGGACTGGTGGTGAAGGGCAGCAAGGCACTCGCCTCGGTGACAGCGGTCGTTGAGAAGGAACTTTCCAACAGCAGAAAGGTGGTGATCGGCTGGCTTGACAGGAAATCACCGGCCGCGCCGGCGGTGGAGAAAAAGGTCGCCGGCAGGAACAAGCCGGCCGCCCGGCTGGTACGGGCCGGCACGGCGAAGCGGGCGGCCGCAAACGCCAGGGGTCAGGATGCCAAGGCGAACGGGAAAACGGCCTCCACGAGGAAAGCGCCCGTCAAGGGCGCCGCGACGACGCCCAAGCGGGCGGTGACAACCGGGAAGAAGACCACCGCGTCGGGGAGGGCGGCGTCGGCCAGCCGGACCGGTACGGCGAAGCGGGCCACGGCCACCACGGGCAGCCGGACCGGCACGGCGAAGCGGGCAGCCGCCGCCACAGGCACCCGCACCGGTACGGCGAAGAAAAAGGCTTCGGTAGCCGCCGGCGCGAGATCGGGTACAAAGCGACGGACAGCGGCCGGAAGCAAGGTACGCAAGACACGCCGGTGAGGTGCAGGCCCGCGTGCACCGTGCTGCGCTGTGACGCGCGCGGCGCGGCGGGCGCTGGCTGAATCCCCGGCATACCGCGTGCCGGGATAACGGCCGGCCTGCCCGTACTGCCGCCAGCGCCGGGTCGACAGCTAACCGCCCTGATCCATTCCCCGTCGCAGGGGGTGCGGCGTTCGGGTAATCGGTAACCGGCCGATGCGCCGGTTTCCCGCTGGTTGCGCCGTGCCCGCCATGCCTGTTAAATGATTCTCCTGGATCTTGCCGGTTCACTACCGCGCGATGAACACTCCGGCAGGGTCGTGAGGTACGCGCGGGCCGACCCGCGCGTCCGGCACGGAGGAAACTAGCTACATGGCGTCTGTCAGAAAAATCGTCCTCGATGTGCTCAAGCCCCACCAGCCCGCCGTGCTGGAGTTTGCGCGTGCGGTGGCGGCCGTCGGCAACGACTACCATGTGACGCTGACCGTTCTCGAAGTGGACGAGAACACCGAGACGCTGCAGATCGTGGTGACCGGGGGCGCGATAGACTATGAAGCCGTGCACGCCACCATCCGGGACATGGGCGGTTCGATACACAGTGTCGACGAGGTCGAGGTACAAAGCGCGGCGGATGCCGACGAACACCGTGAACCTGGTTGACAAGGCAGCCTACCTGCTGCGCCTGACCCGCACCCACGGTATCGTCCGCCGCTATTTCGTGGTCAACGGTTTCGACGGCGCGCTTACCATGCTGGGACTCATCACGGGGTTTCTCGCCGGCAACCCCGCCGGACTGACGGTCACCATCAATGCATGTCTGGGCGCCGCCATCGCACTGGGGATGAGCGGCGTCAGCAGTGCCTACGTGAGCGAGTCCGCGGAACGGCGGCGGGCCCTGGGTGAGCTGGAGGCGGCCATGGCAACCGACCTGCTGGACAGTGCCCACGGGAAAGCGGCGCGCCGGGTGCCCGTGCTCATCGCCCTGGTCAACGGTTCGGCCCCGCTGCTCATATCCCTGCTCATCATCCTGCCGCTGTGGCTTGCGCGCGCCGGTCTGCCACTGCCGGTCGCTCCACTGCATGCCTCGATCATTATCGCGCTGCTGCTGGTGTTCCTGCTCGGTGTTTTCCTGGGCCGCATCTCGGGCATTTCATGGGTCCGCAGCGGTTTGCAGACCCTGCTGGTGGCATTGCTCACCGCCGCATTGATCTCCCTGTTGACCGGCGGCTAGGCGCCTGTCCGGGGCACTGGATGCCGACGGGCGGCGCCGCTGCCGGTGCGCGTATTGCACGGCGGCACGCCGTCGTATACCGGATTCAAACCCTCCTGCATTGTCACGGCACGGGAATGCGCAGGTGAGCGTCGAATAATGTCCGAACGCGATGGACATGGCTGCGTGTGCCGGGCGCGATAGCCCCGTTATACGACCTCGGTACAATTGTTGCAGGCCATGTCCTTGCCGCAAAATTCCAAGGAATACAGCAGGCGGTCGCCTGCAATGACAATACACACGTGCCGTACCGGAGGGAGTCAAGTATGAACATCAAGTCGACATCGTGGCTGACGCTGGCCCTGCTCATCGGCATGACGGGCAATGCACAGGCGGTAACCGTCTTTACCGACCGGAGCAGCTTCGAGGCTGCGCTGGCCGCGTACAGTATCGAGGATTTCGAATCCTATCCGACCTACGGAACGCCGGACCCGCTGTTCAATATACCC
>Ga0210123_1001425_pt1 | contig 12145 bp, 9 predicted proteins | sample Muzzi_PWB_D2_FD_185535 | JGI IMG/M metagenome (GOLD analysis project Ga0210123, IMG submission 185535) | Wetland microbial communities from San Francisco Bay, California, USA, that impact long-term carbon sequestration - Muzzi_PWB_D2 (SPAdes) | ecosystem: Environmental > Aquatic > Marine >... | reverse complement strand
CGCCCTCCCGGTCTTCCAGAGGTCTTCCAGGTAAACCTTGTCGCGCAGATTGTCCATGGGGTGCCAGAAGCCGTGGTGGCGGTAGGCGGCCATCTGGCCGTCCTTCGCCAGGCGCTCCATGGGCTCACGCTCCCAGATGGTGGCGTCGGTTTCGACGTAATCCACCACCTTGGGCGAGAGGATGAAGAAGCCCGCGTTGATCCACGACCCGTCGCCCGCCGGCTTCTCCTCGAAGCGCTTCACGTGCACCCCGTCGGCGCCCATGCGGATGGCGCCGAATCGGCCCGGCGGCTGGGCGGCGGTGACGGTGGCGAGCAGGCCGTGGCGGCGGTGGAAGTCGACCAGGCGGCGCACGTTCACGTCGCTCACGCCGTCGCCGTAGGTCAGCAGGAAGTCCTCGTCCCCCAGGAAGTCCCGCACGGCCTTCAGGCGGCCCCCGGTGTTGGTGGTCTCGCCGGTGTCCACCAGGGCCACGCGCCACGGCTCGGCCCGGTTCGTGTGGACCTCGAGCCGGCCGCCCGACAGGTCCACGGTCACGTTGGACATGTGCAGGGCGTAGTTGGCGAAGTACTCCTTGATGACGTAGCCCTTGTAGCCCAGGCAGACGACGAAGTCGTCGATCCCGTAGCTGCTCAGGATCTTGAGGATGTGCCAGAGGATCGGCCGCCCGCCGACCTCCACCATGGGCTTCGGCCGCGTGCCGGTCTCTTCGCTGATGCGCGTGCCGAGCCCGCCGGCGAGGATGACGCCCTTCATGCGCCGGTCCCCGCGGTGGCTGTCCCGGGCGGTCCGGCGGGTGGCGGCTTACGCCGCTTGGCCGGTGGGGGACACCACCGCGGGGACCGGCCGCACGAAGACGGAAGCGTCAGCGCGATCGGACGCGGAAGGGTGCGTTCTATTCTTGGATTTCCCGGAGGCGGCTCCGGGAAGTGGCGACCGATGCCGAGTGCATCGTGTCCCATATGGCAGGTCCCCCATCTACGCGGCGCATTGTACACACGGCACCGGGACATACAAACATAATTTTTCCTTTGTCTGCCTCCGGCCGGGGGAAAAATCCCGCGTACCCCCGGGCGGCGCGCCTCAGCGCCGCGAGGAAATTTCCTCGGAGGGCAGGGCGCGGGCCAGGGTCAGGATCAGAAGCGACTGCCACGCGTCGGGGCGCGGGCCGTCGACCACGACGCGCTCGATGCGCGCGTCCACCGTCAGGCTGAAAACCTCGGCCGGCTTCGTGCGGCGGACGCCCAGCTGCCAGTGGTCCTGGCGGTCGGAGTCGGAGAAGCGCGTCGCATACCAGCCGAGCATGACCTCCGTCTCTCTCGAAAGGCCGGGCTTGGCGATCCACAGGCGCGCGGTGCGGGCGTCGGAGCCCATGGCGTCGCCCAGGATGCGGTCGCGGTAGGTGTAGGGGTAGAGGGAGTGGCCGTACCAGAAGTTGTGGCCCCACTTGTCGTGGTCGTAGAAGACGTCGGTGGCCGCGAACTCGCCCCGCGCCGTGTAGCGCCCGCCGGGGCCGACGCCCGCCAGGAACACGCCGCCCCGCACCGCGGGATGGGTGGGCAGGTGGAGCTGGTGGGCCTCGTCCTCCCCGGCGAACTCGCCGTATAGCCGCATCGCGGCGCCCCCGGGAAACGAGATGGTCCAGGCCGCGTCCACGCCGGCGATGGAGTTGCTCGTGTCGGTGCCGCCGGCGACGTTGCGGCCGCCCAGGACGGCCAGGAAGTCGGTCCACGACAGGTCGGGCCGGTTGTCGCCCCCTAAGAGGATCGTGCGGCTCGCGCCCAGCTCCAGGCGGCGCGCGGGCATCCACGTCAGGCGCACGCCGGTCAGGTAGGGCTGCGGGACCACCCGGTCGTCCTCCAGGCGCGCCAGGAGGTACGAGAAGTCCCACGTGCCGAGCCACGACCACCACCCCTCGAACGTGTGCGGCGCCACGAGCCCCATGCGCAGGGCGGGCAGGGGCGCGGCGTTGTCCGTGAGCAAAAAGCCGCCGTCGTGGCCGGGGCCCCACACGAGCGGCTGCCGCCCGGTGGCGACGGCGATGGGCCCCGCGTCGATGGCGAGGTATCCCTCCTGCCAGCCCGGGTTGCCGCCCTCGGCGTCGCCGAACGGCAGGCGCGGCACCATCACCAGGGCGACCCGCCGGCCGAGGTGGCTCTCGGAGCGCAGCCGCAGCTCGCCACTGCGGGTCTCGGGCCAGCCGAGGCCGGCGTCGTAGGCCCCCAGGGGGCCACCGCTCGTGGCGGGGACGTTGACGAATGTCACCGGCTGCCCCTCGGCGACGGCGCCGGTCAGGGCGATGCCGGCGTACTGCTCCCGGCCGGGGCCCGCGCGGGTCCGCACCTCGCGGGCCAGGGCCGACATGGCGGCGCGGTCGGCCGCGTCCCGCGGCCGGGCGCGGGCCAGCATGCCGCCCAAGCGCTCCCAGGTGTAGGGACGCACCCCCAGGGGGCCGGCGGGCAGGAGCCCCCGGGCCATCCAGGCGTCCACCTGGGCGTAGGCCGGGTGGTCCAGGGGGATGAAGGGGGAGGCGGCCGCCGCCGGGCGCGGGGCGCCGGCCCACAGGAAGACCAGCAGCAGGAGCGGGACCGCCGCGGCGGGAATGGGAACGGCGCCTGGGCGGGGCATTGCGCGCCAATGTACGGCAGGGGCGGGGCCGAATCAACCGCGCCCCGGGCGGGCCCGGGGGCCGGCTCGTCGACTTCTAACAATTGGCGGCTAATATAGGAAGAAGCATGCTGAGGGGCGCACGGGCGCCCGATCCTAGGCCAGGGACTCGAATGGCGCACAGCTGTAAGGCGCGGCCCATCGCCCCCCATGGCGCTCCCTTGCGCGGGAACGCTCCGGTGCCGTGCACCCCCGAATCCCCCCGGTGGGAGGCCCCGTGACGGCCGCGCGGACCGCGGGCGCATCGGACAGCGGCGGAGGCGGCGAGCGCGAGCGCATGCCGGCCGTCGAGCCAGACCTGAAGCTGCCCGAGCTCTACCTCAACCGCGAGCTCAGCCAGCTCCACTTCAACCGCCGCGTCCTGGCCCAGTCCGAGGACCCCGGCATCCCCCTGCTCGAGCGCCTGCGCTACCTCTGCATCGCCAGCACCAACCTGGACGAGTTCTTCGAGGTCCGGGTCGCCAGCCTCAAGCAGCAGGTGGCCCTCGGGGCCGTCCACGCCGGGCCCGACAACCTGGCGCCGGCCGAGGTCCTCAAGGCCGTCAGCACCCACGCCCACGGACTGGTGGACGCCCAGTACCGGGTGCTCAACGAGGTCCTGATCCCCCTGCTCGAGAAGGAGGGGATCCGCTTCATCCGCCGCACCCAGTGGACCGACGCCCAGGAGGCGTGGCTGAAGGACTACTTCCAGAACTCGCTTCTGCCGGTCCTGACCCCGATGGGGCTCGATCCCGCCCACCCCTTCCCGCGCATCCTCAACAAGAGCCTCAACTTCATCGTGGCCCTGAAAGGCAAGGACGCCTTCGGACGCAAGGGGGCCGTGGCCGTGGTGCAGGCGCCCCGGGCCCTGCCGCGCGTGATCCAGCTGCCGTCCGGCAAGAACGGCAGCGGTCCCCACGACTTCGTGTTCCTCTCATCCGTCATCCACACCTACGTGGACAGTCTCTTCCCGGGCATGAAGACGGGCGGCTGCCACCAGTTCCGCGTCACCCGCAACAGCCACCTGTTCCTGGACGAAGAGGAAGTGGTGGACCTGCTGCGCGCCGTCGAGGGCGAGCTGCCCTCGCGCCGTTACCGCGACGCGGTGCGCCTGGAGGTGGCCGACAACTGCCCGCCGGACATGAGCCAGTACCTGCTGAACCGGTTCTCCCTGGAGGCCGACGACCTGTTCCAGGTCAACGGCCCGGTGAACCTCAACCGCCTGCAGGCGGTGTACGAGCTGGTGGACCGGCCGGACCTGAAGTTCCCCGCCTTCACCCCGGGCCTGCCACCGCCCCTGTCGCCGAACGCGGACATGTTCACGCTCATCCGCAAGCAGGACCTCCTGCTGCACCACCCGTTCGAGTCCTTCACGCCGGTCGCGGACTTCCTCCGCCAGGCGGCCGCGGACCCCCAGGTGCTGGTGATCAAGCAGACCCTCTACCGCACCGGCCCCGACTCGGCCATCGTGGACGCCCTGGTCACCGCCGCGCGCGAGGGCAAGGAGGTGACGGTCATCATCGAGCTGATGGCGCGCTTCGACGAGGAGACCAACATCGCCCTCGCCAACCGGCTGCAGGAGGCGGGCGCCCACGTGGTGTACGGCGTGGTGGGCTACAAGACCCACGCCAAGCTGCTGCTCGTCGTCCGGCGCGAGGGCAAGCGCCTGCGCCCCTACCTGCACTTGGGGACGGGCAACTACCACTCGCGCACGGCCCGCCTCTACACCGACTACGGCCTGTTCACCTGCGACGAGGACCTGGGCTCGGACGCCCACAACGTCTTTTTGCAGCTGACCAGCATGGGCAAGGTGCCGCGCCTGAAGAAGGTCCTCCAGTCGCCCTTCACGCTCTACGACGCCCTGGTGGAGAAGATCGACCGCGAGATCGAGCACGCCCGCAAGGGCAAGCCCGCGCGGGTGGTCATCAAGGTCAACTCCCTGGTGGAGCCGGGCATCATCCAGGCCTGCTACCGCGCCGCGCGCGGGGGGGTGACGTTCGACCTGCTGGTGCGCGGCATGTGCGCCCTGCGGCCCGGCGTGCCGGGGGTGTCGGACCGCATCCGGGTACGCTCCATCGTGGGGCGCTTCCTGGAGCACACGCGCGTGTACTACTTCGAGAACGGGGGCGACCCGGAGGTGTTCTGCGGCAGCGCCGACTGGATGGAGCGCAACTTCTTCCGGCGCGTGGAGACGGTCTTCCCCATCCTGTCGAAGAAGCTGCGCGAGCGCGTGATCCGCGAGCTGGGCTACTACCTGGCGGACAACACCCAGGCGTGGGAGCTGCGCCCCGACGGCACCTATTTCCGCCTGAGCCCCGGCGCCGAGGCCCCCTTCTCGGCGCAGCAGGCGCTCCTCTCCGATCTCGCCGAGAGGTCCTGACGCGGCCGCGTCAGGCGAACGTCAACAAGAACCCCGCCGCCTCCAGGTAGGCCGCCTCGGCCTCCAGGTCGCCCCGCGTCAGGGGATGGGCCTCCAGCCAGCCGTCCGGGAACGCCACGCCCAGGGTGTCCTTGCCGGGCCTGAGCGTCACCGCCGGGACCGGCTCGGCGGTGCGTGCCCGGTGCAGGATGACCGCCAGCCGCAGCAGGATCGCCAGCTGGCGCAGGGGGCCCTTGCGGGTGCCCCCCAGCTCCCGGAGCACGGCCGCGGGGAACTTGCGCCGGTGGGCGCGCACCATGCCCGCCAGGCGCTGCTGCTCCTGGTTGGAGAAGCCCGGCAGGTCGGCGTTCGCCAGGACGTAGGCGCCGTGCTTGTGGTACTGGCTGTGGGCGATGTCGCGCCCGATCTCGTGCAGCCGGGCGCCCCAGGCGATCAGGCGCTCCCACTCCGGGTCGCGCAGGTTCCAGATTTCCTCGGCCTGCGCCCTGAGCGCCTCCGCCGTCCCCGCTACGCGGGCGGCGTGGGGGCCGTCCACATGGTAGCGGGCGGCCAGGGCCTCCACGGTCTGGTCGCGGATGTCGCGCGCGGCGCTGCGGCCGATCAGGTCGTGGATCAGCCCCTCGCGCATGGCCCCCTGGGTGATGAGCACGCGCTCGACGCCCAGGGCCGTCAGGGCCGCCTTGGCGATGGCGACGCCGCCCGGGAAGACGGGGGCCCGCTGAGGGGTCATGCCCTGGAGCTTGACGCGGTCCACGTGCCCCGCCTGGACCAGGACCCGGGTCAGCTCCGCCAGGACGTCGGGCGTGATGCCCTCCGGCCCCAGGCCCGCAAGGCGCACGACCCGGTCGATCGCACGGAAGGTCCCGGAGGCGCCGATGGCCTCGCGCCACCCCAGGTCCTTGCAGGTGGCGGCCACGGGCAGCAGCTCGCGCCGCACGGCCAGCTCCGCCTTGCGCATGCCCTCGGCGGTGATCTGGCCGCCCGGGAAGTGCTGGAGGCTGACCGACACGCACCCCACGTGGAGACTCTCCATGTAGAGCGGCTCCAGGTGCTCGCCGACGATCACCTCGGTGCTGCCGCCGCCGATGTCCACCACCAGGCGGCGCCCCTCGCTGACCTCCAGGCTGTGGGCCACGCCCGCGTAGATCAGGCGGGCCTCCTCGACGCCCGAGATCACCTCGATGGGGTGGCCCAGGGCCTCCTCGGCCTTGGGCAGAAAGTCGCTGCGCGGCCCGGTGGCGCGCAGGGTGTTGGTGCCCACGGCCCGCACCGCCGCGGGCGGCAGGCCCTTGAGGCGCTCGCCGAAGCGGCCCAGGCAGGCCAGCGCCCGCTCCTGGACCTCGGGGGCGATGCGGCGGCGCTTGTCGATGCCGGCGGCGAGCCGGACCATTTCCGAGAGCCGGTCCACCACCCGGGGGCGCTCGCCCTCGACCTGGGCGACCACCAGGTGGAAGCTGTTGGAGCCCAAATCCACGGCCGCCACCGTCCCCGGCACCGCGGCGCCGGGTGGGGCGCCGCCCGCCTCGGGGGCGGGTGCGACGGCCGCGCCGGCGGACCTGCCCTTGCGCGGCTCAGCCATCCGTCACGGCCCCCTTCAGGGCGGCGCACAGGCCGTCGAGCGGAGAGAGGAGCCGGGCGCCGCCGTCCGCCAGGTAGCCCGCCTTCAGATCGGCGAAGCGCTCGGCCCGTTCCCGCGCGGCCGTGGCGGCCAGGGCCAGAAGGCCCGCCTGAACCGGGTCGGCGTCGTCGTCGCGCCCTGCCACGGCCCGGGCGAGCCGGTCGTCCGCGTGCGCCACGGCGGCGTGGTGGAGGGCACTCTGGAGGCGGCCGATCATCACCTGCCTATCGTGCATGATTCCGACGGTGTCCTGAAAGGCCGCCAGGGCCTTGACCGCTCCCGCCGCCCCGGGCAGCGCGCCGCGCAGGGGCTCGATCAGGTAGCGCAGGCGCTTGGCCTCGATCCGCGCCCGGTGCGCCGCGTCCTGGTCGGCCAGGGTTTTCACCCGCGCGAGGCGCTCCTTCAGCTTCGCCTCGTGGTCCCGCAGGCGGCCCGCGGCGACGCTGGCGAAGGGGGGCGAGCCCGGGTCCGCGGGGCGCGCCGGGCGGCGCCCCAAACGCTGCCGAAGCTCGGCCGCCAGGGCGTCCCACTTGTCGCCCAGATCGGTGTCCACGTCGGCGTAGGCGGCGTCGCGCTCCCGCGCAAGCTCCGCCACGAGCGCGTCGCAGGCGGTGGCATCGGGCAGTGCCTTGCGGGCGGTCTCCAGCCATTCGAGGGCCACCTCGGCGTTGCGTCCGCCGCCCGTGGCCCCGGCCAGGTCGCGCAGGCGCCGCTCGATCTTGCGCCCCACGGCGTGGCAGTCGCGATAGGCGCGCAGGTGGGAGCGCAGGCGCCGGATCGCCACGCGGAAGTCGTGCAGGGCCTTCGGGTCGCCTCCCGCGCCGATCCGCCGCCGCGCCTTGCCGGCCTGGGTGATGAGCCTTCGGGCGTAACTCGCCACCGCCTCCGGTGCCGGGCGGGTGAGGCTCGCGGCCGCCCCGGTCACCGCTTGCCGCCCTTGCCGCCCAAGCCGCGCAGGACCTTGGGGGGCGCCAGCCACCGGATGATCCCCGTGCCCGCCGCGGGGCCCTCCGGGAACGCGATCAGGCACGCGCCCCCTTTCTTCATGTCCACCAGGGAGACGGGCTTGCCCGATGTCGCCCAGCCGATCCACTCACTCAAATGGGGCTCGTGTCCCACCAGGGCCGAGAGCCCCGGGTGGGCCGGGCCGAACACCCAGTCGAGCAGCTCCCCGGGATCGGCCCCGGGCAACAGGAGGGGGGAGGTGGCCAGGGGCAGGTCGCCGTAGGCCCGGGCCACGATCTCGGCGGTCTCCCGCGCCCGGGTCCAGGGGCTCGTGAGGACCCGCGCCACCTCCGGAACGAGCTTCTCCAGGCCGCGGGCGGCGGTCTCCATGCGGGCGCGCCCGGCCTCGGTGAGGGGGCGTTCCCCGTCGGGGCGGCCGGTATGGGCGAAGACCTCGCGGTCCTCGGCGATGGCGTGGCGGATGATCAGGCAGGCGCGCACGATGGCTCCCGGGGCGGGCTACGTGCCCAAAAAACCACCAAAAAATACCACGATTCGGTTCGAAACGTGTGCGGAGACGCCCCCCGAACCCCGTCCAAATGCCTGCCCGGACGGCGAATTCCCCGATCCATACGGAGAATTCACGGGTCTCTCATGCGACCCGAACGGGCCGGTGCGATGTAATGGGCATGAAGCCTGACACCATTCCCACCCCCCCGCCCGCTCCCCTGGCGGTGTGCATCGTGACGGAAACCTACCCGCCCGAGGTCAACGGCGTCGCCCGGATCACGACCCTTCTCGCCCGGACGCTGCCGTAACCGACGTCAGTCGTCCGCGGAGGCGTTGCCCGCGTGGCGCCTCAGGAGCGCCGCCGCGGCCTCATGGTCCACGTGCCGGATGTCGTGGCCGCGGATCGTGTAGATGACCATCTCGCAAATATTCGTGGCGTGGTCGCCGATCCGCTCGAGGTTCTTGGCGATGTTCGACAGGATGATGTAGCCGCTCAGGTACTGCGGGTTCTCGACCATGAAGGTGAGGATCTCGCGGTACATGCCCTGGTACATGGAGTCCACGGTCTGGTCGTTCTCGATGACGGCCATGGCCAGGTCGATGTCACCCGAGGAGAAGGCCTCGAGGGCGCGCGCCACCTGGGACTCGACGACCCGCCCCATGCCCGCCAGGTCGGGGTTCGGGTGGAGCGGCATGTCTTCCAAAAAGACCACGCCCTCGCAGATGCCGGCCGCCAGGTCGCCCATCCGCTCCAGGTCGGTGACCACCTTCACGGCCGCCAGAATGAAGCGCATGTCGCCCGCGGCGGGCTGGCGCAAGGCGATGAGGCGGCTCACGTGGTCGTCGCTGGCCACCTCCAGCGCGTTGACCGCCAGGTCGTGATCGATTGTCTGTCGCGCCAGGGTGGTGTCGTGGGTCATGAGGGCCCGCATGGCATCGGAGACGGCGTCCTCCACCAGGCCGCCCATGCCGAGGACCTGGGCCATGAGCCCTGCCAGCTCCTCGTCGAACTTCTTGACCGTATGCGGCGTTCGGGGCTTGGCCAAGGGATTGCCGCCTATGCAGTCCGCCCCGGGGTGCCGGGGCGGGGTGAGACCGCCGGGCGGGCTTTCCTGTCAGCCGGCCGGCGGGTGTTGGGGCGCTTCCCCCCAGAGGGGTAAGGGCCGGGGGCGAGAGGGCGTCCCCCGGCCCTTTGGCCGCACGCTAAGGAGGACAGGGATGATGTTTAGCGAGCGGACCATCCTCTGGTGGCGAACGTCAGATCTTGATCTGCGCGTAGAGGCCGATCGTCGACTCCGTGTCCGAGGTTCCGCCCGGGTCCGTCGAAGTGTAGGCGGCGGCCACCGTGCAGCCCTTCTGGACCTCGGTCTCGATGCCCACGATGAACTTGTTCACCGGGTCGGCGCCGGAGACGTCCATGGCCTTGAAGGAATCGTACCGTCCGAACGCCACCGTCTTGTCGCCCGCCGGCACGTTGCCGTTGACCAGGACGCTGAAGCCCGACCCGCTGTCGAACGTGGCCTGATCGTCGTCGTCGGCCGACACGTATTCCGCCGCGGCGTTGCCGAATGCGGCGAAATAGGCGGCGTAGACGCCGTAGGTCGTCCGGTCGGTGGTGTCGACCCCGGCGACCTTGGAGTTCGACATGCCGTGCAGGCCCACGCGGGCGCCGGCCGCCCTCGCCTCCACCCGGCCCTCGAAAGCGTAGCCGGCGCCGTTGGGGGTCTTGTCGTAGCCCTCGCCGTTCATAAGCGAGACGTAGTAGTTGAACATCTCGCCCACGTCTCCGAGGACGCTGACGCCTAAGTCGGACGAGGTGTATACGCCGATGTCGTCCACGAAGGTCTTGGCGACGTACCGGTGGCCCCAAATGTCGGTCTGGTAGTAGTCCACGACCGGTGTGTGGTGCAGACCGAACTTGACGTAGTGGCTGTTCTCGCCCGCGATCTTGATCTGGGCGTAGGCGTACTTGACGAAGTAGTCCTGGTCCGGGCCCTTCGTGTCCAAGGTGATGCGGTAGGTGGTCTTCTTCTCCGGGTGGTACCTCATCTCAAAGTAACCCCGGGTAACGTGGAAACCGGAGGCCGCGTCGTCGAAGGCCCCGGTGGTGTCGTTGTTGTCGCCGGTGTCGACCTGGGTGAAATCGAGGAAGGCCAGGCCCTTGAGCTCGACCTCACCGTCGGCCAGCTTGTAGGCGTGTGCCGGCGTCGTGCCGACCAGCGCGGCGGCCGCGGCGGCCGACAGGATCGCCGCGGTGCGCGTCTTCCATGAGAGAAGTCCCATTCGTCTGTCCTCCCTTACGACGGAGTGCTTCGGTTCGTGGACCGTCAGCCACGGGACGACCACCGTCCCGGGCCCCAATCCACAGGTGCAGAAGGCATTGGTGCGGCAGTCTAGGCAAAGGCTGTTAACTGCACGTGCGGACAATGTGAAAAGGAGAGCAGGATTATATGAGGGTTGGGTGAGGTCCGTCTCACTCGCGCATGCGGTAGCCCACGCCGCGCACGGTCTCGACCACGTTCCCCAGGGCCCCGAGCTTGCGGCGCAGGGAGACGATCTGCACGTCCACGCTGCGGTCGGTGACGCCGTGGGCCTTGCCGTGGATGGCGCCGATGATCTGACTGCGGGAGAAGACCCAGCCCGGACGGCGCGCCAGGAGCGCGAGGATCTGGAACTCGGTGCGGGTCAGGGTCACCGGCGTGCCCTCGGCCTTCACCTCGTGCCGCCCGGGGTGGATCTCGATGCCGTGCACCACCAGCGCCGCCTCGCTCTCCGGCGCCGGCGTGCCGCCCCCGCGCCGCAGGGCCGCCTCGACGCGCGCCACCAGCACGGCGGGGGAGAAGGGCTTCGCGACGTAGTCGTCGGCGCCGATCGACAGGCCGCGCACCACGTCGCGCTCCTCGCCCCGGGCGGTGACCATGATGACCGGCACCTCGCGGGTGGCGGGCTGGGCCTTGAGCTGGCGGCAGACCGCCATGCCGTCGATGCCCGGCAGCATCAGGTCGAGCAGCACCAGGTCGGGCGGCGCCGCGCGGGCGGCCTCGATGGCCTGCTCGCCGGAGCGCGCCGTGGTGACGGCGTAGCCCGCCTTCTCCAGGTTGTAGCGAATCAGCTCGCTGATGTCGGTCTCGTCTTCGACGACCAGGATGCGCTTGCGGCCCATCGCCATGCTCGGCTCCCCTCGGGTGGGTCCCCTGTGGCGCCGATTTAAACGTTTCCTGACGGCGCGATCCAGCGCCTCACGCAATCCGAACCGCTTGCTTACGGGTTCTTAACGTGTCCGGAAGGAGAAAGGGGCCCCCGCCGTATGGGCGGGGGCCCCCGGGGGGCCGGGCCGGGCCGTCCGGGCTGGACCCAAAACGACCGCGGCCGGAGTGGGGCGGCTGGGCGGGCCGCCCGCTGGACGCCGCTAGTGGCGGCGCACCTTGAAGCCCGTGATCATGAGCAGGTCATCGGTCGCTCCGTTCACGGGGTTGGAGGTGAAGTCCCTGAGCACGTCGGGCTGCTCGCCGTGCTGGATGTTGACGTACGCCACCCGGCCGGTGGCGTCGAAGATGAACCCGGTGGGCTCGGCGTCGGGGTCGATCACCGACAGCATGGGCACGCAGCCGTCGGTCTTGATGTCGCGGTCCGCCTCGTCCGGCAGGCAGGCGTAGACCTCGCCGAAGGGATGGTCCTCGATCACGTACAGGTTGCCCGTGTGGGGCTGGAACGCGATGTTGTCGAAGCTGTTGAAGCGCGCGTCGCCCTCCACGAAGCGGTTCGCGGTGGCGTAGGCGAAGTCGCCCGCGTCGCCCAGGTAGGAAAGGCCCGTGCGGCCGTCCACCACGTCGGCGGAGTCGGCCGGGAGCGGCATCGTGTCGACGATGCACATCACCTCGGCGTAGCTGTGGGCGCTCTCGCTCTCGGTGTTGGTCCAGCAGAACCGGACGCCGTCCCCATCATAGGCGGGGTCGATGTCCATGTCCTCGGGGCGGTAGTAGCCGGTGGCGCCGACGGCATCGGCGTCGCCGCGGGCCGTGGCCGCGTCCACCCGCACCCACGCC
>Ga0210123_1001423_pt1 | contig 12172 bp, 10 predicted proteins | sample Muzzi_PWB_D2_FD_185535 | JGI IMG/M metagenome (GOLD analysis project Ga0210123, IMG submission 185535) | Wetland microbial communities from San Francisco Bay, California, USA, that impact long-term carbon sequestration - Muzzi_PWB_D2 (SPAdes) | ecosystem: Environmental > Aquatic > Marine >... | reverse complement strand
CTCGCGCGCGATGGCGATCCCCTCCTCACGCTCCCGCCCCGCTGCCTCCGCCGCCTGCATCCGCTCCTGGAGCGGTGCCGGCACCGGCACCTCGGACAATTCCAACTCGAAGAATTGCGCCTCACGGGCCGAGCGAAGCGGCCAGACCGTCGCGATCACTGGAACGCGCTCGGGCAGCTCCCCGAGGAGCCCCTCCAGCGCGGCCACGTCGAAGATCGGCGCGGTGATGGCGAACTCCGCGCCGGCGGAGACCTTCCATTGGTAGCGGGCGATTTCCCGCGCGCGGTCGTGGTGCGACGGATCGAGGCGCACGCCGGTGAAGAACCCGGTCGGCCGGCCAATCCGGGTCCCGCCGATGTCCTGCCCATGGTTCAGGTGGCCCACGAGGTTGACCGCACCGATGCTGTCCACCTCCAGGTCCGGCGGCGCGTCCACCGCCGGGCTGGACGGGGGGCCGGTCACGATCAGGAGGTTGGCGATGCCGGTGGCGTAGGCCCCGAGGAGGTCGGACTGGAGGCGTGAGAGACGACGCTCCCGGCAGCTCATCTGCACGATCGGCTGCAGGCTGCCGAGCCGGAGGCACACCTGGGCAAGGGCCGTCGGCGACATCCGAGCCTCGGTCCGCGGCCCGTCGAGGAGGGTGGCGAACTCGATGCCGCGTTCCGCCAGCCCGACGAGCGACGTGGCCATCGCATCGACCTCCCATCCGATCGGCAGAGGGAGCTCGACCCCGGTGACGAAGGCGCCTGCCAGGAGGCGGCCCGCCAGTGGGGACTTGTCCGCTGTCGCGACGGGGCGGACCTCGGCCGACGGCCTGACAGGACGGGTGGCGCGCACCGGCGCGGCGACCGGCGGGGCTGCCCCGACCGCCTGGCGGAGGGCCCGGATATGGTCCGGCGTCGTGCCGCAACACCCCCCCAGCAATCGAGCGCCGGCCCGGAGCGCTTGCCGCCCCCACGCCACCAGATAATCGGGCGAGGCAAGATAGAGATTCCGCCCGTCCACGGTGTGCGGCTGGCCGGCGTTGGGTTGGGCCGACAACGGAAGGGACACCGCCTGGCTCATCCCTTCCAGGGCATCGAGCACAGCGAGCGCCTCGCTACAGTTGACTCCGACAACCGAGGCGCCGGCCGAGGCCATGCGTGCGGCCGCCTCCCCTGGGTCGACGCCCTCCCGAGTCACGCCACGCTTGGCGACGGCGACCTGGGCCACGAGCGGGAGATCGGTGACCGATCGGACACCGCGGATCGCCTCCTCGAGCTCCGGGAGGTGGCCGAATGTCTCCAGGATGAGGAGATCCACGGCGCCGGCGGCGAGGGCGCGCGCCTGCTCCGCGAAGACCTCCCTCGCCTCGTTCCGGGCGATCGGCCCAAAGGGCTCAATGCGAACGCCGAGGGGACCCATCGCACCCGCAACCCAGGCGGTTCCGCCGCTCGCTTCCCGGGCGATCTCCGCCCCGCGCACGTTGATCTCCTCCACTCGGCCGGCGAGGCCGTGGGGAGACAGGCGAAATCGGTTGGCGGCGAAGGTGTTGGTCTCGAGGATCTGGGCACCCGCCAGGACATAGGCCTCGTGCACTTCTCGCACCGCCCCCGGTCGGGTCAGGTTGAGCTCCTCGAAGGCGCGATTGATGAACGCACCCCGCGTATAGAGCATCGTGCCCATCGCTCCGTCGAACAGGGCGCTTCCGCCGCGGGCGAGAAACTCCGCAAACGGCTCCTGGCCTGGGCGGGCGGTTGGACTGGGGGGCGTCGTAGTACTGGACATGGCGGCCTAATCGTGGTGGGGGCGGGGGCGTGACGCAAGGGAAACACCTCGGGGCACGTCGAACGAGACCCCCCCATTCAAGGGTAACGATTCTGTGTACCAGGGCGACAACCACATCGTCGCGCGGCATGTCATCGGCTCGCGGCGGGGCAGGGGTCGAGCGACGGTTTCAATGGTGACACCGGAGTGGCTGGCCTCTCGCTATCGGACCTCGGATGGCGTGGCACCGGCCGTCTCTGACCGCTTGGTCCCCCCAACCCCTTGCCCTCCCGGCGGCGGCCCCACCGGAGTAGGCTTCCTAGTGGAATCCGCGCCGATCCGCGGTATCGCGGTTAACCACCTGGCGACGAAGGAGATGAGATTATGAACGGGGGGGCCCTGGACCCGAGCGATGCGGTGCGTTGCTTTGGACAACTCCTCGCCTACGACGATTGGGCCAACCGGGAAGCGCTTGTGTCCCTGACAGCCGCGACCGACCCTCCGCCACTCGCCGTGGCGCTCTTGGCCCACATCGTGGCCGCGCAGAACCTCTGGCTCGAGCGGATGCGCCCGATGGGGTCCGCCGTCCCGGTGTGGCCCGGAACGCCCCTTCCCAAACTGGAGGGCGCGCTAGCCGCGGTCCGAGACCGCTGGGTGGCGTTTGTCGCGGCGCTGACCTCGTCGCGACTGGCCGACACGATTGTCTACGTCAATTCCAAGGGTGAGCCGTGGGAGAATCGGGTGGCCGACATCCTCATGCACGTCGTGGTCCATGGGGGGTATCACCGCGGCCAGATCGCCGCCCTCCTCCGCGGGCACGGTGCGCAACCGGCCTACACCGACTACATCCACTGTGTCCGGACAGGACAGCTCCCGGAACCGAGCACCGGAGTTGCCGAGTAGATCCCCGCGGTAGCGCTGGCGATTTCGCTGCGCGGGCGGGAGACGCCGCGCGACCAGGGTACCGGGTAGGTCGAGTCTTTCACCGGCAGCCATACCGTGTTTCGGCGAGGACGCCAGCCTATTCACCCACCAGGAGCGCCATTACCTCTCGCGCCCTCCCCCGGTTGTCGAGATTGAGTATCACGACCTGCTGCCAGGTGCCGAGTGCCAAACGGCCTCCGACGACCGGGAGGGTCAGGCCGGTCTTCAACAACGCCGAGCGGACGTGGGAGAATCCGTTGCCGTCTCCCCAGCGGGCGTTGTGGGCATAGTCTCCGTCGACTGGAGCCATCCGCTCCAACGCCCCGCGGAGGTCCTCGAGCGCCCCCGGCTCGTATTCGATGGTGGTGATGGCTCCGGTCGACCCGACCAGCTGTACGGTCAGGATGCCCGTCGCCGCGCCGCAGCCTCGAACGAACTCCTGAAGCTCCGGCGTCAGGTCGTGGTGGCCGAACTCCGCGTCGAGGCGTAGGGTCCAGCCCGTCTCCCAGGTGTGCATCGGTGCCGCCGTTGCTGTGGGGTTGCTCGATGCCAAAGGTAAGCGGACCGCTTGTCATCCTGGGGGTGGCTCGGCACAATTCACTCCATGCCCGCCCCGCGTCCTGTGGAGATCCTCCGGCGACTGGTCGGCTTCGATACCACGAGCCATCGGAGCAATCTGGCGCTCGTCGACTTCGTCGCTGACGTCCTCGATCGCCCCGGCACCCGGATCCACCGGCAGCCCAATGCCGATGGCACCAAGGCCAACCTCGTGGTCTGTGTTGGTCCCGAGGCCCACCCGACGTCGCGCGACGGTCTGGTACTCTCGGGCCATATGGATGTCGTACCGGCGGTGGAGCCCGAATGGGAGAGCGATCCCTTCTCGCTCCGGGAGGACGACGGCCACGGCCGGTACTACGGCCGGGGCGCATGCGACATGAAAGGCTTCGTGGCGCTGGCAGTGGCCCGCGCGGCGGCCGTGGATCCTCGATCGCTCCGCCGTCCGCTGGCGCTACTGCTCACCTACGACGAGGAGGTGGGCACCCTCGGTGCGCGCGCGTTCGTGGCGGAGTGGGAGGATCGGGAAATCCTCCCGCGCCGCACGATCATCGGGGAGCCGACCGGGCTCCGGGCAGTGCGGCTCCACAAGGGTCATTTCAAGGCACGGGTGACGCTCGCGGGCCGGAGTGCCCATAGCGGGCACCCCCAGGCGGGCGATAACGCCATCGAGCCGATGGCTCCCGTCATCGCTGGGCTCGCCGGGCTCCGCCGCGCCCTGGAGGACGAACGCCCCGCCTGGTCGGAGTACTTCGGCGACGTTCCCTTCGTCACGCTCAACCTCGGCCAGATCCAGGGCGGTTCGGCCATCAACGTGATCCCAGACCGCTGCCACCTCGACCTGGGGGTGCGGCTCCTCCCTGGGATGGAGAGCGCCCCGATGATGGAGCGGCTGCGGGAGACGGTGGGGAACGCCCTGCGTGGTCGGCCATTCACCCTGGAGTTCCTCGGGGAGAGTCCGCCGCTCCTGCAGTCGGATGAGGGCGACCTCTATCGAGCCGTGTGCTCGGCGGTGGAACAGGACGACACCGCGAGCGTCTACTTCGCCACGGACGGGGGCTGGCTCCAGGCCAGCGGCTTCGAATGCGTGATCTGCGGGCCGGGAAACATGGACGTTGCCCACCGTCCAAACGAGTGGATCGGTGCAGCCGACCTGGAGCGGGGCGGTCGCGTGCTGGATGGTCTGATCCAACGTTTTTGCCTGACGGACGCGACGTGAGAGATCTCGAGGTCCTCGAGGCGGACCTGACCTGGACCGGCTCGGCGTTCGAGACCGGTGTCCGCGTGGCGGTCCGCGGGGGGAGGATCGAAGCCGTCGGGCGGCTCGAGCAGGAGCCGACCCGGCGGCTGGCTGGACGGGCGCTCCTTCCGGGCATCGTCAACGTCCATTCCCACGCCTTTCAGCGCGGGCTCCGCGGCCGCGGCGAGACCTTCCCCCGAGAGAGCGGGAGTTTCTGGAGTTGGCGGGAGGCGATGTACGCCCTCGTCGGCACGCTCGATCGCGATCGCTTTTTCGAGGTGACACGCCGCTGCTATGCGGAGATGGTCTCTCGGGGGATCACCACGGTCGGCGAGTTCCACTACCTCCACCACGGGCCCGATGGCGCCGACTTCGCGTTCGACGAGGTCGTCCTGACCGCCGCTCGGGCGGTTGGGATTCGGCTGGTACTCCTCAACGCCTACTATCACACCGGCGCTATCGGCCGTCCCCTCGAAGGTGCGCAGCGGCGGTTCGACACCGTGTCGCCGGCGGCGTACTGGGACCAGATGGACCGGCTGACCGCCGCGCTCGATCCCGACACCCAGCGGCTCGGGGCCGTGGTCCACAGCGTCCGCGCCGCCGACCCGTCGGACCTGGCGGCTGTGCTCGCGGAAGCGACCCAACGGGGGATGGTGTTTCATATCCATGTGGAAGAGCAGCGCCGGGAGATCGAGGAGTGCCGGGTGGCGCACGGCGTCACCCCGATGCGGCTCCTCCTCGGCCATTCCCGGTCGCTGGACACCGTGACGGCGGTGCACTGCACCCATACGAGCGATGACGACATGGCAGCGTTCGTTGGGGGCGGTGGCAGGGTGTGTGTGTGTCCCTTGACCGAGGCAAACTTGGGGGATGGGATTCCACGCGTGGACCGACTGACCGGTAGGGAACGCCTGTGCCTGGGGACCGATTCCAACGCGCGCATCGACCCGACGGAAGAAATGCGGTGGCTCGAGTACGGTCAGCGGCTGGCATCCGAACGGCGCGGGATTATCCGCGACGAGGCCGGAAACGTCGCGGCCACGCTCCTCCGGGCCGCGACGCTCAACGGCGCTGCCGCGCTCGGCCTGCAGGCCGGTGCCATCGATACGGGCCTGGCCGCCGACTTCTGTACACTGGATCTGTCTGCGCCAGCCCTCGCCGGTTGGGACGCAGCGTCTCTCCTCCCGGCCTTCGTCTTTGGCGCCGATGCCTCCGTCCTCGCCGAGGTCTGCGTGGCGGGGCGATGGCGGCGAACCGACGGAGCCGCGGACGGCTAAACCTTCGTCGCTAGCGCCTCCCCAGAAAGCCGCAGCCGCAGTCGAGGGTGGCTGTGCCAGATCCACCATCCCATTGACGCCACCGCCGCGACGTTCCCAATCCCGATCGCCCACCAGCTGATGGCGCCGAGGACCCAATCGCCGAGACTTCCGGCGATGCCGAGAAAGAGCCCCTCGAGCACGATCACGGCCATCAGGGCGAGGAGCCAGAAGCCGGGAGCTTGCTCGATGCGTTCCACCGCCCACGCCAGAAGGACGCCCACGCCGACGAAGGCTACGACGTGCAGCACGGTGTACGCCGCGACGACCCCCACGGCAATCTGGACGTCCGCCGGTGACGCCGCGCCGAGGAAGGCCAGCGAGCCCAGGGCCGCCGGTGTAAAGAACGGCCGACCGCCCAGGACATCGAGGAGGAGGAACCAGAGAGCGACCGTCCCAGCCCCCAGCACGCCCGTGACCAGTCCCTGCACCAGGAGGGGATGGCCACCCAGTGCCCCGGGGCCGAACGGAGACCGGGCCTTGGCCACGAGGTGGAGATAGGTCATCAGGACCATCCCACCCAACATGTTGGCCGCCAGGACATGACCTGTCGGGAGGGCGGCAGCGAGCGTTGCGCCCGTGATCAGCATCGCGCCGTAATGGACGCCCACGAGAACGCCCACGCCGACGAGGAGCCCGTAGATCAACCTGGGCGCGAGGCCACCGGCCCAGAGGAATGCGGCTACCGCCACCCCGACCGTGGCGAATACCCCGAAATGGAGGATGGTATAGCCGGCCACGAGACGGAAGCTGGCTGGAATGTCTGCCTGACCGAGGAGCGCCCCGGCGAGGACCACCGGCGTATGGAATGGCGCGCCGGCCAGGAGATCCACGACGAAAAACCAGAGGGCCACGGCCGCACCGGCGGCGATGCCGCCGACGGCGCCGTGGATGAGGCTCGTCGAATCGAATCGTTGCATCGCCACACCCCCTAGGCCAAATGGCTCGGCGCACACCCCAAGCGTTGTCCCGACGCTCCCGCCCCAAGGCCCTGCGGCGAAGGTAGGGACCGGTACCACCGCCGGCAAGACAGCGGCTTGCGCCAGCGGACGGATGCGGAATCGGTCGATTGGGAGAGACGCTCGGACGGCCCCGGGTGGGCCGGGGCCTACTTGGCGGTGAGGCGGAGGACCGCTTTGAGCTTGGTGCCTTTCACGACAGCCTGCAGCCAGGTCCTCCCCGCTGCGGATCCAAGGGTCCACTCGGTGGCCGCCTTCCCGTCGTCGCCCGTCATGGCACGTTGCGGATTGACGATGCCTGCGGGTCCGCTAAAGATCACCTCGCGGTCAGACACGGGGTTCCCGTAGGCATCGGTGACCTGCACCACGACGGGTTTGGGGAGCAGCCGGCCCGCGGCGCCGGCCGCGGGCGGGTGCAGGAAGGCGATGTTTCCGGGTCCCAACGGTCGGACGGTGGCCCGGACATGAAGGGGCCCTTTGACGCCGGCGACGCGAACCACGAGTTCCTGCACGCCGCTGGCTCGGCCCGCGGTCCACGAGATCCGGGCTTGGCCCTGCCCGTCCGTCACGAGCGAGCTGTCCGCCACGGTGCCCGCGCCCGGTTCAACCGTAACCGGAATCTCCGCAACGGGATTCCCCTCTGCGTCGAGGGCCCGAATGACGATCCTCTCCTTCAACGCCCGGCCGACGGTGCCCCGCTGGTCGGCGCCGCGCACGACCTCCGCGCGCGCAACCGCACCGGGCTCGGCAAAGGCGCGGATGGCGCGCGGAGGGATGGTGGTGGGGTTACCGACTTGAGCCTCCAAGACCTGCCAGCCGGCGTGGGGTCCGAGTGTCCACGTCGCCTGGGCCATGCCGAGCGAGTCGGTGCGCTCCGAGGCCCCGCGTACGGAGCCGCCGTCCCGTGTGGTCCAGACGACCGGGAGCCCAGGAATCACCCGGCCCGCCGAGTCTCGCGCCTGAACGCGGATGAGCTCCGGAAGCCGGGTACCGAACCGGGCTCGGAGGCTGTCGGTCAGTGCTGTGACGGCGAGGTTATCGGGGCTCGGGTCGGCCTCGGCCTCCACAACCGCCTCACCGTCGCCGTCCACGGCGAGGAGGTGGAGCGACTGGCGCCCCGGAGTCTCGCCCAGCGTCCAGCGGATCCGGACTTCCCCCTCGCCATCGGAGGTGGCGGTATCCGGCATCACTGATCCGCCCTCCGCGCCTGTCTCGAACCGGACTCGGGCTCCCGGGAGTGGCGTTCCCCCCCGTGACCACACGCGGGCCACGATCTGACTGGGGAGGGGGGCGTCCACCCGATGTCGTTGGTCGCCGCCGCGCACCACGGTGATGGCGCCCGGAACCGGGACCACCTCTACCACCGCGCTGGCGGTGAAGCCGTCGAGCGCGGCGGTCACCGTCCCCGTCCCGGGGGCGACCCCGGTGACGAAGCCGAGGGAATCGACCCGGAGGATGGCGTTGTCCGCACTCCGCCAGTCGGGGGAGAGTCCCAGGATCTCGTGGCGCCGGGCGTCGAGGGCCATGGCGAACAGCGGCCGCGCGTCGCCCTCCGGGATCCGGACGCTGCTGTCGGCGTCGATGCGGAGCGCCGCGAGCCGTTGGGCGGAGACGATCGTGACCGTGTCGGCATACTTGCGCACGGCGGCGACGATGCGCGCGTCACCGGCACCGCGGGTGACGACGACGCCCATCGAATCCACTTCGGCGACGGACGGATCGAGGGTCGTCCATTCCACCGTGGTGCCGACTAGGGCGCTCCCGCGCTTGTCGGTGACCAGCGCCGCGAGGTAGACGGAATCCCCGATGGCCCACGTCGTGTCGTGCGCCGGCGACACCCTGACGTTCCGGACCACGTAGTCCGACAGCGTGAGTCCCTCCGACGCGACCCAGCCAAAGAGGCCGATGGCGCTGCTGTCCGACAGAAACGACACGAGGGCCGCCGCCGACGTGATGAGGATCGTCAGCCACTTGGCGGTATTCGCCACGACACCGGGCGAGAAGTGATGCTTGGGTTGCGCGCGCTTAGCCATGGGTGGAGACCCACCGTTGCAACATTGGTGCTGAATGGTGGTGGGACCGACGGAACCGGGAGGCACGGATGTAGAGTGCCTCCGCCCAATCACTTACCTCGTGCGGCCGGGGGGTGGGGAACGGCGGGGGCCGGTCCCGCGCGGGGCCGGTGCAAGTTCATGCAGTGCGAAGTGCCTCAGCTATGGACTCGAGCAGACCGGCCTCGGGCGCAGACACGTTTTCGTCGTCGAAGACATGTGAGCTCGATGCCGACGCCACCAGCTCGGCCAACTTGACGAGATCGTCCGCGAAGGCAGCGGCCTCCTGGTCGTCCAGACGGCCGTGGAGGATAGCGCGGATTTCCGTGATGCTCTGGCGGAGCGACCGCTCTGTCTGGAGATAGTCGGCGAAGACCGAGGGGAACTCGTACTCCAGATAGTGGAGAAGGCCTCGAAAGGCCGGCGAGTCGAACTCGGCGTCGGCCATGATGTCGAACAGCACGCTCCGCTCGCGTACGTCGATGTGGCCGTCGATCCGGGCCACGCCGAAATAGACGCGAAGGACGCCATCGAGGAGGGACTGCCACTCGTCCGCGGAAAAGCGTTCGTCACGAACCTGCAGCATAGCGATATCCTCCACAGAGATTCGGCCGGCCCCAGTCCCGCAGACCCGCCCGTGCTGCCACGGTAGCGCCGGACCGGCAAGTGGTGAAGTGATCCACCGCACAGCAGCCCCCGATCGGCTATTCGGGGCCCTTCCGGAATCGACGGAGAATGCCCCGGAGGTCGCGAAGCCGGGGACGGATCCAGCGCCGTCCCCCGGCCCCGGCGCGTCCGGCTCCATGGGAGCGAACGGCCTCGAGGAGGACGTCCGGGCGAGTCTGGCGAGCCATGCGATCGAGCGCTACGAAGAACGCTCGTCCGTCGCGCCCCACGGCGACGATGGTGGGGATGGGGATCCCGCCACGTTCGCGTGGGTTGAGGATGCCATAGGCCCGGGTCGCGTGCCGGTCCAGATCGGAGAGGAGGTCAAAGGGGATGAAGTGCTCGGCCTTGAGGAGGGCAGAGACGTGGGGAGGGTCGACACTCACGGCCCACAGGGTGATCCCGGCCTCGACGAAGCCTGGGTGCGCGTCGGCCAAGTCCGCCAACTGGCGGACACAGAACGGTCACCAATGGCCGCGATAGAACGCGAGCACGACCGGCCCTTCCCTGAGCGTCAGGCTGAGGGATCTGATCACTCCATCGCTGGCGGGGAGTCGTACGTCGGGGGCGGTATCGCCAACCGCGATCGGCGTGCCGGTCATCGGGCTAGGCTGCGGTTGGTGAAGGCGGGATCGTCGGTGACCTCGCGGATCAGCACCGGACGGAGCCAATCGGGGAGCACGGGGCGGTCGGGGTTCGGGAGCTCGACCTCGGCGAGGACGAGGTCCCGATCCAGGAAACGATCGATCTCCCACATCAGCGCACCGTCGGGAGCGCGGTAGCGGCGCTTGGCGACACGCCGGCCCGACGTGAGGGACCAGAGCTCGTCGAAGAGCGCCTGTTCCATCTCCTCCTCGATCTCGATGCGGCTCACCCCGGCGCCCAACTTCACCGTGCGGAAGTAACGCACGCCGTCCGGGCCACGGACCCGGCGGAGACGCTCCACGATACGCTCGCCCGGGAGATAGCCCTGCTCGATGTGGAGAACCGTCCACGCGTCGCTCCCCGGCGGCATCCCGCTCAGGAGGTACTTGCGCTCCGTCTCCACCGGGAGGGCCCGGTCTCGTCCCAGCTCGGCGAGGATGCCGGCGGACGCCTCCCGCCAGGCCCGCCCGCCCTCCCGGAGCCAATCGGCCTCCAACCGACGATAGGCATCCTGCTTCCGGAAATGAAGCAACCGGGCGAGCGCGATGAGACCCGGGGCGGGATCGCGAGCGGTCGCAGCCGGCCGAGTCTGCTCCATCCGGTGGGCTTCCGAGCTGATGGCCTCGAACGCGACCGCCACCTCTTCTCCCAACACCTGGGCATCGTTGAGTTCTCCCAAGTCGTCTTGCAGCACCTTGAGACGCTTAATGAAGTCCTTCCCCGAAGACAACTCCCCGGCGACCGGCTCCAGGAGGTACCGCACGCGCTTCCCGATGATACGGGCGCGGTGGGCCTGTTCCCGCTGCGATGGAGACCCGATCCCATCGAGCGCCGTGGTGAGTTCGCCGAGCAACCTGGAGAGGAGGTGCTCGAGGCTGTCCCGAAACGTGACGTCACCGACCGGGCGCTCCGGCTGGACGCGGACCCGGTACTCCTTCATCCGACGGCGGATCCGTTGTTCGAGTGCGGGGAGATCGCGGGCCACGCGACGGCGCGCGGCTTGGTACGCTTCTCGCCGCCGAGCCTCGAGATCGTCCCGGAACCACCGGACCCCGGCCTCTTCGCGATCGTCGAGTTCGGTGCGCTCCTTCCGCTCCAACCACAGGAGTTGGACGTCCAGGTCCCGCGCTCGGCCTGTTGCCCGCGCCACGGCCGCCACGCGGCGCGCCAGGCGCTTTGGGCGAACGCCACCCGCGCGAAGGAAGGGGCGGTAGGCCCCCAGCGTGGCTCGGAGCCGGCGAAGGGCCACGCGGAGGTCGTGTAGCGAGTCGGCTCCGGCCCGGTCGAGAAAGGACTCCCGCGCCGCCGCCGCCGCCTCGACGCGTGTCATGACCACGGCTCGGGCGGCATAGCGCGTCGGGAGGGGGAGGAGGAGTATCTGCATGGCTCGAGTGAGGGGAGACGAAATGGCGACCGGGGAAGTTGGCGTCCGTCAGGCGGTTGGAGCAACCCGGCCGGGGGCGGCGGATGTCTTCAGGGACCGGAAACTAGCCATCGTCTCGACTTGAAACCTCCGCACCTCGTGGGAACGTACACTCTCGCATCACCCCCGCCATCGGACCGTCTCTATGCTCCGTCGTCTCTGCCTCATCGCTTCCGTGATCGGGTCCGTCGTCACGGTCTGTCCCCTGGGCGCCCAGAGCCTCGATCTCGGCGTCGATGACATCGGCCTCAGCTTCGGCAACGCTCCCCGCTGGAGCGGTGTGCGACTCAATTGGCGGGACCGGCGGATCGAGCATATCAATGGACTCAACGTCACACTGTGGAGTGGGAAGGACAACGAGCGCGGGGAGGTGAACGGCCTAGCCGTAGGGATCCTGGGTCCCGACGCCGGTCGCATTCACGGAGTGGCGATCGGGGTGGGCGGCGTGGTCGTCGACCAGCAACTTTATGGTGTGGGCCTGGCCGGCCTCGGCATCGTGTCGAACGGCGGAACCGCCGGCGTCACTGCAGCAGGCCTCGGGGCGGTCGTGAATGGGGACGCCGTCGGGGTGACCATCGGCGGACTCGGGTTGGTCGGTGAAGGAAGCGCGGTTGGACTGCAGGTCGGCGGCCTCGGCGTGGTAACCG
>Ga0210123_1001421_pt1 | contig 12176 bp, 8 predicted proteins | sample Muzzi_PWB_D2_FD_185535 | JGI IMG/M metagenome (GOLD analysis project Ga0210123, IMG submission 185535) | Wetland microbial communities from San Francisco Bay, California, USA, that impact long-term carbon sequestration - Muzzi_PWB_D2 (SPAdes) | ecosystem: Environmental > Aquatic > Marine >... | reverse complement strand
TTGCTCAGTCGCACCCCGAAACCACCATCACCGTCGGGCGCGCTGTCAGAAATACTGCCCAACTGTGTGAAGGCCTTCAATGCAGGGGTGGATCCAAATCCAAGGATGGTGCCTTTTTTCTGATTGATGGTGTACCAATTGCTGTCTTTGTCCGGCAGGGCTGCCTTGCGAAAGTCCGGGAGCCATATGGCATCGAGTTTATAGCCCTCATGAAAACCTTCAAAGCGGAGCACCGGCATGGCACGCCGGCGTTCTGCAAGGGGATCCAGTATACCCCGGGTGGTGTCGGCCCTGCTGATGCGGTCTGTCGGCGGCAGTTCGTCAATGCGCCCCCAGATGACCTTCTGTGTTCCAGCAGTTACTCGGTAGTTTTCGCCGCGATAGCGTACAAAGCTGTCAGTATAATCCAGTTCGGTCTCGTTGAAATCGGGGTCGCCGGTCTGCCTGTACCCGTCAACGCGTCCACCGAGTCGTACCTCCCAGGCCGGATCGGGATTCCATTCGGCTGACAGTGCCAGGTGACCATAGTTGCTGGAATCGGACGACGACTGCGAACGATAGAAATTGCCATATTCGAGCCATGCCTTGTCCAGCCCGATATTGAAATTACCCTGACTGAGACGCAGGTGGTCCGTCCATGTGGCTGAGTCAACCGAAGTCACATCAGTTGCCTGCTGGTCCGTCGTGATGTCTGCCGCAGGTTCCTCCAGGGTCCCATCTGATGTCTCATCAAGGATAATCGTGCCGGTTTCTCCTTCTTCTATAATCAGGATGTCCTGCTCGCTCCCTGCGTGAGTTTCATCAATGATAAGTACATCGCCGTCAGGGACCGAATCTGCGAATGGCGCTGCCGCGACCAGCAGATTGTTGCCGTCCATGCCTGTATATCCGGTGCGTTCATGCGCGGGAGGCTGCATCTTGCCGGATCGTTCAGCGAGTCCAGCCGCGGTGCTGTCAGATGCCGCAGGCCAGGAGCGTATGTAGCCATGCCACGAGTTTGTGGCCAGCTGTTCGCGGGTGGTGATTGCTGCGGCCGGGTCTGGAAATGGTCCGTCCACAATACGCGTGAGCCTGTCTGTATCCTGGACCGGGGGGAGTGTGGTTGCAGAGAAACCGGCAGTAGTAACCCGGTCAGTAAATCGTGCCGCGTTGTCAGAACTGGTAAATGCGTCTACCTGTACTGCATAGGCTGCTACGGTCATTCCTGCGGCAGGCAGCAGGCCAATAAGGAGTAAACAGGCCGTCAAAGCACGTAGATGCCGTTTGGTACGGTTGCATGACGCTTTCCGTATTTCCCGGGAATGTGTTTGTCTGTGATCTGGTTGATTGGAGGGCATGTTGGTGTGATAAGCGTTATTTTGGCGGATGAGCATACTTTGCATTGAATTTCTGGCAGATCGCTGCGCGCGCCTATGATATAGCAATTCCGACCTGAAAGAGGAGTACTGTATATCCTGAGGCTTTCTTTTGCCTTGCCGGGTGGAAGTCCTGTTTACGGGCGGTAGGCTTCCTCCAGCCGGGTATCGGACAGCGTCTGGCGGCTGAACAGGGTTGACGGGAGCTGCTGATCGTATTTGATGGCCCGGGTGACTATGCGGGTCTGGTGCCCGCTCCCGAGGTCATATACCGTGCTGTCAAGCACGGTCCAGTAGCCTTGCAGCTTCTGTATTTTGTTAACCTTCATGCGCTTGGTTGGCGTTTCGCTGCCGGTGGCATAGTAGTCGACCTGCAGCGGGATCAGTGTTTTCATGTGTACCCAGCTGATACGCTTGCTGTAGACGGAATCATCCAGGTCCAGCGGTATACTTTCCAGCATGGTTGTTGCGGTCTTGCCAACCTTGCCATCGCCGAGTATTCGATGCCGGTCTTTTCCCACATCACGCTTGCTCAGGTCTTCATAATAGATGTCCGAGCCGACAAAACGTCCCCCCCTGCGTGACGAGGAGATACGGCGCGCACGGTCAAGTGCCGGAAGGTAAATCCACTGGTCGCTTTCGTCCCCGGGCCGGTCATGGGTCAGCAATCCGGTGCCATTGATATCTGTCGGTTCCGTGAACCTCGTCAGGGACCAGGTCTCGCCGTTTTCATCGTCGAGTCGATAGGTATACAGCATTCGGTAGCGTGGCTTGCTGCCTTCCTGGGAAAGATTCATGAGTGCCTGCACGGATGCATCCCTGCCATCCGGGCGGTCGTAGAGCTGTTTGGCAAGGGCCGTACCATCGGTATCGGCAAGCGACTGGCCAGACAGGCACGAAAACATGATCAGCAGAATCGGGACAAGGTGTTTCATTGGGTCATTGGGCAGGAATTTACGGGGCGGATAAATGAAGCTGTTCACGGTTTTACTCGTTTCTGTTTAGCCAGGTATGGATATCGAGACCTTGATTATTTATGGCGCCACTCAGGGGCGAGTCGCCTTGAATTGCGCCGGCTCCAGGTGATGTTTGTGCAGCAGCTTGTAGAACTCCGTGCGGTTGCGTTTGGCGATTTGTGCGGCCCTGGTGACATTGCCATTGGTGATCTGCAAGAGCTGGGTCAGGTAGTCACGCTCGAACTCGCCGCGGGCCTCGGCCAGGGGGGGGATTTCACCGGATTCACTGCGCAGGGCGCGTTGCACCAAGCTTAATGGTATCAGTGATGTTGTCGACAGGGCTACCGACTGTTCCACCGCGTTATAGAGCTGGCGTACATTCCCTGGCCAGGGCGCTGACTGCATCGCCTCCATGGCCTCGGACGAAAATCCGGTCACGCCTCTCTTTGTGGCGTCCGGAAAGATATGCAGGAAGTGATTGGCCAGCAGGGAGATATCCTCGCGGCGTTCCGCGAGTGACGGGAGTTCCAGGGTTACGACGTTCAAGCGGTAGTAGAGGTCTTCCCGGAATGCATTCGTCTGCCGGGCGAGGTCCAGGTCCTGGTGCGTGGCCGAGATGATGCGCACATCAAGCGGGACGGATTCGGTCGAGCCCACCGGGCGGATGGTGCGTTCCTGCAGCGCCCGCAGCAGTTTGACCTGGAAGCTCAGTGGCATGTCGCCGATTTCGTCCAGGAACAGCGTGCCGCCTTCAGCGGCCCTGAACAGTCCGGGATGATAGCGGGTAGCCCCGGTGAATGCGCCCTTGGCGTGCCCGAACAGCTCGGATTCGAACAGCGATTCCGGAACGGCACTGCAGTTCAGGGCGATGAATGCTGCCGCTGCGCGCGGGCTGGCCTTGTGTATGGCGCGTGCCAGCAGCTCCTTGCCGGTCCCGCTTTTACCCTGGATCAGGACGCTGGCGTCGCTGTCGGCGACCAGGCGCGCCTGGGTCAGGAGGCTTTCCATCAAGGGACTGCGGGTCACGATTTCCCTGCGCCATTCGAAGTTTTCGGTGTCGGTCTTTCCGGCAGGTGATTCGCCGGTGATCTTGATCGCGCGTGCAACCTGTTTCAGCAGGATTTTGCTGTCGAACGGCTTGGTCAGATAGCTGAATACGCCGCGACTGGTGGCCTCGACGGCCTCCGGTATGGTGCCGTGCGCCGTAAGGATTATCACCGGCAGTGAGGGGTTGCGGCTGTGAACCTGGTTGAACAGGGCCATGCCATCCATGCCTTCCATCTGCAGGTCGGTGATGATGAGGTGGGGGTGACGCAGTGGCAACTGGGCCAGCGCCTGCTCACCGCTTTCGACAGCCGTGACCTCGTAACCCGCGGCTGTCAGTCGCATGGACAACAGGCGCAACAGGCTGTTGTCATCATCGACGAGCAGGATGCGATACTTATTGAGCGTCATATTCAATGTCCGGCAGGACATCACGTTGCTGGATGTTCTGTTCGATGTCGGTCAGGGCCTGCAGCTGCTGTTCCAGTTCCTTGATTCGCCGGCTTTGTTGCAGGGCCTGTTTTTTCAACTTGCTGATGGCGCTGCTGGCCTGGTCCTGCTCGTCAAGAATTTGCCGCAATATGGTGATCAGTTCCCGGTCGCTGGTATCGACCGGCGCTTTGAGGAGCCCGTCGAGCAGTTCCCGGGCGCGTTTCGGGTCCCGTGCCGGCGCATCCCCTGCAGTAAGCAACAGGGCCAGTTTGATGTGGTTGCCGGCGCTCGGGTCGTCCTTCAGTTCCTTTTCCCATGCCTCGACCGTCTGCCGGATTTCTTCGGGCGTCATTTCGCGCGTGTTGTACAGTTCCGTCAGCCAGTAATCAATGCCATCGCCGCGTGAAACAACCGGTGCGTAACCGGTGTTCCTGAGGGGCTGGAATTCGCTGCAGGCCGCGAGTACCAGCACAAGCAGTATCGATGGCCAGATAAATCTCATAACACTCAAGAAACCTGCTCCAGTGGTAAAACGACCTGTAGGCGCGCGCCGACTTTCGGGGAGTTTACCACGGTGATATTGCCGCCGTGCGCCTGGGCGTATTCCCGGGCGATGGACAGCCCAAGTCCGGTGCCGCGGACATGCCCGCTGGTGGCCGGAGCGCCCTGAAAAAACGCCTCGAAGACCCGTTCACGTTCCATGGCGGGGATGCCCGATCCTGAATCGGCCACTTCTATCAGGGCTTTGGCGCCCCGTCTTGAAAGCAGGATCCACAACGGGCTGCCATCCGGTGAATACTTTATGGCATTGGAAACAAGGTTGTCGACCAGTATGCGCAGTTTTTCTGCGTCACCCTCCAGACTGATGGGCTGCAGGGAGACGCGCAGGTCCAGTTTGCGGGAGAGCAGGGCGACCTTGTGGTCCTCGAGCACCTGCTCGATGATTGTTTTCATCTCCACCCGTTGGCGGCTGAGCTGCGAGGCGCGTGAGCGCAGCATGCTGAAATTGAGTAAATCTTCGATCAGTTTTTGCAGTTGCAGGCTGTTATCGCGCAGGATGGTGACGATTTCCCGTTGCTGGGCGTTGAGGTCACCCACTATCTGTTCGCTCATCAACTCCGCGGACTCCCGGATGGATGTGAGCGGCGTCTTCAGTTCATGCGAGATATGTTGCAGAAAACGGGTCTTTTCCTGTTCCAGTTCAAGCAGCCGGTTGCGCAGCCAGTTGAGTCGCTCACCCAGTTGCTCCAGGTCGCGTGGCCCCGTGACGACCACGGGCTCGTTGAGTTTTTCGTCACCGAGCAGGCGTATGGCCCGGTCAATCTGTTTGATGAGGCGGGTGATCAATACGGCAAAAAGGATGGCCAGCAGCAGGGCGATCAATACCAGGACGATGGCCTGCACCACCAGGGCCTGCTGTACCCTCCCGGCGTTGTGCTTTATCTCCTCGACGCCGCGGTTGATCAGATCCTGGTTGTTGGCCAGTATCTGCTGCGCCGTCTGCGCGAGCCCGGTGAACCCGGGCAGGGCCGTTGTAATATCCGCTGCATCATGGGGATGGGTACTCAGCGTGGTGTGCAGCTTGTTCTCGGCAAAATGCAGATCCTCCAGCAGGTTGCGCTGGCTGCCCGCCAGTTCCAGGACTTCAAGGTTGCGTGCGGTATCGATGAATTTCTGGTGGTTTTCCTCGTAGACCTCGAACAGCACCTTGTCGCCAAGAACCTGGTATTGACGGGCATTCCGCTCCATGGCAGTGATGGCCTCGACCAGTACCTGGCTGCCCTGGGTTGCCAGCACGCTCTGTAGCAAGGTGTGCTGGCTCTGGCTGACCAGTCGGTCCACCGAGATGGTGGCAAAGACCAGCCCGATAATCAGTGGCAGGGCCACCAGCGAGAAGCCGGTCAGGATAAGCCGCAGGATTGATTTGGGGCGGTAAAACTTCACGTAAACGCCGGGTTTTTCATTAATGTCCGCGAGATGTAAATCCAAAGGCCGGTCTGTTCGGGCCTTGTGGTGCCAAAGGTGAAATATTTACTGATTTCAGCCGCAGTTGTGAGTATCGTACACAATGTACCCGGCGGTGTGTTCCGAGGGTTTTTCAACAGCCTGCCAGTCTTTGTTCATCATGCCGGATCGCAATAGCAAGCGTGCATGTGACAGCACGTCATCATTGGAATATACATGGCCAGACATGGCCAAGATTAAAAGATTAGTGCTTGTAAATCGTGCAATTTCTATGAGATATATAATCTCGCCGATATTATAGTTTTACAAGTCAAGTGACTGAAATTTGACGCTGATTGTAATTTGACGCTAAACTGAGCTTAATAAATTTGTGTCGTGGCCGAAAAAACAATAAGAAACAGGGAATTATCCAGCAATTCTTATCCACAGAGGTTCAACCATGAATGCTATCATCTCTTCCTCGGCCGTTATCAAGGCTGGTCTTGTCTTTATGATATTTCTGGGTTTATCAGGATGTGCGACAACCGACTATCCGCCACTTGAGGGCGGACCGGCCCCCGCCCAGGTTACACCGGATTACATCGTCGGTGCGGGTGACAGCGTCAACATCTTTGTCTGGCGAAACCCGGAGCTGTCGAGCAGCGTCACCGTGCGGCCAGACGGCAAGATCACCACGCCGCTGATCGAGGATGTCCCAGCCAGTGGCAAGACGCCGACCCAGTTGGCGAGAGACATGGAGCAGGAGCTCTCGGTCTACGTAAAGAACCCGGTTGTTACCGTCATGGTTTCCGGTTTTGTGGGCCCCTACAGCGAGCAGATTCGTGTGGTTGGTCAGGCGGCTAACCCGCAGGCCCTGCCGTATCGCGACCAGATGACGTTGCTGGATCTCGTTATCTCAGTCGGTGGCTTGACGGAGTTCGCGGACGGTAATGGCTCAAGCATCGTACGGGTGGTTGATGGTGAATGGAAACAGTTTGGTGTGCGTATCGATGATCTCATCAACGGAGCGGATATCAGTGCCAATGCCTATATGCTGCCTGGCGATATCCTCATCATCCCCGAGTCCTGGTTCTAGTAAATATTCCCCGGTCGTCGCCGTTAGTAATACCAGGCAATGCGGAAGTTGGTGAACAGGAAGTAACAGACCGGATATTTCCGGGCGGGTAGAGCTCAAGGATCCGGGGGGGAAGGCGACGACTCTTCCGGAAATATGGAGGAAACACTTTGGTGGAAATAGGGACGTTATTCTGAAATGCGTGAACTTTACGAACAGATTCTGATTTATGCCGGGGGTATCTGGCGCTACCGCTGGTTCATGATGCTGGTGGCCTGGCTGGTGTGTATCGTCGGCTGGGGCGTCGTCTATCAACTCCCTGACACATACAAGTCGTCGGCCCGGGTTCATGTCGATACCCAGTCCATATTGCAGCCGATGCTCAGGGGATTGACGATCGGCACGAATGAAGGACAACGGGTACACCTGGTGACGAGCACCCTGCTCAGCCGCCCCAACATGGAAAAACTGGCTCGGATGACAGACCTCGACATCGTGGCCAAGACGCCGTCCGAGATGGAGGCACTGCTGGATGGCCTGGGCAGTGACATCAAGGTATCCAGTACCCGTGAGCAGGACCTGTACACCATCGACTATGCCAACAGTGACCCGCAGCTGGCCAAGCGCGTGGTCCAGTCATTGCTGACCATTTTTGTCGAGAGCACGCTTGGTCAGGGCCGCCAGGAAACAGACAGTGCCCAGGAATTCATCGGGCAGCAAATCAAGGAGCACGAGGCAAAGCTCGAGGCGGCGGAACTGCGCCTTGCCGAGTTCAAACGGACCCACGTCGGCATGATGCCGGGGTCGGAGCAGGATTATTACTCCCAGTTGCAGACTGTGCAAGCAGGCCTGCAACAGGCACAGTTGTCGCTTCGCGAAGCGATCAACCAGCGTAACCAGTTCAAGCGGCAGATGGAGGATGACAAGGATTCCTATCTCATGTTCAGTGACATGCAGGCCGGTGCAGGTTCGGCGCTGGATGTGCGGATACAGGGGCTTTACCAACGCATGGACGACCTGTTGATCAAGTACACCGACAAGCATCCCGATGTTGTCGAACTAAAAATGCTGATTGCAGACCTGGAACAAAAGCGCGATGAAGAACGTGCACTGATGGATGAAATGGATGTGGGCCCCGCAGACAATCCGGTCTATCAGCAGATGAAAATGCAGCTGGCACAGGCTGATGCCACCGTTGCCTCGATGCGTTCACGGGTAAGCGAATATCAGCAGCGTGTCAACCATCTGCAGGAGAGGGTCGACACGATTCCAAAGATAGAGGCGGAACTCAAACAGCTTGATCGTGACTACAGCATTCATCAGAAGAATTACCAGACTTTGCTCGCGCGACGCGAGGCGGCAAAGATTTCCGAACAAGCCGCGATGAGCGGTGATCAGCTCAAGTTTCGGGTAGTCGATCCACCGTTTGTACCACTTCAGCCATCGGCCCCCAACCGGCCGTTATTGATGACGGGGGTCCTGATCGGGGGCATCGTTGCCGGGGCCCTGCTGGCACTGTTGCTGTTTATGCTCAGGCCCACCTTTGAAAGTGCACGCTCTGTTATGGATGTGCTGGGACGGCCGATTCTTGGTGGGGTGTCGATGATTTACAACAAGGAATGGAGCAGCAGGCACAGGCGTGCCCTGGCTGCGTTCAGTCTGGCTGGTGTTGGCTTGCTGGCACTGTATGTCGGCGTTATGGCAGTGGACGGACTGGGTGCCAGTGTCGCTGCGATTCAAACGACCATTGTGGGGCGCGGCTGATGAGTATTTTTGAGAAGGCCTTCGAAAACGCAGGCAAGCATTCCGGCAAGCGCCCGGTAGACGATCTGTTTGAAGAGGGTGCAGATAATCCGGAAAATATTCACGGGTATCCCCTTGAGGGTGAACCGGCCCCTGCATTTGTGGATACAGAGGACAGTGCCGGGGTGGTCGAAAGTGATGTGCGGCCGGAACCGTGGAACGAAGGTCTGGCGCAAGCCGGTTCGGGGAAGCGAGTCAAGCTGGATCTCGATGGACTGAAAGCAGCCGGGCTGGTCGACCCCCGGTCAAAGCAGGTCAACCGGACCACTGAGGAGTTCAGGCACATCAAGCGCCCGTTGCTCATGAATATCAGGGGCGAGGGTGCAAGCATTGTCCCTAACGCGAACATGATCATGGTGAGCAGTGCGCTGTCTGGCGAAGGGAAGACATTTACCTCGATCAACCTGGCCATGAGCATTGCCATGGAAATGGACAAGACGGTGCTGCTGGTCGATGCCGATGTTGCGAAACCCGATGTTACCAAACGCCTTGGCGTTGAGGCGGAAAAGGGTCTGATCGATTTGTTGCTGGGCGACGGTCTTACGTTGCCGGAGGTTTTGCTGCGGACGGATATTCCCAAGCTGACATTGCTGCCATCCGGCAGTCGGCATGTTCACTCAACAGAATTGCTGGCCAGTGAGCGCATGCGACAGCTTACCCTGGAGCTGTCCAGTCGTTATCCCGACAGAATTGTGATTTTTGATTCTCCGCCTCTGCTTTTAACGAGTGAGGCGAGGGTGCTTGCAGGCTTGATGGGGCAGGTCGTGCTGGTGGTTGAGGAGTCCATGACGCGGCAGCACGTCGTCAAGGAGGCGGTCGAACTGCTGCACGATAACGAAATTGTAGGCATTGTCATGAACAAGGGCAGACACGGTTCGGGGGAATCAGGGTACGGTGGCTATGGCTATGGCTATAGCTATGGCTATGGCGCTTACGGACGGCGCTAACGCGGTAATCAATAAATTGCCAGATCCCATGACTTATGCCGGATATCTTCTCAGGCGCCAGCTAACCCTGGTGCCTCTCCTGTTGTGTGCAAATTTTGCCAATGCAGGTGACTGGGATATCACGCCGCGTATTTCTGTAGCGGAAATCTACAGCGATAACATCAATCTCGATGATGCCGACAAGCAAAGTGATCTGGTCACAGAGATATCTCCGGGTATCAGTGCTCATGGCGAAGGCGGCAGGTTGAAGGCCGACATTGACTACCGAATGCAGAACCTGATTTTTCTGAACGAAAGCGATGCCAGTGGCACGAATCATCAACTGCATGCGAATGGAACGGCTGAACTGGCAAAAGATTTCTTTTTTGTAGATGCTGCAAGCACGATGGGCCAGACTCTTGTTGCTGCCAACAGAACGGTTTCAAACAATAACGTTAACAATGCCGGGAACCAAACTGACTTTTTCACCTATAGCCTGAGTCCGTATATAAAGTCACATTTTGGGGGCTACACAGACGGGGTTTTTCGCTACACCTACAGCCATGTCAAGGTTGATGAAGGCGCCTCCGACTCAAGCACAAACGGCTTTGATGCCGGTCTGGCAAGCGGGCGAAAATTCGGGCCACTTTCCTGGTCTGCCAATTACAATTATACCGAGCAGCAGCGGGATAGCGCATCTAATACAACCTACGAAAATGCCGATGGACAGGCGCGCTATAGCATCAGCAACCACTTCAGTCTGGTCGGTTCGGCAGGTTACTCGAATAATGATTTTCAGAGCAGTGAGAATATCGAGAACGGCAGCTACTGGTCCGCCGGCGTCTTCCTGCAGCCCAGCCGTTATTACTCCCTTGAGGCGCAGCAGGGCAACCAGACATTAGCAACGGTTAGCCTGTATCCGACCCGGCGTACCTCCATGGTTGTCACTTACCGCGATCGGGATGTCGGTCTGAATCCGGGCAAGGTCTGGTCAGGGTCGTTCAGTCACTACACGCGCCGCACAACCTGGAGTGCCAGTTACCAGGAAGATACCACCACGACGCAGCAGGAACTGTTGCAGGGCGGAGGGGTTTCCTTTCTTGGAATTGACCCGATTACCGGTGAACCCAACCCCAATCCCCAGCCGGGTGACCTGGATGTTGGCGAACCTCTCGGGCCGGTCCAATCGCTCACTAATGAGGTGATTGAACGCAAACGTGCTTCCGGCACGTTCGGCCTGAAGATGGGCAAAACCGGACTGCGCCTCACTGTGTTTGACGTGCGGAGCAGATACCTGACAACGCTTAGAGAAGAGGAGACAAAGGGTTTCAGCGGCAGTCTCGACCGGCGCCTGGCCCCGCGCACCAATGGCATCCTGTCATGTTCGTACCAGCGCACCACGGGTAATGAAAATGGCGGTGATCGTAAGGATGACTATGCGTATATCCGGACCGATGTGACCCGGCAGATCAGTCGCAAGACCACGGGGTCTGTGGCATACCAACTGTCAAAGCAGGATTCCGATATAAATAGCAATGACTACACAGAAAACAGGATAGAGGCGCGCCTGACGGTATTATTCTGATTATGTACGAGAAATACTACAATCTGAATGCAAAACCGTTCCGCTTAAGCCCTGATCCGAGATTCCTGTTTCGCAGTAAGGCCCATACCAAGGCGCTGGCCTTTCTTGGTTACGGTCTGCAATCAGGCGAAGGTTTTATTGTAATTATTGGTGGTGTGGGCGCCGGAAAAACAACCCTGGCCAGGACCATCCTGTCCAGCGTCGACAAGTCAAGGGTGCTTCCCGTTCAACTGGTTACATCGCAGCTGGAATCCGATGATATGTTGCGCCTGGTCGCGGCGGCGCTGGGGTTGGCGCATCAGGGATTGCAGAAGTCCACCCTGTTGAGGGGTATCGAGGATTTTCTGATGGCCAGGGCGCGGGAAGGGAAGCGGGTGCTGCTGCTGGTAGACGAGGTGCAGAACCTTTCCCGCGGTGCCTTGGAAGAACTTCGCATGCTGTCGAATTTCCAGTATGGGGAAAGAGCCTTGCTGCAGAGCTTTCTGCTCGGCCAGAATGAGTTCAGTTCCACACTTCATTCCCCGGGAATGGAGCAGTTTCGGCAAAGGATAATCGCTGCATATCATCTTGGCGCATTAAGCGAGACGGAAGTCCGGGAGTATATTGTGCACCGGCTGCGTCTTTGCGGCTGGAAGGAGGATCCGCAGATTGCAGACGGTGTATTTGGAAAGATATTTGAATATACCGCGGGGGTGCCAAGACGAATAAACAAGTTTTGTGATCGCCTTTTTCTGTACGGATGCGTTGAAGAGAAACACGTGATAGATGAAGCGGATGTTGAACTGGTAATAGAAGAAGAGAGTCAGGAAATACAGGTGACAAACCTGGTTTCAGCGGAATCGCCGAAGGATCCGGAGGGTTCTCCTGGTGGTCGCGAAATTTATAACAACGTCCAGGCCTTGCGGCCCGAAAATGCCATCGGTATTGACAACGCACGCCTGCAGGCGCTGGAAAAAAAAGTGGGCTTGCTGGAAGACACGATTCGCAATGACCGCAAGCGATTTCAGCGCATGCTTATGATGCTTGCTTTATCGGATGACAAGGATATCAATCTGG
>Ga0210123_1001420_pt1 | contig 12177 bp, 8 predicted proteins | sample Muzzi_PWB_D2_FD_185535 | JGI IMG/M metagenome (GOLD analysis project Ga0210123, IMG submission 185535) | Wetland microbial communities from San Francisco Bay, California, USA, that impact long-term carbon sequestration - Muzzi_PWB_D2 (SPAdes) | ecosystem: Environmental > Aquatic > Marine >... | reverse complement strand
AAATCTATTTTGAATCTGAAAACATTCAGATTCTTTTTGAAACCATCAATTCTTCCGAGTTCAAAAATCAGGTTGAAGCCTTGGGAGGGTATAGCACAAAAAGGACAGGGCAAGTTATTCTTTAGTAAAAGTCCTGATTTAGAGAAAGTCCATCATAGAAAACAGAAATTAGAAAAAAGATAACCACTATGGCTAACCAGTTAAATCGTTGAATCGTTAAATGGTTTTTACGATTTGACCCATCGACCATTCGATGAATTGACCAACTCACGTTTATCCGTGGTTTTTTTATCCTCTGTCCTATTTCCTATTTTCTCTTTTCTATTTTCGTCAAAAGGTTAGGGCTTTGAATAGATGAGTAAAAAATACAAATTTATAGACCATACCGCTGATTTCGGCATGCAGGTTTTTGGTTCTGATTCACAGGAGCTTTTTACCAATGCCGCCTTGGCCCTGTTCGATGTGATCACTGAAATGGATGTGTTAAAAGGTCTTGATTCCTGCAACATTACGGTCTCGGGAGAGGACTGGCCCGATCTGATGATCAACTGGCTCAGAGAGGTATTGTACCTGTGGAACGGCAAGGAAATGCTGGTAAAATCTGTCCAGATATTGTCTCTGTCTGAAAACAAAATTTCCGCCAAAATCTATTTTGATGCTTATAAACCGGATCGCCATATTATCAACACCGAAATAAAAGCGGTAACCTATCATCAGATTCAGGTAAAGAGCAGTCCCTCCGGATGGAAGGCCCAAATTATCTTCGATATCTGATTGCGATATTCTTTTCAAAATGCTACAATGTCGTACAAATCAAAACATAGGATACCAAAAATGACCACAAATCTTAAAAAGATAGATAAATATCGCTGGGAACTTCCAAGAACCGGTGCCATGCGGGTACCTGGGATCATTTATGCCACTGAGTCGATGCTGGCAGGTAGTTCTCAGAATGAACCTTTAAAACAAGTGGCCAATGTCGCCACCCTTCCCGGGATTTTAAAGGCGTCTTTAGCCATGCCGGACATGCACTGGGGATATGGTTTTCCCATTGGCGGTGTTGCCGCCTTTGACTGGGAATCGGGAGTCATCTCTCCGGGCGGGGTCGGCTACGACATCAACTGCGGGGTTCGACTTGCCACCACTTCTCTCGTAGAAAATGAAATTCGACCAAGGCTAAAAGAACTTGTGGATGCTCTTTTTCGCGACATTCCTTCGGGTATTGGTTCAACAGGCCCGATAAAACTGTCCATTCCTGAAGTAAAAAAGGTTCTTCAAGGCGGGAGTAGATGGGCGGTGAGCCAGGGGCTTGGGATCACGTCAGATTTAGATTTCACAGAAGAAGGTGGTTGTATGGAAAACGCCGATCCGGATACCGTCAGTCCGAGAGCCCTTGAAAGAGGGAAAAATCAGCTGGGAACCCTCGGGTCCGGCAATCACTTTTTGGAAATCGGCGTGGTGGAAACCATCTATGAACCTGAGGCAGCCAGCGTGTTCGGGCTTTTTGAAGGCCAGGTGACATTGATGCTCCATTCAGGTTCACGGGGCCTGGGATACCAGATTTGCGACGATTCTCTGGCTTTCATGTCCAAGCATGTTAAAAAACTGGGTTTTGATCTTCCGGACAGACAACTTGCCTGCGCCATGATCCAATCCAAAGAAGGGACGAGATATCATAATGCCATGGCCTGCGCAGCCAATTATGCATGGGCAAACCGGCAGGTGTTAATGCACAGATCCCGTGACGTATTTTTAAATGTCCTGGGTATGGGTCCCAGGGATCTTGGCATGAACCTGGTGTATGACGTCTGTCACAACATCGCTAAGAAGGAAACCCATGTGATCGACGGGAAAAAACAGACCGTCTGCGTCCACCGGAAAGGAGCGACACGATCCTTTCCGCCAGGGCATCCGGCACTCTGTGCAGAATATCAACATACGGGACAACCGGTTATTATCCCCGGAGACATGGGAACGGCTTCTTATGTTCTCGCGGGCACCCAAAAAGCCATGGAAGAGACCTTTGGATCAACCTGTCATGGGGCCGGGCGGGTGTTAAGCAGAAAAGCCGCTAAAAAGGCGAGCAAAGGAAGGGCCATCCATCGAGAACTCGAAGACAAAGGAATCCTTGTCCGATGGACCGGCAGATCTACCCTGTCTGAAGAAATGCCGGAAGCCTATAAGGATGTTTCTCAGGTGGTTGAGGTGGTACATGAAGCCGGAATTTCAAAAAAAGTGGCCAGGTTAAGACCCATAGGAGTTGTTAAAGGATAGGTGGAGGGATGTCATACCCGAAAGACTGAGAGCTTTGAAACAAATCGATTTCATTGGTCTTCGCTTTCAGCTATGCGCAACAAGAAAGAGCTTCAGGTATTAATTAAATTTTTGGCTGGAAGCTGTCTGAGTGCATTAGGGATCGTTTTGAAAGAACCATAGTCGATTTAACTTTATGGATGAAACCGTCTATTAAATCGAGAATCTTTGTTAATAGCCCGGGCAGGTTCTTTCATTACGAGCCCTTATTCACGAGTTCTTTCAGTAAAAATTTAATTAATACCTGAAGCGGTAATATTTTCAAAATGCTAAAGTGTTGCCTTTTTTCAAAGTATTTACAGCAATACTTCGCCAACCTAGTACCTGTCTCCAGTTGAGAAGGCGAATTGCCAACCCGTATTGCTGACACCCACTGAAAACCCATAGCCGGTCTTTATGGCAGGATAATAACAGTTAACGGCGTGGTTATGCATTACAGCATAGCCCCGGCGGACAGGGTTGTGCTTTGCCCGATAAATATGACGACTGGCGAGATTCTGTAATTTATCCAAACGCTGACGTTCGCGCCGGTTAAGATGGCCATCGGCTGAAGCCCGATGATAAGCCCGATCAATATGACGCTGTTCCTTTTTCAATCGTAGGACTTCCGGACGTGTGATTTCACCGCTGCGGATCCCCTGACGGATACGCTGTGTCTGTCGATGCTCCCTGATATTTGAACGGTCCGCCCAGGCTGCTGAACACCACATCAATGCCAGCACGGTTATCACAAAAATAACGGTTATTGTTTTAGCTTTCATTTGAGCCTCCTTTCACTTTTTGAGACCTTTGAAAAATGTTCAATTTTGTTCAAGTCCAAGGCAGGCGAAAATTTTAACCACAGACATACATGAAGTATTTCGAGGATTATAATTTGAGCCTAACGCCGGAATTGGGCAAAAGGGGATGTTTTTCAAAGGTCTCTTTTTTTTGGCCATTTAGACGCTTTGATAACAAAATCGTTTACCAATTGTATCTGTGTCTGTAATGCCCGTGGTTATACATGGAGTACATATGTCTCTGATGTCTATTGTAAAACCTGGAATACATATGTCTGCGATGCCCGTTGTTATATCGTGAATATATATGTCTTTGATGTCTATTGTTACGACGTGTATACATATGATTGCCGCGATGCCCCCTTGGATTCGCAAATCGAGTCGAACCTGGCCCTCTCCAAAGGTCTTTTCCCCGATCAATGCGACGGTCGCCATATCGCTCCCCTCGTCTGTCTATCTGTTGGTTAATTCGATTGCCTTGTCTATCCAGACGTCCATCCGGACCGTCCTGGGCCATTGCCGGGGAAACCATTACTGTTACCAACAAAATACATGCACCGGTAATTATTTTTTTCATAGCAATTCCCTCCTGTTTCAATGAATTGAATTTTCGAGCGATGTATGGATTAAGACGAATGGAGACCGAATTGGTTTACAAAGACAAGGGAAGGCTGGTTTAACCTAAACCACTCAAACAGTACACGCTTTTTTAAAAAGAATATCCATTCCGCTCTCCCCTCCGGCCTGGAAGTTTTAGGGGCTGCAATCGGAGTCAAATATATACGTGTCATACGTGTTCACGGGGTGTGCTTCCTCGTAGAACGATATTGACGGAGCGGCTTCGTCATTTCAATGACTTAGCAGTGGGGGAGACCGCGGCTCCCGCATGCTTTTCGCGGGAGAACGCGGAGGGGGAAGGAATGCCACCGCTGCTAAGTTATTGAAATGACCAGTCTCGTAGTCACCGGAGTGAAACGGGGAAGCACACCTGTGAACACGTACATGTTGAGTATCTAATTTACATATTAATAAAACTTCAATCCCTTAGTTCCAATCTACGCCAATACAGCATAGCGGTTTGGGAAAATTTTCTAAAATAAAATCATAACTATTTTAATTCCGGATCACCCAACTTCAGTTCCGTAATGACAGCACCAATAAACGAAAATATGGAAAAAATAAATATCCGCCACAAGAGGTTAGTCGTCACAGTGCCGATAGAAATTTCACCACCAGAGACGAGTATTGTAGACACTGCCGTATAAAGCATCCCGACAATGGCGCCACAGATAACAGCCCCGAAAAAACGCTCCCCTAACGTTGCACCACCGCATCCAAAGGTAACAACTGCGCCACAAAGCATGGGCACAAGGACGGATAACCACCAAATCTCCCTTAAATCTGGAAGTTTCCCAATATTTTTTAAATAGGCAAGATCCGCCAACCCGAATATGACTGCCGCAACCACGGCACACATACCGACATGCCAAAATCGTTTCCGGATGGATGCCCGCAATTGAATGCGTTTTCGAATACGGTACCGTATCGTCAACGGCCAGTTGTAGAACAAACAAAACATCCAATGTTCCAATAACGCGCCGCTTTCACCAAACACCGGAACAATGTGCACCGATTCATTGGCCCAGTGGCCGGCCATAAATCGAGCCAACACGGGATAACGATATGCCATCTGGATTGGAAATGCCAAGTATCCGATATATTTGAAAAAACCTAAAAATACAGCGATATTGTAGTCTTTGAAAGATCGTTCCTTTATCACCAGATACACCACATAAAGCCCTCGGACCAGAGACCCCGGTGAAATCGGCACCACCTGAAACAAGGCCAGAATTCCAACCCCTATCCCCCACGCCTGTGCGCGTGACATTTCAGGATGCATGGCAACAAAGATAACGGCCACCGATACGGAGACAACCTGTGTTACCGGCAACGTACAGATATGTACCGCCAAACTTTTCAGATATTTTTGTATATAGGGTTCATCAACTTGTGAAAGAATAATCTTGGCATCTTCGTCATTTAAAATATGCTTTTTCTGTCCCTCCGTGACCATGTCACGAAGCCACTGTTCCCGAAGCTGAGAATCAAAATATAACCGAATCGGCCGAACAAAGAGATGGACCAGCCGGTCTTTAGCATATTGCCAATCCGTGATAAACCTGTGAAGTCCAACCGGCAGTATCGACAACATAAAATGACCGGTAAACAGCCAGCCCGACTCCGCGGTTTTCAAAGAACCGGCACCATCGATCCGGCCTGCCCTGTGCCAGACAACAATTTTTTCCGCAATCCTCCCTCTAAAGGCCCTTCTCAAATAATCCCAACTTGTTAGGACCTTTTTATAATGGTTTCGCCAGCCCTTGTGACCCGTAATTCGGTGAAAAAAACTGCCGATAAACGGGATTAAACCAATGAAAGACAACCATACCGCTAAGATCTTTTTGCGACGAAGTTTTTCTGCCCGCTGATCATCGATAAGATTCTGTATCTTCCATCCATTCACCGCACTGTCAAGCATTGTCGACCAAAGCCGTCCACTGTAAAACAACCGAAACAGGTTGTGTGTTATATCCGGTACCGAATCTCTATAAATACGCTCACATGCTTTCAGTTCTTGAAGCATCTCGAGCATATCAGCAAAATCGTCTTTATATCCGTTAACAAATTGTTCTAGCTTTTGAATACTGCCTCGATCGAACTGAACCAGACTCCCCCGTTTAAGCCCTTTGAAAATCAGCTTAAAGTCCCCGGGGCTCATTGGCAAAAACGCCAACAGCGCAAGACCCGCCCTGAAATCAACGGCCACCAATCCACCGTGTGGATCATGATCTGTGCTCTTTCGTTTCAGGCAGTTTGGCTGGCTCTTACATGTGGACCACTCATATTGTCGTGCAAATTCATATCCTCCCATATCATGCATCAAATTAACAAATTCATGCATAAATTGATATTTGGCTCGATATTCCGGCGAGCCCAAACGGGTCATATCTACCTGTTTGCCTCTTCGCCATTTTTTCAAAACATCCAGATGTTCATCTACCTCGAGTCGCCAGGTTCGTCCCTCGACCCACTCACTAAACTCGCCGCAACTTCCCAGGGTACGGTCCACAAAGGTTCCATGGATATCTACAACCGTTCTGTCGTCTCCAAATTTAATTCTGGCCGCACGGCGGATAAATTTTTGCCACAGGGCTCCGGCTCTTGCAGCCACGGGATTCACCTGAAGCTGAAACGGCCCCTGAAAACCAACCAGATATAGTGCATTCCGAAACAGACGGGAAAAGTTCGAAGGTGGAATCAGTATTTTCAATGCATAGGTTCCCCCCACTTCAATTTCGCCGATGGGTCCCTGTTGAGCATCGACGTCAAGAACCTTCACTCGGTAAACCTGCCCGGCAAACCCGCCTCCGATAAACTTTTCGACATTCGCACGAATTCTTCCCTCGTTCTTACCGGCAACCGCTTTCACATCATAAACAAGCTCGGTACCCTCATCATAACGCTGTACCCGCATGGGCCGATGCAACTCTGCCTCACGAAATCTCGCCTCAAGTGTCTTACATATTTCAATAGAATATTCTTGCGTCATCCCTTAAATCTCAAATTTAATAACGATCGGAATTGATGTAATAGTTTATTTCTTTAAATTTAATCGATTTCAAAGGAGCCTCAGGTGTGATTAACTTATTGACTGGAAGCTGTTTAAGTGGATTAGGGATCGTTTTGAAAGAACCACAGGCGATTTAACGTTATTGATTTAACTCCCTCATAAAGCGGAAACCTATATAAATAACCCGGGCATGTTCTTTCATTACGAGCCCTTGTTCACGAGTTCTTTCAGCCAAAAATTTAATCATACCTGAGGCGGTAATGTTTTCATATAATCTTGTGTTAGTTATTGATAAGAATTGCCTTGTAATAAAAGTCAAGTGAGTATAGAGATGTCAACCTTGTGTGTCAAGAAAGTAACAGAGACCTTTGGAAAACATCCCCTTTTGCCCAATTCCGACGTTAGGCTCAAATTTTAATCCTCGAAATACTAAATATATGTCTATGGTTAAAATTTTCGCCTGCCTTGGATTTGAACAAAATTGAACATTTTTCAAAGGTCTCTAAAATATCTTTCAAGCATCACAAAACAGAACTGCTTGTTTATTTTTGCATCATATTGATGTATAGATTTATGATACAAAATTTAGATTATCAACTTAATGCTTCGGACAAATCGTAAAAATACTTAAGCTATCGTAATACGTTAGCCATTTAAAAACGCTGTCGCTTCAGGTATAATTAAATTTTTTCTGAAAGAACTCGTGGATAACGGCTCGTAATGAAAGAACCCGGCCGGACTATTCATAAAAGCCTCTGTTTCAAAAGAATGTTTTAGCATTAAATAAATAGATTATAGTTTTTTCATAACGATCCATAATCCACCCTGCCCGCTCGTGCCTACGTGGCAGGCGGGTCAAACAGCTTCCAGCAAAAATTTAATTATACCTGAAGCTCGTTTTAAATCAGTTTATTGTAAAGAGCTAAACGATTACAAGCTTTAAACAATAGGTTACAGTGAAAAAGGAGGGAGTCATGAATCCTGAAATGTTCAGAGAATACGACATCAGGGGAATTGCTGGAAAAGACATGACAGAAGATGATGTCGTGTTGATTGGAAAAGGCGTGGGTACTTTTCTCAGAGAAAAAGGTTGTTCAAAACTTAATGTGGGAAGGGACTGCAGATTATCTTCAGATCTGTATTCTGAAAAGGTCATTGAAGGCTTGATGTCAACCGGATGTGATGTGATTGACATTGGCGTTTGTCCCACACCGGTTTTTTATTTTTCCATTCAGCATTTTGATGCCGGAGGCGGGGTGATGGTAACCGCCAGCCACAACCCTAAAGAATATAACGGCTTTAAACTCTGTATCGGGTTGGATTCGATTCATGGGAAGGACATCCAGAAAATTCTTGGGATCATCAATGAACAATCATTTGCTATGGGGAAAGGCTCTCGATCCACAGCGGACGCTGTCACACCCTATCGGGAATTTGTTGAAAATAACATAACCTTGGCCGGACCGATCAAAGTAGGCGTGGATGCAGGAAACGGAACCGCAGGGGTGGTAGCTGTACCGATACTCAAGCGTCTCGGGTGTGAAGTACATGACATTTACTGTGATATGGACGGCAGATTCCCCAATCATGAAGCCGATCCAACCGTGGAAAAGAATATGCAGGATCTTATCACCATGGTCAAAGAAAAGAAATTGGATGTCGGCATCGGATTTGATGGTGACGGCGATCGGATCGGTGTTGTTGATGAAAAAGGGAACCTTGTGTTCGGCGACAGGCTCATGATCATTTTTTCAAGGGAGATCCTTTCTAGAAAACCCGGGGCAACATTTATCTCTGAAGTAAAATGTTCAAAAACCATGTATGACGACATCGAAAAACACGGCGGGCGGGCGATCATGTGGCGGACCGGTCACTCTTTGATTAAAAAGAAAATGAAACAAGAAAAGGCCGAACTGGCCGGCGAGATGAGCGGCCATATATTTTTCGCCGATCGGTATTTCGGATATGATGATGCCACCTATGCCAGTTGCAGGCTTCTTGAAATATTGGCCGACACCCAAAAGAAAATATCAGATCTTTTGTCGGATGTTCCAAAGACCTATTCAACCCCTGAAATACGCGTTGAGTGTCCGGATGATAAAAAGTTCAATATCGTTGCTAAAGTGACCGAATATTTTCGTGAAAAATACAATGTCATCGACATCGATGGAGTTCGCGTATTGTTTGAAGACGGATGGGGTCTGGTTCGTGCATCCAACACCCAGCCGGCTCTCGTACTCCGATTTGAATCCCTGTCAGAGGCCAGGCTGTTAGAGATAAGAAATTTGGTCGAGTCCACGCTGGCTGAAATTCAAAAAACATAAAAATAAAGCATCCGGGCCATAGGAATAGTCCCTGACTGTCCTGATAGGGGTCTCGTTTTTTTGAAAATAGGAAATAGATAACCGCCTTTCTCTTTCCTATTTCCTATTTCTGGCTTTCCTGTTTATGAAAAACATCGATAAAAAAATATTTGGCACCCTGTTCTTTTCAATGTTCGGGACCGTCACCGGCGTGGGAATCGTCGTTCCCCTGCTTCCGGTCTACGCCAGCGATCTCGGTGCCAGCGGTATTTATATCGGTTTGATATTCGGTGCATTTTCCATATCCAGAACACTTTTGCTTCCGTATTTCGGCAGTCAGTCAGATAAAAAAGGACGAAAGCCGTACATTATTATAGGCCTTTTCGCTTACACGGTGGTTTCGCTGGCCTTCATACTTTCAAATAGTGTCGAATCCCTTATCGCCATAAGGTTTCTCCAGGGTATTGCATCCGCGATGATCATGCCGGCCGTTCAAGCCTATGTGGGAGACATAACACCTTCCGGTCGAGAAGGTTTCACCATGGGGTTGTTCAATATGTCCATGTTTCTTGGACTGAGCATCGGCCCTTTGATAGGAGGCGTTATTCGCGACCGCTTCAGCCTTGACACGTCTTTTGCGTCCATGGGATTTCTAACTTTTTTAGGTTTTTTATTAAGCTTCTTTCTACTGCCGCCTACAAAATCTGAACTGGTTGTCAGCAGGGGAATCGAACCAATGGCATGGAAATGGGTTCTGCGGGACAGAAATATGGCCGGACTTTCTATTTTCAGGCTCGCCTATGCTGCATGTATCGGCGTCATCTGGAGTTTTCTTCCGGTTTTGGCTGATTTAGAGTTCTCACTATCAAGTTCATCCATTGGAATTCTGGTGACATTGGGGGTTTTTTCCAGTGGATTGCTCCATGTACCCATGGGTTTTATGGCAGACCGGATAAACCGGAAATTGATGATTGTCGGAGGGGGATTGATCATCACCTACGCTATTTTCTCTTTTTACTGGGCCAACAGCTACGAGGACCTTTTGTTGGCCAGCGTGCTGTTCGGCCTTGGAGGGGGCATTTCAATGCCGGCACTCATGGCACTTGCTGTATTAAAGGGTAACGAAATCGATGCCATGGGGTCAGTCATGGGCCTTTTGGCCATGGCGCACAGTCTGGGGATGCTTGCGGGATCTTTGTTGGCCGGAGTAATGATGGATGTTTCCCGGCTCCGGAATGCCTTTCCATCAGGAGCCGTCCTTATGTTGATCTGTCTCGGGCTTTTTATTGTTTTGACCCACCACAAAAAAGAAGTGCCTGTTCCGGCTGATCTAAAAACCGGCCCCATGGATCTCGAAGGGTGAAAAGAGACCTTTGAAAAACATCCCATTTTGCCCTCTCCCAGCGTTAGACTCAAATTTTAATCCTCGGAATACTCAATGTATGCCTCTGGTTAAAATTTTCGCCTGCCTTGGTATAGAATAAAATTGAACATTTTTCAAAGGTCTCGGAAACTATACAACTTTAATTTTCTCTTCCCTTTTTCCCTTATTCCCTATTTTCTTCTCACTCTTCACTCTCTTCTATGTCCTCTTCATTCTTTTCTATGTCCTCTTCACTGCTATAAGGTTTGCCGCATTCTTTGCAAAGCCCGTCCGGACCGATGACTCCGATGCAGCTCTCATCGCTGCAAAGCGTGCGCTGCTCCCACTCTAAATCCGTCGGTGTCTCAATATCATGTTCTCCGGATTCTTCAGGTTCTTCGCTTATCTCGTCTTCCGGATCAGCCTCCTCAATATCCGATGAAACGTTTTCTTCGTTTGTGGTGTCAAAAGATCCCGCATAGGGAAGTCCGCATTCCTTACACCGTCCGTCCGGGCCGATGACCCCGATACAGCTTTCATCACTGCACAGTATGCGCTGCTCCCACTCCAATTCACCATGTGTTTTGTTTTCTTCGTTTTCCGTCATAGTCTTCTTTAGTTTCGCAATTGTAAGTTATATGATTTTAAAAAAGGCCGTTAGAGTGTAACCCTAATTGAGCGAAAGTCAAGGATGCCCCAAGATTTGAGGCATCAAGGGCGAAGCCGTAGTCTGCTACTGCAAGCCCTTGATAACGAAGAAAATGGGGCATCTTCGGCTTTCCTGAAAGGTAAACAAAATGGGATTTTTAAAAAAATTTATATCTCATTTATAAAAGCGTTACGTAAATTCACCTGAATTCACTAAAATTCACAATAAATCAAACAGATAAAAGATTTTTCCCATTTTGTTTACGATCGATTAGGGTTTAAAATTGACTTTACCTATAATCTATTATAAAAGATTTTTCAATAAGCTGTTTAACATTAATTTTACCTAAATTCAGGTAAGGAGATGTAAACGATGCGGAATTTGATAAAAAATACATTAAGACTAAAAATATTGATTGTCTTTATAATTCTGGTATTTACATCGACAGGTTTTTCAGCGGGATTGTCTGCAGGCAGGATTCTCCCCAAAGGAAAGGTCACCCTGCTTCATGACAACCAGAAGGTTGGAGAGTTTCATTCAGAAGCTCCCCTTCCGGAAGATACCCTTCTGTCCGTTCAGGGAGAATGCGGTGTCAAGCTCAACCATTTGTATCTTGTCGCTAAAGATCAGAGTCTGTTTTCCATAACAACGAACAACCGTTCCCGAACATTATTCGTCCAAAAAGGAATCGTATATTTTGCACTTTCCTCGACGCCGTACACGCTGGTGTTTCAAACACCCGATGGGATAATAACCACCAATGAGGTGATGTTGAAAGCATCTTCTACTAACCGATTGTTAAAAGGATATGTCTACGTTGAAGAAGGCATCACAAGGGTGGGGGTGCTTGAAGGCGGATCCATGCTGGTGACGGTAGCTGACGACAAACCGCAGGTGGTGGCATCCGGTCAGGAACTGAGATTGGCTCAGGCTGATATTTTTAAAGAAGAGGGAAAAGAAGAGGGAAAAACAAAAAAAGAAAAACCGGCTGAAACCGAAAAAACCGGTGAGACAGGTACGGCGGGTAAAACAGCAGCAGCCGGTGGAATGTCAACGGCAACAAAGGTGGTTATCGGAGTTTTAGCCATAGGTGGAATTGCAGCTGCCGCTGGTGGAGGCGGCGGTGGCGGGGGCGATTC
>Ga0210123_1001418_pt1 | contig 12209 bp, 9 predicted proteins | sample Muzzi_PWB_D2_FD_185535 | JGI IMG/M metagenome (GOLD analysis project Ga0210123, IMG submission 185535) | Wetland microbial communities from San Francisco Bay, California, USA, that impact long-term carbon sequestration - Muzzi_PWB_D2 (SPAdes) | ecosystem: Environmental > Aquatic > Marine >... | reverse complement strand
GGATCGTTGCCGTGGTGCCGCCCGAGGAGCTCGGCCCGGTCGACGTCGTGGGCGAAGAGGAGCAGACGCCGGGGCTGGAAGAGCTGCTCGGCGGACCGATGGACACGTTGAACGCGGCCGGCGACATGCTGCCCGGTGCCGATACGCTGCCAGCCGGCGACACGCTGCCGGGCGATCAGACGGCGGGGCAGGCGGACGCCGGGGCGGCGGCCGGTGAAGCCTCGCAGCGCCCGCTCACCCAGATGCTGCTCGAGGCGCCGCAACCCGGAACGTTCTACGTAGCCGAGCAGGAAAAGCCGACCGTCGAGCGCTTCCTGGCGCTCGACACGGTGCAGGCGCTGATCCCGCGCAATACGGAGCTCTTGTGGAGCGCGGACCCGGTCACGGTGGGGGAAGGCAGCTACTTCACGCTGTACGTGGTCGAGAAGGACCCGATGCTCACGGGAGACCGACTCGAGGATGCCGGACCGGCCGCGCGCAACCCGGATTTCAACACCCCGTACGTGCCGTTCCAGACGACGCGCCAGGGCGCCCGGATCTTCGAGCGCGTGACCAGTCGCAACGTCGGCCGCTACATGGCGATCGTGCTCGACCACAAGGTCCAGAGCGCTCCGACGATCCAGGAGACGCTCTCGAGACGAGCGCAGATCACCATGGGCTCGGGTGCGACGATGCAGGAGGCCCAGGACCTGGCCCTCGTGTTGCGGGCCGGTGCGTTGCCGCAACCGATCAAGATCGTCGAGGAGCGCACGATCGGCCCGTCGCTCGGGCAGGACTCAATCGATGCGGGCCGGTTGGCCTTCGTGGTCGGGATCATCGCGGTGATCGGCATCATGATCTGGTACTACCGCCTCGCCGGGGCGATGGCCATTGCGGCCCTCTCCGTCTACGTACTACTTCTGCTCGGGGCCCTCGCGGGACTCCAGGCGACGCTCACGCTGCCGGGTATCGCCGGCATCATTCTGTCCATCGGGATGGCCGTGGACGCGAATGTGCTGATCTTCGAACGTATCCGTGAGGAGACGGACGCCGGTAAGACGCCCAGGACGGCCGTCGAGAACGGCTTCGCCGAGGCCCTGTCCGCCATCGTCGATGCGAACCTCACGACGCTCATCACCGCCGGGATTCTATATCAATTCGGTACGGGACCGGTGCGTGGCTTCGCCGTGACGCTGTCGATCGGCATCATCGCGTCGTTCTTCACGGCCCTGTTCGTCACCCGCACGTTCTTCTTGATCTACCTTGAACGCAGGTCGCCTGCCGACCCGCTCAGCATCTGACGAGAGCCCTCTTTCGATGAGACTGTTTCAGCGCGCCCATTTCGACTTCCTCGACTCGCGGCGGCGGGCCTACGTGATCTCGGGGTTCGCCCTGCTGCTCGGGCTGGGCTCCATCGCCCTGCACGGCGGTGTCCGTCTCGGCGTCGACTTCACAGGGGGTACGCTCGTTCAGTTCGAGTTCGACCAGCCGACGACGGTCGCGGACGTCCGCGCGGCGCTCGCGGGCGCGAGCTTCGGCGAATCTCAGATCCAGGAGTTCGGTTCTACCTCGGAGTTTCTCGTTCGCATCGCGGAGTTCGAAGAGGGCGGCGGCGACGCCGTGGAGAACCAGGTCGGCGAGGCGCTGACCTCGGCGTACGGGGACGGCTGGAGGATCGCGCGGAAGGAGGCGCTCAGCCCGCGGGTGGGAAGCGAACTCGCGCGCGGCGCGCTGATCGCGATCATGATCTCGTTCGGACTCACGCTCGTCTACCTGGCGTTCCGGTTCGAGTGGCGCTTCGGCATCGCCGCCGTGATCGCCACGATCCACGACATCCTGATCACGTTCGGGTTCATCTCGCTGATGAACATCGAGATCACGCTGACGACGGTGGCGGCGATCCTGACCATCGTCGGGTATTCACTGAACGACACGATCGTGATCTTCGACCGGATCCGCGAGAACATCCGCAAGTTCCGCAAGGACGCCTACGTCGACCTGCTGAACCGCAGCATCAACGAGACGCTTCCGCGCACGGTGCTGACCAGCGGCACGACGGTGGCGACACTGTTCGCCCTGTTCCTGCTGGGTGGCGAGGTGATTCGGCCGTTCGCGCTGGTGCTCATCCTGGGGGTCATGATCGGAACCTACTCCTCGATCTTTGTCGCCTCGCCCGCCCTGCTCGAGATCGAGAACCGTTCCGGGCACGCCACCGAGACGTCGAAGAAGGGCCGGTAGCCCGCACGGCTTGACGTGTTCGACTCGCACTTGCACCTGACGGCCGACCGCTTCGACGGCGACGTCGACGAGGTCATTCGCCGCGCTCGAGCCGCCGGCGTCTCCCGCATGGTGACGGTGGCGACCGATCCCTCCGACGCGCGCTCGGCGCTGGAGCTCGCTCGCACCTATCCCGGGGTCGTGTATGCTACGGCCGGCCTGCACCCGCACGACGCGTCGGCCTGGGCGGACGACACTGGGCTGGAGCTGCGGGCGCTGCTCGCCGAGCCCGAGGTCGTGGCGGTGGGCGAGGCGGGGCTCGATTTCCACTACGACAACTCCCCCCGATCCATACAGCGCGACGTGTTCGAGGCGCAGCTAGATCTCGCCGTCGAGACCGGCCTCCCGATCGTCGTGCACAGCCGGGACGCCGACGAGACGATGATCGAGATCCTGCTCGATGCGGGATCCGACGCAACGGGAATCCTTCACTGCTTCACCGGCGGTGACGCGCTGCTCGAGACGGGCCTCGACGCGGGCTGGTACGTGTCCTTCGGCGGCATCGTGACCTTCGATTCGTTCGACGGCGCCGACCGGGTGCGCCGCGTGCCGGCCGATCGGTTGCTGGTCGAAACGGACAGCCCATACCTGGCGCCGGTCCCGATGCGTGGTCGACGAAACGAGCCTTCGTTCCTGTCCCACACCTGCGCACGCCTCGCTGATCTCCGAGGTACGAGCGTCGACGAGCTCGTGGCGGAGACGACCGCGGCGGCACTTGAGTTTTACGATCTCGAGTTTCCGATCGAACCTGGCGACGCGCCGTGAGCGAGGCCGAGCCCCGGATCCGGATCCTGCCGGACCACGTCGCGAACCAGATCGCGGCGGGGGAGGTGGTGGAGCGGCCTGCCTCCGTGGTCAAGGAGCTGGTAGAGAACGCGCTCGACGCCGGGGCCTCGCGCGTGGAGGTGGAGTTGCGGAACGGCGGTAAGACGGCGATCCGCGTCGCGGACGATGGGGAAGGCATGACGGCCGGGGATGCCCTTCTGGCCCTCGACCGTCACGCGACGAGCAAGATCCGCGACGTGGAGGACCTAACGGCGGTCGGGTCGTTCGGATTCCGCGGCGAAGCCCTCCCGTCGATCGCGGCGGTCAGCCGGTTCGAGCTCACGACGGCTCCCGCGGCCGGCGGGGTCGGAACGCGAGTCGTCGTGCACGCCGGTCGAATCGTCTCCTCCGAGGAGATCGCGCGGCAGCCCGGTTCGACGGTCCTCGTGCGGTCGCTGTTCCGGAACGTCCCGGTCCGGGCGAAGTTCCTCCGGACCGCGGCTGCCGAGACCCGTGCGGCCAGTGAGGCCGTCATCCTGCTGGCTCTCGCCAACTTACCCGCCGAAATCCGGCTGACGTCCAACGGTCGCGAGCTCCTTCGCTTGCCCGCCGCCGATACCGTGCGCGACCGGGTCGCCGCGCTGTGGGGCGAGGAGGAGGCCGGCCAACTCATCGCGATCGACGACGAGAGAGAAGGCGTGCGCGTGGCCGGCTGGATCCAGCGGCCCGATGCCGCCCGCCCCGGCAGCGCCCGCCGATACCTGTTCGTGAACGGGCGGCCTTTCCGCGACGCGGCCTTGCTGCGGCGGGTCGACGCAGCCTACCGGACCACGGTGGCGCCCGACGTGCGGGCGACGGCGTTCTTGTATCTCGCGGTGCCGCCCGGCGCGGTCGACGTGAACGTCCATCCCTCGAAAGCCGAGGTCCGGTTCCGCGATGTGGCGGCCGTCGGCGATGCCGTCGAAGCCGTGGTGCGCGGTCGGCTTGCCGACCTGGAGAGCACGCCGGAGATCCGCGAGCCGCGGACGCCGGAGGAGGGGCGCGGCCGCCCGCCGCGGGCGTCGGCGTGGGTGGAGCCGACGGCGTCCGCGGCGTCCACCGAGGAACCCGGGGAGGCTTCGCAGTTCGCGCTGTTCGTGTCTCGTGCCGACGGCGAAAGTCCCGACGCGCCCGACGAGGAAGACCTGCGGGCCGCCGTAAGCGTGGATCCCTCGCACAGCGGCCCCTGGCAGCTGCACGACAGCTACATCCTGATGCCCACCCGGAGGGGGCTGCTCGTCATCGACCAGCACTCGGCGCACGAACGTGTGCTGTTCGAGCAGACGATGGAGCGCTTCACGAAGGGCGGCGGTTCGTCGCAGCGCCTGCTGTTTCCGATCACCCTCCGCCTGTCGCCGCCGGAGTTCTCGGCCGTGGAGGAGCTGGCCGGCATGTTCCGGGCGCTCGGTTTCGAGATCGAGGCGTTTGGTAGACGCACGGTTATCGTCCAGGCAGTGCCCCTGCTGCACGAGCGGTTTGACGCCGACCGCTGTTTCCGTGCAATGATCCACGAGCTGGCCCACGGCTCCGAGCTTGTCGACACGGCCCGAAACCAACACGAGAAGATCGCTAAGAGCCTGGCTTGCAAGGGGGCCATCAAGGCGGGTCAACCGCTGTCACGGGCCGAGATGGAGGAGCTCGTGGACCGGCTGTTCGCCACGGAGCTGCCGGGTCACGACGTGCACGGCCGGCCGACGATTCTGCGCCTGACGCCCGACGAGCTGGCGCGGCGGTTCGGACGGAGCTGACGATCGGCGGCGTGCTGGCGGTCCTCGGACCGACCGCCACGGGAAAGACGCAACTGGCGATCGAGCTGGCTCGCCGTCTCGAGGGAGAGATCATCTCGTTGGACAGCCGGCAGGCCTATCGCGGTCTCGCGGTTGGCACCGCAGCCCCGACCGCGGAGGACCTCGCCCGCGTTCCCCACCACGGCGTCGGGATCCTCCCGCCGGGGACCCGGTACGGTGCGGGCCGGTTTGCAAGGCGGGCGAGGCGGTGGATCGCGGAGATCCGTGACCGCGGGAGGGTGCCCGTGCTGGCCGGGGGAACTGGCCTGTTCTTTCGGGTCCTGACCCGCCCGATCTTCCGGGAACCCCCGATGGACGCCGGGCGCCGCGGGGCGCTCGAAGCGTGGCTGGAGGAGCGTCGTCTAGATCTGCTGCGGGAATGGACGGCGGCCCTCGATCCGGCGCTCCGCGAGCAGCTCGGCGTGCTCGACCGGCAGCGCTGCCTGCGGGCGATCGAGATGGCGCTGCTCACGGGGCGTCCGATCAGCTGGTGGCAGGAACAAGGACCGCTGGAGGCGGAACCCGTGCGTGCACTGCCCGTCGTGCTGACGCTGCCCGGGGAGTTGCACCGGCGGCGGATTCGAGAGCGGGCCGAACAGGCCCTGTCCGGCGGATGGCCGGAGGAAGTGCGCGCGCTCCGCATGGCGGGTCACGAACGGACGTCGCCGGCCTTCAGCTCGATCGGCTACGTGGCCGTCGACGAGTGGCTCATGGGAGAGGCCTCGCGCGCGGCGGCGTTGACGCGCATCGTGCGCGACACCTGGGCGTACGCACGGCGCCAGAGGACGTGGTTCCGACACCAGGTGGCGGAACACGCGGTCCGGTTCGACGCGCGTGAGTCCGTGAACGTCCTGGCGGATCGGGTGTGTGAGGCATGGAACGCATGGAATGGGACCGGCGGAGGGGAAGAGGACAACGCATGAAGATCGGGATCACCTGCTATCCGACGTACGGGGGTTCAGGCGCCGTGGCGACCGAGCTGGGGATCGCGCTGGCCGAACGCGGCCACGAGGTTCACTTCATCTCGTACGCGCAACCGTTCCGCCTCACGGGCTTTCACGACCGACTGTTCTACCATGAAGTAGACGTCCACACGTATCCGTTGTTCGAGTACCCACCCTACTCGCTGTCCCTCGCGGTGCAGATCCACTCGGTGGCTAGACAGCACGAGCTCGACCTGTTACACGCCCACTATGCGATCCCGCACGCCACGGCCGCCTGGACGGCCCGCGAGATGCTGCGGCACGAGGGCTTCGACCTGCCGATCGCGACCACACTGCACGGCACCGACATCACGCTGGTGGGACAGGACCCCTCGTTCTGGTCAATCACGAAGTTCTCGATCGAGCGCTCCGATGGTCTCACCGCGGTCTCGCGGTATCTGCGTGACGAGACGTATCGCGCCTTCGACTGTCCGCGCTGCGACATCGAGGTCATCCCGAACTTCGCGGACCCGGACGTCTACGATCGTCGACGCTATGCCTGCCATTCGACGGCTCTGGCGCCCCACGGCGAGAAGATCCTCATGCACGTCTCGAATTTCCGTCGCGTGAAGCGTGTGGCCGACGTGGTGCAGGTGTTCGCGCGGGTTCGCCAGCGGATGGCGGCTCAACTCGTGCTCGTCGGTGATGGCCCCGACCGACCGCTCGCCCAGGAAACGGCCGTCGAGCTCGGCGTTTCCGACGACGTCCTGTTCCTCGGCAAGCTCGATTCCGTCGCCGAGCTCCTGGCGCGAGCCGACGTGCTGCTCTTGCCCAGCGAACAGGAGTCCTTCGGTCTCGTCGCGCTCGAGGCGATGTCGTGCGGGACACCCGTGGTCGGGACGTCCGGCAGCGGAATCGTGGAGGTCGTCGAGGACGGGGTTAGCGGTTTCCTGCACCCGGTCGGGGATATCGAGTCGATGGCCGAGAGCGCTTGCGAGTTGCTCGGCGACGACGGGAAGTGGGCCGCCTTCTCGGCGGCGGCCCGGCGCCGCGCCGTCGAGGAATTTTCGATGAACCGAATCGTGCCGATGTACGAGGAATTCTATCGCAATGTGATTCGCAAGGTGGCGGAGCGCGGGCACGCTTGGGAGCGACTCGGCGCGTGAGCGTCCTGCAGGCGGTACTCCTCGGCGTCATCCAGGGCCTGACCGAATTCCTCCCCGTTTCCAGCAGCGGCCACCTGGTTCTCGGCCAGCGGCTGCTGCGTATCGACGAACCCGGCGTCACCTTCGAGGTCGTGCTGCACCTGGCGACCCTGACCGCCGTACTTTGGGTGTACCGACGGCGGGTCGGGGAACTGGTCGCGGGAGTTCTGCGCGGGCAGGGCGATGCGTGGCGATATGCCGGCCTCATCGTCCTGGCGTCGGTGCCAGCGGGTCTGGCCGGCGTGTTCCTGCGCGATCTGTTCGAAGGTGCGTTCGACCGGCCGGTGCTGGCGGCCGCCATGCTTCTCGTCACGGGATGCTTCGTCTATACGCTCCGGTTCACGGGGCCGCGGGCGGACCGACCCCTGCCCGATGCGCGTCGCAGCCTGTGGATCGGGGTGGCGCAGGCGGCGGCCATCATGCCGGGGATTTCCCGGTCGGGCGCTACGCTCGCGATGGGCGCCTGGCAGGGGGTGGAAGTCGTGCGCATGGCGGAGTTCTCGTTTCTCATGTCGGTGCCGGCGATCCTCGGCGCGGGCCTGCTGGAAGCGGACGGGTTCGGACAGGCGGCCAGCCATGGGATCGCGCCGCTGGCCGCCGGCTTCGTGACGGCGGCCTTCGCCGGAGTGCTGGCGATCCGTCTGTTCGTGCGGATGCTCCGCTCCCGCACCTTCCACCGGTTCGCCTGGTATTGCTGGGCGGTGGGTGGGGCGTACCTGCTTGCGGCGCTCGCCTGGCCGGGTCTCCGATGACGGGCGCCACCCCTGTACGGCATTCCGTCGGTGGTTACTGTTGCACTTCGAGACCGACGGCCTTTCGGGTGCGCCACGCCTTGCGCGCCTTGCGAGCGTGGCGAGGATGATGAGATGACCGAAGCCTCAGAGACGTGGGACGGCCACTCCGCGGAGGAGCTGGAAGAGCGCTGGGGGCGTCCCGTTCACGTGTTCCACTCCGTGGGGTCCACGAACGACGAGGCGCGGCGGCTGGCCGAGGAGGACGCGCCTGCCGGCACGATCGTGATCGCGCGCGAGCAGACGGCGGGGCGCGGCCGCGGCGGCAAGAAATGGTCGTCGCCGGCCGACGCAGGGGTATATCTGAGCATGGTGTTCCGCCCCGAGACCCTCGAGCCGGCTCCGGTGTCGGTGCTCGCGGGGCTGGGCCTGGCACGGGCCCTCGACCAGGTTTTTCCGGGCCTGCAGCCGACCATCAAATGGCCCAACGATCTGTATGCGCACGGCCTCAAGCTCGGAGGCGTGCTCAGCGAGGCGGCCTGGTCCCAACGACGGCCCCGACACCTGGTGGTGGGGGTGGGAATCAACGTGCGCCCGCTCGGCGGTGGGATTTCTCAGAAGATCGCTCGTCATGCGACGTCCATCGACGAGGAGCTGGACCGAGAGGTGCCTCTCGCCGAGGTCGCCGACGCGGTGGTCGACGGCCTGGTCCGTCACCTGGACGACCCGCGGCCGCGGCTGAGCACGGCCGACCTGGACGACCTCGACCGCTACGATGGGATGCGAGATCGCCGGGGGACGCTCGTTCCACCGGGGGACAAGGAACCGTTGCCCGGCAAGTGCGTAGGGATCGCGCCGGACGGCGCGCTTCTGTTCCGGCCGGATCGAGGGGCGCTGCAGCGAGTCGCCGCCGGCTCGCTGATCCCGGAGTGAGACCTTGAACCGCGGGAGAGACGCGTGATCCTGGCCGTAGACATCGGCAACACCGAGACCATGATTGGTCTGTTTGAGGGCCGCGAGGTGCTCGACAGCTGGCGGATAGCGACCGAGCGCCACCGGACGGGCGACGAGATCGCCCTGACGCTGCGGGGGTTGCTCGACGCGCGATTCCATGCAGACTCGTGGCCGATCGAACGGGGCGTCATCGCTTCGGTCGTGCCGCGCCTCGATCGGTCGTGGATGGAGGCGTTCGCGCGGCTCGACCTGCCTCTGGCGGTCGTCGACGCCGGCTCAGCGCTTCCGATCCGGCTCGAGGTCGACGAGCCCGCCTCCGTCGGGGCCGACCGCATCGTCAATACGCTGGCGGTCTCGATGCTTCACGGACGCGACGCTATCGTCGTGGACCTCGGTACGGCGACGACGTTCGACTGCATCACGGCGGAGGGGACATTCCTGGGCGGGGTCATCGCGCCCGGCCCGCGCCTCGGTGTCGACCAGCTGACCGACCGCTCTTCGAAGCTTCCGTCGATCGACCTCCGCCAGCCGGACCGGGTGATCGGTCACTCGACCGTGCCGGCTCTGGAGTCCGGCGTGTTCTGGTCGATCGTCGACGGAATCGACGGGATCGTCCGACGGATCCTGGCCGAGTGGAAGCCCCGGCAGGCCCTCGTGCTCGCCACGGGGGGCCTGGCGCCGCTCGTCGCGCCCAACTGTACGACGGTCGAGGCCGTCGACCCCTTCCTCACGCTGCGCGGCCTCGCCTGTGCCGATGAGCTTCTATCCGCCGCCGCTGGCCGCACTGCGGCGGGACGAAACCTATGAGGGCGGGGCGAGCGGTACGGCTTTCGATAGCCACCGGCGCATGTCTCCTTGGTGGGCACCTCGCCCATCCTGGACGAGCAGTCGCGCAGGAGGGTTTCGCGCCCGAATCGGAGCCGCGGGAGGCGGCGTTCGAGACGGCGCTGGTCTCGGCGATCCGTCCCGACTCGGCGGCCCGCTGGGCCCGTGGCCTGGCGGGGGAGTCGCACGTCGCGGGGACGCCCGGCCAGGCGGTCACGCGTGATTCGGTGGTGAAGTGGATGCGCGCTGCGGGGCTGGAAGTCGCGTACGACAGCCTCGTCCTCTATCTGCCTGAGCCCCTCTCGGTGTCGCTCGAGCAAACCGCGCCAGTGACGCAGACGTTCGAGCTTGAGGAGCCTGCGCTCGGCGGTCGTGTCTACCGGCAGGTGCCCCAGTTCAATGCGTACTCCGGAAATGGCGCGGCCAGCGCCGACGTGGTCTACGCGAACTATGGCCTGCCCGCCGACTACGCCGTGCTCGATTCGCTCGGCATATCCGTCGCAGGCCGGATCGTGCTCGTGCGCTATGGCAGATCGTTCCGTGGCATCAAGGCGCGTGAGGCCGAAGCCCGGGGCGCCGCGGGGCTCCTGCTGTATTCGGATCCGCAGGCCGACGGGTTCGCCCGCGGAAAGGTGCTGCCCGAGGGTCCGCAGCGGCCGCCCCGGGGCGTGCAGCGGGGCAGCGTGTTGAACGCGGACGGAGATCCCTCGACGCCGGGTGTCCCCTCGTTGCCGGGCGCCGCGCGGGTACCCGAAGCTGAGATGGAAGGCGTCGCCCGCATCCCGATCCTCCCGATCGGCTACGCGGCGGCCGAGGATCTGCTAAGAAGTCTCGGCGGGCCACCGGCCCCTGAAGGATGGAAGGGCGCGCTCGACGTGGGCTATCGTCCCGGACCGGGACCGACGGCCGTGCGGATGCAGGTCCGAACCGAGCGCGGCGAGGCCGCCTACCATCCGGCCTACAACACGGTGGCGGCCATACGCGGATCGGTGTGGCCCGACGAGTGGGTGATCGTCGGCGCGCATCGCGACGCCTGGGGACCGGGCGCCGTCGACAACGTGAGCGGGTCGGCGAGCGTGATCGAGGCTGCCCGGGCGTTCGCGGCCGCGGCGGCCGGTGGCCACTGGCCGCGCCGGACGGTGGTGTTCGTCACGTGGGATGCCGAAGAGTGGGGCATCCTCGGGTCGACCGAGTGGGTGGAGGCCAACGCGGAACAGCTGAAGCGGAGCGCAGTGGCATACATCAACCAGGACTCGCCCGTCTCGGGCCGCCGTTTCAACGCATCCGCGGCGCCGGAGATTCGGTCGCTGGTACGCGAGTCCACCCGGGCCGTTCTCGACCCGGCCACTGGACGCCCCGTGTACGACGCATGGCTGGCCACCCAGAGAGAGTCGCAGAATGGAGCGAGCGCCGAGCGGCCCTCCCTGGGGACGATGGGTGGGGGCTCGGACCACCTGCCGTTCTACATCCACCTCGGCATCCCCGTCGCCGGCTACGGGTTCGGCGGCGAGGGCGGCGTCTACCATTCGATGTATGACACGTCTGACTGGATGGAGCGCTTCGGCGATCCGGGCTATCGGTATCACGCGGCCACCGCACGACTGACCGCGGTCATCCTGTCGCGGCTCGCGAACGCCGACATCCTGCCGTACGAGCACGAGACCCTGGCGTCGTCGTTCCGGACCGAACTGGCGAGCTTTGCGGCGGAATTGGATCGTTCGTCGATCGCCATGGACTCGGCCCTCACCGAGCGGCTGGCGGATGTCCGCGTGGCGCTGGGCGACTACGAGACGGCGGCGCGCCTGTTCGACGCGGGCGCCGACTCGCTGCTCGCGGCGGGCGAGCCCGCCCCCGAGGACGCGACGCGCATCAACGAAGCGCAGCGTGTCGCGCTGCGGGCGCTGTTGCGGCCGGAAGACGCGGCCATGTGGAGCCGGAACCTGTACGTGCGCGACGACCCGGACAACGGCTACTCGCCGCTCGTGCTTCCGGGCGCTCGGCTGGCGCTCCGGGACGAGGACGCGGCCGGGGTGGCGGTCGAGCTCGGTGCGCTGGCCACGCATTTCCGGGCGGCCGCAAAGGCTCTCGTGACGGCGCGGCGAGCGGTTGAAGCAGCCGCCAGGTGAGCGAACCTGGCGGGCACCTCCCGATTCCGCGGCGCTACGGGGACCGCGAAGTCGCCGAAATCCTGAAGCGCGCGACCGAGCTGCAGCGGGCCGAGCCGTCGGCGACCGACCCCGAAGGCCTGACGCTCACCGAGTTGACCGAGACTGACCGCGAGGTCGGTATCGATCCGACGCTGTTGCACCGGGCCGCGACCGAGGTGGAGCTGGGCGACGTGGGGTCGTCGGTGTGGCGGCGACTGGCCGGAGCGCCCGTCACGGTGCGGATAGAGCATGCCGTGGAGGGCGAGATTCCCGTGGATCGCCTGGGAACGGTTCGGAAGGCTCGCCGGCGCCCTGTTCGGTGGGGTTCTCGGAGGAGTTGGTGTCGGCCTGGGAGCCCGTGCTGGGGCCGCCGTCGCCGTCGCCGCCGGGCCAGCCGCTCTGGTCGTTGCGATCCCCCTGGTGTGCGTGGGCGGATCCTATGCGTTCGCCCGGGGGATCTCCTCACACATCGTGCGGCGTCGAGAGACGCGCGCCCGCGCCGTCATCGCGGAGATCGCCGCGTATGTCGAGCGCGTGCGGTCACGGAGTCCGGGCGGCTCACGGGCGATCCCGGGAC
>Ga0210123_1001417_pt1 | contig 12210 bp, 6 predicted proteins | sample Muzzi_PWB_D2_FD_185535 | JGI IMG/M metagenome (GOLD analysis project Ga0210123, IMG submission 185535) | Wetland microbial communities from San Francisco Bay, California, USA, that impact long-term carbon sequestration - Muzzi_PWB_D2 (SPAdes) | ecosystem: Environmental > Aquatic > Marine >... | reverse complement strand
CCGCCATGGGTGGACAAGCCGAAGTCAGGATAGGCAATACCGCCATGTTCGGTGTAGTCGAGGCCTTCAATCTCTTCTTCCGGCGAAACGCGCAGGCCGATGGTCATGGAGATCACCTTGAACATGATAAATGCGATGGTAAAGGTCCATACAAAACAGGTGCCGATACCGATGAGCTGCACCATGATGATCTTGGAAGTGACGCCACCGATGTTGAACAGGCCGGCTGCCAGCGTACCCCAGGCACCGCAGACGCCATGCACGGAGACGGCGCCGACCGGGTCGTCGATCTTGAGTTTTTCGAAAAACATGACGGCCAGGACCACCAGGACACCGGCTACGGCACCGATGATAATGGAGCTGCCCGGCGTTACGTTGGCGCAACCGGCGGTAATGCCCACCAGGCCGGCCAGGGCGCCGTTGAGGCTCATGCCGACTTCCGGTTTGCCGAACTTGATCCAGGAGGTGAACAGGGCCATGGTGGCACCGGCGGCCGCGGCCAGGTTGGTGTTGACGAAGATCATGGCGATGCTCTTGTCAGCGGTGGTGGTGGATCCAGGGTTGAAGCCGAACCAGCCCAGCCACAGGATGAAGACGCCCAGAGCGGCCAGGGGCATGTTGTGGCCCAGGATGGCGCGCGGCTTGCCGTCTTTGCCGTATTTGCCCAAGCGCGGGCCGAGTACGATGGCGCCGGCCAGTGCGGCCCAGCCGCCCACGGAGTGCACTACGGTGGAACCGGCGAAATCGATGAAGCCCAGGCCTTCCAGCCAGCCATTGCCGTGGAACAGGCTGCCCCAGGCCCAGCCGCCGAAAATGGGATAGATCAGGGCGCTGACAACTACGCTGTAGACCAGGTAGCTGACGAACTTGGTGCGTTCGGCCATGGCGCCCGAGACGATGGTGGCGGCTGTGGCGGCAAAGACCACCTGGAACATCCAGAAGGCCAGCACCCAGGGGTCGCCGTCCGGTGTGAAATCACTCAAAAAGAAGCCGGTGGTGCCGAACCAGCCGGTCTTGGTGGCGCCGAACATGAGGCCGAAGCCGACGGCCCAGAATGCAATCGAACCCAAAGAGAAGTCCATGAGGTTTTTCATGAGAATATTGACGGCGTTTTTGGCTCGGGTGAAGCCGGTCTCCACCATGGCAAACCCGGCTTGCATAAAGAAAACCAGGGCGGCGGCCACCAAAGTCCAGACGTAGTTGGCGTGGGTTTGGACCAGGTCGATGGCCTCTTTGTTGCTCATTATCGTTGGCGCCGGATCATCAGCCCAGGCCCAGGCCGCACTCGTAAGCAATACAATCATTCCAAGCAAAAAGAATTTTATCGGTTTCATTGGTATGTTTTCTCCTTCTGGGTTTAAAGGCTACCCGTGTGATGATTCTTAAATCGCGTCCTGTCCGGATTCCCCGGTACGTATACGAACAGCTTGTTCAATGGCCATAACGAAAATTTTGCCGTCGCCGACCTTGTTGGTATTGGCATTTTCGGTGATGGCGGTGACAGCTTTGTCGGCCAGGTCTTCAGATACAACCAGATCGATCTTGATCTTGGGGACAAAGTCCACTTGATACTCGGTGCCGCGGTAGATTTCCTTGTGGCCTCTTTGGCGGCCGAACCCCTTTACTTCGCTGATGGTCATGCCGGAGATGCCCAGTTTGTTCAGGGCGTCCTTGACCTCATCCAGGCGAAAAGGTTTGATGATGGCTTCAATTTTTTTCATTTCTAGCTCCTCAGATGTAAGTTATTCCCGGGATCGATCACTTTGTTGACATCTAAAAAGCAAGGGGTGTGCCACCCGATAGAAAAAAGTATAACATACTGTTATCAAATCTAAATATATATTATTTCACAATCCACGGCATTTGGAACAAATATACAAATTTGTCATATGGAAAGTCATGAGTAACAATAATGTATGAAAAATCCGGATGCAACCATCGGATGAGCTTGGTCGTTGCACCCGGCTACAGAATAGGCGGGCCTTTTGGCTTAATCTATTTGACTTTATCTAAATGGAGGCGCCAGCAGCGGCGCACAAGATTTTTGAGCCCTTCAAACCGGTCGGGGTCGATGTGGGCAGACAGGCCCTTGAGATTGAGCCGGTGGCCCATGGCCCGTAATATAAGGTAGGCCCGGCGCAGACCGAAGGCGGTCTGCCGGTCGATGATGGTGTGGCTCGAAAGTGCCTCCAGCTGGCGGACATTGTCGGTCCAGCGACCGATTTCGGGATGCCGATGGGCATGGCCGAGAATCAGGTATTGCACCAGGAACTCGATGTCGATGATGCCGCCGGGACCCTGCTTGATGTCAAAATTGTCGGTTTCTTCGGAGGTTTGGGCCTGCCGCAGCCGCTCGCGCATGGCGGCCACCTCTTGACGCAGTTTCGGTTTTTCCCGCGGCAGAGCCAGCACCTGCATTCGAATCTGCTCGAACCGCTCTCGAATGGCCTGGTCTCCGGCGATGGCCCTGGCGCGGATCAAAGCCTGGTGTTCCCATGTCCAGGCATTGTTGAGCTGGTAGTCTTTGAAGCCGTCGATGTGGCTGACCAGCATGCCTGAATCGCCGCTGGGGCGCAATCGCATATCCGCCTCATACAAGATGCCGGCCGGCGTGTGGGCCGACAGGATATGCAGTACCCGCTGGCCAAGGCGTGCAAAAAACTGGGCATTGTCGATAGGACGCGGCCCGCCTTGGGTTTCACCGGGCGCGGCGGCGTGCAGAAATACCAGGTCCAGGTCCGAGCGGTAGCCCAATTCCAGTCCGCCCAACTTCCCGTAAGCAATGACGGCAAAGCCCTGGTTGCACTGCCGGTCTTCCAGGCGGCAGACGGGTATGCCGTGTTTGGCTGCAAGGTGGCGCCATGACAGATCCACCACTTCGTTCAACACCACCTCGGCGATATCGGACAACCGGTCGCTGACCTGCATCAAAGGCAACACATTGGTGATATCTGAGGCGGCGACACGCAGCGTATTGGTTTGTTTGAATATCCTGAGCGCTTCAAGTTGATGCTCAAAATCCTGGGTATCAATGCTGCGCATATGCGAGTACAGTTCATCAGCAAGATCTTCTCGCTTGGGAGGGCTGTACAGGCTGCGGGGGTCCAGCAGTTCGTCCAGCAACACGGGATGGCGGCTCAAAAGGTCGGCAATCCAAGGGCTGGCTTCCGACAGCCTTGTCAAATGGTCTATGGCGGCCGGGTATTCACACAGCAATGCAAGATAAGCGGTGCGGCGGCAAATGGATTTGATCAAATTAACCAGGCGCTGAAGTACCAATTGGGGACGTGCAGCCTGGCCGGCCGCTCTCAACAGCTGGGGTATGATGTGGGTGAGTCGTTCTTGTCCCATGGGGCTCATGGGACGCAATGCAGCGTCGCTTTTGAGATCGTGGATCAACTGCAGCGCCTGGGGTGGATCGGTATAATCGGCCATGCGCAATATCTCACAGGCCCGGTCCTTTTCCACCACGCCTTGCCAGACGGCGATCAGATCGTTGGTGCGGTTTTCTTCATCGGTGGTCGCTGCCGCGCTGCCGCCAGCTTCCAGCAGGGCATTGAAATGACGGTGTACTTTCCGGCGGTGGTGGTCCAGGGCTTTGAGATAGCCGGGCCAATTCTCGAAGTCCATGGCCAGGGCCAACAACAGGCGCTCTTCTTCGGTCAGGGGCAATTGATGACGTTGTTGATCGGCATAAGCCTGGATGCGGTTTTCAGAACACCGCAGAAAAGCATAAGCGCTGAGGAGATCGTCTCCGGTTTCGGCCGGAATATGATGCTTTGCCACCAGGCGCCGCAGGATGGGCACGATGCCCCGGGCCTGCAGCTCGGGCTGGACCCCGCCTTTGAGCAGTTGGAACATCTGACCGAAGAATTCGATTTCCCGAATCCCGCCGGGGCCCAGTTTGATATTGTCCTGAAGCCCCTTGCTCTGCACTTCCAGGGCGATGCGCTGCTTCATGTCGCGAAGGGAATCGAAGGTGTTGTAGTCCAGGTAGCGGCGAAACACAAAAGGCCTGAGATTCTTGAGCAGCCGCTCTCCGGCTTCAATATCGCCGGCTACGGCGCGGGCTTTGATCAAAGCGTAGCGTTCCCATTCCCGGCCGTGGGCTTCATAGTAGGCTTCCATGCGGCTGAAGCTCATCGCCAGGGGACCGGAGTCGCCAAAAGGCCGCAGCCGGGCATCCACCCGGAAGACGAAACCTTCGGGGGTCTGGGCGCCGATGGTCTGCATCAGCTTGCGGCACAGGCGCACAAAAAAGTCGTCATTGGTGGTGGTCTTGGAGCTATTGGTGGTGTGGCCCTCCTTGGGGTAGGTAAAAATAAGGTCCACATCCGATGAGAAATTCAGTTCATGGGCCCCCAGCTTGCCCATCCCCAGCACCACGAGCTCTTGTCGATGACCCTTCTCGTCCGCGGGGGTGCCCCATTCCAGGCATTGACGGTGAAAGAGAAATTCCAGCGCCTGCTGGATGCAAAGGTCCGCCAATGCGCTCAGATCTCTCAAGGTGGCATCGAGATCCGCCATGCCGGATAGATCACGTACCGCGATGCGCAACATCTCGCGCAGGCGAAAGCCCCGCAAGTGCTTATCGAACTCGGATTGGCCCAAAGTGCGCCAAAGTCTTTGAAAGTCGGCATCCGGCGCCGCACCGCTGACGAGCAGGAGCTGTCGCTGAAAGCGGGGGGCAAGGTGGGTGTCGCCATAGTCGATGTCCAGGTCGCCAGAGGCCAGCAGGTCCACCACCAGGTCGGGTCGGCGCACGGCATTGAGGGCCACAAACCGGCTCAAGGCAAAAGCGGTCATCAGTGCCGCTCTTGAAGCGGTGTTGGCGTGGATTTGCAATCCTTTTTCGGTCGCGGCCTTTTGAAAGCTGTGCCAAGTCTCAGCCGTCGCAGCGCTCAAATGGGAGGGTATGGTGGGCATAGCGGCCTCAGTTTGTTGGTTTGTGCAAACAAATACAATAAATTACAGCGTCGCCTGATTTGCCATTGCCAATAGTATATCAAAGGCGGCGCCATCCACAATTCGTAATTTGAATTTGCGGTTATCTGTAGCAATGGGACCTACATTATTGTAGATAAATCGATGTTGATATTTCATTTTTGTCAATATCGGGCATTACATTTTTCCTTCTCAAATGTGGCCGAACCTGCTATTAAAACAAGTTCGGCTGTTGGGCCCGAGTGGCATGCAAGTTGCTTTTTCAGCTATGCGCCTGTCGCCCCGGGCTTGTTATGGCCCGTTCAGCGCTTGATCTGCAAGCCTTCGGAAGGGCTAAAAGCGCGGGAACAGTTCAGCACGCGAATCTTCAAGGAGCACCAGAATACCATGTGTCGTTTGTTTGCCATTTCAAGTGAAGAACCATTGTCGCCCATGGTGGCCATTGATGCCATGGATGCCATGCGCGAAGGCCACGATGGATCGGGTGTGGGCCTCTTGTTGCGGGACTTGTCCGGACCATTTGAAGATATGCGGGACGCTCCCATCTTGTCCGGCATTTTCACCAAGGAGGGCATGCGCAAACTGGATGCCTATATGATGGATATCGGCTTTCGCACCAAGTACAAAACCTCCATCAAGATTCCCAAGCAGCCACCGGAGGGAACGCCCAAAAGGGACACCTATTTGATTCGAGCTTACGAATACCCGGATGAGTGGGAGGGCTGGACCCAGGATGAACGCTACAACGGGTTGATGGAGACCCGGCTCGAGTTGCGCGCCATGGGCGAGGAGAATGAAGACATGATCGTCTTCTCTTTCTGGCCGGACGTGATTATGATCAAGGAGATCGGAGATCCCTTGGCGGTGGCCGAATACCTTAAACTGGACAGCTCGGAACTTTCTGCACGGGTGATTCTGGCCCAGGGGCGGCAGAACACCAACTATGCCATCAACCTTTATGCGTGCCATCCCTTTTTCATTCAGGGGTACACCACCATGACCAATGGAGAAAATACGGCCTTCGTGCCCATCAAGGAGTATCTGCAATCCAGGGGTGTACGCGGTTATATCGGTTATAATTCCGACTCGGAGGTCTTTACCCATATCCTGCATTATACGCTCAAAAAGCTGGGTCTGGGGCTGGCGGCCTATAAGCATGTGATCACCCCGCTGCAGGGCGAGGCGCTGACCAATCACGCCAACAGCGGTTTGTTGAAGCAGCTGAAACAATCCTGCCGGCGATTGATCATCGACGGGCCCAATTGTGTGATCGGCTGTCTGCCCGACCATTCGGTCTTCATGGTCCAGGACCGCAAGAAATTAAGACCCGGCGTGGTGGGCGGCCGCCCGGGACGCTGGGCTTTTGCATCTGAAATATGCGGCATCGACGCAGCCATTCCCGATCGGGATAAAAGCAAGGATTTTCAACCCATGCATTTGGATACCGCCGTTGTCGGTCCGAATCGCCAGGAGATAGACATATGCTCCCAGACAGACCCATTACCCCTTCAACTTTAAGCGTCAAGGACCTGCTGTGGCAGATTGAATGGCGCAAGGACAAGTGTACCCTGTGCGGTCGCTGCACGGCCGTTTGCCCGGTCAATGCCATTGAGCTGGGTGTTTTTCGCCAGCGTGGCGTTACGGCTTCTATAGACCCCAACGATCCGCCGTCCAATGTCTACAAAGTGTATCATGGGATTCGCCAGAAGACGGACCCGGCTTATGCCTGTGTGGGTTGCGCCATGTGCAACCTGGTCTGCCCCAATGACGCCATTCTGCCCCTGCGCGGCGACGAGGCCGACAAGGTCCGGTACCATGTCAACCGTGGCGGACAGCCGCGCAAGCGGGGCGGGCGGCGCAATGTGCCCGGCGGCCTGCTGGACCAGATCAAATTTATCCGCATCTCCATGCTCACGGACCCGGCCCTGGATGCCGGCCGACACGAGTTTGAGCTGCGCACCCTGCTGGGGCGTGTGTTGTCTCCGGAGGACAACCTTAAATTCTATAAAAAAAACGGATGGATGCCGCCAATACGCGAGATTTATCCCCTGCTGATCGGCTCCATGTCCTTCGGCGCCCTCTCACCCAATATGTGGGAGGGACTGCAGCTCGGCGTGGCCTATCTCAATGAGGAGCTGGGCATGCCCGTGCGCATGTGCACAGGCGAAGGCGGTTGCCCGCCGAGGCTGCTGCGCAGCAAGTTTCTGAAGTACACCATATTGCAGATCGCCAGCGGCTATTTCGGCTGGGATGAGATAATTCACGCCTTGCCGGAGATGAAGGAAGATCCCTGCGCCATTGAGATCAAATATGGCCAGGGAGCCAAGCCCGGCGACGGCGGACTGCTCATGTGGCACAAGGTGAACAAACTGATCGCCGCCATTCGGGGGGTGCCCACGGGGGTGAGCCTGCCCAGTCCGCCCACCCACCAGACCCAGTACTCCATCGAGGAGTCCGTGGCCAAGATGATCACCTCCATGTCCATGGCCTGGGGGTTTCGCGTGCCGGTCTACCCAAAAATTTCCGGCAGCTCCACCGCCATGGCCGTGCTCAACAACCTGACCCGCAACCCGTATGCTGCGGGACTGGCCATCGACGGCGAGGACGGCGGTACCGGTGCGGCCTATAATGTTTCCATGGACCATATGGGCCATCCCATCGCCACCAACATTCGCGACGCCTATCTGAACCTGGTCAAGCTGGGCAAACAAAACGAACTGCCCCTGTTTGCCGGCGGTGGTGTGGGCAAAAGCGGCAACCTGGCCGCCAATGCGGCGGCATTGATCATGTTGGGCGCCAGCGGGGTCCAGATCGGCAAATACATCATGCAGGCGGCGGCCGGCTGTCTGGGATCGGAAAGCGACCGGTGTAATATCTGCAATATCGGCCTGTGCCCCAAAGGGATCACCTCCCAGGATCCGCGCCTTTATCGTCGCCTGGATGTGGACATGGTGGCTGAACGGGTGGTGGATGCCTTTTTGAGCTTTGATACCGAATTGAAAAAGATCGTGGCACCTTTGGGCCGTTCCACCGCGCTGCCCATCGGTATGTCCGATGCCCTGGGCATCAACGACTACCACGCGGCCGAGCGGTTGAACATTAAATACGTCGTCTGATGTGTGAGTGAAAATAGCGGAGATGAGGTAATGAGCAGCGAACAGGAATATTTTGTAATTTCCGGAAAAGTCGACGGCCATCGCATCGAATCGCGGGTGCTGGAGGAGCAGATCCAGGAAGCTGTGGCCCAAGGCCACACCCGGCTGCATATCAAAGCCTATGGCCATCACGGCATTGGCGGGCGCCTGTGGAAGGCGGGCGACCAAAAGGTGCATGTCAAGATCACCGGACCGGTGGGGCAGCGCACCGGCTCACTGGGTTTTGAAAATACCCTGGTTGAAATCATGGGGTCCACTTCCGATGATATCGGTTGGCTCAATGCCGGCGCCGAAATCATCGTGCACGGCAATGCCACCAACGGCGCCTGTAACGGGATGGCCCAAGGCAAAGTTTTCGTGGCGGGTAACATCGGTGCCCGCGGCATGACCATGACCAAGCAAAATCCCCGCTTCGATCCGCCCGAGCTCTGGGTGTTGGGATCGGTGGGGGATTATTTCGGCGAATTCATGGCCGGCGGCATCGCCGTGGTGTGCGGCCATGAATCCCAGGATGCGGACAATGTACTGGGATATCGTCCCCTGGTGGGCATGGTGGGCGGCAAGGTGCTGTTCAGAGGGCCGCACAAAGGATTCAGCCGCACCGACGCCCAGATGGCGCCCGTCGACGATGGCACCTGGCAGTGGCTGGTGGAAAATATCCAAGTGTTTCTGGAGAAAATCAAGCGTCCCGAGCTGCATGAGACCTTGACCCGCCGAGAGGAATGGCAGCTGCTCCGGGCGCGGACGCCCCAGGAGCGGATTTCCAAAGAAAAACGGTCCATGGCGGCTTTCCACAAAGAAGTATGGGAGGCCACGTTGGGCCGTGGCGGACTAGTGGGCGATCTGACCGATCTGGACCGCAGCGTGGTGCCGTTGATCACGCGCGCCGATCTGCGTCGTTTCGTGCCGGTCTGGGAAAATTACAAATACATGGCCCCCTGCGAAGCGACCTGCCCCACAGGAATTCCTGTGCAGCAGCGCTGGCGGCTGGTCCGCGACGGACGGGTTGACGAGGCTGTGGATCTGGCCTTGGCCTATACGCCGTTTCCGGCCACCGTTTGCGGCTATCTTTGCCCCAATCCCTGCATGGGCGCCTGTACCAAAGGCGCTGCCCTGATGGCCCCGGTGGATGTCACCCAACTGGGCAAAGCCAGTCTCGACGCCGGCTTGCCCGACCTGCCGCCGTTGTCCGGCAGGAAGGTGGCCGTGATCGGCGGTGGGCCGGCCGGTATTTCCGTGGCCTGGCAATTACGCCTGAAAGGCCATGAGGCGGTGGTCTACGATACCGCTAAAAGCCTGGGAGGCAAGATTGCCGCCTCCATCCCCGGCAGCCGCATTCCCGAAGAGGTTTTCGGCAAAGAGATTGAGCGCATCCGCAAGGTGATCGCCCATGTTCATCTGCAACAGCTGATGACACGGGCCGATGTCGAGCAATTGATTACGGATTATGATTTTGTGGTTATCGCCGCCGGTGCCCAGAAACCCAGGACCCTGCCCGTTCCGGGCAATGAACGTATGACCACGGCACTGGATTTCCTGCGCGCCTCCAAAGCGGGAACCGCCCGAGTGGGCGCAAAAGTGGTCATCATCGGTGCCGGCAATGTGGGTTGTGATGTGGCCACCGAGGCGGCCCGCCTGGGCGCCACGGACATTACCCTGCTCGATGTTCAGGAGCCGGCCTCTTTCGGCAAAGAGCGCGATGAGGCCGAGAAGGCGGGTGCCAAATTTCGTTGGCCGGTCTTTACCCGGGCGATTACCAAAGCGGGCGTGCAGCTCGAAAGCGGGGAGATTATTCCGGCGGATTCGGTATTCATTTCCATCGGCGATGCACCGGATCTTGAGTTCCTCACCGAAGACATCGCCATGGAGCGCGGCTTCATCAAAGTGGATGATCACTATCAGACTTCGAACCCCAAGGTTTTCGCCATCGGTGATGCGGTGCGCCCCGGCTTGCTGACCGACGCCATCGGCGCAGGACGCCGTGCCGCCAATGCCATCGATGCAGTGGCCTCCGGCAAAAGGCCCGCAGCCGATCCCAGGACGATCATCGATATCAACCGGGTCAGCCTGGAGTATTACGACCCCCGTATCGTGCAATATGAGGATATGGGGCACTGCGGCAGCCAGTGCGCCTCCTGCGGCCAATGTCGCGACTGTGGTATCTGCGTGGCCATGTGCCCGGAGACCGCCATCAGCCGCGAGGAGAAAGGTGACGGCGTATTCGAATACGTGGTGGATGCCGCTCGTTGCATCGCCTGTGGCTTCTGCGCCGGCGCTTGCCCCTGCGGCATCTGGAACCTGATAGAAAACGTGCCGCTGGACTAATCGCCTGGCTGGGGCCGAGTTTTTCGAAGAGCGTATGGTGTTCAGAGCCATGCGCTCTTTTTGCGCGCCGGCAAATTTTTTGTATCAGACGAGCTGGTATATATGCCTGATGCGTTCTTTTATTGGACAGACATAAACCCGGCGCGCAGTTTAAAGTGTTAAGTTTTAAGTTGTGGATGGAAATCATTTTGAATTTCGAACGGCTAAAATATTTGTTTTGAACCCTGAAAACCCCATGCTCACCTGATCATAATATAAGTTGATTTGGACACTAGATGTGGGGTATGGGTGCAGACTAAAATACGACAGCTCGGTAACGACGGCCAAATTGCGCGCCTCCCCGTTTATCACGCTGCCCGGGAAGTTGCCCCATTGGATTTAAAGACCATGAAAGCGTTGCTCGCCCTTGAAGACGGGCGCACATTTGATTGCCGCTCCTTTACCGGTCCCGGCGAAGTGGGCGGGGAGGTGGTGTTCAACACCAGCATGAGCGGCTATCAGGAGGTGCTCACCGATCCCTCCTACAGTGGCCAATTGGTCACCATGACCTATCCCCTGATCGGTAATTACGGGGTCAACCTGGAGGATGTGGAATCCGGGCGGGTGCAGGTAGCGGCCTTTCTTATCCGCGAATACCAGCCGTTTCCAAGCAATTACCGGTCCACCGGGTCCCTGGCGGATTATCTTATCAAATATAATATTGTGGGCGTCGATTCCCTGGACACCCGTGCATTGACCCGTCACATTCGAAACGGCGGCGCCATGCGGGCCGTTATCTCCACCCACGAGCTCAATCCGGATATCCTGGTGGAAAAAGCGCGGGTGCTGCCCTCCATGGCCGGACTGGATCTGGCCAAAACGGTCACCTCGGATCGGCCCTACCGCTGGAACGAAAACCAGCCGGAGCCCATTGAAGGCCCACTGGATCAAAGCGTCTGGCGGCAGCGGGGCGACAAACCTTCGGTGGTGGCCATCGATTTTGGAATTAAATACAATATTCTGCGATGCCTGGTCAGCCACGGTCTTGAAGTTGTGGTGGTACCGGCGTTTACCCCCGTGGAGACCATCAAGGCCATGGACCCCGGTGGCATTTTTCTCTCCAACGGCCCGGGGGATCCGGAACCGGTGACCTACGGCATTGAAACCACCCGCAAGCTGCTGGGGTTTCGGCCCATGTTCGGCATCTGCCTGGGGCATCAGATTCTCGGATTGGCGCTGGGGGGCAAGACTTATAAATTGAAATTCGGCCATCGCGGTGCCAATCAGCCGGTAAAACATCTGACCACCGGCAAGGTGGAGATCACTTCCCAAAACCATGGGTTCGCTGTGGATGTGAACAGTCTCGACATGAGTCAGATCGAGATTACCCACGTCAATCTCAACGATGACACCCTGGAAGGGTTTCGCCATAAATCGCTTCCCGTACTGGCCGTGCAATACCATCCCGAAGCCTCGCCGGGGCCTCACGATGCACGCTATTTGTTCGAAGAGTTCAGAAGGCTGATGGGTAACTAAGGGATAGCAATAGAAAAACGAATTTATGATGATGGGGCTCAAGTTTTAAGTTTTAAGTGGTGGATGGGGCCAATTTTTATGGTTGGTGGGTATTTTTCGGCGGAGGAAGATCCGAACAGATAAAATCAGACAGAATTCATTTACTTAAAACTTAACACTTAAAACTTGTTAATATACTACGCTGCTGAACGAACTTTGAAGATACTATTTCGCACGTCCTAAAAAATTATGCCAAAGCGAACCGACATAAATAAGATCATGATCATTGGGG
>Ga0210123_1001416_pt1 | contig 12213 bp, 9 predicted proteins | sample Muzzi_PWB_D2_FD_185535 | JGI IMG/M metagenome (GOLD analysis project Ga0210123, IMG submission 185535) | Wetland microbial communities from San Francisco Bay, California, USA, that impact long-term carbon sequestration - Muzzi_PWB_D2 (SPAdes) | ecosystem: Environmental > Aquatic > Marine >... | reverse complement strand
TACCTCCGGTAGCACATTCACGTCGTGCTCGCCCCAGAGCGCGAGGATCGGTTCGTCGAGGACCAGGAGCGAGGGCAGCGGATTGTATGCACCGTTCAGGCGGCCCCAGAGGAAGTTGTCGGGCCCCGGCTCGGCCGGGGACCAGACGTAGCGTAGCCAATCCTGCCGCTCGCCGATCTCGCGGGCCGCCAGGTACTCGTCCCAGCCCCGGCCCGTCAGCGAATACCGGAACGAGAGCTCCTGGAAGCGCCCGATGGCTCCTACCTGCTCCGGGGGGCGACCGGTGGCCGCCAGCAACGCACCGGCACGCTGGATCTCCTGCCGGGCCGGCGTGGTGCCGGGTGCTCCCACGAGGACGAACCAGCGGATGCGGTCCGTCATGGTCCCGGCCAGCGGTGCGATCCACGCGCCCTGGCTCAGGCCCCAGACGCCGATGCGGGCGGCAACGCCATCGAAGCGCCCGGCCAGCATTTCGGCGCCCGCCGCCAGGTCCTCGGCGCTGGTTCGGAAGTCGACGAGTCTCTCGCCTGACGATTCGCCCCAGCCGCGTTTGTCGTAGGTCAACGCCGCGATTCCGTGTGCCGCGAAGGTGTAGGCGGTTTCCAGCGCGTTGGAGCTGAACCGGGTCGTCCAGCTCGCGCCGGGCTGAATGATCACGACGCACCCGGGCCCGGCCGACGGCGGGAGGATCAGCTCCCCCTGCAGCGTCGCCTCGCCGCTCGACCAGCTCACGGGCTCCGCACGCAGGTCACGCCGCGCCCCGGCACCGGCGACGGTTCCCCCACCCAGTGACCAGCGGGCCCGATCGACGCCACCGTCGGCGGAGCGTTCGAAGTCGATCCGGCCCGCATCTCCAGCGTACCGGTCGTCAGCGACCCTCTTCAGCCGCCCGAGGAGGCCCGAGGGGAAATGTCGAAAGCGGATAAGCGTGTCGTTGACCGGCGCCACGACGAGCATATCGTCACTCGGTCCGTAGAGGCCGGCAAACTCGGGGTCTCCCGGGACGAGCACGACGAACAGCAGCGCGATATCGAGTAGTGCGGGCATGCCTCGTCTCCGAAAACGACGTGATTCGTCAGCATGCATTGAGATACCCGTGGGGTTCGCTCGGTTGACGCACCCATTGAACCCGATCTTCACGACGCGCCGTCGGATGTCTACCTGTTGCTGGCACCCCCGGGAGCGTGAACCGGGAGGCGCGCAGCGCTCAGGGCTCGACCGTCGTCATCACGAAGTCGCTCCCCCTCCGGCCGCGGGCATCCGTCGCCGAGACGGTGATCCGGTACGTCCCGGCGTCCGCGTACGTAAAGGTCGCCGTCCCCTCGGATGCCCGTCCGGTTGGAAACCTGACCTCGACGGGGCGTCGTGGGTCCCCCACGCGATGCCGATCGTCTCGAGCTCGCCATCGTCCGTCACGCGGTAGGAAATCTCGACCGCTTCTCCGAGTTCGACGGATTGCGGCGCAGACGTGATTTCCACGGAAGGCGGCTCCAGGTCGGGGCCGGACGGATCATCACAAGCCGCCCTGCTCCGCCGGCCGGTCGAACCCAACCTGCGTCGAGCCGATCGCTTTTCTGGCCGCGCGCGCTCACGCACCCTACTCTTCGGAGTCGTGGCGCTTCTCATACCCTTGCCAAGGAGACGTTCATGTCGCCACTTCGCCCGCCTCGCACCTCTATGCCGGCCGTATCCTCGGAAAAGAGCCCCTGGACCCTTCCGGCGAAGTCGGCGACGAGCGACTGGCGTACATGATCTTCCGCGATCGCGGGCAGATAGACGTAGCGCCGTCCCTCTTCGCGATGATCGACGACCCCCCTGCTCTCCAGCCGCCCGAGCAGTGTAGCCACCGTCGACTCGGTGATCCGGCGCTGCCGCCGGAGCTCCTCGTGCACGTCGACGATCGTGGCTTCGCCGCGTGCCCACAGGACCTTAATGATCGCAAGCTAGAGATCCGTCAATCTCAGCTCCATGTCTCCTCCGAAGCTCTCTCCGCTGCATCAAACAATCAGCAAGGGAGACTGGAAACCGCGCTATTCTCCGCGGCCGCTCGTATCCGACGGCGGCTTCCCGGGCACGATCACCGTCGCGTGGCCGTGCTCCATTCCATGACGGTCGATCGATCGGAGCGTGTACTCGCCGGACGGCAGCACGAGAGCGGGGCTGGATCCAGCGGCACGAATCAGGACCTGATCCAGCGGCACGGCTTCCATCGGATCGGTCGGGCGCAGCGCCTGCACCAACCAGGTCCCGGTACCACGCAGCAACGCTGCCGGAATGTCGATCGGAGTGCGGTCCGGAACCGAGACCATCCAGTCCGGCCGGCCCGCGACCAGGTGGACTCTCGGCCAGAACACGTAGGCATCGAACGCATCGGAACCGAGCAGGCATGAGTCCCGGGCGGACTGCCTGCATCCAGGGGATGTTCCATCCACGAAGATCCGTGGCGAATCAACGAGTCCTCGCGCCGTCGCATCGCGATACAAAGGATGTTCGTGTGAACGATCGAGACGTTCGCTCATCTGGGGCGCATACACGGTGAACGGATCGACGCCGGTGATCCGTCTCAGGGCCAGGGCCATCGGCACCCAACCGTCCCGTTCCACCTCGGCGGCATGAGCACGACCCGCCAGCACCAGGACGCGGGCGGCGGAGTCGCGAGCGATTGTCTGCGCCGCGATCCTTCGCGCCATCGTCTCGTCCCGCGACGGACCCTCGTCGGGCAGGTCGCCGCCCGGGTCATAGGCCACCAGTTCATAGCCGAGGTCCAGAGCCACCCGGATCGCCGAGGCGAACACCGGATCCTGGATGTAGAAACCGGTCTCCGCCGTCGGCACGACGAGAGTGTCGAGGGGCAACCCGGCGAAAGCTTCCGCTGCGAGGTAGCGATAGCCCAGCAACCGAAGGCGCCTGAGCATCGACTCGTAGAGCGAGCGCGTCTGAGAAAGGTGATGCTCCTCGCCCCAGATCACGAATCGGGTCGACTCCGCCTGCTCGACGAGGACTTCCAGGGCATCGCGGGATGCGAAGCGGTCAGGAATCCCGCCGGTCGTCGCCTCGGCATAGTCCTGTACCAGCGTCGGGAGCTCCATCGCCTGCAACCCCGCACACGGCATCCCGAGGAATTCCTCGAAGTTCAGGCGCATCTCGGGATAGATCCGCGACCAGACGGGATGCGCCATGTACGCCCCCTCTCGGTCTCTCATCGCCGCGTACGTGGCGAACGGGTTGCCCGAGAGTAGCGCGTCGCGTTCAAGGAGCACCGGGGGAGGCAGCTCCTCGGTTCCCGCATGCGGGGGAGCCACGGCCGTATCCAGCCGAACCGGACCGCAGACGCTGACCAGTCGCGTCTCCGACTCCACCGGTACCCGAGATGAGGTTCGTGGCGCCCCCGGGGGCCGTGCAGGCGCGCACGCGAGGGCCGCCATGGCCGGAAGAAGCAGAACTCGCGGGAGCATCAGGCCCGCCGACCGCCGAGTCCACCGTCGGCCTTTCATCCGGTCTTCGCCTCCCTGTCACGGAACGAACGGAAACGGTACCATATAGTGGTACTGTATCAATGTTAGTTGGTACTGTACCAAGCCACAAGCCTGAGACCTGAGGAGAGCGATTTGATCTCGAAGTCTGGAAGACCGAATTTGGCGACCGCCACGCCCCCATTGGATCGGCTCGATCGGCTGAGGGGCCTTCTCGCCGAGCCGGGCCCCGCGGTCCTCGGCGATCGATTGCGACACATTCGGCAACTCCAGGACATGTCGATCAGGAACCTCGCATCGGCCGCGAGTCTCAGCAAGACGACGATCGTGCGTATGGAGGCGGGCAAATCGGTCCGCCCCGAAACGATGCTGCGAGTGTGCGAGGCGCTGAGCATTCACGTCGAGCGACTGGCGACGATCGGGGACGATCGGCCGGCACGAGCCCTCGTGCATCGACGGACGGACGACCGCTGGGTCGACATGGCCGACGCGGCGAGCGGCCCGCTGCTCGGTGAGGCTCGACCTCTGACCCCCCGAGAGCGCAGGCGGGCGGTCGACGAGGCGGGAATCGCGGTGCCGCTGTGCATCCTGCAGAGCCGGCTGCCGGGTGGCCGTGTCTTCGCCAACCTCATCGAGGTGCACGCCGAGAGTGTCGAACGCAGCCATCCGGGAGAGGAGTTCGTCTACGTATTGTCGGGCCGGGCGCGTATCTCGGTAGGCGCGGAGGAGTTCGTGCTCGAAACTGGAGAAGCGGTGACGTTCTTCAGCGCCGAGCCTCACCGGTACGCTCCAGCCGATCCGCCTCCCGCCGTGGCGCGGCTCCTCTCGGTGCGGATCGCCGGCTGACCGAGGAGATGGCCCGCCGGGAGGACGAATTGACGAGGCGGGGTTGAGCTGAGGCGGGCAGATCGGCCTCAGTGGCAGCGCGGCCCGATCCAGTCCGCCATCCGGCCCCAGACCCCCGGCGCGAACCGCTCTTCGATCGTGGCGGGATCTCTCGAGGCGGCGACCTGGAGGACGTGGTCGGCGCGGCGTACGATCTCGAGGGTGACGGAACGATTCCCCGCCGCATCGAGCGCCACTTCGAAGATCGAACGGTGCACGTCGGGCAGCACGTTCACGTCGTATGCCCCCCAGAGCGCGAGAATGGGCTCATCCAGGACGAGCAAGTTCGGGAGCGGGTTGAACGTCCCGTTCAGTCGGCCCCACAGGAAGTTGTCGGGCCCGGGCTCGGCGGGAGACCATACGTAGCGCAGCCAGTCCTGCCGCTCCCCTGCCTGGCGGGCCTCGACGTACTCGGGCCAGCCCTTTCCCGTCACCGAGTAGTGGAACGAGATCTCCTGGAAACGCTGAATCGCTGCGACTTGCTCGGGTGGGCGACCCAGGGCGGTCAACAGAGCGCCGGCACGTTGGATTTCCTGTCTTGCCGGCGTCGTCCCGGGCGCACCGACCAGCACGAACCAGCGAATGCCGTCGGTGAGCGTGCCGGCGAGGGGAGCGATCCAGGCTCCCTGGCTGAGCGCCCACACGCCGATGTGCTCCGCATCGACGTCGTCGCGCCCTGCGAGCATGTCGACGGCCGCCGCGAGATCGGCCGCGCTGGCCGCGAAGCTCACCAGCCGTTCACCCGAGGACTCGCCCCAGCCGCGCTTGTCATAGACCAGGGACGCGATCTCATGGGCGGCGAACGTGTAGGCGGTTTCGAGCGTGTTCGCGCTGCGCCGGGTAGTCCAGCTGGCGCCCGGCTGGACGATCACCGTGCAACGAGCGTCGCCCGAAGCGGGCAGGATCAGTTCGCCGACCAGCGTCTCTCCACCGCTCGACCAGCGGACCGTTTCGACCCGCAGGTCGCGACGTATTCCCTCTCCTTCGAGCCCGCCGCCGCCCAAAGACCAGCGGGCCCGTACGATCGTGGCGGCGGCGGAGCGCTCGAATTCGACCCAGGAGGAATCGGAGGCAAAGCGGTTCTCCCCCGCCAGCGCGAGGATCCCCATCCGCCCCGAGTCGAAGTGGCGGTACCGGATCAAGGTGTCGTTCACGGGCGCCACGATGAGAAGCTGCGTGGCGTCCATCCCGTAGACGCCGCCCGGACCCGAGTCCGAGGCCGGGAAGGTGAGCAGCGGGAGGACGAGAGCTAGCACGGCGAGCATGTTCGAGCTCCTCGATGAATCGTTGGGAGGACCGTGGCCGCCCGGGACCGGGGCGGCCCGGGATCGTGACCGACACCCCGTGAGACGTGAAGCGGAGGAGTTTGGTTGACAGCGGTAGACAGCGTCCGCCGAACCGCGGCTTCGGACTCTCAACTCCCCCCGGGACATTGCTGAACGAACTCGACGATGCGATCGAGGACGACGGGGGAAATCCACCCCCGGTCTTCATCGATGAGCGCGTGTCCAAGCCCCGGGTAAACCTCCCACGTGACCTGCGGCCCGACCCCGGGACGTAGCGACAGCCGCTCCAGGCGGCTCACGCTCCGCCTCACGGGCACGTTGTCGTTCTCGTCCTCGGCCCCGTACAGGACCAGTGTCGGGACCCCAGCGCGGGCCCACGCTTCCTGGGGATCCACGGGTCCCACGCGAGCCCACCAGGCCCAGCGCCAGTCGTCTCGGGTCGCTGGCATCGCTTCCGCGAAGGGCGCGGCGGGTCCCGGCAAGAGCGCGGCGCGCGCGGCCACGTACTCGCCCCAGCTCGCGTCCCCCGTTGCATAGGCGCGGAGCCTGGCCTGCAGGTCGAGGGCGGCGGCAAGCGTTTCGCCCCGAATTCCGTCGCGCCGCAGCGCGTTTTCGATCTCGAACGAGATTTGTTCGAAGACCGGGACGGCGGCCGAGGAGACGCTCACGTCGTAACCGCCGCGTCCCGAGATCGCCGCGGCGAGCGGCGCCACCCAACCTCCCTGGCTCAATCCGACCCAACCCGTGCAGGACGGAGCCACGTTCGCATCGTCGACGAGACGGTCGAATGCCGCTACCCCGTCGCGTGCGAGGGCGTCGAGGCCGACCGCCCGCCAGTCCCCCCCGGATTCGCCGGAGCCACGCTTGTCGAAGAACAGCACGGCCACGCCCCGTGCCGCGAGGGCGTGGGCGAACGTATAGGCCCACACGTTGTCGCGGTCGCTGTCGCCCGAACCCTGGAGGATGATCGCGCCGCGGTCGGTTTGCTCACGCGGCAGGAGTAGGAGGCCGGCCAGCTCGACGCCGTCGGAGGACCCGAATCGCACCGGCCTGAGCTCATAGGGGGCCTTCGCCCAGGGGGTCCAGCGAGCGCCGTCCGGTCCCACGAGCGCGGGCCCGCCGTCGGTCGGCGAGATCCAGCGATACGCCTCTCCGCTCGAATCCCCACCGTCCGGCGTCGCCAGGCGCAGCGAGCCAAATTCGGCCGCGTCGAATGCGAGCCGGCGGAAGCCCTCGCCGGGAGCTGGAGAGACGAGCTGATGTCGTCCGTCGGACGTGGCGTACCAGCCGGGGAGGATCTCCTGTGCGCGGGAAAGCCCTGGCCATAGTCCGGTGGTCGCCACGGCCAGCAGCACTTTGACGAGCACCTTCAAGCGATTCCCCCGGGCCGACCTCGTCATTTCGTCCACCTCCTGGCTCTCCCTCGTTGCCTCGCCCTTGGGCCTTTCGATGCTCTGGTCGAAAAAAGTAGCGTCCTGGCGGGACCCGGACCGTCCGGCTCGCCGCACGAGGAGACCAGTTCACATCACGATCGACGCCGACGTCCGGGCATTCGGGCGGGGAACGACCGGCAGGGGCGGCATGGAGTACATCCGGCGGAACGGGACGCAAACCGTAGGTGCGCCGCCACACCCGGCGAGGCGTCGCCGCCCGTGACGCGAACGCTACGCCTCCACGGGGCTCCGGTGCCCGCCCGCATAAACCACGGTATATCAACCACTTAAAATATTGCAAAACACGACACTGTCTGGATACCCGCGGTTCCCGTCCCGCGCGGTCGTCGGTATGTTTCTTGTACCTTGCTCACGGGACTGCACCGGTGCTGGCCGACGGGAAGCGACCGCATCGGACGGATTAGCACAACGACGGAAACGGAGACCGTGGGGCTCAAGTTTTCCATCAACGACAAGTGCACGGCCTGCATGGCCTGCGTGCGCGTGTGCCCGGTCGAGGCGGTGTCGATCTCCGGGTCCGAGGTCGCGATCGTTGAAGACACGTGCATTGAGTGCGGCCTGTGCGTGCCCGCTTGCTACCACGACGCGATCGACGTGGTGGGCGACGACGTGCGCTGCCGCGCCGCCCTCGACCAGGGCGGCGCGGCGCTGATCCTCCCGAGCGAAGCTACGGTCTTCTTCTACCCCGCGACCCCCGAACAGCTCATCAATGCCTGCTTCGAGGCCGGGTTCGAGCGCATCTACTTCGAATCGGTCGGCGACGAGCTGGTGGCGGGCGAGTACCTGCAGCTGTGGCGCGAGAGCGAGGGGCGCTCGTGGATCCGCTCGACAAGCCCGATCGTGGTCAACTACTGCCGCACCAAGCTTCCCGAGCTGCTTCCCTTCCTCGCGCCTGTCGTCACACCCGCCGTGGCCCTGGCCCGCTACATCCGGGCTCTCGAACGGGCCGCCGTGCCCGGCGGACCGCGCGCCCTGCCGACCACCCCGGCGGCCAACGGTGCGGCCGGTGAGCCAGAACTGCAGATCATCTACGCCGGCGTCGGCGTCCCCGGCGTCAACGGCGACTCGTCGGCGATCGACATGGTCATCTCGCTGATGGAGCTTGAGGGCATCCTGCACGAAGAGGGCGTCGCTCTGTTCGATCAGCCGCTCACCCTGCGCCGCATGCCGCCCGAACGCCGACGCCACCTGTCGCTTCCAGGCGGACTCCCCCTGTCGCTGCTCGACGAGCAGCGACAGAGCTCGCGGAAGTTCAAGCGGGTGCGCGGACTGTTCGGGCTGGCGGCGGTGGCGCGCGCCGTGATCGGCAACGAAACACCGCTCGGGTTCGTGGACGTGCTCCCCTTCGAGGGCGGGCTCGGCCACCCGGCCTACGGGCCGCCGGAGGACCTGTTCTGGCGGCGCACGATCGCCGACCTGGTCGAGCCGAGCCGTTCCAGGGAGCCGGTGGTCGAGCCGATCGAAGTCGACCTGGCCATGCGCTACAAGCCCCGCGAGGACGTGTTGTCCGACGTCGACCCGGACGAGGTGGGCCGCATCCTGGAGAAGATCGGCACGACGCCCGACGGGAAGCACTGGAACACGGGCTCGTGCGGACACGGTACCTGCGTCGAGTTCGCGACAGCGGTGGCGCGCGGCCGCTCATCGATGGCGCTGTGCCCGATCTACCTGGCACGGCAGTACGAGCAGGCGATGCGGGACGCGATCCACGACGGGCTGACGGGCGTGTTCAGCTACCGGGTGCTGGACGAACGACTGCGCGAGGAGCTGTCACGCGCCAGCCGTACGGGCACGTCGCTGGCCGTGCTGTTCGTCGATCTGGACAGATTCAAGCCGGTCAACGACACCTACGGACACGCGGTCGGAAACCAGGTGCTGCGCGGCGTCGCGGCGGTGCTCAAGGACGCGACCCGAAGCACCGATATCGTTTGCCGGTACGGGGGCGACGAGTTCGTCGTCATCCTCGTGAACCCGGATCGAGAGGGCGCCGATCGGGTGGCCGAACAGATCCGCTCGGACATCGAAGCGTTCACCGTCGCGACGCCTGACGGCAAGCAGGCAGGGGTTACCGTCAGCATAGGCGTCGCATATCATTCGGGCGTCACCCAGACCAACCTGACCGGCGAAGAGCTGATGGCCGAGGCGGATGCGGCGCTCTACGTCGCCAAGGCACAGGGTGGCAACACCGTACATCCAACGGTCGGAGGCGAACTCGTCAGATGAGCACTGAAGGCATGGAGCGCGAATCCGTCTCCGGACTCGATCCCTGGGGTCTCCGGAGGATCGAGAAGCTGCTCGTCGAGCTAGAAGGCGTTGGTTCCCTGAAGATCGTCCCCGACGGACACGGGGGGATCGACGAAGTGCACGTGCTGAGCAGCTCGTCGCTGAGCCCCAAGCAGATCGTGCGAAATATCGAGTCCGCTCTCCTGGCGGAGTTCGGGCTGCAGATCGACCACCGCAAGATCTCGATCGCCCAGACCCGCGCCCCCGAGATCTCGAAGGCCGAAGCCCTGAAGGCCCAGCAGGCGATCGAGGCGCCCGACGAGGCGAAGGCTGAAGAGGCGATCGCCGCCGCCGTCGAGGCCGCGCGCCCCATCCGCACGATCCTCCGGGACGTGCACATGGAGCGGATGGCCGGCCGCGAGTTCTCGTGCCGCGTGGAGGTCGAGCGGGACGACGAGACCTACGTGGGCGAGGCCGAAGGCCCCGACTTCGAGCGCAGCCGCATGGAAGTCGCGGCCGTTGCCTGTTTGGAGGCCCTCCAGGTCGCCGCCGGTGACGACGTCCACTTCTCCCTGCAGGGCGTCAGCCAGCTCCAGTCTCTAGGCCGCGCATTCGTCGTCATCGTGGTCGGCGCCGCGGTCGGCCGTACCAACAGCATCCTGTCGGGCATCGCTACAGTGACCGACTCGGTGGAGGAAGCCTCGGTGCTCGCCTGCCTGATGGCGACGAACCGGTGGATGGAGGGGCGGTAGGGGTACGACCCGACCCCTGGTCAGGTGACTCGGTCGTTAGTCCCACCGACCGCATCGAACAGGTAGTTCGTCGTGAACCCGCTGTGTTTCAAGCCATGATCATGGTTGCGGTTGTAGGAGCGTTGGGACAGACGTCTTCCCCGTCGATCACATAACGGTTCGGAGCGTCCGTCGTCTGGGAGTTGTCGCCGCCCTGCGCCGTACCGGCGACGAAGAAGGCCGATCGAGGGAGAAGGCCGGCCAGCCGTCAGCACCCCTCAGTCGTCGAGTCCGAGGCGGTGCGCGACGTGCCCATCACGCTCCATCATCAGCCCGGTGAACGCCTCTCCATCGGCAACGTAGGTGCTCTCGGGAGCCGCGCCGACGAAGATCGTTCCGTCGCCCGATATCTGCAGTCCGCGAGGCCCGCCATCGTGCAGCGAGAGGGTGACGCCCTCACGCCCGTCGTTTCCGTCGAGGCCTAGCACCACGCGGTAGGCACCATCCACGTCGAGCAGGCCATAGCCCGACCGCTCGAATCCCTCCGCGTCGTTGATGACCATGCCGCTCGCGGGGCCGATCCGGCGGCCAATGTTCGGGTCCGGCACCGAGTCACCGATGACGACGCGGTCGAAGCCGTTCTCGTCGAGTACCACCATACCGTGCACGGAGTGACGGTACTTCGGGTAGTACTCCTCCACATACGCGCGTGGAAAGCGCGTGCCCCAGATCCGCTCGACCCGTTCCATGTCCGTGCGCACACGGTTCTCCGCCGCCGGGATCGGCGCGCCAATCAGGATGCGCTCACGGCCAGCCTCGTCGACGATCACCAGCCCTCGTGCGCGCAGCACCTCGGCGGTCGGTGGGACGAGGGCCGAGGTCACCAGCGCGACCATGGCCACCGTGATCACACCCGCATACGTGCGCAAACGGCGGACGCTGCGTTCCAGGCGGTCGATCCGGTTCATCATCGGTCTTTCCTCAGGTCAGGGGACCGCCCGGCGGTCCGTGGCCATGATCCGTCCGGTCATAGTGTCACCCGGCGGCTCCGTTTCGCAGGGAATCCTCCCGACCTCGCTGAACAGGCAGCGGACATGCACTTCCGGACCGCCGTCCCCCAGCCAGCGCAGCGTATCGGCGTGGACCGCGACATCCCTCGGGGTGCCCCACATACTTCCGATCAGGCGCAAGGCCATGTCGGAAACCTCTTCCCATGTTCCGGAATAGGGGCACTCGACGGAGCGCGCCCCGCCGCGGCTCACTCCACACCACGACCGAACGGTCCCCGAGGCATCGAGCACGAACGTATGATACAGGACCGTATCGGTCTCCGTGAAGGCGCTCGGATATGGATGGCCGTCGATGGAGAGGCCGAAGTAGACGTCGACATCCCCCGCCGAAGTCTCGGGAGCGTTCGGATCGGATCCGCAGCCGGCGATCAGGCAGACGGCCAGCCAGAGCATCGACACTTCGTGGACGTCCTTCATGGCTTCTTCCTTTGTCACGGGTAGCACATCCTACGACGAGCCATCGCCCAATCCAGCCTGCGTGGGGTGGATGGGACGGATGCTGTCGTGAACCGGACGATCGGGACGGGCCTCCGCGGCTATCTTCATGCGAACCGTACAATCCGGCGCCCTGAGGACGGCTCGGCGGAAGGAGGCACGTCATGCGCGACGACGAGGAACAGGGATGCAAGGCGTGGACTCGTCATCGCAGCACTGGGCCTGACGATGTCGGTGGCCGGGGTTCGACCCTCCGCCAGCCAGGCGACGGAGACCCAGGCTCGGGACTCCGCCGGTGTCACCATCGCGGAGTACGCGGGATCCGACGTCGAGCTTTCCTGGACCCTCGAACCCCTGTGGACGCTCGGTGGCACCGACGAAGGACCCGCGGCGTTCTTCCGCGTCGACCGTGGCGCTCTGAGCACGGACTCCCGGGGGCGGCTCTACGTTCTCGACCAGGGGAATCGCGAGGTCCGGGTGTTCACCAGCGGCGGCGCCCACGTTCGTACCTTCGGTTCGGAAGGCGCTGGACCGGGTGAGTTGCGGTTTCCCTTCTCCCTGGCGGTCGGCCCGGACGGTTCGGCGGGGGTGGTGGACCTGGGCAAAGGAGCCCTCGTGCGCTTCGACAGCTCGGGCGCCCCACTCGCGGAGGTGTC
>Ga0210123_1001414_pt1 | contig 12219 bp, 14 predicted proteins | sample Muzzi_PWB_D2_FD_185535 | JGI IMG/M metagenome (GOLD analysis project Ga0210123, IMG submission 185535) | Wetland microbial communities from San Francisco Bay, California, USA, that impact long-term carbon sequestration - Muzzi_PWB_D2 (SPAdes) | ecosystem: Environmental > Aquatic > Marine >... | reverse complement strand
TTTTTCCCGCCGCTCGCAACAGCCGCCGGTCTCCGCCACCATGGCGGACAGCATATACGAATTGGATTCGATGATCTGCCCGGGTCGGATATTTTCCGGGGGGGTGGCGTGCCAGTCCACAAGTTCCGAACCTGTGGGAATGATGATCACTTTGGGCCGCCGCAGCACCGCGACGTCGAAAAGACCTGCCGAGAGCAACGCGCCCACGCAATAGGGGGTCACGCGATGGTGACGGGGAAAAAGCAATTCGGTAGCCACGATATCTTCGCCCATCTTGCGCACATGCTGCCAGGGAAAAGCTGGCGCTTCGATCTGTACCCGATGTTCATCCAAGACCTGGACCTGCTCGATCATGATCACCGCATCGGTGGCTTCCGGCATGACATGGCCGGTATTCACAAAGAAAGCGTCGCCGCCGACCTGCAGCACCTTGGGTCGTGATTCATGAGCGCCGAAGGTGGATGCGGCCGCCACTGCAATCCCGTCCATGGCGGCGGCATGAAAATTGGGGGATGAAAAGCGGGCCGTCACCGGTTCCGCCAGCACCCGTCCCACCGCATCCGGCGTCGGGACCGTCTCGGTGTCCAGCAGCGTGCCGCGGGAAAAGGCCTGGTCCACGACCTGTCGGGCCTCGGTTAACGATATCATCTGTAAGTAAACATTTCTTTTGTGGCTCATTGAAGACTCCTGCATCTGCTCCGCGGATAGCACGACGATGATGAACGATCCCCCTCGCTTATAAAGCCGATCGTTCCTATGTATAAGCGACATCCCCGCCATAATCAACATTTGGGAAAATTTGGGGCCTCCGGCGCATCCATGGTAACCGCCGATGCCCATGGACTGGCCGGAAGGCGGCCACCTCCCGGACCTGAGCTTAAATTTATAATAGATACAAACATATAGTCGCATGACCACATAACCTTTGCATTTGACACGTTTTTTGCACCGCAGGTGTGCGGCGATGATTTCAATTTGCATGCCGCACCCTTCAACCACCACCCAGGAGGAGATCATGAAGCGAACGCTCATCATTATAGCCATGGCATTAACCGCCGTCACCACGGCCGCCGCCCAGGAAAAACCGACCGGAGATGAAGCGCGCAAGGTCATTGACTATTACTATCAAGGCAAAGGCGGGGGAGCGGTTCTAATGGACCTTCAAATATGTGAAGGCATCGGTAAAGAAGAAGGCGGCCAAAAGAATGAATGCCTGAACACGATCGAACCCGGCAAGGTTCAATTGGGTCAAGAGCTGCAGCTATGGATGAATTTCCTGGTCCCCATCGACGACACCGCCGATATCATCGTGACCTTCAGCCGCAAAGGAAAGGTTCGCCACACCGCGAATGTCAAACTAACCAGTGCCAATCGCTATCGCACCTGGAAGCGGCTGCCCACCGAAAGAGCCGGCCAATGGACCATATCCATCCTGCAGGAATTGGCGGACAAAGATCTTGACCTGGGCAGTCTTCAATACACGGTCGCCGGTAATACCCCATAAGCACATCCGCGGGACCGATGAAGAGGTCCTTGCAAACAATGGGTCAAGGCGCATCGGATGCCGATGCAAATAATTGTTTCATTGACGCGCCTGGCCTCCATTCTTAGATTGGGCGCATGTCAAAAGAACCCGTGACCATTGAATATAAAATCAACGCGCCGGTCTCTGTGGCGCAATTCATCGCCGTGCTGCAGGCATCATCTCTCGGGGAGCGGCGTCCCATTGAAGACCGTGACTGTCTGGCGGGCATGCTGGAGAACAGCAACCTGACCGTTACGGCCTGGGACGGGGATGAACTGGTGGGCATTGCGCGCTCGGTGACCGATTTTCATTTTGCCTGCTACCTGTCGGACCTGGCCGTCCATAAAAAGTACCAGGGCCGAAGTATCGGCAAAAAGCTGCAAGCCGTCACCCAGGCACAACTGGGGCCGCACTGCACCTTGATCCTGCTCGCGGCCCCAGCGGCTGATACCTACTATGGGCATATCGGCTACGCCAGGCATCCAAGATGCTGGATTCTCGACCGTGAAAAGCACATCGCCGGCTTAACCCCCCGTGATGGCATGGAAGGAGTCACCCGATGAAAGAGCAAACCGAGTATTCTCCTGCGGAAGTTTACGACCAGTACTTTGTACCCGCTCTGTTTCAGCAATGGGGCCCGATTGTCTCCAGCGCGGCCGGCATAAGCCCGGGCCAGCAGGTGCTTGACGTGGCCTGCGGGACAGGCGCGCTGACCGCTGCCGCGGCCGAAAAGACCGGTTCAGCTGGACAGATCGTGGGGCTCGATCCCAATGAGGAGATGCTGGCAGTGGCCCGCCGCAAGCATAAAAACATCGAATGGCGCAACGGCCGCGCAGAAACCATTCCGTTTCCCGACGAACATTTCGATGCCGTCATCAGCCAGTTCGGCATGATGTTCTTCGAAGACCGGCCGGCGGCCCTGCGCGAAATGATGCGCGTGCTCGAACCGGGCGGCACCCTGGCCGTGGCCGTATGCGATGCCCTCGACCACTCGCCCGGCTATGCCGTACTTGCCGAACTGCTGCACCGGCTTTTCGGGCATGCCGTGGCCGAGGCGTTCCGCGCACCCTTTGCATGCGGAGATCCGGACCACTTGCTGTCCCTATGCCGGGAGGCCGGACTTCCGGAGGCGACGATCACGCGCCATGACGGCATGGTCCGTTTCGCCTCCATCGAGGCGCTGGTCGCCACCGAGCGGGCGTGTGCATGGACCCTGGGCGGCTTGCTCGACGATGCGCAGTTCGATCAACTGCGTAAAAAAGCGGAAGAATCCCTGCGTCCATTTGCCATGGACGACGGCCGGGTTGAATTCACCATGCCGGCCCTTATCCTCACCGCCACCAAATTATAATCTGAATTTCATCTCGGAACTGCAGCCCAGGCCCGCCGGCGGCTATATCCAATGACGGCCTGGGGCGGACACCGGTTGGTTAAAGGGCCAATCAAGCCAGGGTCTTGCGGAATCGAAAAATCGCCAGCGCAACAGCCCCGGCAGCCAGGGCCGCCTGGGCGCAGATGGCCGGCCAGAGGGCCTGCACGCCCACCCCCCGGATGGCGATGCCGTGCAGGATCTGCAGGAACCAGCGCATGGGATTCAGATAGGTGAGCACCTGGATGACGGGCGGCATGTTGTGGATCGGAAAAATGAACCCGGACAACAGCACCGCCGGCATCAACACCAGGAAAGCGGTTAAAAGGGCTTGTTGCTGGGTATGGGCGGTGACGCTGATCAGCAGGGCGATGCCCAGATTACCGGTCAGAAAAAGCACCGCCACGGCATAGAGCAGCCCCAGGCTGCCGTGCACCCGCAGACCGAAGACGGGCAGCGCCACGATCAACATGTTGGTCATGGTGATCAATCCGGTGATCAGAAACGGCAAGGTCTTGCCGGCGATAAACTCCGTCCGCCGGATGGGGGTGACCATGACCTGTTCGATGGTGCCGATCTCCTTTTCCCGAACGATGGCAATGCTGGTCAGCAGAAGGCTGATGACCATCAACATGACGGCAATCAGCCCCGGCACATAGTAGAATTTGCTCTGCAGATTGGGGTTATACCAAGCACGCACCTCGAATGCGACGGCTTGGGACTGGGCTTCCGGACCTGCCTGCCGGTTGATGCCGCGGAGCACCTGCTGGGCATAGTTGAAGATGATGGCTGTATCGTTGTTGTAAGTGCCGTCGGCCAGAATCTGCAATTTTGGACTGCGACCGCCCCTCAAATCGTTTTGGAATCCCCTGGGGATATGAATCACCGCCTGAACCCGGGCACTGTCCAGCACCTGGTGGATATCCTTGGCGGAATTCAGAAACATGCCGACCTCAAACCATCCGCCGCTTTCGAACGCCGCCGTCACGGTCCGGCTGGCAGGGGTCAAATCCTCGTCCAGGATCGCCGTGCGGATATCCTTGACATCGGTGGTCAAGGCGAAGGCCAGCACCGTCATCTGCACCACCGGCATGGCAAATACCACCACGCGCATGCGTACATCCCGCAGCATCTGGTGAAATTCTTTGATCAGCATACACCGCAGTCGCAACCACATGATCAGGCCTCCAGCTTGAAGCGCATCTTGCGATGGGCCAGCAATACCATCAGGGCAGTGTACAGAATCAGGAGCAGGACATTGAGCCCCAGGATCTCAAGTCCGATGCCCTTGAGGAAAATACCGCGCATGGCGGCAATGAAATAACGCGCCGGCACGATATAGGTAATCACCTGGATCGGCGGCGGCATGTTGTGAATGCTGAACACAAAACCGCTGAGCATCAGGGTGGGCAGATAGGTAGCAAACAGGGCCAGTTGATTGGCCAGCACCTGGGATTTGAGCACGATGCTGAGCATCATGCCGAAAAAGAGCACGCCGCCCAGAAAGATGGAAGCGATGGCAAACAGCAGGGCGGCGTTGCCCCGCAAGGGCACATCGAAAACAAAGCGCCCCATGATCACCGCCAGGGCCACATCGGCCATGCCCACCGCAAAATAGGGCATCACCTTGCCGACGACCAGTTCGGGTACCCGCAAGGGCGTGCTGATCAGCTGCTCCATGGTGCCCATCTCCCACTCGCGCGCTATGGTGACCGAGGTGAGCATGGCGGCGATGACGGCCATGACCAGGGCGATGATGCCCGGCACGATGACATTGACGCTGCGCAGATCCGGGTTGTACCAGGCGCGCATCTCGGCGGTTACCGTCCGTTCTGCGGGGGCCTCCCCCATGCGGTGGAGACGTTGCACCGCCACCTGGCGGTTGTAGATCTGCGACAAGGCGTTGAGATACCCCACCGCCAGATTGGCGTTGTTGGCATCGCTGCCGTCCACCATGGCCTGGACGGCGGTTGTTCGCCCCGCAAGCAGCCGCCGGGAGAAATCCGCGGGGATCACCAGCGCCACCATGACATCCCGCCGATCCAGGGCAGCGGTAATTTCCCGGTAACTGGCGGGTGTGCGCTTGATATCGAAGTAGGGGGATCCTTCCAGCAGGCTGATCAGCTCGCGGCTCTGGGGGCTGCGGCTCTGATCCCACACCGCCGTGGGCACATGATTCAAATCCATGGTCAGGGCATAGCCGAAGAGGCAGACCAGCAACACCGGGATGGCCAGGGCCAGGGTCAGACTGCGCCAGTCGCGCACCACATGCAGGAACTCCTTGCGCGCCACGGCGGCCAGACGTCGCGGAGACAGCGTCATGCGCCACCTCCGTTGCGGTCTTCCTGTTCGATCATGGCCACAAAGACATCTTCCATGGTCGGTGTGATGGCTTCCATGCGCTCGACGGCCATTTGCCGGCCGGCCAGCGCCGCTGCGATGGCGGTCCGGGCCGCCCGGGGATCGGCGGTACGCACGTGCAAGCCGTTGCCGAACAGGGCGGCGTCCAGCACCATGGGCAGGCCTTCGATGGCTTCCAGGGCTTCCTGGTTGCGCTGGCAGCGGACATCCAGCAGGGTCTCGCCGGACAGACCCGATTTGAGCTGCGCCGGCGTCCCCATGGCGATCAGGCGGCCGCGGTAGATCAAAGCCAGCCGCCCGCAGTATTCGGCCTCTTCCATGTAATGGGTGGTGACGAACACGGTCACGCCCTGATCGGCCATGGCGTAAATCAGGTCCCAAAAGCGGCGCCGGCTCACCGGATCGACACCGCTGGTGGGTTCATCCAGGAAGATAATGGGCGGTTCATGTAAAATGGCGCATGCCAGGGCCAGGCGTTGTTTCCATCCGCCGGCCAGCAGCCGCGTCGGACTGCGGCGCTGTTCCTGCAACCCGGCCATGGCCACGGCCCAATCGGTGCGCCGTCGCAGGTGCTTGTTGCCAAGGCCGTAAATGCCGCCGTAAAAAGCGATGTTCTCCTCTACGGTCAAGTCGTCGTAGAGTGAAAACTTCTGGCTCATATAGCCGATGTGCTGTTTGATCCGCTCGGCCGAAGCATTGATGTCGAAGCCGGCCACGGTCCCCTGGCCCTCTGTGGGCGCCAGCAACCCGCACAGCATGCGGATAGTGGTGCTTTTGCCGGCGCCGTTGGGTCCCAGGAAACCGAAAATTTCGCCTGGGGCTACCTCGAAGGAAACTTTGTCTACCGCCGTAAAGTCGCCGAAGCGGCGGGTCAGTTGGTCCACGACTACGGCCGTCTGCCCGGGGGCAGTTTCCGGCCGAACGGTCGAGCCGGCAACGTCGGTTACATCTCCGCCCGTCTCATCGCCGGCGTTGACCATGGCGATAAAGACATCCTCCAGGGATGGCGCCACCCGTTCCATGCGTTCCATAGGAATGCCGGCGGCGTCCAGATGCTCGCGGACCTCGCGGCGGGCGGCATCGGCATCCCGGCAGACCACATGCACGCTGTTGCCGAAAACCGATGCGCGCCTCGATCCCTTGCGCAGTGTTGACGCGGCGGCGCGGGGCCGTGCCGTGTACACCGCCAGGATTTGATCCGTCACCATGGCCTTTACCTGGCCTGGGGTGCCCTGCGCCAGCAGCCGGCCACGGTGCATCAGGCCAACCCGGTGGCAGCGTTCGGCCTCGTCGAGGTAGGCGGTGGTGACCAGAATGGCCACCCCCTGCTGCAACAACCGGTAGAGCACCCGCCAGAAATCCCGGCGGCTGACGGGATCCACACCGTTGGTGGGCTCGTCCAGCAGCAAGACCTTGGGCGTATGGATCAGGGCGCATACCAGTTGCAGTTTCTGCTTCATGCCACCGGAGAGCTGGCCGGCCCGGCGGCCTTTGAATTGTCGCATGCCGGAAAAACCCAGCAACTCATCCATCCGGCTGCGGCGGTCTTTGCGCGGCACGCCGTAAAGATCGGCATAGAATTCGATGTTCTCCTTGACGGTCAGATCGAAATAAAGTCCAAACCGCTGGCTCATATAGGCAATATTGTCTTTGACCTCTTCAGGATGCGTAAGGACATCGGCGCCGGCCACCCGGCAATGCCCCGCACTGGGGTCCAGGATGGAGGCCATCATGCGCAACGTAGTAGTCTTGCCGGCCCCGTCCGGACCCACCAGTCCGAATATCTCCCCGGGGGCCACCCTCAGGTTCAGATCGGCGACCGCTTTCACCTCGCCGAAATTGCGGCCCAGCCCGTCGGCAAAAATTGCGTCATCGCGTTGTGCCGATGCAGATTCCAAAATTGCGCTTGATTTATCCATCGCATCAACCGCCCGGAGGGATCGGCCGTCGGCCGCGTCCAAACGCAGGGCCGGCCTCTCGCCTAATTGATTTGAATCACCGCATCGGCCGGCATACCCGGCTTGAGTTCCTGCAAAGGATTGTCCAGACTGACTTTGATGCGGTACATCAGTTTCACGCGTTCCTGGAAGGTTTGCACCGTCTTGGGCGTAAATTCGGCCAGGTCGGAAATAAAGGTGACCTTGCCTTGATAAACTTTCCCCGGATAGGTATCCGCGGTGACTTTCACCGGCTGGTTGAGGCGGACACGGCCCAAGTCGGTTTCGTTGATGTAGCCTCTCAGCCAGACCTTTTCGATCTCTCCCACCGTGACCACCGGCGTACCGGGGCTCAGAAACGCGCCGGGCTCGGCGGCCTTGCTCAACACCACCCCGCCGACCGGCGTCTTGAGCTTTGTATCGACCAATTGCTGCCGGGCCAGGGCCAGGGCCTGCTCCGCGGCGGCCACCTGGGCCCGGGCCTGCTCGATATCCTCTTTTCGCGGACCGGCCAACACGAGATCCAGGCGGGCCTTGACGCTGCGAACCCTGGCGGCCGCTTCCTTCCTGAAGTTCGAGGCCGAGTCGAAAACGGTCTGCAGTTCATCAAACTTTTGCCGGCTGATGACCTCCTGGGCCAGCAAAGCCCTGTAACGCGCCAGATCATCGCCGGCCAGTTTCAGCCAGCTTTCGGCCGTCCTGGCAGCCGCTCTGGCCTGTTGCAGTTGGGCCCGCGCGTCAGCCACCTCTTCCCGCCGACTGCCGCTCTCCAGCTTGGCTAAATTCGCTTTGGCAAACGCGTTCTCCGCTTTGGCCCGGGCCACGTTCAACTCCTGGTCCGTGGCATCCAGCCGGGCCACCAACTGGCCCGTTTGGACGGCATCACCTTCATCCACCAGCCTTTCGAGCAGGCGGCCCGGGATCTTGAAGGCCAACTCAACCTGGGTGATCTCGATGGTTCCCGAAAGTTGAAGCTGATCGGTATCCGAGCGGGGCCTGTGGGTCCACCACCATGTTGCGGCTACGCCGATCACGACCGCCAACGGGATTACAATTTTAAGTGGTTTCGGCATTCGGGCCTCCTCAAAAAGACGGGGTTCAGGGATATGCCCTGAGCCCGTTGAGAGAAAACGCAGCGATATGATCCGCCAGCGCCTCGATGGTGTCCGGGGCCCCCAGGTCCATGGGGAATAACCGGGTGGCGATGGGCCAGGCATATCCGTAGTAAAAGCATTGCCCCATGATGCTGAAGGCGCAGCGCATGATCCGGTCCTGGGCAGCATCCGGGCCGAGCAATTCGGCCATGATGTCGACCAGAACGGCCGCCTGGGGCCGGATATGATCCTGGACCAGGGTGTCGAGCACCGGCGACGGGTCGGCCAGTTCCCTGGCCAGCAGGCGACTCTCACTGCCATAGCCGGACAAACCGCCCGGGGCCAGCAATCGATGCAGCATGGCCCGGATGAACAGCTTGAGCCGCTCCTCCGGCGGCCCGTCCGAACCCATGCCCATATCCACCGGATAGCGCTCGAAGACATTTTCCAGCAGATCCGTCACCACCGTGCGGTAAAGCGCCTGCTTGTTGCCGAAATAGTAATTCAGCGCCGCGAGGTTCACCCGCGCCGCATGACAGATTTCCCTAACCGTGGCCGCTTTGAAACCTTTGCGGCCGAAGACCTGCACGGCCGCGGACAGAATACGCTTTCTCGGATCGGACATGGCTGCACTCCGGATTAAAACAAATGTTTTAATTATTTGTTTAAAACATTTGTCAGCCTTGTCAAGCAATAAAATTCACCCGACCTTTTCAGCCCCTCCCCCATCGACCTCAGATAGTCCGCGCCGGTGGTGCGGGGGATGCGTCCGCGCGGTCATAGATACTGGATTGCGCCTGCTCCGGACCGGCCCGTGGCGTCGGCGATCAAACCAAAGAAGATAGGAAAATCAAGTTTTTCAAAATCAACGCATCAACCATGGGCTTCGTAGGGTCGGCCTCCGTGCCGACCAGGTTGGATTGGATTAGAAGCTATCTCAGAAAACGGATTTTGGTCCACCATGTAGGCGGGGCCGGGTTCCAAACCACAGACATACTGTAGTATTTCGAGGATTTGGAACCCGTCCCCAACGGTCGCGCCCCATGGGCCCGATGGCCACGGATTTATTCATAACCATTTTGCGGCAAAGGCGCCGGGCGTCCTGCCAGCTATTGTCCTGCGTATCCGGAAATTAAACCCCGAAAAGCAGGAACACCTCCGCGAGGAGATCCACCTTAACCACAACTGATCCGTCATAGCTCACATTGAGCACCATAGCCGACAGCATCGGATCTTCCCCCGTATCGGCAGCAGCAGCAAAAGGAAGCAGAATAAGAAGCAGCAGAACAACGGTGTTTCTCAATTTTTTCATGACCCCTCGTTCAATTCAATTCCAGTAGCCGTTATTCATTGGCGATAAAACTATTATATGGTTTTTATATATTTTTAGACTTCCATGGCGAGCAATCCAAACCGCCGTCTACAAATCTCCAATCTTATATAAGCATCTTATAATCCGATATGCGTCCCTAAAGCCTCCCAAAAATGCGGTAATGAAGATTAAATTGGAAATTGATCAGGAGCCTGCTATCGGATTTACCAGTGACCTCAAATATCACCTCCATCCCATTCCGTTTTCCATTAAAACCATGGCATTGCCCAGTTTGTTTGCAGGTAAAATGCATGCTTTGCTATGCCGCACAATAAGAACTAATATTAAAGGCCGGGATTGGTATGATTTAATCTGGTTTGTGAAAAATAATATCCCATGTGACTTGCATTATCTTAAGAACAAAATGGTGCAAACAGGCCATATTGATTTATCAGAGGTGTTGGACAAAGAAAAACTTGTTGAATTGATATCGAAAAAGAGTACGGAAATTGATTTTGCTCTGGCAAAAAGAGATGTTGAACCATTTTTAAAAACTTCAGGACAAAGGGATGAGATGAGTCTATGGTCTCATGCTTTTTTTAATGATTATTTGATTCAGGAAATTGATGTCCTATCTAATCATTAATTAGAGGCCTCCTTTAAATCCAACAATCAACCAATGGCCGTTACCATTATGACCCACATTGGCTTCGTTTTTCGTAGGGCGGATGCCCGAAGGGTGATCCGCCAAATCAAAATCATCATCGTCATTTTATTGGTGTCTGTGTCTTTGATTCCATTTGGCGGAACGCCTATCGGCTTCCGCCTTACGGGTTCCTTTAAGTGCGTAAATCAAGGTGACCCCATCCCTCCTTTCAAATATTTCTCCATCACCCTTTGAAAATATATCCTGGCGTCCGCTATCTCTTACGAGGACATGATACAGCGCATCAGGATACTCTATCCGCCATTGTCTTGCCATGAGCAACCGTATAGCCGCCACACATCCGTCGTCAATGTTACCATGGAACCTTCCAAGGCCTCGCTACCCGGTGGCTGGCCTGCCTTCCGGGACGGGCGTCTCACCCGCTGGATTACACGACCTTGCCCGGCCACACTCAAGGATTGAACTTGATTCTCCCCCTGACTCAGTTTAGGGCCGATTGCGGCATTGCAATTTGAATGCAAAATGTTATATTGAATGCAGATAGAGTGCAGCCATATTCACAGTATTCAACAGGAGGCAGCGAACCATGGGCATGATGACGGTCAGGAATATTCCTGATGAAGTACACAACGCACTGAAAGCGCGCGCCAAACAGCACAATCGCAGCGCTGAGGCTGAGGTGAGAGCAATTCTGGAAGAAGTCACACGGCCAGAGAAGCGCCTTCACATGGGCGACGCCCTCGCGGCCCTGGGTCGCAAGGTTGGGCTGACCAATGAGGATTTTTTCATCTTTGACCAGGTGCGCGACAAGAAACCGGCGGAACCGTTGAGGTTTGAATGATCGTCTTGGATACCAATGTCGTTTCCGAGGCGATGAAACCGGAACCGAATCCAGCCGTGAAAGCATGGCTAAATGAGCAGTCGGCCGAAACGCTGTATCTGTCCAGTGTCACGCTGGCAGAGCTATTGTTTGGCATTGCGTCGCTGCCCAATGGGAAGCGCAAGGACATGCTGAGTGAGGTTCTGGGTGGTCTTATGGAGCTGTTCAGTGGACGGATCTTGTCCTTTGACGCTGATGCTGCTCGTCAATATGCGGAACTGGCCGTGACGGCCAGGGCTGCCGGGCGTGGTTTCCCTTTGCCGGATGGCTACATTGCGGCCATTGCCGTATCACAGGGCTACCAGGTTGCATCCCGCGACATTGCCCCATTTGAGGCGGCCAACGTGGCCGTAATCAATCCGTGGGAATGGGAGGATGCCTATCTTTCGTAGTTAATTCATCTGTTTTAGTTCAAATTTGATTGGCTTCACCAGGATGAACCGGCCACCGCTTTTTTGATACCATAATTTATTCAATGTCGAGCGATACCGCTCGGATCTGTTACCGGAAGTTCAGGAGGGAGATATCAATCCACCTGCCCTAGAAAATCAGTTTCTTGCAGCGAAATGCCATCCTAAAGTGTCGCCGGCCACCTCTCGCCATGGAGACATTTTCTTAGAAGCCCCATTTTGACGGCAAAAATAGCATTCTAAGCCCCAAAACAAGGCGGATTTTCCGACCATTACATTAACATTACAATAAGTTGTCTTGGTCCGACCCGAGCCCTTCGGCCGAGCCCTTCGGAGTAGTCCACCCGCTCCGGCACTTCACCATCATGGGCGATGTCCGGGCCAAAGGCGTATTCATAACCGCCTTCGCGGAACCACACCAGGCAGATTTGTTCAAGCTGGTCTTCGGTGATCATTTATCCGTGCCTTTTAGTGACCTTTTTTGTGTTATCCAAAACCCAATACTTCCGCCATTGTAACATGCAGATATTAAAAGACAAAGCTGGTCTCATTGTGTCTATATTAGGTTTTATTGGGTTTAATTAGGTCCGCTTTCATCCTAAACCTAATCCCTACCGGGAAACCAGTTATTGATGCGCTAATCAAGGTTTGACCCCCTTCACCC
>Ga0210123_1001413_pt1 | contig 12221 bp, 8 predicted proteins | sample Muzzi_PWB_D2_FD_185535 | JGI IMG/M metagenome (GOLD analysis project Ga0210123, IMG submission 185535) | Wetland microbial communities from San Francisco Bay, California, USA, that impact long-term carbon sequestration - Muzzi_PWB_D2 (SPAdes) | ecosystem: Environmental > Aquatic > Marine >... | reverse complement strand
TCCGAAAAGTCCTCCGGTGATCAGGGAGAGGAGTCCGAAAAGTCCTCCGGTGATCAGGGAGAGGAGTCCGAAAAGTCCTCCGGTGGTAAGCAGCAAGACTCCGAGGAGTCCTCCGGTGAGCAGGGAGAGGAGTCCGAAGATTCCTCCGGTGAGGAAGGTGAGGAATCCAAAGAATCTTCCGGTGAAGCGGGAGAGGAATCCGATGAAGCCTCCGGCGAGCAGTACCAGGAATCGAAAGAGGCCTCGGGTGAGGAGCAGCAGGACCAGGAGTCCCAGGGGACCTCCGGTGAGGAAGGGCAGGAATCCAAAGAATCCTCGGGTGATCAGCAACAGGAGGCTAAAAAAGAGGGTCAGGAACAGGCCGAAAAGGAGTCCGAATCCGGGGATCAGGGTGATTTGGACAAGCAAAAAGGGGAAAAGGGTGATAATCTAGACATAGACAATACTGATGCAGGTTCCGAACCTCAGGATGATGGCGATACCGGGGGCGGTGAGAAAGACCGGGATACGCAGGAGAAGGGTGCTTCATCTGAACAGCAAGCCGATGGTGGCCTGCCCGACGAGATATCAGAGGATGAGGCAGCAGCCAGTCAGGCCGTGGATGATTTCGATCAGATGGAAAAAGGCCAGGGAGAGACGGAGCCGGGTGCGGAGCAGGCCGGTGGTAAGCCGGATGAAGACGGTGTCCCTGGAACCGGCGTATCCATGACTGTGATGGAGCAATGGCTGGAACAGATCGAGGGTGATCCGTCCTACTTGCTGCTCAACCAGTTCAGGATAGAGGAACAGAAGGAACTGCAGCGCAATGGCCGCCAACTGATGGAAACGCGGCCATGGTAACAACAGATATCAACACCCGGGTTTGACCAGCAGACAGCAGGTATAACCGGAGAGATGGGGGATAGTCACTTGAGTCGAATCAAAGTTTCACAGCTGTGCATCATCTGTATTCTGGCAAGTTTTATGTCTACCCTGACACATGCCTTCAGTTTTTCCAGCGGCAACAGCAAGTTTTCCAGTGGTAACAGCAAGTCGTCTGCACCAGATAAACGCATCACGACCAATCGCCCGTGGGGTAATATCGGAACCCCCAAGCCTGCAAAGATGTATCAACCTCTTCCGCCACCGGTCAGTTACTATCCGGGTGCCGCCCCCGATACCGGCTGGTATACAGCAGCCTTGCCTGGAAACAGCACAGCAGCAGCCGGTCTGCCAAGTGTCGAGGTTGAAATAAAAGGGTCCGATTTTTACGAGCAGCAGAATATAGTCTACACCGTCCGCGTGGTCAGCGACGGCAACCTCAAGACGCTGAATCCGGAGTTACCGCGTATCGAGGGTGCCGTCCTGGAACAGCTGGACGGCCCCATTGTCAGTACGCGCATGAGCGGGCGCGACAACAAGCGGCAAATCATCAACAGCTACCGCTACAAATTGATGCCGCTGCGATCCGGCGAGATCGTCATCCCGGCGATTCGCTTTGCCGGGACGCGTGCTCAAATGAACAGGGGCCCGGGTATCCCGGGGGCAGCCGCCAGCAGCTTTAATATCGCTGCCAAAAAGTCCCTGACATTACAGGTCCAGCCGGCCGATTCCGCAGTTAATCCCTGGTTGCCCCTGCATGATCTGAAACTGCAAACCAATCTGCTGCAGAAGGGTCCGGCCACGGCCGGTCAACCCGTCACCCTGGTCGTCGAACTGGACGCAAAGGGCGCGCTGGGCAGCCAGCTGCCGTCGCTGGAGCAACAACTCGAGAGCAAGCACTACCGGATCTATCGGGATGATACCGCTATAAAAAACGGTTTCTCAGCAAACGGCGGTTACCTGACCGGCAGCCGCAAGGAAACCTACACCATCATTCCGCTTGAGGATGGCTTTATACACCTCCCCGAGGTGAGCCTTGCGTGGTGGGATGTCGATACGCATACCGCCAAGATTGCCGGGGAGTCGTTCGGTCTTGCGGGCACAGAGGCAGCCAGAAACAGGGCGGCTGCATCCTCCGGTGAGACCTCCCTGTTCCCGGCTTATTTCTGGGCTCCGCTGGTCATTACCCTGTCACTGGTTGCAGGCTTCTGGCTGGGTGCCTGGCACCGTACACGCCCGCTGATCAAATCAGCCTCTGCGTGGTCGATGGCACTGGGGCGGTTTGTCCTGCAGCAAGGTCGCCGCATCGGCACCGGCTTGTCGCCAGTGAAGCATCTCTCCCGGTTAGGCACGGGTGTTGATCGCATGCGCATGGGCTTTGCCCTGCTGATGCCAAGATCAATCAAGCTCTGGATGTGCACGCGCTGCCTGGATGCCGAGGACAACCCGGATGCCTGGTGCACGCAATTCAAGAGTCGCATTTGCCAGCACCTCAATATAAGCGAGCATGCACCGCTCACACTTGTTGCCGAGCGGATCATCGTGGTCAACCCGCAGGCAGAACCTGCCAGGATGCGCGCCCTGGCGCATTCGCTGGATGGCGCCATCTACGGCGGTAGTTCGCTGGATTTCACGGCCTGGAAACGGGACTTCTCAGAGCAAATGCGGCCTCACCCGCTGCGGCGCCGTCGATCGCACACCCGGCGCACGAAGGCCATGCTGCCAGAGCTGAACCCGCGTTCAGCCTGACTGTTTTCCATGCCCCGGAGCCCGGTAACAACCGGGTTCATGGCGGGGCGTGACACTCTCAACAAGACCCCCTTGTCATCGATAACTGCGGATCATCATCTGTATCCGGGTGACTGGCCTGGCATGAACCGGGCGATCACAAACGTTAATCAAACCTCCAATAGTAACCAGGGCAGTCACCCGCCAACCTGAAAAAAAACAGCCTCAGGGAACAACAAGGCGGCATCGTGATGCTACCCGGGTCGCGGGGGCCGCCGTGCCTGTGGAGAGATGCGAATTTTTGCTGAATTTTTTGAAAATAAGCGGCTTGTATTTCCTATCGACCGGCCACGCGTATTAACATGGTAACAGGCTTTATTTACGGGAATGCGGGTGATGCTATGAAGCAGTGCAGGTTATTGATACCGGCAGGACTCTTGCTGGCAACCTGCACAGTGGCCGCCGACGACGGGCAGTTGCTTGACCGCCTGCGCATTGATCATGCGGCCATGGTTACTGCCGAACAGGATTTTCATGCCCGGCGCACGCGTGGCAGTCTCAGTGGTACGGAAGCCGTTGACTACGCCACCTATGTCGCTCGCCTGCACCGCCGGGTTGCCGAGGATTGCGTGGCACTGGCCGGGGCAGGGTTGCCACTGTTACCTGACCTGGGTTGTCCATTGCTGCCGCCGCCCCTGCTCGCCCCGGCAGCAATCGACCAGTCGGGGGAGCAAACCGTGGATGAAGAGATCACCGCCCTCGATGCAGAGCTCCTGGCCGGTCTTGGTGAGTTTGATGAAATGCTGCTGCGCGAGCAGGAACGCGTCAGGGCCGCGGCACCCATGTCGGATACCGCGGGTGGTGGCAGTGGTGGAGGAGCGGGGGATGCTGGCACGGCTGAAGGTACAGCAGGCGTAGAAAGAGAAGAAGGTAAATCCGGGGCGGAGTCGGACGGGGACGGTGACGGGACCCGCCGCTACGGCGGCGCGGCGGGGCGTGGAGCCCGGCGTCAGGGCAGCGGGCAGGGAACGCCGCCGGATATCCCGGATGGCAGTGATGATGATGTCGTAGCGCGGCAACTGCGGGAGGCGGCCGAGAAGGAGAGTGATCCCGAGTTGAAGAAGAAGCTCTGGGAGGAATACCGCAAGTACAAGGAAGGCACGCGCTGAGAGAGTTCATGGTCTTGAAACTCTACAGGCTGTTGCCATTGTTTCTGCTGCTTGTACTGCAGCACGGCTGCGGCACGCTTGGACCGACACGTAATGTTGACGGCAACGTGCCCCTGGACAAGGCGGTTACCGAGCTGTCCGAGGAGCAGCTTCTGGATGTCTGGGTGGAGCTGTTCGACCCGGGCAAACTTCCGGAAGATGCGGACGAGGCCATGGGGCTGTCCATGGATATCCGCGAAGCCGAAGCCCGTTACCTGCCGGAGCAGTTGCGCGCCACCATGGAAAGCACCGGTTACTGGGGTGCCGTGCGGCTGGTGCCGCGCAACACCGCGGGCAGCGAGTTGCTGGTACGTGGCACCATCCTGGAATCCGACGGTGAGCGCCTGGTGCTGGAAATAGAGGCGCTGGATGCGACCGGACGCGAATGGTTCAGGCGTACCTACAGGGAAGAAATCGAGTACACGCGCTACCTGCGCAGCAGCCGGGACGGCAGTGATATGTTCCAGTCGCTCTACAACACCATTGCCAATGACCTCGCCAGGTTCTGCATGCAGCTGGATGCAGCAGAAACCACGGCTATCCGCCGTGTTGCCGCCCTGCGTTTTGCCTCGGACCTTGCGCCGGACGCCTTCGACCGCTACCTCGAAGAAGACAATGGCAGGTACAGGATCGTGCACCTGCCGGCTGCAGACGATCCGATGTATCTTCGGGTTCAGGCGATCCGCGAACGGGACTTTCTGCTGATCGATACCCTGAACGGTCATTTCGATAATTTTACCCGGCAAATGGAGCCACCCTACACACAGTGGCGCAAGGCGCGCAGCGAAGAGGCCGCCGCCCTGCGTGAACTGGAGCGCGAGGCGCTGCAGCGCAAGCTGCTGGGCGCGGCAGCCATTATCGGCGCCATCGCCATCGAGGCCTCGGGCAATAACAACAGCGCCGGTTCCAGTGTGCTGCGCGATACCCTGGTGCTGGGCGGTGCGTATGCCATCAAGTCCGGTTTCGACAAGTCGTCGGAAACCGGAATCCACCGCGATGCCATCATCGAGCTGGACGAGTCCTTCTCCTCCGAGGCCGGGCCGATGGTGGTCGAGGTGGAGGGCGAGACCCACGAGCTTACCGGTTCTGCCGAGGCGCAGTACGCCCAGTGGCGCGCACTGCTGAAACGCATCTATGCCTCCGAGACCGGCCTGGCCGGTTCCTGAACAGGGGCCCGGCAACATGGATGCCCAGCAACAGCCCGGGGTGAAGGATATGACTGACCTGCAACCGCCGGGGCAAATTCCTGCTACTGCGGCACCTGAAAACCATCGCTGGCTATGGGGCGCACTGGCCGCGTTGCTGTTGCTGGGGCTGGTCGTGGTCTTCGCGCTGCCGGGGCTGGTTGGCACGGTCCATGAAACGGTCGTCCCGGCGGAACCACAGCCGCCGGCCGCTGATACCGTGGCGCTGCGCGACGCAGCGCAGCAGACCCTGCAGACCTACCTGCAACTGCGTGCCCGGCTGGAGCTGGATAATGCCGCTGCCTGGGGCGAACCGGACTGGAGCGAGGCGGCTGCCCGGGCATCAGCAGGTGACCGTTATTTTTCCCAGCTGCAATTCGCTGCGGCCGGCCGCGATTACCAGGCAGCCCTCGGTCGCCTGCAGCAGCTGGCTACCAATCGCGGCATGCTCCTGGCTGCAGCACTGGAGGCGGGCGCCCGCGCGCTGGAAGAGAACGATGTGGCTACCGCAATTGCGCGCTTCGAGGCCGCGCTGGCGATAGAACCGCAACACCCGGCTGCGACCCGCGGACTTGCACAGGCGGGCAGTCGACGCGCCGTCATCGAGCAGATGAACCACGGCCAGACAGCTGAAACCAACAGCGATCTCGAGGCGGCCGAGGCCGCTTACCGGCAGGCGGTGCAGCTGGATGCCGACTATGAGCCGGCCCAGGCGGGGCTGGAGCGGGTGACGGGGCAGATCAATGCCCGCGACTACAATGCGGCCATGACCCTGGCGCTGGCCTCTCTGGATGCCGGGCAGACGGGTGCGGCCGGCAAGGCACTGGATGAGGCCGAACGCCTGCAACCCGGCGCCGCCGCGGTACGGGATGCACGCCAGCGCCTGCAGGGGATGCGGGTGCAGGCCACCCTCAACAGTCTGCGCCGGCAGGCATCCGCCAGGGTTGTCAGTGAAGACTGGTCGGCCGCCGTTGCCCTGTACCGCAAGGCGCTGGCCACCGACCCGGCGGCCGGTTTTGCCCGCGAGGGGCTGCGCCACGCGGAGGAGCGGATGGCGCTGCATGCGCAATTCGATCACTACCTCGACAGCCCGGCGCGGGTGTATTCGGCGGCACCGCTGGCCAACGCCAAACAGTTGCTTGCCGCTGCCAGCGAGGCGCCGCCGGGTGAACCGCGGCTGGGGAAAAAAATCACGGCGTTGCGCGAACTGGTGACCCGGGCCAGCACGCCGGTGACGGTCACCCTGAATTCGGATGCTGTGACCAGCGTGGTGATCTACCGCGTCGGACGTCTCGGCCAGTTCGACACCCGGCAGCTGGAATTGCTGCCGGGTGACTACACCGTCGTCGGCAGCCGGCCGGGGTATCGTGATGTCCGCAAGGTGATCGCCGTGCGGCCCGGTGTGCCGCTGCAGCCGTTGCTGGTGCGCTGCGAGGAAGTGTTTTGAGCCGAGTCTATTTTATCCATGATGCACGCGGGCAGCGCCAGCTCGGTGAGCAGGAGCTGCCACTGTCCATCGGTGGTCCGGAGCAGGGCGGCATCGTGCTGCCCGGACTGCCCGCCGCGGCCGTCGTGGCGCACATCGGGCTGGCCGATGGCCATGCCTTCATCCAGCCTGCGCAGAAGCAGGCACAGCTGTTTCACAATCACGAACACCTGGCCGCATCGAAGTGGTTGAAGTCGGGAGACGTGGTCGAGGTCGGTGAGTCGGTTATTCACTGGGAGGTGCAGGGAGACCAGGTCAACATCAGTGTGCACGAGCGCCCGGCAGCCCCCAGGCTGGTCCCGCCGGCCAGTCCGCCGCCATTGAATAACCGGGCGCTGCCCGAGGTTACGCAGACACGCGCACCTGCACACGGCCAGCGCACCCTGCGGCGGGTGGTACCGGTCGTGTTCGTGCTGTTGCTGCTGGCGGTCGCGTTCGTGTTGCTGGCGACACCTGTCGCGATACGGATTACCCCGGAGCCGGAACACCACTCCCTCAAGGGCTTCCCTCCGGCGATTTCCTTCGGCGGGCGTCAGCTGGTCCTGCCCGGGCGTTACACGGTAATTGCGGAACGCACGGGTTACCGCCCGCTGCAGCAGACGATCGAGGTTCCCGCGGGCGGCTTCCGGTTGTTCGAACTGCAGCTTGAGGAACTGCCCGGGCGGGTCAGTTTCGAACTGCAGCCGGATGTTCCGTTCAAGCTGTTTGTCAATGATGCGGCCGTGGCAACGGACAGCAACAGGCTTGTCGGGATTCCCGGCGGGACCCACCACCTGCGCATCGAGACGGAACGTTACCTGCCGGTCGAGGAGACACTTGCCGTGGCAGGCAAGGGCGAGGAGCAGCGGGTAGCACATGTTTTGCAACCGGCCTGGGCCAACATCCGCATCGACAGTGAGCCACCGGGTGCACGCGTACAGGTGGACGGCGAAGCGGTTGGCGTGACGCCACTGGAGACCGAGGTCCTGCAGGGCGAGCGCAGTCTGGTGCTGGCGCTTGAAAAATACAAGGACCTGTCGCTGCCGCTGCAGGTCCAGGCGGGTACCGAGCTGGTGCTCGATACGTTCCAGCTGCAACCGGCCGACGGCCGGCTGGTGCTCGGCAGTGATCCCGCGGGCGCCAGTGTGAGCGTGGACGGGGTGTTTCACGGCACCACGCCGCTTACCCTGGCGCTCGCCTCGGGTGTCGAGCACGCAGTGCGCCTGAGCAAGCCGGGTTACCAGCGCTTTGACAGGCAAATCCAGCTGGCCGCGGACGAGGAGCAGTCACTCGACGGGCAACTGCAGCCGCAGTACGGCACCGTGTTCGTGACCGCGCAGCCGGCGGATGCAAGCCTGCTGGTGGACGGCAGGGATGCCGGCAAGGCCACGCAGCGGCTGCAGCTGACGACACGCAGTCATACACTGAAGTTCAGCAAGCCCGGCTATGCAAGCAAAACCGTCACGGTCACACCGCGCACCGGCACCAGCCAGAATGTGGATGTCACCCTGGTCACGGCGGAGCAGGCACGGGTCGCAAAGCAGGCCGCTGCCTCGCCGGCCGTGATAACCAGCCCCGCCGGGCAGTTGCGGCAGGTGCGCCCGCAGGGAAGCTTCCGCATGGGGGCCTCCCGGCGCGAGGCCGGGCGCCGCGCCAACGAGAGTGCGCGGCTGGTAAAACTGGTGCGTCCCTTCTACCTGGCGAGCACGGAGGTGAGCAATGCCGGGTACCGCAAGTTCCGCCCGGCACACAGTTCGGGGTCCGCCGAAGGCGTCAGCCTGAATACCGACAGCCAGCCGGTGGTGAATGTCAGCTGGGACGATGCGGCCCGCTACTGCAACTGGTTGAGCAGCCGCGAGGGACTGCCGCCGGCCTATATCGAGACCAATGGCCGATTGCAGGCGGTGTTGCCGATGTCGACCGGCTATCGCCTGCCGAGCGAGGCGGAGTGGGCCTACGTGGCGCGCATATATACCCAATCGTCAGAGCAGCGTTACCCGTGGAGCGGCAGTTTCCCGCCAACGGCCGTTGTGGGCAATTTTGCCGATGCCAGCATTGCCGATACCCTGGCCAACACCGTCCCGGACTACAATGACGGTCACCGGGTGGCTGCACCGGTGGGCAGTTTTGCGGCCCGGCCGGAGGGTTTTTTTGATCTCGGCGGCAACGTGGCCGAGTGGGTGCACGATTACTATGCCGTGTACCCGGGGGAGGCCGGCAAGCTGGTAACGGACCCGCTGGGCCCGGTCTCCGGCGAACACCACGTGGTGCGCGACTCGAGCTGGCGGCAGGGCACGATTACCGAGCTGCGCCTGAGTTACCGTGACTACAGCCGCGTGGCGCGCCCCGATCTCGGTTTTCGGGTGGCGCGCTATGCGGAGTAAAACAGTGATTGCAGATCACTGCTGCTCCATAAACCCCCTCTCCCTGCGGGAGAGGGTTGGGGAGAGCGAAGCGAGGGGCCGGGGATAAATAAAGTAACTTCCTGATTTCATATCCCTTCATCCTGTCCTTCTCCCGGAGGGAGAAGGGACGCTCTGTTTGTATTGTGTGATGGGCATTTATGGATGATTGTTGCTGATAAGGTATTACAGATGATGCACTTTGTAACACTGATCGTGATGCTTGTTTGCATATCTGCAAGCGGGAACCTGCAGGCCGATCCAGCGGTGGACGACAGTGAGACGACGACAACGCAGCAGGCGGGGCCGGAGCAGCACAGACCGCCAGTCATACAGGCCCCGCGGAAAGCGGCAAAACCCGCAACCACTTTCAAACCTTCGGAAAAGATCGGCGCCGACAGCGCCGTGTCCTTCCCCGTGGACATCTGAATGCACACCGCGACAAACACAGGAACAGATGCATCATGAAGAGAGGCTTCCCTACCGAACTCGTATACCAGGTGTTTTCACTGCTGATTGCCTTTATCCTGGTGCATGCGCTGTACGTGAGTTTCATCCGGCCGCAGGCCCGGGACTTCCTCGAGCAGGAAGCGCTGCAGATGCAGTCCGACCCCGGATATATCCAGCAGCGGTCGTTTTTCGTCGTGGTCAAGGACTACGAACAGGAGACCTGTTTTATCCTCATGCTGTGGGCCTTTGCCATACTCGGCCTGAAGGGCCGCACGACCTACCGCCAGCAGAAGCTGCTCGACCAGGACCTGCTGCGGCTGCCGGAGGGGCTGCCGGTCGGTCCGGAAGATACCCGCGACCTGGCCGGACGTATCCAGTCGTTGCCGGTGTCCATGCGGCATTACCTGCTGCCGCGTGCGCTGCTGACCGCCATCGAGCGTTTTGCCGCGACCCGGAATGTACAGGATGTCTCGACGGCGGCACGGGATGTCTGCGCCTCGGAAGGCGAGCGCATGGAGTCCGAGCTGTCCATTATCCGCTACATTGCCTGGGCGATTCCCTCGGTCGGCTTCATCGGCACGGTCCGCGGTATCGGTGACGCCCTGGGGCAGGCGCACCGTGCCGTCGAGGGCGATATCACCGGCGTGACCTCCAGCCTGGGTGTGGCCTTCAACTCGACCTTTATCGCGCTGGTCATCAGCATCGTGCTGATGTTCTTCATCCACCAGCTGCAGCTGATGCAGGAGCGCCTGGTGCTCGATAGTGAGCGCTATGTCGACCACTGGCTGATCCGGCGCCTGCGGAGCTGACGGGCGACTCCCCGGCCCGGGCAAGATGAAGCGCCGTTCCATATCACCCTTTTCACTGTCGTTCCTCGACATCATGTTCTGCGGCTTCGGTGCCGTGGTGTTGCTGGTGCTGATCCTCAATACCGACACCGTGCGTGCCCGTAACGCCGTGTTTGCCGACCTGCGCTCCGAGGTGGTCCGGCTCGAACAGGAGGTGATCGCAGGCCGCGAGCAGATGGTCACGGCGCGCAACAGCCTGGCCGCGGTTGACGATGAACTGGTCACGACCCGCGGCGAGGCCGAGCGCATCATCGAGACCATCAAGACGCTCGAGATCGAAATGGCGCGTATGGAAAATGAAACCCTGGCAAGCAAAGAGCATATCAATGAGCTGGCGTCAGATCTGAAGAGTCAGGATGAAGATAAGAAGCGGCTGGGTGCGCCGCGGCCGGCAGAGCAGGACGGTGGCACCAAGGTGCGTAAAGTCCAGGGAGAGGGTGACCGCCAGTATCTGACCGGGCTGAAAATGGGCGGCAAGCGGGTACTGATACTCGTGGATGTGTCTGCCAGCATGCTGGGTGAAACCATCGTCAACGTGGTGCGGCGGCGCAATATGGACGCGGCCAGCAAGCGCAGTGCGCCGAAGTGGCAGCGCGCATTGAAAACCGCGGACTGGCTGGTCAGCAACCTGCCGTCGACGGCGCGTTTCCAGCTGTATGTCTTCAACACCCGGGCCAGTGCCGCCGTCAGCGGTACCGACGGCAACTGGCTGCTCGCCTCCAGCCGCAAGGATGTGGATGCTGCCATCCGTGCCCTGCGCCAGACCGTGCCGGGCGAGGGCACCAGCCTGTACCATGCGCTGGCCGTAGCCGGCAAGCTGTCGCCGCGGCCGGACAATATACTGCTGGTCACGGATGGCCTGCCGACGCAGGGCCGCGGCAAACCCACCGGGACCACGGTATCCGCCGACGAGCGCCTGCAACACTTTCAGGCGGCCGCCCGTGCGCTGCCGTCCGGCATACCGGTGAATACGGTGCTGCTGCCGATGGAAGGCGATGCCTGGGCGGCGGCGGCCTTCTGGAAGCTCGCGCAGGATACCCGCGGTTCCTTTATGACACCGGCGCGGGACTGGCCATGAGCCGGCGCACCCGCCGCAGTGTCGACATCTTCAACCTGTCCTTTCTGGACGTGGTCTCCTGCGGCTTCGGTGCCATCATCCTGCTGCTGGTGATCGTCAAGGTCTCCGAGCCGCATGTCATCGAGCAGCTGGCGGTGGACCTTGGCGGGCTGGTGGCGCAACTGGAAGCGGAACTGTATGAGATCCGTGGCGAGACCGCAGTGTTCAACCGGGAGCTGATTGCCAGGCAGGAGCAGCTTTCCGAGCAGCGCGAGAAACTGGCGCGCCTGCAGGGCGACCTGTCATCCATTCGTGGCCGGTACGCCACGACCCGCAACGAGTACGCGGCGCAGACCATTATCGAGGGCCAGCTGACCATGGCGCAGCAGGACCTGACGGAGGAGATGCGGCGCCTGCTGGGCAGTGGCTATCAGCGCAAACAGCTGACGTCCACCATCGGCGGCGTGCCCGTGGACAGCGAGTACATCATCTTCATCATCGATACCTCGGGCTCCATGCAGCAGAACGCCTGGCCGCTGGTTCTGAAGAAGGTCACCGAGGTGCTGGACATCTATCCGCAGGTCAAGGGTATCCAGGTGATGAATGACATGGGCGATTACCTGTTCTCGCAGTACCAGGGCAAGTGGATCCCCGATACACCGGCGCGCCGCAAGGCCATCATCGCGCGGCTCTCCGGCTGGCAGCCGTTCTCCAATTCCAGCCCGGTGGAAGGCATCGAGGCCGCCATCCGCCGTTTCCATGCACAGGACAAGCGCATCAGCCTGTATGTGTTTGGCGACGACTTTGCCCGCGGCTCGATCCAGGCCGTGGTCGACACCGTGGCAGGCCTCAATCGAGCCGATACGTCCGGCAAGCGGCGCGTGCGCATCCACACCGTGGGGTTCCCGGTGCTGTTTGACATGGGCACCGGCCTCCCGGTGAACGCGGTGCGCTACGCGGCGCTGATGCGCAAGCTGGCGGAAACCAACGGCGGCAGCTTCGTCGGCCTGAACAGCAC